>Ga0310038_10000231_pt1 | contig 55826 bp, 48 predicted proteins | sample Sb_taG_6_FD_200461 | JGI IMG/M metagenome (GOLD analysis project Ga0310038, IMG submission 200461) | Peat soil microbial communities from Weissenstadt, Germany - Sb_50d_4_PS metaG (v2) (version 2) | ecosystem: Environmental > Terrestrial > Soil > Wetlands > Peat | place: Germany: Weissenstadt... | reverse complement strand
GGCCAAGCCCGCGCCCAGAAAGCTCTTTACGAGAGCGAAATTCACTATCGCTCGCTCGTCGAAAACGCTCCCGAAGCCATCGTCGTCCTGGACACCGAAAAGCGCGCCTTCGTCGACGTGAATCAACGCGCCGAAGCGCTGTTCGGACTTTCCCGCGCTGAGCTGTTGCGTTGCGAGCCCGGGGCGCTGAGCCCCGAAAAACAGCCCGACGGCCGCTCGTCCCTCGAAGCAGCCCACGCCTATACCGAGCGCGCGGTGCGCGGCGAAACGCTTCACTTCGAGTGGCTTCACCGAAATGCTCAAGGCCAAGACATCCCCTGCGAAGTTTTCCTCGCCTCGATTCCTCTTGGTTCACGGCGCCTCGTCCGCGGCAGCATCGTGGACATCACCGAACGGAAACGCGCCGAGGCCGCTCTCCGCGATAGCGAAGCCCGCTACCGCAGCCTCTTTGAATCCGCGATGTACGGCGTTTACCGCACCACTCTCGAAGGCGAAATCCTCGACGTCAATCCCGCTCTCGTCGCCATGCTGGGCTACGATTCCGTGGCAGAAGTTCTCGCGCTTGGCCAAACGGAAAATTTCTATCGCGATCCTGTCGAGCGCCATCGCCTAGCCGGCCAACTCGTGCGCGACGGCAAAGTGGACGCCATCGCCGATTGGGTGCGCAAAGACGGCCGCATCATCAAAGTCCGTATCGCCGCGTACCGCGTTCACGACTCGTACTCTTCCTACGACCGCAATCAAATCGTCGTCGAAGACGTCACCGAACACGTCGCCCTTGAAAAGCAGCTCCGCCAGGCCCAGAAATTCGAAGCCTTCGGCCAGCTCGCCGGCGGCATCGCTCACGACTTCAACAACATGATCGGCGCCATCCTCGGCTGGGCCGAGCTTGGTCTCGACGAAACTCCCGCCGAAGGCACCCTCCACACCCGCTTCGAAAAAATCCGCCTGCAAGCCGATCGCGCCGCCTCGCTCACTCGCCAACTCCTCGCTTTCGCCCGCCGCCAGGCCCTCGAGCCGCGGCAGATGAATCTCAATCAGGCCGTCACCGAGACTCTCAGCCTTCTCGAAAAAGTCATTGGCAGCAACATCGAGATCAGACGCGCGCTCGCCCCGGATCTCGCCATGGTTCGCGCCGACCCCGCTCAAATGGATCAAGTGCTCATGAATCTCTGCCTCAACGCTCGTGACGCCATGCCCGCTGGCGGCGAACTGCGCGTCGAAACTCGCAACGCGGAATTCGACGCCGATTTTTGCCGCCAGAATCCGCACGTTCATCCCGGCCGGCAGGTTTTACTCTCCGTTAGCGACAACGGCGAAGGAATGGACGCCGCTACGCTCGACCGCATCTTCGAGCCTTTCTTCACCACCAAGGGCCCGTCGAAAGGCACGGGACTCGGACTCGCCACGGTTTACGGCGTCACCAAGCAGCATGGCGGCGTGGTTTTCGTTGATAGTGAACTTGGAAAAGGCACCTGCTTCCGCGTTTACCTGCCCATCGCGGAAGGCGCCGCCGTGGCACCCACGCAGCCAGAAGTTGCCGCTCCCGTCTCCGGCGGCACAGAAACGATCTTAGTAGCCGAGGACCACGAAGGTCTCCGTCAACTGGCCATCGAAACTCTTTCCTCCCTCGGCTACACCGTCCTGCCCGTCGCCGATGGAGAAGCCGCCGTCGAACTCTACGCCGAGCGCGCTCAAACGATCGATCTCGCCATTCTCGACGTCATGCTCCCCAAATTGACCGGCCCCGGCGCCCACGAACGCATGCGCGCACAGAACGGCGGCCCGCCCGTCATTTTCGTCACCGGCTATACCGCCGATGTTGATTTCGAGCGGAAAATTCAAGCCGGCGCTTTCAATGTGCTCCACAAGCCGTTTTCACCCCGCGAACTTGCCCGCAAAGTCCGCGAAATGCTCGATCAATCCCGCGCGCAAATGACCAGCCAACAATCGGGTTGACACTGTCTCGCTACCATGCTATTCCCCCTCTATTACTGCCCCGGCCGCTCCGCCGGGGCCGGATCCCCGGGAGACAGAGACCCAGTTTCGAAAGGGATCCACCAGCAACACCCCACCCCGGGAGGTGGTTGCCTCACGGCACTCACCTCCCATTTTCTTTTCTACGCACACCACATTCCGTCGATCCGCACGCACCCGAAACGATTCGGCAAAAGCGCTCCAATCTGAACCAGCGAGAAATTTCTCGGACCTCGACGTCGCGGTGGCAGCCCAAGCAACTTGGTGGGAGCCGTTGCATTTTGGTGGCAGCCCCCACATTTATGTGGGGGAGGAGCGCTTCAGCGCTCCGAAAGCAGCCTCCTCTCTATCGACGCGCTTTAGCGCTGGGCCTTTTCTTTCAACCCCTGTGCGGCCTCGCCTTTCAGCGGCTCCATCCTCGGCGGATGAAGAAGCCCCGCGTTGACGCTGCGAGAGCCTTCGCATTTGGGAGGGAGCCCCCGCATTCATGCGGGGGAGGAGCGCTTCAGCGCTCCGAAGAATGCGCCGTCTTCATCGATGCGCTTTAGCGCTGGGCACTTCAGAGCTAACCCACCAAGCAGATTTTATTAGGAACCGTCGACTCTCGAATTCCGTCGAGAAATTACGACACTATCCCTCAACAAATCTCGCCTTCCAGCCTCGACGGAGTATAATGCGCCACAGTACGCGACTCGCTTAAGGAGCTTCGCTTGGGACTGCAGATATCCAGCCGGCAGTCTGGGGATGTCACCGTCCTCGATCTCCAGGGACGCGCCACCATCGGCCGCAGCAACGACGAATTGAGCACACAGTTGCGCTCGCTGATCGACGGCGGCGCCCGCAAGATCATCATCAATCTCTACGGCGTCTCGCAAATCGATAGCTCCGGCATCAGCACCATCGTCCGCAGCTTCGTCACTGTCCGCCGCCTCGGTGGCACCCTCAAGATAGCTCACGCCACCGGCCACGTCCTCGAAGTCCTCGAGCTAACCCGCCTGATCCAAACCATCCCCAGTTTCCCCGACGAAGCCGCCGCCCTCGCCAGCTTCCACTGAGGCGGACCAGTGCCCGCTTCTGCCGAAACGAATCCCGCAGCAGCTAGAGCTCTCTCCGCGCTACTCGGCATTGCACTTTGCTTGCTGATTGCCCTCGCAGCTTCGCCGGCGCGCGCGCAAACCCCACCTCCGGCGAGTTCCTCAGAAGATCCGGAAGTTGCAGCGATCAAAGACCTCGCAGGCTACATCTCCCAGGCCGTTAAGAAATCGCATTCAAAGAATCTGCTGGTGATGGATTTTCAAGGACCGCAACACTTCTATACCCAGCTAGGCAGAAAACTCACCGATGATCTCTACGCCGCTCTTGCAGCCGATCCAAAAATTAGCCTCGTGGACCGCAAGCAGTTCACAGACTTTGTCTCCCGTGAAGCGCTTCTAATTCCAGAGGCCAACCAGCCGGATCCCGCCAATTGGATTGCCAGCCAGCTCTCTGCGAACTCTTTCGTCACCGGCGAGTTCGAAGAGACCGACAGCGACATCATCTTGCACGTGCACATCTATGAGCATCCGAAACCGCAGAGTATTCAAAGCCTCAAGGCGACGTTTTCGAGGACCAATGAATTGGCATCTCTCGGCCTCCATAGCTTCACTGCGACCGGCGATGACTTGAGGAATGGGCAGCCGAAGCGTTCGTCGCTTCCCTTTCCCGGTCGTGGTTTCTCCATCCCGGAGTGTCAGTATTGTCCTCAACCTGAATTTTCCCGAGAGGGAGGGCAACGCAAAGCCAACGCGACAATAGATCTCATCGCTGACGTGGACGAAAACGGCCGGATTGCGAATGCTGTCGTGACGAGAGGGTTTTTCTACGGGCTAAACGAAAAAGCCGTCGATGGCGTGAAACAGTGGCGGATGAAACCAGCGACTGGACCGGACGGAGAACCGGCAGAAGTCCAGCAAGTGATCGAGATTACGTTCCGGACCTACCAGAAGCCCTAAGCGTTTTTCTTCAATTCGGCGAGAACCAGCTTGGCAACTTCCTTCAAGGTATCAAATACTCCCTGCCCCGTGATGGCCACAGCCTCGAGCGTCGGCTCGCCCTTAAGCTGCAACTGTTTCTTCAGATCCGCCACGGGCATCACGTGCGGCAGATCGCGCTTGTTCAACTGCAGCACGTAAGGAATCGTGCCGAAATCCAGATTGTGATCCCGCAAATGCTCGCGCAGGTTATCGAGCGTTTCCAGATTCGCATCCAGCCGCTCTTCCTGCGAATCCGCAACAAAAACCACTCCGTCCGCGCTCTTCAGAATCAATCGCCGGCTGGCCTCATAAAAAACCTGCCCGGGCACGGTATAAAGATGAAATCGCGTCTTGAATCCGCGCACGGTCCCCAAATCCAGCGGCAGAAAATCAAAAAACAGCGTCCGGTCCGTCTCCGTCGCCAGCGACACCATCTTGCCTTTCTGATTCGCTCCCGTGTGCTCGTAGATCCACTGCAAATTGGCGGTCTTCCCGCCAAGGCCGGGGCCGTAGTAAACGAGCTTGCAATTGATTTCGCGTGCAGGAAAATTGATAAACGGCACGATTTCCTCAGAAATTCTCTGGCCCGCTACTTATAGCATACGCACGCGCGGCTGGCCAACGCGCGCCATCAATGATGCTTCGGAATCGCCAACTTTTCGTGCTCGGCCGCGACCCCCATCGCAGCCGCATCGAGGCTCACGGCGTATTCGGGAGGAAAACCCGCCGCTCCGGCACATAGTAAAGCTTTCGGAGAAAACCCCCACTGCTTACGGAGAGGCCAGGGCATCCGTAAATGTCGGCCAGGTTCGATGCGGCCGCACCGGCCGGCTGTCGCGGTACCACGGCGCCTTAAAACGCATCAGATTCGCAAAGCTCCGGCACGGGTTCGCAAATCCCATCACAAACAGAAAGAGCGGATTCGTCGTCTTGGCATCGGCGGCGCGGATGAGGTGCAGATCCACGAAATCCTCGCCCAGCGTCCAAACCCAGCCCCCCAGCGGCGTGACCACCAGCCCCACCGTCCCAGTTCCATTCGTCTTTTTCCCCGCGTTCTTATCAAAATAGGTCGTGCGGCCCGTATTCCCGAATGACGCTTCGCTGATCGGCCCGAGCTTCCATTCCGTGCTGTAAATCGTGGACCACAAAAGCCCCCACAGCCGGCTGTGCCAATACTCCTTCGTGTTCTGCGCCTCGATGGACATCCCCCGCGGATAATTCTGAATAAAAATATACATGGTGATTGCGCCCATCATCGGATGCCCCACGTAATCATCCGAAATGGGATTGGCGTCATTCCACCGGCTGAATTTGAAGCCATCCACCGAGTTGATCCAATTCTGAAACCAATGCCCGTGAGTCGTGGCGTCATACACATGCGTATTCGTCGCCAGGTTCCAGCCCGTTTCGATCAGCAGGTATTGCGTCTGCTCGCGCAGCGCCGGCCACCAGTGAAACCGACAAGCTTTGCTATCCAGTTTCCCCGCCTCGCACATTCCCGAAACTTCCCACGGCGGCACATCCGTTATCTTCGGCGGGCGCACTTCTCCTTTGCCCGCGCCGTCTTTCGCGTCGTGCGAATCGTACGCATCCGTGTCCGGCGCGGCTACGTTGTCCGCACTGGAATCAACATCGTTTGGGAGCAAGTGGTAGCGGTCGGCCAGATGCAGCGTCATTCCGGGAGGATTTAGATTCAGAGTTCCACGTACCGGCCCTTCGCCGGTACCTTGCGCATTCGCCGGGTGGCAGAACGCCGCGCAGAGCGCACACACACCCAGCCCAAGTCCGAATTTCATCATTCTTGCTCCGGTACTTTCGCCTCCGGCGGCCGAAGATGGGCCGTGCTCTTCCGGGACGCAGCAAATTATACGCAAGCACAAGCCCTCATCCAACAATTCTCCTACGCCAACGTGCCATGAACGCAAGACCTAACGGACAGCCTTACGTGGTCGTTCTTCTCGCTCGCCGCTAGCCGTTTTCTTCGTAGGGGCGTCCGCCTAGGCGGACTGCGCCCTCCGGCGACCGCACTGTCAAATCAACGCTTCCAACAAGCGCGGAAGACCCGACAAATGACAACCCCCGTTTGACCGCTTCCCTCACCGCCCTCTATAATAGAAAATTCCGCCCAGCCCGAATCCGGCGCTGAGCGCTCGCCGACGGCCCGGTCAACTCCGGCCCCGCGCGAAAGCCCGCTCCAAGCGGCAGCAACCCTTCAAAGGAATCAGGAGCCACGAATGGTAAAGGCCACACAACTGCGCCCCGGAATGGTTATCCGCCACGAGGGCGAGCTCTACACCGTCTTCAGCGTCGATCACCGCACTCCCGGCAATAAGCGCGGACAGATGCAGACCAAAATGCGCAATCTCCGCAGCGGCTCGATCATCGACTACCGCTTCCGCGCAGAAGAATTCGTCGAGCGCGCCGTCTTCGACGAAATCGAATACGAATTCCTCTACGGCGACGCCGAAGGCTTCCACTTCATGAATTCGCAAACCTACGAGCAAATGACGCTGCAAAAAGAGCTGCTGGGTGATACCACCGACTACTTGATTCCCAATCTCCCGGTAAAGCTGGAGTTCTACGAGAACAAGCCCATCGGCGTCCTGCTGCCAGACACCGTCGACCTAACGGTGGTTGACACCGAGCCCAGCATTCAAAAAGCCACCGCGAGCGCCGTAATGAAGCAAGCCAAGCTAGAAACCGGCCTGGTAGTAAACGTCCCCCCATTCGTAAGCAATGGCGACAAGATCAAAGTAGACACCGCCGAAGCTCGCTACATTCAAAGAGTCCAATAAATTCCCGCCGTTGTAGGGGAGGGTCATCAGCCCTCCCGCGTTTCGGCCACGTCTTTCGGCCCTACGTTCTCCGCGGTAATATACAATCCTCTCCGGAGCCTCCGATTCCGCAAATGAACGAAGCCGCATCTCTCTATCTCGACCTGACAAAAAAAGCCCTAACCTTCTTGCTCTACGGCCAGGAACTCTACGCGCCGGCGGAAAGACCCAAGAACAGAATCAAGCGCATCCTCTTCGAAGCCATGCTCAAACGCGGCATGATCCCCATGCGCCGCGTAAAAGTCGATCGCGAGCTTCGCCGTCAAGGCTTGGACTTCCCTCCGCAGGCCCTGACCATGATCGGCATGAAACGCCTCGACAATCTTCAGGCCTGCCTCGAGGATATTTTGCGCAGCGGCGTCCCCGGCGACATCATCGAAGCGGGAACCTGGCGCGGCGGCGCGGCAATTTTTCTGCGCGCCATTCTCAAAGCCCACGGAATTGCGGACCGCTCCGTCTGGGTAGCGGATTCCTTTGAAGGCCTCCCGTCCCCCGACGTCAGCAAAAATCCCGCCGATGCCGGCAGCTACAATTTCGAGAATCCATATTTGGCCGTGCCTCTCGACACCGTCAAATTAAATTTCAGCCGCTTCGGCCTCCTCGACGATCAGGTTCGCTTCGTGAAGGGCTGGTTCAAGGAAACTCTGCCCGGATTGGCAGGTGAAAAATGGTCGCTGATCCGCGTCGACGGCGACATGTACGAATCCACCATGGACGCGCTGAAAAATCTCTATCCCCATCTTTCTGCAGGCGGCTACGTCATTATCGACGACTATGGCCTAGCCAGCTGCCGCGAAGCAGTGAACGACTTTCGAGACGCAAACCAAATCTCCGAACCAATTCAAACCATCGACAGCACGGGAATCTACTGGCAACGCGGACGCTGAGCCATTCCTCCCGCTGTTGTAGCAAATGTTTTTCAGACCTCCCCTAGAAAACCCGCCGCCAGTTCTGAACCAAGATGTCGTGCCATTGAAATTCCCGCGCGCAACAGTTACTTTCGGATTGCCATCTCGGCCCCGGCGCCGTTTCGCGGCCGCAACAGGAGCATCCACCATCGAAGCTCAGTTCACTTGCCCTAAATGCGGCAAAACTTTCGTGCGCACGGTTGACGGCCGCGCCGTCGATCCGCTGTGCAAGAATTGCCAAAGAGCAGCCGACTCGGAATATTCTGCGCGTCTCGCCACATTCGGCCCCACGCCTATCGTCACGCTCGCGCTGGTCGCCGCCAACTTCGCCGTCTACGTCATCATGTTGGTCGGCGGCGCATCCTGGATCGAGCCGAGCATCACCGACCTCGTCCGCTTCGGCGCCGACTTCGGCCCGCTCACCTTCGGCGGCCAATGGTGGCGCTTGTTCACCAACATGTTCGTGCACATCGGCATCATCCATCTGGCGCTCAACATGTGGTGCCTGTGGTATCTCGGCGGTCTCGCCGAGCGGGTCATGAGCCGCAAAGCCTTCGTGTTCCTTTATCTCGCCTCCGGATTTGCCGGCAGCCTCGCCAGCGAGCTTTGGGATCCCGTGCGCATCAGCGCGGGCGCATCGGGCGCAGTGTTCGGCGCCGCAGGAGGCTTGGTTTCGTTCATTTATCTGAGAAAAGCTCCGATCGACATGCAATATGCGAAGCAGCGGCTCAAGGGCCTGGCAACATTTATCGGCATCAATCTCTTCTATGGTCTGCGCGCCGGCGTTGATAACGCCGCGCATGTCGGCGGCGTGGTAGCAGGACTCGCCATTGGCGCGGCGCTTCCTTCCGTCGTTTCTGATCTTCTCGGCGGTTCATCCGTTGACGCGGCCACGGGCGCTGCGCTTCCCGTCGCGCCGCCTTTGGGAGCGCATGACGCCGCGAAAACGAAGTTCACGATCGTCGTGGCGGCAACGACCGCCTTGCTCGTCGTCGCGGCCGTCGCCATCGCGCATCGCGCCATCCCCAAAATGCGCGCCGACCGCCTCGAGCTCATCTCCGGGTTTGAGAGCGGCACCGCCGATTTGATTCCGATCCTCGAGAACAGAGTGCAGAAGAACCCGGAGGATTTCGCCGGATTCGCGCTGCTCGCCGAAGAACATCTCTTTGCAGACGACGCCAAGGCCGCAATCGACCCGTTCCAAAAAGCGCTGGCGCTCAATCCGCGCAGCGCGAGCACGCACCACAACCTGGCCGTCGCGTATCTGGGCACCGGAGATTTCCAATCCGCGAAACAGGAAATCGCTAAAGCCGCGGGCGATGGGGATCCCGGCGCCGTAGAATTTATGCTCGGCATGGCTGAAGATGGCCTAGGCCATCCCGACATCGCCATCCAGCACTACCAAAAAGCTTTGGCTGTCCGGCCCGATTTGTACGAAGCCGAATTCTCGGAGGCTATCGCGTATGTGCAATCGGGTCGCTTCGAAGAAGCCCGCGCGCTCTACGCAAAAATCTCCACCGAGCGCCCTGACGATACGCGCTCCGCAGCAGCCCTGACGGCGCTAAACTCTGGCCGGGTAAAAAGCATCGCAGATTTCAATCCGCCGCAGATCGTGGTTCCCTGCGATCGCCTGATGGATCTGCCGGTGACCTGGCCCTATCTGCCGTAGCTATTCGGCGCGGCGCATCAACCCTCCTTCCACGTAACCTGTTTACTTCCAATGCAAAGCCATTGCACCTTGCCACCCGCCGCGTGCATCCTATGGAGGTGCCCGCGACTGCCCCGAATCCTAGTCTGACCGCGCGCGAGTTGCTCGCCTCCTGGGCTAGCATTCTGATCGGCCGAATCCCGATGCTTTCGATCGAGATTACGCGCGAATGTCCCTTGAGCTGCCCCGGCTGCTACGCCTATGGCGATACGCATCTCGGCGGCGGCGTCACGCTCAGCGAATTGAACGATCGCCGCGGCGATGAGCTGGTCGACGGTGTCCTGCAGCTTGTGCGCAAGCACAAGCCGCTGCACGTTTCGCTCGTCGGCGGCGAGCCGATGGTGCGCCATCGCGAGTTGAGCAAAATTCTTCCCGCGCTGAGCGCGACCGGCATCTTCACGCTGGTAGTGACCAGCGGCATCATCCCCATTCCCATGGAGTGGATGAAGCTGCGGCGCGCGCGCGTGGCAATTTCCGTGGACGGCTTGCCCGAGCATCACGACATCCGCCGCAAGCCGGCGACCTACGAGCGCATTCTCGGCAACATCGAAGGCCGCGAGGTCAACATTCATTGGGTAATTTCGCGGCCGATGCTGGAGCGCCCCGGCTATCTCGAAGAATATGTAAATTTCTGGAGCGCGCGGGCCGAAGTGAATCGCGTCTGGGTCAGCGTTTACACGCCGCAAATCGGCGAGCAGAGCGCTGAAATGCTGACGCCTGACGATCGCCGCGCGCTGGCGGCGCAATTGCCGCCATTGGCCAAGCGCTACAAAAAACTCTTGTTCAACGAAGGACTGGCCCAAGCCTTCCTCAAGCCGCCGGAAAATCCGGGGGATTGCGTGTTCGCCAAGCTCTCGGCCAACTACTCCGCCGATTTGGAGACGCGTGTTGAGCCTTGCGTCTTCGGCGGCACGCCTGACTGCTCGCAATGCGGCTGCGCGATCAGCACCGGCCTGCACTGGGTCAGGAAGATCAAAATGGCTGGGCCGGTGAAGGTGGATCACTTCATCAGCAGTTCGGTGAAAATCGGCCGGGTGATGAGCCGGCTGCGCTCGAGCCGGGCGCGCTCGACACGCTGGAGCGGCTCGCCTGCGGCTTCGGAGAGCAAGCCCAAGCTGGTGCAGATTCAGCCCTGAAGCAGCAAGCGCCATTCGGTCCCGCCGTGCGAATTCAAAACCGCGATACATCCGCGATCCAGATTGCGTTTTGAATACGTGCTTTTTTCCCGATTAGAGGTGGGTGGCGTCGTTTGTTTTCTTTGGGTTACCTCCGTGTCTAATAATTTGGTTCCCGATTAGAAATCGGTGGCCGGTGGCGTGTGGAGTCTGCCGGTGTAGTTCATCTGGGATGCAAATCGCTTCGTGAAAAAGGCGTGTTTTGTCTCGATTAGACTGAGGTGCCGTCGTTTGTTTTCTTCGAGTTACGCTTGTTTCTAATAATTTCGTGTCTCGATTAGAAATTGGTGGCCGGTGGGGCTGGGGTGCGGCGGGAATGTAGCTCAGGTCTTCAGACCTGAGGTCGTTGTCTTCGAATTTGAGCCGAAATGCCAATTCAACACCTGAGCGCCTCATCCGCCCCGGCGGATGAGCTGTATAGATTCAATTATTCGGGACGGATTGCGGCAGGCTCGGGAGAGCCGGTTCCGCGCGTTGAGACTGCCGACCGCCAGGCCATATATATCGCCAGAGTAATAGTAAGTCAATGGTACTTAAGTTTCATTTTTGACTAGTACCGGGTTGCGGGGGCGGGTGAGGTTTGGTGAGAAATTGACTCGCCGGCCGCGAGATGCCTTTTTACTCCTCCGGGGGCAGCGCGCAGGCGATCGCTGCATCAAAATGAACGGAGAAACGATTGCGGCGGAGGGGTATAGTTGGCGTACCGGAAACCGGCCCCGACGGCCGGATTTAGCCATGCGCACCCAGGCGCGTGCGAAAGAATCAAAATGACTGATACGTTGTTTGAAACGATTGGCGGGCGATTCAAGATCAATGCCGCGGTGGAATCGTTCTATAAGCGGGTGATTGCGGACGAGAGCCTGCGGCCGTTCTTCGAGGGTGTCGGCTTGGAGCACTTGCGCGGGCGGCAGAGCATGTTTCTCGCGATGCTGCTCGGGGGCAAGACCGTTTACACCGGCAAGGATATTCGCGAGGCGCACGAGCACGTACGAACGATGGGAATGGATGCATCGCACTTCGAGAAGTTTCTCCACCACTTTCGCGCGGCTTTGGAAGAAGTGGGAGTGCAACACGATAAGTTGGAGCAGATCATCAAGCTTCTCAATCATTCCCGCGGGGCTGTGCTGGATCAATGAATTTGCGCGCGGCTGGACGACGTAAACGCTTGGAGGGAGGATTTACGGCGTCTATTTGGAGCGCGCTGCTGCTGATTACGATCTGGGGAGCGGGCGCTTTCCCGGCGGCGGGCTTCGGCCAGGGCGGTGAAATCACTGAAGCGAATTGGCAGCGGAATGCGCGGATTATTGCGATACGCGGGATCGTTGGGCCGATCAACGCGGGATTGAAAAGCGGGGCCTACAAAACGTCCGAGCGGGATTTCAATAACTGTGAAGGGCAATTTTTCGTGATACGACGGATCGCGCGGGATTCGAAAGGCGCGGTCGCGTGGTATGAAGATTACCTCGAAGGGGAAGACGCGACCTGGGACTTTCAATATTATTACGATAATGCAGGGCGATTGAGGTTTGTGTTTGCGATGGCGCGGTCGACGAATGGCACGCGGGAACAGTTGCGCTTATATTTCGACGAAAATCGGAAGCGGCTGTGGAAGGACGATAAGTTCCTGAAAGGGCCGGGGTGCCCTGGGTGCTTTTCTGCTTACTATGATTCGGATAAGGCGCTGGCGTTTGATCCCGGCAAAGAATTTGCGAATGACGAAGGGTGCGAGGAGATAAAGTCAGATCCGAAGACCAAGTAGATCGGATAAGGCTGACCCACGTGCCGGGTCCAGTAGCACAGGCACTCCTGCCTGTGGCTGTGTGTGCAATTCGCGGTTCCTAATCGGTTGAAGGCGATATCCGGCACAGCCAGGAGTGGCTGTGCTACCTCAGTGATTGCCGATGCGCTGGAGTAGGAAGTTTACGAAGCGCGCTGCGTCGATTCCTGTGGATACGTGAACGTTTGGCTTTACTGGCTCGACGCCTATTGATTCTACGTGATCGCCGCTTACGGCTTCTTTTTCGATTACGTTTTTTCGATTTGCTACCGTCATGCCGCGCGTGAATTTTCCTTCGGTCTCGATGTCTACGCGCATGTCTTGCGTGGTCAGAAACGTGTGATCGATTGCGGCGCCTACTGCTAGCGCGTCATGAATGGCGCCGCCGTGAAAGATGCCCGTGCCTTTGTACGTGCCGATTTGATAGCGCAGGACTGTTGCGGCGAATTGCGTTTCTGGGCCGGGATGCTGCTCGAGCTTGGCTACGTCGTCGTCGGTTACTAGCGTGATCTCGGTGACGTCCAAGCCTACCATGGTGAGCGGCCAGCCGGCGTTGAAAACCATTGCGGCGGCTTCCGGGTCGCTGTGAACATTGTATTCGGCGACTGCGTTTACGTTTCCGCCGGTGATTCCGCCGCCCATCAGAATTACTTCTTTCACTAACGGAACGATTGATGGGTCCTTGCCAATGGCCAGCGCGATATTTGTGAGCGGGCCGATGGGGACGAGCGTGATTTGATGCGGGTATTTGTGAATCGTCTCGATGATGAGGTCGGGGCCGAATTCGGGATTTGCGCGGCATTGCGGCGGCGGCAATTGCGCGCCGCCCATGCCGCCGGGGCCGTTCCAGAATAATCCTGTGGCCAGAGGCTCGAGCAGCGGGCGCGTGGCGCCTTTGGCGATCGGGACATCGCAGCGGCCAACGAGACTTGCGACTTTGAGGGCGTTATCGAGGCCCATGTCGGCGGTGACATTTCCGGCGACGATGGTTACGGCTTCGACTTTTAGTTCGGGGGAATGAAGGGCTAGCAGCAGGGCGATGGCGTCATCGGTGCCTGGATCGGTATCGATGATGATTTTCTTTGGTTCGCTGGCGGCGGGGGCTTGGGCGGGGAGAGATGCGGGGAAGATTAGGGCTACTGCGGCCATACACAAAATGGATTTGATCATGCGACGCGCGCGTGTGTTTGATTCACGCAGTTCCAAGGCGTGGCTCCTTTTTTTGAGTGCGGCGAGATTGCGTTGCGTGCGCGGGAGATGCTAGCACGCGGGCTGGGTAAAAAACATTTCTTCGAAGGTAGTCCATCCGCCACGGGAGCTGGTTCGAGGAGCCAGCGCTAAAGCGCATTCTTAGAGGCGGGACTCTTCCCGGAGCGCTGAAGCGCTCCTTCCCCCGCATGAATGCGGGGGCCCCACCGAAATGCGGGACCACCTTCCTGTGCGCTTGTGGCGCGCGAAAACTCCGGTTTACGCTGAGTCTCGAAGGGCAGGCAGCCCTTCGCTTTCGCTCGGGATGAACCTGCGCTACGAACTGGCCGTTGTGGATTTTGTGCTGAAGAGGCGGCGGAAGATGCTGTCTACGCTGCGGAGTTGGCGATTTAGATCGAAGGTGTGGGCTAGGGCTTTGGCGTCCAAGAGTTTTGTTACGTTTGGATCTTGGCTTATTTTTTCGCGGAAGCTGGATTCGGTTTCCCATGCGGCCATGGCGTGGGATTGGATGGTTTTGTAGGCTTCTTCTCTGGGCATGCCTGCTTCTACCAGGTCTTGTAGGACTTGGCCGCTGAAGACCAGGCCTTGCGTGGAATCTAGATTGCGCAACATGCGTTGGGGGAAGACTTTCATGTTGGCTACTATGTCGGCCATGCGGGCCAGCATGTAGTCGACGAGGATTGTGGAATCGGGGAGGATGATGCGCTCGACCGAGCTGTGAGAGATGTCGCGCTCGTGCCAGAGGGCGATATTTTCGAGGGCGGCGGTGGAGTTGCCGCGGACTACGCGGGCCAGGCCGCAGATTTGCTCGCAGCTTACAGGATTGCGCTTGTGGGGCATGGCGCTGCTGCCGCGTTGCTCGCCGCCGAAGGGTTCTTCGGCTTCCCGGACTTCGGTGCGTTGCAGGTGGCGGATTTCTGTGGCTATGCGCTCGAGCGATGCGGCTGCGATGGCCAGCGTGGCGACGTATTCGGCATGACGATCGCGCTCGATTACTTGCGAGGTGATGGGGGCTGTGGCGAGGCCGAGGCGCTTGCAGATTTTTTCTTCGGCATCGGTGCCTAGATGCGCGGCTGTGCCTACGGCGCCGGAAATTTTGCCCACGGCTAATTGCTTTGCAGCGGCGCGAAAGCGCTCTAGATCGCGGCGATTTTCTGCCCACCAGTTGGCTACTTTCAGGCCGAAGGTGATGGGCTCGGCGTGAACGCCGTGAGTGCGGCCGATTTCTGGGGTGTCTTTGAATTCCCAGGCGCGTTTTTCGAGGATTGCGCCTAGTTTTTCGAGGCCTTGATCGATCAGGCGCGAGGCGTCGCGGATTACCAGGGCTTGGGCGGTATCCACTATGTCATTCGATGTGAGGCCGTAGTGCAGCCAGCGGGCGGCTTCGGGATCGGCTATGGATTCGCCGACCGCCATGGTGAAGGCGATTACGTCGTGTTTAACTTTTGATTCGAGTTCGTTGATGCGAGCTACGTCTACGCGGGCGCGTTGGCGCAGCTTTGCGGCCGCTTCTTTCGGGACGGTGCCGGATTCGGCTAGCGTGTCGGTGGCGGCTAGTTCGACTTCGAGCCATTTTTCGAAGCGGTTTTGGTCGCTCCAGACTCGGGCCATCTCGGCGCGGGTGTAACGCGGGATCAAATTGGGCTCCTCTTTCGGCTTGGCGAAGAGCCCCACGCGCGAGTGCGGCGCATGGGGCGCCCAGCCCTCAGCGGCTAAAGCCGCGACGATTTTGCAGCGCCTGCAGCACGACTGAAGTCGTGCCCTGACAAAGCATCAAACAAACTACGGACTGCTCACTCAGCGCCGCGCACAGTCACGGTCCTTGCCGACAGTTGCGGTCGTAAGATGCCGGCGGGGACGCCAGCGCTACCAATGCACGAGCCGGGCGTAAACTTTGCGAATCAGTTGTGTGGGGGAAACTTCCCTGCTTCATCATAGCTGAAGTTGCGGATATCGTGCTGGAAATTAAGAAACCGCAGATCCTTCACTTCGTTCAGGATGACAACGGAAAGGCTTTTTCCAGATAAACGGGGAAGGAATGAGGGTGAAGCTGGGAGCAAAAAAAGAGTGCAGGCTTTCGCCTGCACTCTCGAGAGGGAAGCTGCTACGCGGTCATCAGCTTCGGGCGCAGCGCTACGCCGTGATCGCGGCGGTCGAGCGGCGTGACCGTGCGGTTGCGCGGCGCGCCGAACATGGGATCGGCGGCCATCGCGGCCACGGCGTTTCCTACCGGCTGCGAATCGGCGCTGCCGAAGAGGCTCGGCGTCTTGCGCATCAGCTCGATGCGGCTGCGCACTTTGAATTTCACGAAAAGAGAGGAGACATGAAATTTCACCGTGCGTTCGGAGATGCTGAGACGCGAAGCGATTTCCTTGTTGGCCAGATTCTCGAGCACACCTTCGAGGACTTCTTTCTCGCGGCGGCTCAGCGCAACTGGACATGCGATCGCGCGGCCGGCTTCGAGAAGTTGCCGCGCTTTCATCGTAACGCGCTCGAACAAGCTGCCGCCCGCTCGCACCATCACCTGGTAATCATTCGGCGATTGGCCGCGCACTAAACAGTGCATCGCGAGTAGGCTGGCTGCTTCTTCCAGCGGAAGGGTTCCGTCGGCGCTCGCTCGAACTTGAAAGCGGGCCGCACCTGTTTCTTTTTCGCAAAAGATATAAATCTGGGAAGAACAGAGACCAGATTGGAGATCCCGGCGGGTGGGTTCGAGGGATTTGCGTATCTTTTTCAGAGTAGCCTCCCTGCTGCCAGATTGATTTCGATCGGGAAAGTAGATGGAGCAGCCGAAGGCCCCAAGTCCCCCCAAAAGTTGCTGCAGCTTTTGGACGCGACTACCGGGCCGCCTAGTTGAGCCCACGCCCCCAAAGCCCTCCGTCAGCGTCGCACCCCTGCCTGGCGCTGAACGGCAGGGGGTACTAGAGCAATCCTAGTACCACAGATATCAAAAAGAGAAATATAAGAAAATAAATGACTTATCGAGTAGAAAATACAGCTTTTACCTGATTTTCTATGTAGGGATTACAGTAGACGGGCAAATTTTCCAGGGGGCGCCCGGCGGATGCCGGCGTGAAAGGGCGGGGCTACAGAACCAGGGGACCAAGCGGCGTGCGTTGCGAGGCTAGGAGCAGTTCGCCGCGGAAGGCGGCTTCGGCGGGGCGGCGATTTAGGCCTTCTTCGGCACTGATGCGGGCCAGGTCGGGGGTGTTGTTTTGTTCGGAGAGATGCGCAAGGACTAGGTAACGCGCGCGGCCGTCGAAGACTTCGGCGTCTGCGAGAAAATCGCTTACTACTGTGTTTGAAAGGTGGCCGGTGCGGCTCATGACCCGCTGCTTGATGTACCACGGGTACGGGCCAACTTTCAGCATTTCCAGATCGTGATTCGATTCTAGGATCAGGCAATCGGCTTCGCGGAGATGATGCTTTACGAGCTCGGGCAGATAGCCTAGATCGGTGACTATGGCTACTTTCGTGCCGTTGGTGCGGAAAGTGTAGCCGACCGGATCGGCGGCATCATGCGGAATGGCGAAGGCGGAGACTTCGATGTCGCCGATGGTGAAGACGTCGCCGGCGCGGATGTGTTCTACGCGCGAGAGTTTCTTGGCGGCGGGCTCGGGGAGGATTTTTTCAATCTCGCGATGCGTGGATTTGGTGAGATAGGCGGTGGCGCTCCATTCGTAGCTGATTTGCGGGAGGCCGTTGGTGTGATCGGTATGCTCGTGGCTGATTAAAATGCCGTCGAGACGCTCCGGCTTAACGCCGAGACATTCGAGGCGCCGGCCCATTTCTTTGCGGTTGATTCCGGCGTCCACGAGGAGGCAAGTGCGCTCGGTCTCGAGCAACGTGCAATTGCCCGAGCTGCCGGACGCCAGGATGGAAACGCGGAAGCCGATGCGAAGCCTCGCCGAGCCGCAAAGCCTGATGGAGGCGGCCGTCGAGGATGTTCGCAAACGGATTGCCCGCCGTCAATCGTAATTGCTTCGGGGCGGCGAGCGCGCTGCTAGTCCTGTTCGCCGAGAGTTTGGGCGTACGTTTTGCCGTACGGATAGAACAGATCCTTGCGGCCTTCTTTCCATGCCGCTCGCATCTCGGGCGTAGTGATGTCCCAGTCCGGGCGGCATTTTTTGGTGACGGCGCGCAAATCCTGGCGGAGATCTTCCATAGTGGGCCGGCCCCAGAACCAGTAGCCGTTGTAGATTTTATAAACTACAAGGCCGGGCTCGAGGACAATTACGTGCGGGATCATGGGATTGTGGGCGGGGTCGGTGTGTTCGGCGATGTCGAGATCTTTTTGCACGACGCGCGCGGGGTCGGAGAGAAAAGGCCAGTGGGCGCCGACGCCGGTGCGATATTCATTGGTCTCGGTGATGTTGTCGGTGCTGATGGTGACCAGGCGGCAATAGGCGACTTCGAGCTCGCGGTGGAGTTGAACGAGCAACTCGGCCTGGCGGCGGTCTTTGGGGCAGTAACCGCCGCGGCCTAGAACCAGCACCATCGGGTTCACCTCTTGCAACTCGGAAAGCTTGCGGCGTTTCGCGGTATGGTCGGAGAGTTCGTAGTCGGGGAATGCCGCGCCGGGAACAATGTCAGCTCGCATTTTAAATCCTTCCTTGTTGAATTCCGGAACGGCTAGTGAGCCGCGCTCCGACGCGTTGCGCCGGCAAAGTTTCGGACCAGCGCGGCGATTTCGTCGGCGGCCGTGTCGAGGGCGAAGTGGCCGCCATCGACGATGTGAATTTCGGCGTTTGGCACGTCGCGGCGGTAGGCTTCCGGCTCTGAGGGATCGAACGAGAGTTCGTACTTACCCCAGATCACAAGAAGGCGTGGCTGCTTCTCGCGCAGCCAGGCTTGCCATTTCGGATAAGCCTCGACATTCGTGCGGTAGTCGTAAAAAAGATCGCTTTGAATATCGGCCTGGCCGGGTTGGTTGAGAAAGTTGAATTCATCGGTCCAGAGGTCGGGGTCGTAGCGTTCCACGTTGGGATCGTTTCCGACGTGGCGCGTGCGGGTGGTCGCCAGCGAGAGGAGATTGGTGCGCAGCGCGCTTTCGTTGGCGGCGCGATCGGCCCAAAAAGCGCGGCGCGTCTTCCAGTTCGCGCCGAGGCCTTCGTTGTGCGCCACAGCATCCTGGACGATGAGAGCCTCGACCCGATCCGGATGCGCCAAGGCCATTCGAAAACCGACCGGGCCGCCGTAATCCTGCATGTAAAGCGTGTAACGCGGAAGTCCGAGCGTTACGGTGAAATGATTCATGATCTCCGCGTAGTGATCGAAGGTGTACGCGAATTTTTTCGGGTCGGGCCAGTCGCTGTGTCCGAAGCCCGGGTAATCGGGCGCGACAAGGTGATAGCGATCGGAAAGCCTAGCGAAGAGCGGCTCGAACATGCGCGAGGATGACGGGAGTCCGTGCAGCAGGAGAAGACTAGGCGCATCTTTCGGGCCGGCCTCCCGATAAAAGATAGAGAGACCATCTATCTGTGTGGTGCGATAAGAAGTCGGATGTTCCACGAGACGTTCCTTTCATCGGCCTTGGTCGCGCAATTGAAATGTTGCGAGCATCGCAGAAACCGCCTGCGCCTTACCCACGCTCAGGCGCCGGCCGGCTTCGCAGCTCGGGCCATGTGCGGCGCTCCAACGTAAGGGAACGAGGCGAGCAGGTCTGTGTGCGGCCCTACGTTATCTGTCTTCAACTTTCCTTTCGTGAGGATGGAAATAAAGCCGTCCATAACGTCGTCAGAGAGTGCCCGGCCGTTTTGCGGGTAGGACGCTGGCTGCCTGGGATCATAAGAGAGGATGTCCGGCAGCAGAGTCCTTGCCACGCGCGTTGCTTCTTCCGGCGTGTACCCACCGGTGTGCTCGAGCGAGTGCGCGAAGACGGCGACAAAACGGGCATCGTCCGCCGGGTCGGCAGTGATGTAGGCAGCTTTTTGGTCGCCGGTAAGAAATACAGATTGCGAAGGCCGCGCGCCGCGGTCCGCCGGAATCCATTTACCGCTCGCGCCGTCGAGGGTGCGATGCCACAGGCCCAGTTTTTTCAGGCCGAGGGCAGAGTTGGGAATTTCCAGCACAATGCTGCACACATCAGCTACGGCGAAGAAATCATTACCGGTGAACTGCAGATTGTTGACTGCGCCCATCGTGTCGAAGAAAAAGGGATCGCTACGCCAGCCGGCAAAGAAGCGGTAGTCGCCGGCCTCAGTCACGCGAGCCTCCGCGCCCGTCGAGACGGGCGCACCTTCGAGGATGGTCTGCCCGCCGTCACCTGTAGTAGCGGCCTGCGCATCTTCCACACGGCGTAATGTCGCAGTCTGCGCGCCATCCTTGCTCGAGGAGAAGCGCACGCGATAGGCGATGTTGGCGACGTTATCGCCGTCCGTGTCGATCTTCAGCTCATAGATCGCCTCGGGGGCGAAGGCTTCGTTTGTGGTCGGCCCGGGAGGGTTCAGGGCCGCGGACGGATGCACGTCCATAATGATGATCGATTTGCCAGCATCCCCAGGCTTGGGGAAAGCGTACAGGTCAGTAAGGTCAAGACGCGCGTCCTTATGCGGAAAACCAAAGTCTGGACCGGAGTAATGGTGCGACATAATTTATTTTCTCCTCTTTTTGCGTTTAAGTTGGCTGAAAGCCCTGTGAATTTCTCCCGTCGTGTGGCCTGCTACGTTTAAATCGCCGCTTCACGGTGCTGTTCGGCGTTGGCGCGCTGAGAGGCTTCGTGGATTACCATGCGCCCACGTGCGCGCCGCCGTCCACGTGCAGCACCTCACCGGTCACTTGATCGGCCTCCGTCAGATAGACGATGGCGTCAACGATGTCTTTCACTTGCGAAAATTTTCCCATGGGTTGCAGCGTCTTGAGAGCATCCATGGACTGGCCGTTATGCATAGAGGTGTCGACGATGCCGGGCGCGACGGCGTTGACGCGTATGCCCTGTTTTGCATATTCCGTGGCCAGGCTGCGCGTGACGGCCTGCAGGCCGCCTTTCGTGATCATGGCCACCGAAGCGTGCACTCCTGCGAACGGATGATCGACCATCGTTGTGGTGATATTGACGATGCTTCCGCCGGTGTTCTGAGCCAGCATCTGCTTCACCACGAGTTGGGTGATGAATAGGAAACCTTCGATGTTGACGGCAGTGAGAGAGCGCAGATCGTCGACCGTGTAATCCGTGAAATGCTTTGCGAGATATATGCCGGCGTTGTTGACGAGCGCGTCGATCGATCCGAATTTGCTTTTGGCGACTTCAGCGATATTCGCCGCGGTAGCCGCTTCGGCGATGTTTCCGTCGACCAAGGCAAGCTTATCCGACGGCTCGAACGTGCCCGATCTGGTGATGTTTCGCGCAGTCGCCACTACGTTGTAACCGCGATCCAAAAAGGCCCTCACGACGCCCGCGCCGATGCCTTGCGAGCCGCCGGTCACGATCACTGTTTTCTGCGTGGTTGCCAATTTCTAGGCTCCGCATGCCGCAAACTGGGCTGCCGGTTAACTTCACATCGTCAGAACGACGCGGAACTGTGCGTTGCCGCTCATCATGCGCGCGTAAGCCTCAGCCGCTTTTTCGAGTGGATAGGTTTCAATCATGGCTCGCACTCCGCTCAACTCCGCGAAGCGCAGCGTGTCGTCGGAGTCGGCCGGAGTTCCGGCGGCCCAACCTTGAATGGTGTGCACACCAAAGATGAGCTGAGCCGGCGTCACTTCGATGGGATCGGGTGCGGCGCCCACTACCATCAACGTGCCGTTCGGCCCGAGCCCATTGATAAGCTCGGACATCGCTTTCGAGCTTGGCGCCGTGGCCATGATCACCCGCGCGCCTCCAAGCTTCTGCAATTCCTCGGCGGCGTTTGTCGCTTTGCTGTCGATGTAGGCATGCGCGCCGAGTTTCTTGGCCAGCGGCGCGTTTTCGCTGCCGCGACCGATGGCCGCGACTTTGTAGCCGAATTTATTGGCGAATTGAATTCCAAGATGCCCCAGTCCGCCGACGCCCTGCACTGCAACAAGATCGCCCGGCAACGCGCCGCTGTGCCGCAGCGCGTTGTACGTGGTGATTCCGGCGCAGAGCAGCGGCGCGGCTTCCACGTCGCTGAGCGTTTCGGGTATCGCCACCAGCGCTTCCTGGGGCGCCACCATGTATTGCTGGTATCCGCCGTCATAGCTGATCCCGGGAATTTTCACATTGCGACAATTGCGAAAATCGCCGCGACGGCACTCCCGGCACGTGCCGTCATGTCCGCCGTGCCAGCCCACGCCCACTCGCTGCCCTTTTTTCCAAACGGTCACGCCGGCGCCCACTTCATCCACCACGCCGGCGACTTCGTGTCCCGGAACTCGCGGGTACTGAATTCCGGGAAACATGCCTTCCTTGGTCAGCACATCGCTGTGGCAGATGCCGCAGGCTTGCACCTTGATGCGCACCTGCCTCGCATCCGGATTAGGAATCTCGCGCTCGACGATCTGGAAATCGGCGCCCGGCTTGGGAACCTGCGCGACCTTCATTGGTGCTACTGCGATTTTTGGAGTTGCCATAAATCCTCCGGTAATTCATCGAGTTATTGTCGAAGCGCCCTGCTGATTCCGGTTCGAGCTTTAGGTATTAAGGTGCGTAGCGGGTGAAGACATAGTCGTGATCTTGCGCCGGCATGTGGCAGGGGAAGCAGGTCTCGTGCAGCGCCTTGTCCCCTGGCTTTCCGTCCTTAAAGTCAGCGAACCCCCAGCCGCGGCTCGCGGCATACTTCTTAGAGTCCTTAACCATGAACTGAACGTTTACGCGTGTCCCGATAATGAACGATTGAGTGCCGGGGAAGGGGCCGTTCAGGACTTTGTCGTTGGCCTCCGCCGGGACGCGCGTCCAATGAATCGCGGCAATGATGGCGCCGTCCGGGAAAGGAAGCTTTCCTTCGCGATAGGCCTGGATCGCGAGATCGTTGCCGAGTTGAGCGCGCAACTGGTCGGACTTTCCTGCTAACAGGAGGTTGTCCACGGCGATCATTTTCCAATCGCGGTATCCGGCGGGGATCTTGACTCCGTAGATCGGGGATGCGTCTCCATCGGACTGTCCAGTTGCGTGGGCCCTGTAGGCGAAAATCCCGGCCAGGGTTGCAGCCGCAAGCAGCAAGAAAGCGATCCGTTTCATAGGGTGCCTCCCTCCTGGGCATTCACCTAAATCGAAAGTCAGATTTGTCCAAGGTTCGCGCTTGTACTCATTTTTCTTTTGCCATTGGATGTGTGTCGAGGCTGCTGCGTTTCGCGAAAGAAGACGGCGCGCAGGTTGTGCGCGCCGTCCTCGTGCCTGCGATTAGCGCAGTGATTTGAACGATGAGCGGAGCTCGGTAGTGAAAAACTCCGGCTGTTCCCAGGCCGCGAAGTGGCCGCCTTTGGGGAGACGGTTGTAATAAATCAGTTTGGGATAGGCTTTTTCTGCCCAGCTCTTCGGGGCTTGATAGATTTCGTCTGGAAAGGCGCTTACGGCAACCGGAATGGAGACGTTCCGGACATCGAAAAAGCCTCCTTTATATTCCCAATAGAGACGAGCCGAGGAGACCGCCGTGTTCGTCAACCAGTAGAGCGTGATGTTTTCGAGGATGTCGTCGCGCGTCAGGCCCTCGGGCTGACCGTCGAATACGCGTGTGATGAGCGCGTAGCTGGCTGCGTCGTGATCCAGGATCCACGCCGCGAGACCCACCGGCGAATCCGCAATCCCATACAGCGTCTCCGGGCGATTCGCCATTTCCCCGGCGTAGCCCAGGCCGTGCTTATAGAAAAAGGCTAGCTGGTTGTAGGCGCGCAGTTCGTCGGCGGACAGATTCGACGGCGCCGGAGCCCCGGAAAACGCAGCCTTGTCAATGTCGGCTGGAACAGTGGCCGCCATGTTGGTGGCGATGCCGAGCAATTCCGGAGGCGCCTGCAGAGCCATCAGCTCCGTGACACAATTTCCCCAATCGCCGCCTTGGGCCACGTATCGCGTGTATCCGAGGCGCTTCATCAGAACGATCCACGCGCGCGCGATGCGGTCCGGGTCCCAGCCGGTCGCGGTCGGCTTGCCTGAAAACCCGTAGCCCGGCAGCGAAGGAATCACCACATCAAAAGCGTCGTTCGCCGTGCCGCCATAATAGGCAGTGGGATCGGTGAGTGGGGCGATGATCTTCAGCTGCTCAATGATCGAGCCGGGCCACCCGTGCGTGACGATCACCGGCAAAGCGTTCGCATGTTTCGAACGCACGTGGATGAAGTGAATGTCGAGTCCGTCGATCGTAGTGATAAATTGCGGCAGGGCGTTCAGCCTGGCCTCGACCTTTCGCCAGTCGAAATCGGTGGCCCAATATTGCGCGAGCTTCTGCGTGGTGGCGAGCTGTACGCCTTGCGTCGCATCACTGACCAATTCCCGCTCAGGCCACTTGGTCGCTGCGACCCGCCGGCGGAGATCGGCGAGGTCCGCGTCCGGAATATTAATGTGGAACGGGCGGATGGACGTGTCGTCAGCCGCTGCGCCCGTCTTTGCCGGGGCCCAGGCCGCACGTGCTGCTGAACTTCCGCTGCTGGGCAGTGCTTTCGCAGAAGCCATCATGCCGAAGGGGGCTGCAGCGAAGCTCATAGCCGCGGTGCCCAAAAAGCGGCGTCGCTCATTATTAATTTCGTCGGACATTTATCTCTCTCCTCTCAGATTCGAGTAATTGATCTTGAGCGCATCCATTCGTGAACCCCCTCGGTTCGATAGTTCATTGGGGGCTGATGGAGCTGTACCGATGGGACCGGAACGAGTGCGGGTGGAACTAGTGAGGTGTGATCAGCGCGGCTTCATCAGGTCCGTGACCGCGAGCAAACGCTCTCGGACCTTGGTGAAGCAGGCTCTGACCGGTGTCCTTAACTTTGCGGTGTGTTCGGGGGCCGCGGAATTTCGCCGCCACCGCCGAACCATCGCTTGCCCGATGATCGTCTTCGGCCGCGCCATCCAAAGTAAGGCGACGCGTAGCCGCCCATATGACGAACGCACTCTCGCCGAAGTTTCAAATATGAGCAATCTTCGCGGCCCGCACCGAGAAGTGTGACCATCGGTCATGTAGTTCTTCACATCTTTGGAAGCAGGACTAACTTGGAGTGACTTCGTGGCAGTCGCTTGATGCCGCTCACGCCGGCCGTGCAGCAGCACTGTGGCGATTGAATGCGATCTGTGGAACGGCGTATGCTTTCGCGAAATGGTCGCCGGAGGTTAGAGAGCGATGGGATTTCAACTGCAGACGCGGGGGATTGGCGGCATCGTGGTGGTGGACGCGGTGGGGAAGCTCACATTGACCGACGGGCACACCCAACTCCGCGATCTGATTCACGTCTCCACCGGCGATGGAGCGAAGAAATTCATATTCAATCTCGCGCGGGTCGAGTTTATCGACAGTTACGGCATCGGCGAATTGGCGCGATGTTATTCCGTCGTGCGCCGGATGGGCGGAGAGATCAAGTTGGCCGGCGCGAACCAGAAAGTGCTCGATGTGCTCGAGATCTCCCGGATGAACAAACTTTTCGAAATCCACGCGGAGGAACGCGCTGCCCTTCAAGCATTCGGGCAGCGCGGTTGATCCTGCGCGAAGTCGCCGAGGCGAACTCAGACGCGGACCCACACCTTGTACTTGTAGATGACGACGCGGTCTTCGCCGGGTTTGAGAGTGATTTCCCAGGCCAGGCGCGACATTGGATTGTCCGTCTGGATTGCTTCGCCTAGCTTCACGGCTTCGCCTCCATCCGATTGCGATTCGACCGCGCCGCGAATGGTCTTTCGGATATTCAGGCGCACGTCCTTGGACTTGTAGTTTTTCACTTTGAGCGTGCCTTCCACCGTGACGAGATCGTATTGATAGTTGCGGCGGCGCGGGACATTTTGCTCGCGCCCGATTTCCTGCTCCTCGTGCCTCGAACGAATGTCCGTGGCGATGGTGACTTTCAAATTGGACGAAGCGGCTTTCGGCGTGTACGGCAGCGTGTCCTGCGAAACCGGCTTGGTGCCGGAAATTACGAGCGCCGGGGCGCTGGTCCAGGGAAATTTGCTGGAGTTTTTCAAGCGGATGGAATGCCAGATACTGTTGGCGGCGGCATCGGATGTGGAAGGATTTGGGTTCGGCTGGATCACGTTTCCAAATCCGTCCACGCGCGATTGATCCTGCACTTCCCATTCGTAGATGTGTTCGTAGTCCACCGAGCTGGAAAAAACGTTGTAGGTGGCGCGCTCGTCGCGCGCCAGCGTCACTCCGGAGCGCGTGTAGAGAAAAAGATCTTCTTCTGGCGCGCCCGACAGTTCAGCAACCGCCTGCGCGAACGAAGGGTCGCTGCGAAGGTCGCTTATCTCGTCGGCAATGACCATCTGACCGGCGATGGCATTGGAATAGGGGCTGTTCCTGCCTGTGTCGCGCTGCTCCGCGTCTTTCATGAACGCCAGCAGATTCTGCTGCAGGCTCATGGGCGAGGGGGTATTGGAATACACGAAATTGGGCACGCCGACGACGAAGTAGACGTCGGCATCTTTTAGATCTTCTGCATCGTCCATCACTACGGCCTGCATGGTGATTTGCGCGGTTTTGTCGTCCGTAAGCGAAATCAGATAGGAAGGCGTCCAGCCGAGACCGTGCTCGAGATAGCCGACGGTGAGATTGGTTTTGTCGCCGCCTCCTTTGATCTTGAATCGCAGAGCGGCGCGCTGCTGCTCGATTTTCTCGCTGAAGACGGTGTCGTCGGGAAGAATGGCGTTTGCGATGGAGTTTAGCGGCAAAGCGACGAGCTTTTTATCGATGCGTAGCAGGAGGTACTGCGGCTTCGCGGGCGGCGGAGCGGCCGCCGGGCCCTCTGCAATTTCGGGACTGGGGGCGGGCGGTGGCGTAGCGGCGTTCGGATCAGGCTCGCGCAGGCCGACGACTTCACCGGTGTAATCCTTATTATTGAAAGTAACCGTCACAGTTTTTCCCGCGTTTGCTTGCAGCACTTCCTCCAGAGATTCCATGTTGCGCTGCGTCGCCACGTTGTAGTGATACGCCAAAACCTCATCGAGCGACGCGCCGGACTCGCCGGGCGCGAGCCAGAGCGTGCCAAGCGTCGCGTTGGGAATGGGAGTGATTTGTCCGACGCCGGATCGCAGATGAACCATTCCCTGCCGCACCACGAAAGCGAGGCCGTTCTTGAAAGCGGCGACCGCCACCGTCTTCGGCAGATCCTGCGGCGCTTCCGGCGATTCTGATGAAAATAAAGCGGTGGACAGAGCGAGCACACTGCCGACTACTAGAACGCTGATGCGGGAGAGTTTCATGGCTGGGCCTCCGGACAAGTTTGATTGGAGATTGAGGGGACAGCTATCTGGATGCGACGGAAATCCGTGGGCGTTGCTTTTGTTCATCTAGTTATAGAACGGCGTGACGCGAGGTTCTTGCAGGAGAAAATCGGGGGCGCGTAGAAGAAATGAATTGTTGTTGGCGAGCGGGCGTTTCAGCGCGGGGCTGCGGCGGATTGGGATGCGCCTTGGATTTTTGCAATCATTTGATCGACGGTGAGGACTTCGGCGAATAGGAAGCCCAGGGTGGTGCAAGTCGCGTTCTGTAATTGTTCGGCGGAGAGATTGCCCATTGGGGCTGTGGCCGTGCCGTCGCTTAGGAAGAAAACGTGGAAGTCGCGTACGGCAGCTTCTCGGGCAGTCGTTTCGCAGCAGACGTTGGTGGCTACGCCGCTGACGATGAGAGTGTCGATGCCGCGGCTGCGTAGGATCAATTCCAGGTCGGTTCCGTGGAAGGCGCCGAAGCGGGGCTTGTCTAGGAGGATATCGCGCGGATCGATTACCAGCCCTTTGTGCAGAGCAGCGGATTCGGATCCTTTATTAAGGATGCCTTCTTTGACAGGTTGGCTGAATTCGCCGAGCACGCCGAGGTTGGATCCGTCGGGGCGGACGACGATGCTGGCGTGGATTACAAGGATGCCGGCTTTGCGGCAGGCGGCGGCCAGGCGATTGATGCGTTCGAGGACGACCAGGCCATCGGGGGCGGAGATTGGGTAGCCTTCGATGAAGCAATTTTGGATGTCTACGTTGATTAGGGCGGTGCGAGTAGGTATAGCTGCGAAATCTGGCATGGAGGCCTCGGTTGTGGGGACGTGAATTTCTGATCGGCTGCGATTCTAGACTTAGTTTTGGAGTTCGCCAAAGGGAATGTGGGTTGGACTTAGTGCGGGCCTGTCAAACCACGTCGTCTATTAATTTGGTTTTAGAAAGATCACGCAATAGTCGCGCCCGGACCAATCATTGATCGTCTTTTCTACTTGCAATCCTGCCGACGTAAGTTCGTCCACCAAAATTTTTTGCGGAATGCCGTGGCCTCCGCGATTTTTGGGGACGCCGGGTACGGCATCGGAATTCGCTTCCGGGGGAAAATCGATGATCGCGAGGCGCCCTCCTGGCTTCAACGAGCGCACTAGGCTTTTGTCGAACTCGAGCGGCTGCGTCAGGTGATGATAGACGTGGCGCAGGAAAATCGCGTCGCAGCAGGCTGGCGGCAGCTTGGTGTCATCCGGCGTTCCTTCCACTACGATCACCTTCTCGAGCTTGCGTCTCGCGACTTCCGCGCGAAGACTCTTCAATTTTTCCGGATCAATCTCCGTGGCATAAACGCGGCCGGATGCGCCGACGTGTTGCTCGGCCGCAAAACTGTAGCTGCCGTCGCCCGCGCCAACGTCCGCGACAGCCGCCCCCGGCTTCCATTGCATCGCCTGCGCCAAGCGATCGATCTCCTGGCGTTGATCGGCGCTCACACGCGGAACCGCGCGTGAGGATATCCAGCACGCCCCAGTAGCCACGATTACGGTCAACAACGGCAAAAGCCATCTTTTGCAATTCATGGATGCTGCTCCTCCCGGTCGTAATCCGGGCGCGCGTGAAGTTCGCCGCGACAGGGACCAATGGCTGATACTCAGTTGGACGCTGGATTGGCCCGATACGTCTCGGGTTTCGTTCAGCGATCTGATGTCTTCATCGGGCCGAGCGGACTTGGGCCGACAGCCGTGTAGTGAAATGTCCGGCAACCGAAGAAGAATACGGTCCGGAAAGCGATCTCGTAGCTGCTGGGGCGTTCGTTACGCGACCCGACTCATTGCTTGTAGCGCTGCTTATAGAAATCGATTTGCTGCTGCAATTGCTCTTTCGTCAGGCCCTTCGTCCACTTGTGATAGTCGGAATTCATGACATCTGCGGTGACGCCGGGCATGAGCCGCTCGGCTTCGGGTATGAAATCCATGTAGAAGATCTTCGCGACTTCAAAAAAGCCGTGCCATTGCGTGTAATCGGGACCCTGCATGGAGGTTCCCATGCGCGCGCGGCGTCCGGCGTGGTGCCAGAGTTCGTAGTAGGTCCATTCAATCTTTTCGTCGAAGGGCGTGGGGGTGAGCTTTTTGGCGGCATAGAGTTTGTCCATGATGGACTTTGCGGGCTTGGCAAATTTTTCGTTGTAGAGAGTGATTGTGCTTTCGTACTGCGTGTAGAAATTTTCGATCCAGCCGCTGGCGTGGCAATTGGAGCAGACATCCTGCATCGCCGCGCGGCGCTTTTCCCAATTATCGAGCTTGATGCTGATCGCAGGACGCAGGGTGTAGCTGATGCGGTCGCCGACGTCATGCGTGACCGGCTGATTGGGCGTGGCGCTCATGTGGCAGGTGGCGCAAGTCGGCGCGGCGGAGTAGTCCTGGCCGACAATCCAGGATTTCGAGTCGAGGTTCATTTTGTCGATGTTGGCGCGAAATTGAATGCCGTGCTTCGACTCGTCGTAGATTTCGATCTGCGGATGGTCGGGGCCCATGTGGCATTTGCCGCAATTCTCCGGCTGGCGCGCGACTGCGGCGCTGAAGCCGTGCCGGCCGTGACAGGCCGCGCAGGATCCTTTGCTGCCGTCGGGATTGACACGGCCGATGCCGCTGTTGGGCCAGGTGTCGGCATCGAACTTTCCGTCACCAAGCGCCTTCACTTCGCTGCCGTGGCATTGACGGCAGCCGTTGACGGCCGCCGGGCCGCCCTCAACAATTTCGCCCAGCATGTTGTCGAGCGAGCCGATGAATTGCGCGGCTGCGGCATGGTGGCTCTTTTCAAACTCCGTGGCTTCCTTGGCGTGGCAGCGCCCGCAATATTTTGGAGTGACGATCACCGCTATCTTGTGGCCGTAGTGGTCAAACGCGGCAGGATCATTGTCCGTGGCCTGATGGCAGGAATAGCAGTCCACGCCGGATTTGGCGTGAGCGCTTCCGTTCCATTGCTGCACAATTCCGGGCGTGGTCGTACTGTGACAATCGAGGCAGGCTTGTCCATGCTCGGAAACCTTGGGCGCTTGAGCTGAAGCTGAAGGAGACATCATTGCTACCGCAAGAACGGCCAGCCAGAGGACAGGGCGCATCATTCACCTCCAAGTGTCTCGCCCGTGCAAACGAACTGCCAGAGAGCAGAGCGAGTGGGCCACGGTACGGACTGCCCGTCTTGTTTGTCGCTTGGTCGCTGGAGACACCGACGTGAGCCCAGAATGTGGCCCGCAGGGGCCAACAGGTGCGCATGATACTACCGGCGCCTACAGTTGGCCCAAAAAAAGGGCCATGTTTCAGTTTGAAAACGGCGGTGGCGATTCAGTTTCCGATTAGCGTTCCGGAAAAGACACGCACCAACGCGTCAGCAGGCTAGATCTTCGCTCGTTAGCTTGAAGCTTTTTAGCGGGCCGAGGACGGTGGCGGCGATTTGGCCGGGGCGGAAGAATTCTTTCGCGACTTCGCGGACTTCTTCGCGGGTTACGGCTTCGAGATTGGCGATCATTTCGTCGGGAGTGAAGAAGCGGCCGAAATAGAGATGCTGGCGGGCGATGTGGGACATGCGCGCGCCGGTGGATTCGAGCGAGAGAAGCATCGCGCCTTTCAAGTGATCTTTGGCGCGGCGCAGCTCTTCGTCGCTGACCAGAACATTCTTCAGGCTGCGGACTTCGGCCATCACGGAGCGAACGAGCTGCGGAGCGGATTTGAGCACCGTGGCGCCGTAGACCGAGAGCATGCCCGCGTCGCGGTAGGGATTCATTTCGCTGAAGATCGAATAGGCGAGGCCCTGGCGCTCGCGGATATTTTGGAACAGGCGCGACGACATTCCGCCGCCGAAGAGAGTATTCAGGATCGAGGCGGAGAAGCGGCGTTGATCGGCGATGGGAAATGCGGCGACGCCGATGCAAACGTGGACTTGCTCGAGATCGCGCTTGGTCTTGAGCTTGATGCGCGGCGCGGGCTTGGGCGCCGGACCGGCGATGCCGTTTTTCGAGGGCTTGCGCTTTTCGAAGCGCTCGCCGACAAGATTCATCAACTGGTCGTGGGTGAGATTGCCGGCGGCGGTGATGACGATGTGATTCGGAGCGTACCATTGTCCGAACCAGTCATTCAAAGTGGCGCGCTCCAGAGCATTGATAGTTTCGCGTGTGCCGAGAATGGGTTTGCCGAGGGCGTGGCCGCGCCAGAAATTCTCGGAAAAAAGTTCGTGCACGAGGTCTTCAGGATTATCACGGGCCATTTTGATTTCTTCGAGGATCACGGATTTTTCGCGCGTGATTTCATCCGGCGGGAAAGCCGGGGCGAGGACCATGTCGGCGATGATGTCGAAGGCCGTAGGAAGATGCTCGTCGAGGACGCGGGTGTTGTAGCAGACGAGCTCTTTCGAGGTGAAGGCGTCGAGCATGCCCCCGATGCGATCGGCTTCGCGGGCGATATCTTCCGCGGAACGGCGCGCGGTGCCTTTGAAAACCATGTGCTCGATGAAGTGCGAGATGCCGTTCAGCTTGCCGGGCTCGCGGCGCGAGCCGTGCTGCAGCCAGATGCCAACGGAGACGCTGCGGACGTGCGGCATCGGCTCGGTGATGACGACCAGGCCGTTGGGCAGCGTGGACTTGTGGATGGTGGATGGAGTCGTGGATTTGGTCACGCTCCATTGTGACATGGGCGCAGATCGAAAGTCATACGGCTCGGCGATTTGGTAATTCGGCTTCGCAGCGCCGGCGCTACAGCAGCTTTTCGTCGGGGGAGAGTTTGCCGTACTCGCTGGAATAGTGGAGCGGGACGTCGGAATAAACGCCTTTGTCTTGGGAATAGATTTCGCAGCTTGAGTAGGGATGCGAATAAATGTGGATGGTTGTGGCGCGGCCGCCGAATTCGGGAAGATTCAGGACCTGATGCACTGGCTCCTCGGGGCGAACAACGCCCGGATGCGCGGCATCCATATCGTAAAAATCGGTGGGGATTAACTTGCAGGTGTGCTGCGCGCCGTCTCGTTGCTCGACGCGGAAATTCTGGACGCGTAGCTTGCCGATGGGCACGGCCATCCAGCAATTTTGATCGCGGTGATTGTGGATGCGGCTAACCTGCCCCGATTCCCAGCAGATGGCGATGATTTCGAAAAGATCGTTTTTGTAGATGAGATTGCGCGTGTAGTGGCTGCGCGCGTAGAAGAGATAGGGCTTCAGAGTCTCGGGCTGCACCAGATTTTCGTGCACGAATTGCTCGACGCGGGGAATGGTGAATTCGCGCTCCGGAATCGCTGTGAGCTTCTTCACCCATTCATCGATGGGCATGGATTGCGCCACGAGTTGAGTCATTGCCGGATCTCCCTGTTGATGCGGCTTCTCGGCGGGATTATAGCTCCGCAACACGCGGGCGGCGCGGAAAAGTTCCTGCCGCGGCGCGTGCTATGATTCAAAAGAGAAGTGGCCATGGCATCCGCATCGCAAAACAAAAAAGCGAATCTCCTGGGAAAGTCGAAAGAGCTATTGTCTGCGCTGGCGGTAACGCTGGGCGAGCACGCCTATCGCGGGGCGCAGTTGTATCACGCGCTGTACGCGGAGAAGCAATTCAATATTGCGGCGATGACGAATTTGCCGGCGGTGTTTCGTCAAAAGCTGGCGGAGCAAGCGACGATCGCGCTGCCGGAAATTGTGCGGCGATATGATTCGGCGGACGGGACGATCCGCTACGTGCTCGGGTTCGACGCGCGGCCGGAGGATGCCGCGGCGCGCGGGACGACGATTGAGGCCGTGTTCATGCCGGAAGAAAGCCGGCAAACGATTTGCATTTCGACGCAGGCGGGCTGCGCGGTGGATTGCCACTTTTGCCTGACTGCGACGCTCGGATTGATCCGCAGCCTTTCGCCTGGCGAAATTTTGGGGCAGGTACTGGCGGCGCTCGAAGATAATCGCGAAGCGCTGAAGCCACAGACGAATGTGGTGCTGATGGGGCAGGGCGAGCCGCTCTTGAATTACGACGCGGTGATGATCGCGCTGCGCATACTGCTCGATCCCGAGGGAATCGGAATCTCGCCGAAGCATGTGACGCTTTCGACCAGCGGGATTATTCCGGGGATCGAGCGGCTGGCGAACGAACGTGCACGGCCGAAATTGGCTGTTTCGCTGAACGCGTCGAATGACAAGCAACGCGACGAGATCATGCCGATCAATCGCAAATATCCGATCGCCGAATTGATTGAGGCTTGCCGGCGGTATCCGTTGCGGACCTGGGAGCACATCACGTTCGAGTATGTACTGCTGGGCGGATTCAATGACGCGCCGGAGGATGCTCGGCGCGTGGCGAAATTGTTGGCGAATTTGCGGGCGAAGGTGAATTTGATTCCGTGGAATCCGGGCGATTTGCCTTACAAGCCGCCGGATGCGGGACGGATTGAGGAATTTCGGCGCATCTTGACGGATAAAGGGCTGCTGGCGTTCGTGCGTTATTCGCGGGGACAGGATGTGATGGCCGCCTGCGGGCAATTGGCGCTGCTGGAAGCAAGCGGTGAGCGGCCACTCGCGCAGATTTCGTTGTAGGTGCAAAATTTGGACTATGCTGCAAATTAGACTTCCAATCGTCGTTGAATCGGATGGGGACGGTTACTTTGTTTTTTGCCCGGCGCTGCAAGGATGCTACAGCCAGGGGGAAACCTACCAAGAGGCCGTAGAGAATATTGAGGACGCAATCCGTCTGCATATTGAGGATCGGATTTCAGCCGCACCGCAAGCCTGACGATTAGCCTTCCCTATCTCAAAATCAAGATGCCGACCTGAAAGGTCGGCGCTACAAAACCCTTGCCCGGATTATTGTGGCTGAAGTTCGTGGAAGCCGGGGCCTGGGGAGAGGTTTGAATTTACTATCGTGCCTTGGCCGTTGATCCAGTAGCCGTTGTTGGGACCGGTCCAGACTAGGCGCGTCTCATTGCTCAGCGGATCTACCGTTGGCGTCAGGCCTGTCAGCATGTTGCCCCAGGATTCCACTTGCGCGGCTTGTGCGGCTTGATGGCGCTCGAAGGCGTTCACTTGATTGCGCATTCCCTGCATCTTGGCTTCGAATTGCTGCACTTGCTGGCCTAGTTCGGCCATGCGCTGGCGTTGGCGCGCCACCTGGTATTGATAGCCCTGATCATCCATCTGCTTCTGATATTCGACCCACCTGGGACTCACCTGAAACGTTTCCGAGAGATGCATGATGATGCTGCGAACCTGCGGCACTTGATCGGCGGGCGCTATGAAACTGATGAGCGCTTTCACTTGCCACAAGTTCGACGAGAGCGTGGTGCGCGCGTAGACGTAGGCGTCGCGCGATTTTCCGCCGGAATCGCAGCGATAGCCGATCGCGCCGCTTGAGTTTTGCGGTGATTCGGGCGCGGCGTTCGGGTCCTTTTTGCCCGGCGGCGCCTGATCTACTTGCTCGGGCGTAAGCATTTGGCAGAGCGTTTTGAAATGAGTGAGCGCGTAGAGGCCGGCGTAATCTTTGCCGGTGCGATATTTCGCGTAAATGCCTTGCGCTTGTGCGCCAAGATCGGCAGTTTCGCCTTCGCGCGGATGATATTGCGTGGGAAGAAAGTAAGTGGGAACGGCGACGTCACCCGAACGGATATTGATGCTGCCGTCGGGCGAGATGAGATCGATCATCGGGCGGTAGTCGGAATAGCCGAGGCGGAATAGGCCGCCGCGCACCGTCCAGCCTTGCGGGACTTCTACCGTGAAGGCCTGTTCGAAGGGATCTTCGAACTTGATCCAGGTGAGATCGGGACGAGGCGAAGGAGTTGCATTCATCGAGAGGGAAAAGATCAAAGCTGCGATCGTTGCGCCCGCGAGCGCCAGCGCAAATATCGCTTGGAATCGCATAGTTCTCGGGTTCAATTCATGCTCCTCCTCGCCCGGGCTGGCGAGTTCGTATGAGAACTCGAAAACAGGACCCTCAGCGGCTAAAGCCGTACTGATTTTGCACGGCTCGTGGCACGACTGAAGTCGTGCCCTGACAAATCTTGCAAGCCGGCGGTACCGATCACGCGCTGGGCGGAGAAATAAGTTGCGAATGACCGAAGGCTCGATCGACGCGGAAGAGGACGAGTGCCGCCAGCGCTCCTACGGGAATTGCCAGCCACCAGCCGGAATCAAAGATGACAGAACCGGCCTGGCCGAAAACATATTCGTATGCTATCGCAAGTTGTGAAGTGGACGATTGAAGTGCGGGGCCGAGCGAGCCGAACGCGAGGACGACGATGGGCCCAAGTATCGCGCCGGAGATGACCCACGCGCGCGTGGAGCGCAGATGAAACACGTTCATCAGCCGCCGCAACATGAAGCCGCCAATCAGGCTCATGCCGATTCCGAAAATCCAACCGACGAAACTGAAGAGCCAGAAATTGCCCACAGCGCCGTGCAGCGAGAGTGGAACATCGCGATGCGGATCGAGCGTAAAGCGCAGGAAAATCGCGCTGCTCATGAAGAAGCAGCCGCACACCCAGGCGGCAAGGTAGTAGGCGAGCGTGCCATGGCGAGTCATGTAGGCTCAGATCCTCCGCTCGACATTGGGAAAATCGAGCCAGACTTTTACGCCGCAGAAGTGCGAGCCTTCGGTGCAGATGGGCGTGGAGATTCCTGCGCGCAGGACGCACGGCGGACCGATGTAACGCGCGAGCTGCGGAAAAACTTCGCGCACTTGCGCTACTTCGTCCATCGAGGCCTGGTAAATCTCTTCTTGCGCGTTGAAGCAGGTGCGCATGGTCCATTTGTGCAGCAAGTGCAGGAGCGAACCGGTTTCGACCAGGCGGATGGATTTGGCGTTTGGGAGCAAATAGAGAGCGAATTCGAGCGGGACGCCGCGATCGAGAAGTTCGTTCTTGGCTTGCCAGGCGACGGCCATGGCTTCCTCATAGACTTCGCGGGCGCGAACGTTGCCGGCGATCAGCGCGGGCGTAAGGAAATCCGGCGAACGCGTGTCGGCAAGCGTGAGAAGCGGACGCGAGCCGGGAACCATGCGATGGCGCTGGTCCTGGCTGTCAGCGGTGTGACTGATTTTTTTGGCGAAAGTGAAATTGGCGTGCTGCAGTGCGCGGAGGATCGGGGCGTGAACGCCGATGTTGAGCGTTTCGCGACGATAGGGATTGCGTGCGGGATTGAGAAGCAGATCGATGGCTTCGGCATCGGGGCAAGCTGATTCGGTGAGGCCGAGGACGGCGCGATAGGATTCGGCCATCACGCGTAGCGCACGCGGTGAATAATCGACGAGCACGGAAGTGCGTCCGGCAAGCTGCGCGTCGAATTCGCGCGCGAAGGAGTCGCCATCGGCGGCCGGCTGCGCGAATTCGATGGGATCTTCCATCGGCTCATTGTCGAAGCGATCGAAGAATTCGGGATCGACTTCGCGGATGGCGTCAACCATCGCGCCAATTATTTCGCGCGCTTCGGTCGGAGTGTCGGACGCGGCCTGCATTCGCCAGAGGCGATGCAGCACGATACCCGAAAGCGTGTGCACCATGGTGGTGAAAGCGGCGACGGGCAAAACGTAGCGCGCCACTTCAATGGCGCGCTTTTCGGATTGACGCGCGACTTTCTGCAAGCGCTTCGGGTGCGACATCTCGCCGATGTGCCAGATATCGCCGAGAATTTCGCGGGCTTCGGGCTCGAGGAGGCGCGATAGCTCGCGATAGAAATCCCACGCGCGGGCGATGGCGCGCTCGTAAATAGCGCGCTCTTCGGGTCCGAAATTCGGGCCGGCGGGAGGAACGTAGGCTTGCGCGCGATCGAGCCGCACGTAACGCTGGCTCTGCTGCTCGGAATTGTAGAAAGGATGCGCGTGCAGGAACGACCAGACGAATTGGCGGCTGATATTTTCGAGTCCGAATTCAAAATGGGCGTGTTGGAAGACCGTGTGATGGCCGCCGTAATAAGTTGCCGAGCCCACGTTGACGCGCTGCTTTTCGGTGACTTCTTCAGGGCCGATCAGGCGCGCGGAATAGCAGGTACGCGCGGCAGCGATAGCGGAATCGAAGGGATGCGCGAAGGCGTTGCGCAGCGTGATGCGCGGCGCGGCGGTTTCGATCAGCGAATCGGGCGATGCGTTGGAAGAGATGGGCACTGGCGAGGCCATTGACGGGGACATTCTATACCGAGGCGGCGAGCGAGGGCAAAAGAGCAGGTTGGCATAGTCGCGACGTGGCCGCAAACAATGAACCGCTATGGCTTCAGGGAGATTTCAACCTGCCGCAGAATCACATGTGGCTTGGGCTCGCCGCATTTCGTCAACGCCGCGTCCTGGCATTCGCGTTCCACGGTTTCTACAGGATTGTTCATCCTGGCCGACAAGACTTTCCCATCCGCCAGGCTAAGTTGGATGGTAACTTCAAACGTTTCTTTTCCAACGGCGCCCAAAAACTTGCCGTCTTGCGTTTTCTGAATCTGCACCCAATTGTTCGGGGTGTCGGAAACCGGCTTTTGCATCCACTCCGCAGGGATTTTGATCTCCGGCTTCTCCGGCGGCACGTGCCGGACCACGAGCGTGGCCGTTCCCGCGCTTCGATCGACCGCCTTGAGCGTGTAATCAAAATCGATGGAATCTTCACCCAGCAGTACGTATGCGCCATCCGCCCAGGAATTCGGCGTGCCGCGCTTGAAGTAGAAATGATCTCCCGCATGAACCAGCTTGCCGATCTTCGCGCCCAGCCAGTAGTCAACATAGAAGGTCATCAGGTCGGTCACCGGCCCGATGATTCGCGGATCGAATTTACTGAAGTCCGGAATCGCAGGCTTGTGATTCGGATCGAGCGTAAGCTGCTCGCGAAAATCGAGCGTCGCCGGCGATAGCACGACGAGCTTGCCCTCCGACGCGAACTCCGACCATCGAAATTCATCGAAGCAACTCCCGTCCGGATCTTTTTTCGTCAATCCGTCCGCTTCGATGGAATAGTGCCAAGATTCGTTCGTTGCCTTCATCATGTACGCCAACTTTTCGCCCTCGTGACATCGCCGCTGCAGAACTTTCTGTTCATCGCCGGGCGTTTGCGCCGCGACTGCTCCGGCACCGGCCACGACTAAGACAATTGAAACGGCGAGTGTCCTCATGGTCTTCTCCTCAATCCATCGCAGAAGAGTGATATCTCGAGCTGCAGAGCCTTCTCGGTTTGCCGGAACGGCGGGCCTTCCACCGCCCACAGCGCAGTCAGCCCCATGTGCATGGTCTTGAACGTCAGGATCAGGTCCGGCAGATGCACGTCATCGCGCATCAATTTGCGCTCCTGCAATCCACGGAAGAGCGCCTCAAGCGGCGGATCGATCGCTTTCTGCATCTCGAGCATGTACGGCACGAATTGCTCGGTGCGCAGGAACATCTGCGCCATGAACACGCGGACAAACGCGTGGTGTGGCTTCCTCAGTCGGAACTGATAGCGGATGTAACCAGCGAGAATCTCTTCCAGCGAATCGTTGGAGTCAAGAGAGTTGCGGACTTTGGCTTGTATCCGCGCTTCATCGGCGGCGAGGAAGGCCACAACGATATCTTCCTTGGTGGAAAAATAGTTATAGACCGTGCCTTTTCCGATGTCCGCGGCGGCGGCAATTTCCTCGACGGTGACCTCCTCGATGCTGCGTTGGGAGAAAAGGCGGATGGCGGTGGAGAGGATCAGCGAGCGCAGTTCCGCTTTCTTGCGTTCGCGCCGGCTGCCGGATTGCATTGTGACTGCAGTCATAAATGACTGTAGTCATATATGAAGCCGCGCCGTTTGTCAACACATTTTGCGCGAGCAGACTTGCCCGCCCGCGCCGCGCTACCGGCGCCTATCGGCTGGCTGTGATTCGGCGAGCTGGTTACTTCTTTGCGGCGGCCTTGTCGGCGGCGGCCTTTTCGTATTTTTTGTTGAAGCGCTCGACGCGGCCTGCGGTGTCCAACAGCTTTTGCTTGCCGGTGAAGAACGGGTGGCAATTCGAGCAGATTTCCACGCGCAGCAGTTGGCCCTTCATCGTCGAACGCGTCTTGAACGTGCTGCCGCAGGCGCAGTGCACGGTCACTTCGTGATAATCGGGGTGAATTCCGGCTTTCATGAGGAAACTCCAATCGGTCCGGGCCGGTCTGCGCGGCACATCCGCGTGAGCGGAGACTACGGCCGCGTCGCTAGGCCCGCGGACAAACTTTAATGATACGCGAAATCGCGCCATGACGCCAATCGTGATTCGCGGCGCTTGAGCGCTACCCATTTCGCAACTTCTTGCGATAATGTTGCGTCTCATGTGAGTAGGTAATCCGAAGTTATAACGTGCACTAGCCCGACACGAGAAATTTGCTTGACAGCAGAAAATCGGCCATGTTCGCAATCTCAACTCGGAGGCGTAGATGAAGAAATTACTTGGATTCCTGTTCGCGCTGTTGATTTTCTCGGTCCCGGCATTTGCGCAAAACAAGAAGCCTGCCGGCGGCGGGCACGGCGTTGGCGGCGGGCACGTACCGGCACACGGCCCAGCTCCGGCGAAGCCGCAATCGCATCCGTCACGTGCGCCGGAATCACATCCGGCCCCGGCGCCGGATCACCGCACGTATTCCGACAAGAAAGGCCACCCCGAAGCGCCGCACGTTCATTCGAACGATAAGTGGGTCGGGCACGACACGGGGCGCGATGATCCGCACTACCATGTCGATCATCCGTGGGAGCACGGACACTTCACCGGCGGATTCGGCCGCGGGCACGTGTGGCATCTCGGGGGAGGCGGCAGGGATCGATTCTGGTTCGGCGGATTTTATTTCAGCGTGGCGCCTTATGATTTTGACTATTGCAACGACTGGCTGTGGGATTCAGACGACATCGTGATTTACGAAGATCCGGATCACGATGGATGGTATCTGGCCTACAACGTGAGGCTCGGGACTTACGTTCACGTGATGTATCTGGGAACTTAAGCGATTCGGCGGCGGCCGCGATCAGGCGACGAATGCGCAACCCATGCGCACGCGGCCGCCCTCGGCGCTGTTGGCGTAAGCCTTGCGCAGGCTGACGCGCAGCGGCGGCAGAATCGGCACGTGCAGCACGGCTGAGAACTGCGACGGCAGGTCGTCGCCTTTGTCGAAGACAAGGGCGACGCCGCCGTAGCTCAGATCCACGACTGTCGCGGTTCTCAAAGAGCCGTCGAGCACCGCGTAGGATTTCGTGCCGGCCAGAGAGACGCGCTCCCATTTGCGCGGGTGCGTGGCTTGCTTTGGCGCCGCGCCGGCGTGAGTTGCGGCGGCCGCGCTTGCGGCTGTTGTAACCGGCGGAATTACTATCGGGGGAATCGTCGTAGCTGGCGCGGCCGGAGTTTCGCGCGGCGCCGGGCGCGAACTCGCCGGCGCTTCCATGGGGATCACGCGCGAAGAACCGGTCGCAGTCCGCAGCGCATAGAGCTGCTTATCGGCAGCGTCGATAAGGTTTTCTTTCGTGTCGGCGTCGCGCGGATGAACTGCCAACCCAAAATCCAGCGTCACTCCCGCCTTCATTTGCAACGGCGCCACTTCCGCTTCGAAATTGCTGCGCACGCGGCGGCAGAGCGTGGCGGCCTGCTCGGGATCGGTCTGCGGGAGAAGCAGCGCGAATTCATCGCCGCCTATACGAAAGGCAAAGTCCGAGGCGCGCAGAGTCTTGCGCAAATTGTTGGCGGCGAGGCGCAGCACTTCGTCGCCTTTCGGATGGCCGTACTGGTCGTTCACTTCTTTTAGGTGGCGGAGATCGAAAATCACGAAGGCCAATTGCTGGTTGTAACGTTTTGAACGGGTCAGCTCGCGCTCGCAGGTTTCGTCGAAAAGGCGGCGATTGTAGAGACCTGTAAGCGCGTCGGTCGCGGCGTAGCTTTGCAGTTTCTTGTATTCGTCGTATTCGAGGACCACGGGTACGCGCATGAAATGAGTGGTGCTGAGAACATCAACGAGCGCGGTCTTTAGAGAAACACGACGCCCAAGCGCTTCGGAGAATTCGCGCTGGCGCGAAAGAATCTTGCTCCAGGCTTCGAGGCTCTGAGCTTCGGTGAGATCGATCTGCGTGAAGGTCTTGAAAAAACGCTGCAGGAACGGGCCGCGAACGCCCTCCTCGAGACCTGCGAGAGTCTCGACGAGCATATCGAGAAAGCTGTCTTCCGCCGATGGCTGAGGCCGCACCGGCTCGCCGGGCTGGGGCATAATTCGGATCTGCTCCGAACTTTTAGGACACGACTTCGAATTGCGCCTGGGGGCGCACATTCGATTAGCGCGGGGGCGCACTTCTATATCAGCAAGAGTGAGTCCATCGCGGGGAAGATATCCAGAGACGCGCGCGCCGCTAAGTGCTTGAATTCCGGTCGATTCAAGAGCGATTCCCTCACGGCAGCAGATTCTTTGGTCCGAATTGCGGCCGCCGAGAGCAAATTGCTTCCACTTGCGGATTCTCGGGGAAAAATTCCAGAAAGAGGCGTACTAGGAGTTTCGTTTCAATCGAGCGGCTTCAGAAATTGAACTCCGATGAGATGCACATCGCCCACTTCCTTCTGCCGCAGGACGCGCGCCTGAATCGGCGCCATCGAGGCCGGGACGAGACCGGAATTCGAGACCGAAGGAGCGGGAACCGTAAGAGTGATCAACGCCGCTTTGGCAAGGGCTCGCGGAGAGGTTAGATAGGCGCCCCCGGCGCTGATGTCGAGCGTCTTGGCGAGGTCCACAAAGTCCTCGCCATAGGCGTCGGTGCCGCGCATGAACATCGGCACCTGCAAATGGAGGCGGTAGGCTTGACGTCTTTCTGCGCTTGTCACGCCTATCTCCTGTCGCCAGGCTAGAGACTTTTGTGCCACTGTCGTTAGTACCCCAGTAGTAGTACTTTTCCATATCGCAATTTGGATGCAAGAGCGGAGCGGAGATTACGTAATCGTTAAATCATTGTAAACAAAGAGCTTCCATTTCGTGGGGGGGCAAGCCAAACTGAGCTCCGGAGGGGGTCTGGGGCAACGGAAGGGAATTCCCTTCCCAAACTGTGAAAAGTAGAACTCATTTACCATTGACACCTCCCACCCCCTTTGCGACCATTCGCGCTGGCGTCGCTATCCCCTAGAGCTATCTGGAGATGAATGACTCTCAGTCATATGTTGGACGCAAGGGTGCCCGTGTCGCATGACGTGGAACCGGAGACTGCTAGATGACGCGGTCCGAGCAAGCCGAGCAGCCATCCGCCGCGCAAACCGTATTTGGCGTAATGGCGAGTCTGCTCGATTCCATGGACCGGCCGCTGGTGGTGTCGGACCGAGTGGGGACGATTTTGTTCGCGAACGTTCACGCGCAGGACCGGTTGGCGGCGCAGGGATTTCCTTCAACGGACCGCATCAATCTTTTTCAAGACTTGCTGCATGCGGAAGCGCGCGGAGTGATCGCACAGCTCGAGAGTGGCGAGCAAGAAGTAAGCCTACAAGTTTCTCGTCCAGGATTCGAGACGCATGTGCGTGTTCGCTGGCTGCCCGAGCCGGACTGGCTGGTCACGTTCATAGAGCCATTGCCCGCGGCGGTGCCGGCCGGCGAAGTCGAGATGCGGCAGACGGTGCAGGACTTGATGCAAGAGCGGGAGATTACTTACCGCAATCTCCTGGCCGCCTATCTGCGCTTGCAGGAAGTGAACCGGCAGAAAACGGTATTCCTGGCGTCCGCGGCGCATGAATTGAAGACGCCGCTGGCGGTGATGAAGGGCTATTACGACTTGCTGCTCTCCGGCTCGCTCGGAAGACTCAGCGACAAACAGCGCGAGATTCTGGAAGAATCGAAGGATAGTTGCGACCGGCTGGTGCGCGTGGTGTCAATGTTCTTGAATTATTCGGCGCTGGAGAGCGGGAAGCTGGTGCTGCAACTGCGCGACAACGATATTCGCGCGTGCGTGAACGACGTGGTTACGCGCTGGCAGGATGCGTTTCAAAAAGCCAAAGTGCGTCTCGACACGCACATCGCGAAGACTCTTCCAGCGGTGAGCTTCGATTATCCGAAGTTGCAGCAGTGCATCGCGAATCTGGTGGATAACGCGCTGAAGCACACGCCGCGGGGCGGATGCGTCACCGTGAAAGCTGAGCCGCATTTCTGGGAGCGGCGCACGTCGGAAGTCGCGCCCAGAAGTGAGCGCCGCCGCGCGCGCGGAAGCGAAATCAATAGCGTGCTTGTTTCCGTGGCGGACACCGGCGTGGGCATCTCCGCCGAATATCACCAGGAAATTTTCGAAGAATTCGTGCGCGTCGATCCGTCGTCTTCCGGCATGGGCCTGGGCCTGGCGATTACGAAGAGGCTCATCCAGGCGCATCGCGGAAAAATTTGGGTGGACAGCATACCGGGCACCGGCAGCAAGTTCTCGTTTATCCTGCCGGTGAACCTCGAATAGCATCGCGGCAAGAGCGGGAGAAGAATTCAGCACCGAGGGCAGATCAACATGGCAACCAAAGAAAAAATCTTGATCGTGGACGACGAGCCGAGCATCCGGAAATATTTGCAGACGCTCCTCGAAGTGGATGGATACGAAGTCAACGCCGTTTCAAACGGCAAGGACGCCGTCGAGCTTGTTTCGACGGGTGACAAACCCGACGTCATCATTCTCGACGTGCTGATGCCGGAAATGGACGGCCTGGACACGCTGCGCGCGCTGATGCATCAGGACCGCTCGCTGAACGTGATCATGCTTTCCTGCTCGAACGAAGTCGGCACGGTGGTGGAAGCCATCCGCCTGGGCGCGCACGATTACCTTACCAAGCCGTTCGAGAAGCCTGAGCTCGATGCGGCGCTGCTGAAATGCCGGAAGAGCATTCAGCTCACTTCCGAGAACAAGGCGCTGCGCGAGTATTGCGACCAGCTCACCGAGGACCTCTCATTCCTAGCCTCGAGTCCGCAGATGCTCAAAATCCGCCAGCAGATCCTGCAGATCGCTCCCGTGGATGTGCCGGTGTTCATCAGCGGCGAAAGCGGCGTGGGCAAGGAAGTAGTCGCGCGTATGATTCACTTGCGCTCGACGCGGCGGCACCAGCCGTTCGTCAAGGTAAATTGCGCAGCGCTGCCAGGCGAGCTGCTGGAATCCGAGCTCTTCGGCTACGAGCAAGGTGCTTTCACCGGCGCGGTGCGCTCGAAGCCCGGCAAATTCGAGCAGGCCAACAAGGGCACCATCTTCCTCGACGAAATCGCCGAGATGAGCCCGCACCTGCAAGCCAAGCTCCTGCACGTCCTCCAGGACAATCAGTATTCGCGCCTGGGCGGCCGCAGCGTGATCAACGTGGACGTTCGCGTCCTCGCCGCCACGAATATGAACGTGCAGGAAGCGATGCAATCCGGCCGCTTCCGCGAGGATCTTTATTACCGCTTGAATGTTCTCTCGATTCACATTCCGCCGCTGCGCGAGCGCACTGGGGAAATTCCGCTGCTCTTCCAGCACTTCCTGCAGAAGTACAGCGAGAAGTTTCAAAAGGCGGCGCCCGAACCTTCGACGCATCTCCTCGAAGCGGCGCAGCGCTATCAATGGCCGGGCAACTTGCGCGAGCTGGAAAACTTCACCAAGCGCTACGTGATTCTCGAAGACGACGAAGGAAGTTTCCGCGAATTGCTGGAAATGACCACCGCGCAGCAGCGTCTCTCGCCGCAGCCCGAAGCGACGCCGACGCGCGAGCAAGGCGGATTGAAAGCTCTCGTGCGCGGCTTGAAGGACGAAGCCGAGGCCGAAGCGATCGCGCAAGCTCTCGAGAAAACGCGCTGGTGCCGCAAGGACGCCGCGAAAATGCTGGGCATCAGCTACAAGGCGCTGCTCTACAAAATGCGCCAATTCAATCTCGATTCTGGGCGCGGTTCGCGTTCCGCCACGCCGGCGGTGCCGGCAGCGCCGGTTTCGCGAAACGAGTAGTACCACTACGAGTTGCGGGACTACGCCTGCAACCTATTGCCTATTCAGAGCACAGAACAGAATAAAAATTCTGTTCATTAAACGTCTACATAGCTAAGATGCGTCGCCAGGGAAGCGCCTGGAGGCGCAGGCGCGATTCGCGAATTTGGGGGAATTCTTGACCGCGAGTCACGCAAGCAGGCTTCTCTTGTCTTTGCAACGGGTTTGGGCAACCCAGAGCGATCCGGCCATCCAAAAGATTTGCTGAAGAAGGCGCGCCGTGGCGCAGGCAAGATTCGGATGCCGCGCCGGCATTTGGAAGCAGGATTGCTAACCCCTTGTAGCGGGGAATCTTACGCCCATTTGCGCATTGAGGGAGCAACCGGAATGACGGAGCGTCGCACCGCACGCCGATACGACCTATCGTTGCCCGTACTCGTCCGTCTGCCCATCAACCGCGAACCGGGTTCGCATAGCGGGCAGACCCGCGACATCTCCACGCGCGGCGTCTATTTCATCATGAGCAAGGATATGGCGCCCGGCACCGAGCTCGATTTCACGCTCACGCTTCCCGCAGAAATCACGCGCGGCACCGAAGTCTTCGTGCGCGCGCATGGGCGCGTGGTGCGCGTGGACAAGCGCGAAGGCGATGATACCGACAGCATCGGCGTCGCCGCCGTGATCGAGCGCTACGACATCATCCGGGGCAAGACCGCATAATTCGCGGCTGCCCCGCGTTTTCCCTTCGAGTTTTCCTTTCGTTCCGCAATTCCGTTCTCGCCACTTTTTCGCGCCGCCCCATCGACCACTCGCGCGCGTCCGACTCTTACCTCAGCGCATCCGACTTTCGGCTCAGTTTTTGATTGCAAGAATGCCATCGCTGGTCTTAGGATTGCGCCACTCTCGGCTCGAGGAGGGCTCCATGAAAGTTTCGGACCTCATCGCCTCTCGCAAGGAAATTTTCTCGATCAACGAAGACGCCACCGTCCACGATGCGGCGCGCTATTTGCGTGATCGCGGTGTGCGTTCCGCGGGCATTTGCAACAAAGATGGAAAGCTCGTCGGCGTGATTTCGCAGAGCGACATCTCCGATAAAGTCGCCGCGGAAAACAAGTGCCCGGCGTGGATGCGCGTGACGGAAATCATGACCGCGCAGCTTGTCACCGTGCCGCCGGATGCGCCCCTCGATGCTTGTCTGCAATTGATGGAGAAATTCGGCATCTTCCATTTACTGGTTGTCGATGAGAAGGGGCGATTTCACGGGATGATTTCCGTCGCCGACCTGCTCACCGTGATAGCCTCCGACGAAAAGGCGCGTGCAGATCTGCTGGAAGATCTGATGTTCCCGAAACGCTAGCGCAAAGCGCGCGATTTCGCGCGACGATTGTCGCCCTCAAATCTCGCGATTTCGCGACCACGCGCAGAAATTAATTTCTACGTCCAGCGTCACTTCCTCCCGGCTTGAGTCTTCCCTCCGAGTAACTCCATTTCTCTGCTGTGAAACAGTTTTCCTACTTTTAACGGGAGCGCCGCAACCATCAGAACTCCTTTGCGCAACTCTGCCCTGGTTCTATACCTAGCTCATAATCCACTGGCAGCTTTGGAGTTACGGCGCGGACGACGGCCCTCCGTCATCCGTTGCGGCTCATTCCCGGATTGACCCCGTTTGGCCGGGCGAGTGCAGGTATGAAGTGTCGATTACACAAAGGCTTGCCCTCGGGGAATCGGGTCAGGGGCCGGCCGTGAATTCAGGAGACTTGGGACCATGGCAGTAAACAACATTGTGGACGGCTTTGTGCCCGACAAGGCCCCGGCCGGACCATCAACGCACGTCGTCTTCGGCCAGTCCGAAGTGATGCGCGCGGTTCGCCAGAAGATTGAGAAGGTCGCCGGGACAAATGTCCCCGTGCTGATTCAAGGCGATAGCGGCACGGGCAAGGAAGTTCTCGCACGGTTGATCCATCATCTCTCGCCGAGCACCCTCGGGCCGTTCGTGAAAGTGAACTGCGCCGCGATTCCCGGCACTTTGCTGGAAAGCGAGCTTTTCGGATTTCGCAAGGGAGCGTTCACCGGCGCCTACAACACGAAACCCGGCCGCGTGGAAATGGCCAACGGCGGGACGCTCTTCCTCGATGAAATCGGCGAGCTGGATTCTTCGCTGCAAGCCAAGCTTCTTCAGGTGCTGCAGGACGGGCAGTTCTGCGCCATCGGCGACCAGGAAGAAAAGAAAATCGAAGCCCGCGTGATCTGCGCCACCAATCGCCGCCTCGAGGATGAAATCGAGGCCGGGCGCTTTCGAGCCGACTTGTTCTATCGCATCAACGTGATCAGCGTGCATCTCCCTCGCCTGCGCGATCGCCGCGAAGATATCCCCGGCCTGGTCGAATATTTCCTGGCGCAATTCAATGCGCGATTCCAGCGCAGCGCGCCGCTTCCCTCGCGCGAATTGCTGCAGATGTTCCAGGATTCCGAATGGCCCGGAAACATCCGCGAGCTCGAAAACCGCGTCGCGCGCTACGTGATTCTCGGCAGCGAAGAAGCCTTCCGCACCGAATCCGCGCCGCCGCGGCCGATGTCGCTGCCGTATGAGATTCCGGAAAACGGCACGATTCCTCTGAAGCGGATTGCCAAGCAGGCCGTGCGCGAAATGGAACGCGAGCTGATTCTGAAAGTGCTGACGGCCAATCACTGGAATCGCCGCAAGGCCGCGCAGCAGCTGGCGATCAGTTACCGCGCGCTGATTTACAAGATTCGCGAAGCGGGGCTTTCGCAGCGCCACAATCGCAAGGAAGCCATCCTCCCGCCGCCCGACGCGGCCGCCGCTGTCGGAGACTGACCGAGACCGACTCCCCTAATCTCGCTTCCGTTCGCAGGTCTGGCCTCGCATCTGAGGCGCGTCTTCCAGCTTCATTCCTTCGTCATACAACCGCTCAAAGTCACCATTGGACGATTTACGCTGGCCCCCTGCCGTGGGCGCGTCTAAACTTTATTTATCGCGCGTTAGCGCATTCCCGATGACCGACAGAGCCCAACGCCGCCAAGCCTTACTCGACGCGCTCGAGTCACGCATCCTCGTGCTCGACGGCGCCATGGGCACGATGGTGCAGCAAAAGAATCTCACAGCGGAGGATTTCGGCGGGCCGGCTCTCGAGGGATGCAACGAAGTGCTGGTGCGCACGCGCCCCGATGCGATTCTCGATATTCATCGGGCCTATCTCGAAGCCGGTTCGGACATCATCGAAACCGACACGTTCGGTGGAACGCGCATCGTTCTCGGCGAATATCATCTCGAAAAAGAAACCGCGGCGTTGAATCGCGCGGCGGCGGAACTGGCGCGGCGCGCCGCCGATGCATTTTCCACTGCGGCTCGCCCGCGGTTTGTGGCCGGATCGATCGGGCCGACCACGAAGGCGATTTCCGTCACCGGCGGAATCACGTTCGACGCGCTGCGCGAGAATTTTTACGAGCAGGCCAAGGCGCTCGTCGAAGGCGGCGCCGATATTTTGCTGGTTGAAACTTGCCAGGATACGCGCAACGTAAAGGCAGCGCTGCTGGCCATCGCGCGCGTGAAGAAAGAATTCGGCTTCGAGATTCCGGTGATGGTTTCCGGCACGATCGAGCCGATGGGCACGATGCTCGCCGGACAAACGGCGGATGCTCTGTGGTCTTCGATCGCGCGGCAAAATCTGCTTTCGATCGGATTGAATTGCGCCACCGGGCCGGAATTCATGACCGATCACATTCGCACGCTCAGCGAAATCGCCTCGACGCGCATTTCCTGCTATCCGAACGCCGGTCTTCCGCGCGAAGACGGCACCTATGGCGAGACGCCGGAGACGCTGACGGCACAACTCGCGCGCTTCGTCGAGCATGGCTGGCTGAACATGGTCGGTGGCTGCTGCGGAACCACTCCCGCGCACATTCGCGCTCTCGCGGAAATGGTAAAGGGCCGCAAGCCGCGCGCGATTCCTGCGCCCGCACACCGTTCGTATTATTCCGGCATCGAGCTCGTCGAGGCCGATGAATCGAATCGGCCGCTTCTGGTCGGCGAGCGCACCAACGTGATCGGCTCGCGCGCCTTCAAGGAACTCGTCGCTGAAGAAAAATGGGAGGAAGCTACCGAAATCGCCCGCCGCCAGGTTCGCAACGGCGCGCAGGTGATTGATGTCTGCCTGCAGAGCAGCGAGCGCGATGAGGCGAAGGACATTCCGCCGTTCTACGAAAATTTGATTCGCAAGATCAAAGCGCCGGTAATGATCGATACCACCGACGCCGCATCCATCGAGCTCTCGCTCACCTACTGCCAGGGCAAGAGCATAATCAATTCGATCAATCTCGAGGACGGCGAGGAAAAATTCGAGCGCGTCTGCCCGCTGGCGCGCGCGTATGGAGCTGCGCTGGTTGTCGGCTGCATCGACGAAGACAAACTGCAAGCGCAAGCGTTCACCCGCGAGCGCAAGCTGGCTGTCGCTGAACGTTCCTGCCGGCTGCTCGCCGGGAAATTCGGCATCCCGGTGGAAGACGTGATCATCGATCCGCTCGTCTTTCCCTGCGCGACGGGCGATGAAAATTACATCGGCGGTGCTGTCGAGACCATCGAAGCGATCCATTTGATCAAAGAGAAGATCTCCGGCGTCAAAACCATTCTCGGGATTTCAAATATCTCTTTCGGCCTGCCTGCAGCGGCGCGCGAAGTGGTCAATTCCGTTTTTCTCTATTACTGCACCAAGGCCGGCCTCGATCTCGCCATCGTCAATGCCGAGAAAATCGAGCGCTTCGCTTCGATTCCGGAAGAAGAGCGCCGCCTCGCCGAGCATCTTCTCTTCAATACGCCGCCCGCGGAAATCCCGGCCGGTCATCCGGCGGCCGCGACGCTCGAAGCCGTGCCCGAAGACTGGCGCGAGCAGAGCCGCGAACAGAAAATCGCCGTCAATCAATTTCACATCGCGGCCATCGCCGAGCATTTCAGAGGCGCCACGAAACGCAAGAAGCAGGCCGCCGATCTTCCTCTCGATCAGCGTCTCTCAAATTACATCATCGAAGGCAGTCAGGATGGCCTCATCGCCGATCTCGAACGCAAGCGCAGCGAAGGCGCGGCGCCGCTCGACATTATCAATGGACCGCTCATGGCAGGCATGAGTGAAGTCGGCCGCCTCTTTAACAACAACGAGCTGATCGTCGCCGAAGTTCTGCAATCCGCTGAAGCGATGAAGAAGGCCGTCAATCATCTTCAACGATTCATGGAGAAATCGGAATCCTCCGCGCGCGGCCGGATCGTTCTCGCCACAGTCAAAGGCGACGTTCACGACATCGGGAAAAATCTCGTCGAGATCATCCTCGCGAACAATGGCTACGAGGTCGTGAATCTCGGCATCAAAGTTCCGCCCGAAGAATTGATTCGCGCCTGCCACGAACATTCACCCGATGCCGTCGGGCTATCCGGGCTGCTGGTGAAGAGCGCGCAGCAAATGGTGACTACTGCGGGAGACTTGCGCGACGCCGGCATCGAGCTTCCGTTGCTCGTGGGCGGTGCGGCACTTTCCGATAAATTCACGCGCTCGAAAATCGCGCCAAGTTATGCGGGACTCACGCTGTACGCCAAAGACGCGATGACCGGCCTGCGCCTGATGAACGAAATCATGGACCCAGCCGGGCGCGAGAAACTCGTCGAAGTAGCCTCGAATGGTGACGGCGCGCAACCCGCCGCCGTTAGCGAAAAACCGCGCACTCCCGCGGGCGAAGCGCGCAGCTCGCGCATACGCACGGACATTCCCATTCCGCCCGCACCGTATCTCGATCACAAAGCCCGCGCGCTCCCGCATCTTGCAGAAATTTGGACCTACATCAATCCCTACATGCTCTATGGGCGCAATCTCGGCTTCAAAGGCAACTTCACGCAGGCCCTGCACGAACGCAATCCGCTCGCGCTCGAGCTCTATCACAAGACCGAGGAAGTGAAACAAGATGTCGCCAAGTGGATGAAGCCGCGCGGGGTCTGGCAATTCTTCGAAGCCGTGCGCGATGGAAACTCGATCCATCTCTTCGCTCCCGGCGCGAAATCGCCGCTGCACACCTTCCGTTTCGGCCGGCAAGCAAAACCCGATGGACTCTGCCTGAGCGATTACGTTCTCGATCCCGAAGAAAACGCGCGCGATCACATTGCTCTCTTCGTGGTCACCGCGGGCGAAGGCGTCCGCGAGCGCGTCGAACAGGAAAAGCAAGCCGGCGAATATTTCAAGGCCCACGCCACGCAAGCTCTCGCCACGGAAACCGCCGAAGCCTGCGCCGAATGGCTGCATCGCCGCCTGCGCGAAGAATGGGGCTTCCCCGATCCCCCCGCGATGACCATGCAGGAACGCTTCACTTCGAAATATCGCGGCAAGCGTTACAGCTTCGGCTACGGCGCCTGCCCCAACATGGACGACCAGCAAGGTCTATGGAAGCTCTTGCGTCCCGAAGAAATCGGCGTGCACCTGACGGAAGGAATGATGATGGAGCCCGAAGCCAGCGTGAGCGCGCTCGTCTTCCATCATCCCGATTGCGCGTATTTCTCGGTGAGCGACGAACCCGAAGCCGCCGGCAATTCTCCGCAGTCCCAATAGTTGATTTTTCCTCGTGGCCGCCGGAAAATCGGCGCATGGCACACGAATTCACCACCTCCTACGTAAAAGATTCGATCGCTCTCTTCCGCCAGTACAAGCGCCTGGCCGACCGCGCCATCGAGCAGATGACCGACGAGCAGCTCTACACCGCGATCGATCCGGAATCTAATTCCATCGCCATCATCATGAAACACATCGCCGGCAACATGCGCTCGCGCTGGACCGATTTCCTCTCGAGCGATGGCGAGAAGCCCAATCGAAATCGCGACACCGAATTCGAAGCGGCGCCGGCAACCCGCGCGGAACTGCTGGCAATGTGGGAAGAGGGCTGGCGGCTGGTCTTCGCCGCGCTGGAGCCGCTGAGCGACTCCGATCTCACTCGCAAAGTGCTGATCCGTACCGAGCCGCATTCCGTAATGCAGGCCATCAATCGCCAGGTCGCGCACTACGCCATGCACATCGGGCAGATCGTTTTTCTAGCCAAGCATCTAGCCGGAGCAAACTGGAAAACGCTGAGCATCCCCCGCGGCAGATCCGCCGAATTCATGGCCGACGTCTCCGCAGGCCGCAAATCCCAGCGCTAAGCATTTTGTGGCGCCGGCCATTTAGGCCGGCATCTTATCTGCGCGCAACGCCCGGCTGAAGGCCACGCTGCAAAACGACCCTTGCGGCGTTCATTTCTTCTTCGGCGGCAAAAACTTCTTATTAATCTTCGCAATCACAACGTAATTCGGATCCACCATCTCCGGCAAATGAATCGTCGCCACCTTCGAGAGCAGCTCGTAAGCATCCAACTCCGACAATCCATAATCATCGTGCATCCACTTCACCAATTCCGTAAACGCAATCCGCAAGCAATCATCCAAAGGCCGGTAAATTCCCGCTGCCATAATTTCGTTTTCATTTTCGAAGCGCGGCCACTTGGTGGCTTTGTGCTTGATCACTTCCACCTGCAAACGCACCCGCAGTGGAACTTCAATCGCCGACCCGGACACTTCGCCGTCGCCCATCGCGGCGTGTCCATCGCCCATAAATAGCAACGCGCCGGCCACATTCACCGGCAGATAAAGAATATTCCCCACGCTCACTTCCGATGAATCCATATTCCCGCCAAACTCCGCAGGCACCACCGAACTGCGCGCCTCGCCGCCCGCCGGCGCCACCCCGATGCACCCGAGAAATTCATGCAAAGGAATGCTCACCGAAAAATTCGAATCCTGGGCGTGAAAACTCGCGGTATGCGACGCGCGATCGATCGGATAAAAATAAAGGCGCTCGGGTATCGCGGGATTGAGCATGGGCGTGTAGTCAGTCGAGTTGAGAGCACCAAAGCCCGGAGCAAATCCGCCCACGCCCTGATTGCTATTCACATCCAGCGAAAGAATTTCGATGGCAATCGTATCGCCCGGTTCAGCGCCGTCAATATAGAACGGCCCAGTCAACGGATTATCGCCTTTGGTCATACTGAGAGTGTCGCCGGGCTTCTGAATCACGTCGCCAAAAGCATCCAGCGTATTCGTCTCCAAAATATCGCCGGGACGCAAATGCTCGACCGGCGGCATCGTGCCGTAAACATATTTCACGTTGTCAATCGTGCCGCGGTACTTCACCACGCGCCCGGACTCGGAGCCCGCGCCGGCTTGCGCGTGTGTTGTGACGGGCGTCACAGCTGCCGCAGCCAACATCACCACGAAAATTGAAAGCGCTCGATTTCGCATCCTCATCGCACCTCCGGGCGCACATCATACCGGCCTCAGCCAAACCGTGCCATAGCGGTTGAGGCCCAAAAGCCGTCTAAAGCCCAATTTCCAGCGAAACTTTGCTGGAAATGTCGCCGCAATGCCGTGTTACGCTTGCGCACACCCAAGCGGGGATACTAATTGACAATATAGAAGCATCATATAATCTCGACCCAGAGGCGCCGCACGGAAGGCAGCGCCAGGATTCGCGATGACGAATGGCCCGATCCCCTCAGGGACAATCAAAGTTCTCTCCATCGATGGCGGCGGAATCCGCGGCATCATCCCGGCCATAATCCTCGGCGCTCTCCGGGAACAAATCGGCGCCGATCTCCATACTGTTTTCGATCTGATCTCCGGCACATCCACCGGCGGAATCATCGCTCTCGGCATCGGCACGGCCTGCAAGGCCCGCAAGCCCTACGCCCCCGCCGAGCTTTTGAATCTTTACGTACAAAACGGCCCGGCGATATTTCACAAAAATCTGTTTACGCTACCGCACGAGCTGATCGGGCCGAAATATTCGCCCGCAGCGCTGGAAGCCTGCTTGCTGAAATTCTTCGGCGCCACGAAATTCTCATCCGCGCTGGCTCCGCTGCTCATCTCCAGCTACGACCTGCAATCGCAGCTTCCCTTCTTTTTCAAAAGCCACAAGATCGCGCGCGATTCCAGCTACGATTGGAACGTCACCGACATCGCGCGCTCAACGTCGGCAGCGCCAACATTTTTCCCCCCGAATCATCTGACCAAGGGCAACGAGAACTACGCGCTCGTGGATGGCGGCGTCTACGTAAACAATCCGGCGATGGCCGCCTATGCCGAAGCGCGCCGCCTCTACCCCACTGCGACGCAATTCATCGTCCTTGCGGTCGGCACCGGCAACGTCCAGGATCAAATTTCGTTCGATCAGGCGAAGGGCTGGGGATTGCTCGGCTGGGCGCGCCAAATCGTGCCGGTCCTCATGGATAGTGTTTCCGAGGCCGTGGATTTTGAGCTGGGCTGCATTCGCGATTGCGAATATTTCCGCCTGCAGCCTCAGGATCTAAACCCCGCGTCTGGCGCGATGGATGACGCCAGCCCGGAAAATCTCGCGGCGCTGCAGGATGTGGGCCACGCCTTTGTAACGAAGAACGCCGCGCTGCTGAACAAAATCGCCGCTCTACTGAAACCTCTGCGCGGCAGCACTCTCTCCGGTATCGGCAACTAAACGCAATCGTCGTTGCGCGGCGCTCCCTCCGACGCTCAATTTTTCACAGCTGGAGTCGCGGCGAGAGCCAGCTTGAGCAATTGATCGGCAAGCGCGCGGGCGTCTACCTCTTCCATATTGATCAGGACCACCACAGCATCGCGTTTTTCCGGAACGAGAATTATCGTCGTGCTCGCTCCCTGTTGGCTTCCGTTGTGGCCGATCTCAAAAATGCCGTCATGTGTCCCGGTTCCCCAGCCCAGCGCGTAACCATTCTGCTTGCCATCAGCAGTCTTTTGCGGCGTCCACATCACATCGCGCGTCGCGCGCTTGATCAGCGTGTCGCTCAGCACTGCGATTTCAAATCGCGCCATATCATCCGCCGAAGAAATCAAACCGCCGCCGGGAATTTTGGAGCTCGAATCGAGCAAATCCGCGTTCACCACCGCCCCCGACTTGTCTTTCGCGTAGTAGCGCGTGCGGTGCGGAATGATCGCGATCAAATTATCGGCTTGCGTTTCGCTCATTCCCGCCGGCGCAAAGATATTCTCGCGAATGTAATCCACAAACTTTTCGCCCGACGCGCCTTCCATTGCGCACCCTACCAGCGTGTATCCCATCGTTGAGTAGTTAAACTTCGTACCCGGCTTGGCGACCAACGGATCGTTGGCGAAAAACTTGATTCCGTCGGCCACCGACTCAAAATGTTTCGTGTTGCCGATCTCCGGATCGTCCTGCGATTCCGATTTGTAATGGCGGATGCCGCCCAGATGCCCGAGCAGCTCACGCGTTGTGATCGGCCACTCCTTCTGTGGGAACGCCGGGCAATATTTCTGCACCGGCGCGTCCAGATCGATCTTCCCGCTCTCCCAAAGCCGCATCGCCGCGGTAGCCGTGATTGGCTTCGAGACCGAGCCGAGGCGGTATAAGGTACTTGAAGTTGCCGGAACAGAATTCTCAAGGTCGGCCAATCCGAATCCTTCAGACCAAATCAACTCGCCGTTCTCGACTACCGCCGCCGAAATCCCCGGTGCGTGGCTTGCCGCCATGAATTTGGACACGGCCTCTTCGAACTGCGCTTTTTGCTGCGGCGAAATCTTCGCATCATCGGCGATCAATGCGTTCGCGAGCGACATCGCAAGAATGGCCACCACGCCGACGACTCCCAGCCACAATCCGGCAGCACGAGGACCCTGCCGCTCGCGATTCAAGAATTGAGACATCGCTCACCCCGTGAAAAACGATTCGCGGGACAACGATAAGTTATCGTGGAATCAGATGCCACAAACGAATGTCGCAGATCCAAGATCGCCGCGCAGCGGCAATCCCCGTAGGGCCCGCGCTTCAGCCGGGCCGCCAATCGAGCCATGCCCAACGTTCGCCATTTGTCAGGGTCTTTTTCCGCCCAGCCGATTCAATCACCGCGGTTTTGTGAGGTCAAGCTGCAGAAAAGCAGTTCCAGCAACGGGGCTTTGATAGTAAGGCGCAATCGGAAGAAACCCGAGAGCAGCATAAAGTTTGCGCGCCGCAATCATGGTCGGCAGCGTATCAAGTCGCACGAAGC
>Ga0310038_10000230_pt1 | contig 55903 bp, 47 predicted proteins | sample Sb_taG_6_FD_200461 | JGI IMG/M metagenome (GOLD analysis project Ga0310038, IMG submission 200461) | Peat soil microbial communities from Weissenstadt, Germany - Sb_50d_4_PS metaG (v2) (version 2) | ecosystem: Environmental > Terrestrial > Soil > Wetlands > Peat | place: Germany: Weissenstadt... | reverse complement strand
CTTCCATAACGTTGCTGTAGCAGCGTAAAGGTCTGTAAGCATATCGCACGAAGGCGGTTAACTCCGCCTTCGCGGCTCACAAGTGCCGAGGCACTAACTGTTTCGGAACTGAGGTTCCTTCCATGAAGACCCTTTTATTGGCCATTCTCGCTCTGTTCTTTGGCCTAACAGCCTGTGTCTAAATCGGTCCTTCTTGCGGAGGGCAGCGATAGTAATGCGACTGATGCGGTATCCGATGGAAGGCTGGAAGCGGAAGGGAGCGCGCTAGTGGCTTCACGATGTTCATGGCTGAGATAAGCTGCACGAGAACAAGAAACAGATGTACCACCGCGTCCTGCATGGCCCGTGGTGTTCTTGCCCCGATCATCTTCCGAAGGACCAGCGCCAAGTTGCACGCCGCTGCTTGCAGCAGCAGTCGCTTCTGCACGTTCCGTTTTCCACGCATATACAATCGGCGCAGAGCACCGGTCTCATAGGCGTGCGCGAAGGTTCACTCTACCAGCTCGCCCCGACGCCGGAGTAACCGCTTGCCACGATTTCCTTGGATGCGCTGTCGATTCCGGTAAACGACTACCTGCTCGACTCGTTTTCCCACCCACTTGCGGCGTCCTCGATCTGGTTCGGCAATGTAACTCCGCACGTTCAGGGTCCGCGTTTTCACCAGCACATCCCCAGAGTGGTAGCCCTTGTCTCCTACCCACTCTTCCACACCCTTCGCATTCACCTTGAACTGGCCATCTGCGGTCGATTCGGCGATCTGTTCGGCGACGGCTTCGCCCGCCGGTGGCAGCGTCTCCTCCACCGACGCGGTATCGCCCACCGCGCCGCCGTGCGTGGTCACAGCTACGATTGCTCCCGTGTCCATGTCCACGGGCGTGCTCGGCCTTATACGCCAGTGCAGTACGACCGTCCTTCATGCGCGTGACCTCAGCTTCGGGATCATGCGGGTTCACCCACTCCTCATTCCTCGCCTTCTTCTTCCGCCGCCGATCCATGCGCCGCAGCGCTGTTTCATCGTGGGCTTCCACGCCAGCGGCTTTCGCTAAACGCTTCAGGTACTCGGTGTAGCCCTCCTCATCGATCAGCCGTCGGGTACGGGACAGCGTCACATGATCCGGCGTCCGCTCATCCAACCCGATTTGCAAGAACTCTCGCAAGCACAGCGAATCTGCCACTCGCCACGCGATCCCACGCTCGCTTTCTATTCCCTCGAAAAAACCGATCAGCAGCAGGCGAAAGTACATCCCGAGAGCTAACGATGGACGCTCCAGTTTTTCGTGATAGAACCTCTCGCAGCGCCCTTCGCAGAACCGGTCGAAATCCGCCTGCTCCAGCAGGTCGTTCAGCCTCTTATAGAAAGGATGCCCAGGAGCCTCGGCCAGATCCCCGCGATACCAAAACCCCTCTTGCCGTTCGCGTCGCTTTCGTGTCCCCATTGCCATGGCCACACACTACCCTGAATAATCTGTTTTCCAAAGTGATTAAACGGAGCGGTGGATTCGCCGGGCCGCGAGCAGGCGTGTAGACTGACGCACGGGGCTGGATTGCAAATGAGAAGAACCGATTTATTCGTTGGATACTCAGGGGAGACCGCGGAGGAGCTGTTTTCGTATCCGGCGGAGGGCCAACATACTGCATTGGTCCAAGCATTCAGGGAGGGGATCCAGCGGAAAGCCGCACGCAGGGGAGAGCGCGCCCTAACTTACGAGGAGCGAGTCGTGCTAGCGGTCGAGGCCCTGGAACAAGAAGTCAATAACGGCGGATACGATCAATTCTTCTGCAATTCCTCGCGGAAGTTCGCTCCGATCATCGTGGATGCGCTGATGCACATCGGCTGCAAGAGAACGGCCAAGATAACTCAGCGGGCTGTACACGCGCTTCATCTCTCAACCCTGAGCCCGGCGAAAATCGAAGCCACCATGGCAAAAGAAAAAGAAGAGCGGGATCAAGAACTCAATCGATGTGATCAGTTGTTTTACAGGACCTCCGAGGGTATCCCCAAACGGCTGTACGCTTTCATCAAGGCAAACAGGAGTCGCATCAGCTTTTGATAGCCAATGACCGCCACGTCGGGCCGCTCCGCTACACCTTACTACGGAAGCCGTTGAAACGACTTTAGATACGGGCTGCTAGCGCGATTTTGAGAACAGTCCGACCGACAGCCGCTAACCAATTTCCTGACCTCGGAAGCGAGGGTAAACCTCAAGGCAATCAATAACTAGCAAATCGGTCCCGAGAATCTCAAAGGCGTCCTGTATCGCCCCCTTCCACCGTTCGGTTTCGACATCGAAGAGATGCTCCCAGTATTCGGCGATGTCTCCGCTAATGCCATCCCCCAGACGGTCTGGAGTTATTCCGTGGTCTAGTGCACCCCCGAACTGGACAAGGGTCGCAGTGATGTATCCTGCGCGCGACTCCCGCTCGTCATTGTCGTGACGGGCCAGAATCTTACCGGAAATTGACTGCAGAAAGTCCTTTGCTCCATAACTTTCCTGGATCGCGACGCTCAAGGTGAATTGGACCCTTGCTAAGAACGGCTCTTTGACTGTTGATGACGAAGACACTCTGCCTCCTACGCCCCCGAGGCAGCTCTTGGCCGCTCTGAGTGAGAAGAACCTAAGGCCGAATCAAATTTCGGTCAAATCCGCCCTCATTTGACGTGTTTTGACCGAAATCCTGATCTCGGGTAGAACCCACCATACGGTGTACCAGCAGCCAGAATTACAAGGAGTATGCGATGTCAACCAGCCAACATTCACAACTATCAATTGTGCCTGGTGCCGGTCGGCGCGAGCAGACCGAACAACTTGATAACGGGTTCGAACCGACGATCGGACTAAAGGCAGTTGCGAAGATTTTGGACTGCTCGGCGGAACAGTGCCGGCGCCTCGCAGAGGCAAAGAAGATTCCGGTGTTTCGAATCGGCTATCGGTGGAAATCGACCACTTCTGCCATTGTCAGGTGGCGTGAAGAACAGCTAGCATTGATTCGCCATTCGCGTCCTTCTGAGGAAAGGTAATCAGTGAGGACGAGATATCAACATGGAACGATTGAACTGAAGGAGCGCGCCCGAGGTCCTGCAATCTGGCAATTCCGCTGGCGGGATAAAACCGGCAAAAGAATGTCCGAGGACATCGGCACAACGATTGAATACAAAACGAGGTCTGCGGTTGATCGGTGTTCCAAGGTCGCATACCTGAGAATGAAGGTCAACCGTGACCAACCGGCAGAACCGGATGAGAGATTTGGCGTTGTCCTTGAGAGGTATGTCCAGGAAGAGATCCCCAAGCGCTTCTCGACCAAGCATGCATACCTTTCCTACATCAACAATCACATTCGTCCCAAGTGGGGCGAATTCCCGTTGACCCAGGTAAAACCGTTGGCCGTCCGGGATTGGCTCAAAACAATCCTGGACAAGAGGGGCAAGCGTCCATTGGCCTGCAAAACGAGAGGTCACATCAAAGGGCTCATGCACCGGATCTTCGATTGTGCGATGTTGTGGGAGTACCTGCCCCCGGACCGCAATCCGATGTCTCTGGTGCGAATCGAGGGCAGTTCGAAGCGAAGAAAGAAACCTCGAGTCCTCACGCCCGAGGAGTTCTCCGCGTTCGTCGGAACGGTGAATCGGGAACCGTGTCGCACAATGGTGATCCTCGCCCTCTGTACCGGCGTGAGATGCTCGGAGTTGGTCGCTCTGAAATGGAGCGATTTTGACTGGCAAAACCTGTCAGTCTACATTCGCCGCGCGATCGTTGCGGGTCGCGTGGATGACGTGAAGACCGAATACTCGGAGGCACCCCTGCCACTGGATCCAGCATTGGCGGAGGTCATTTTCGAGTGGAGGCGGAAGACCGAGTTTTCTGCCGAATCGGACTTCGTGTTCGCATCGCCCTACATGGCGGGAGAAAAGCCCTACACGCCCTGGAACATGCAGCACAACCATCTGAGCCCAGCCGCAGTCAAAGCTGGCTTAGGACCCATCGGCTGGCATACGCTCCGCCACACTTACCGGGCGTGGCTTGGAGATAATGGCGAGCCGCTTACGGTACAGAAGGAACTCATGCGGCACGCATCCATTCAAACCACGCTGAACACCTATGGCGGAGGGATGATGGGCTCGATGCGGGAGGCGCATGGGAGAGTGGTGAAGCAGGCGATGCCGCGTTAATGGACGTCAGTGGACGTCAGCGCATCGCGTAAGTGCACTAGAATCAACCAAAAACTGGCGGAGAGAGTGGGATTCGAACCCACGTTACCCTTTCGAGTAAACACGCTTTCCAAGCGTGCGCCTTCAGCCACTCGGCCATCTCTCCTTCGATCTGCGGAAGGAAACGACTCAGGAAGTCAGGGCCGCCGCGGATAAAGGTCGCGGCGGCCTTGCATCTCATTCTATGGTCCGCAGCGTGCAACCGCAACTCCGGCGCGGGTCAAGGGATGCAGGCGGACACGCATCAATCGCACGAATACGCCCCAATAATGTAAGGTGGTTGAGAAGCGTTGAATCTACGAGAGTTTTTCCGGCGGTGTGGGATCAGAAAGAACCGGCGTAGACGAATTGCCACCCACCCCTGCGGCGGCGCCGGCAGCGTTGCCATTCACCGGGGTGGCGACGGGCGCGGCCGGAGGCTTTATACCATCGACAATATGGTGGCTCAGGCAGTACAGGGCCAACTCGAGGCGGTCGGCGACACCCAGCTTGTCGTACACCTTGCGCAAGTAGTTTTTCACCACCTGCTCGGTGGTCCCAACGCGCACCGCGATTTCCTTGTTCTTCATGCCCTGAGTCACGCAGGAAACGATCAACATTTCCTTGGGCGTGAGCTGTACTTTCGGGCGGGCTCCCGACGGACGCATGCTTTGATTGCGGTACGCTTCCATCACCCAGTGAATGCCCCGGCTGTCGAGCCAGGTTTCGCCCGCCGCAACCTTGCGCAAGCAGTCGACAAGCAACTCCGGCTCGACCTCGCGCGAGAGGATGCCGTGGGCTCCACGACGGAATAACTCCAAGGTCAGTTGTTCATCGGATCCGGGTGTGACCACGACGACGCGAATCTGGGGATTCTGGCGGAGAATCTCGGCGAGCGCCTCGACCGGGTTGGGTGCAAGCGCCGATTCAAAAATGATGACGTCGGCGGAGAACTTCTTCACTGCCGACTGGGTTTGAGGCAGCGTTTCAGCCTGTCCCACCACGCGGATATCGTCCTCGAGGGCAAAGATCTTGCGCAATCCGGCGCGGAAGATGGCCTGGGTATCGGCCACGATCACGCGAATCAGGGGCGCGGATCCGCCGTCGTCATGAACCCCGTGATTATCTCCGACGTTGACTGATATGCTCGCCATCAGTTCCCTTGCGTCTTCCTTCCGTGCTCCTAGGCGCGCTCGAAACGGTACTCGTCGATCACCACTCCCACGCCGCGCCGGCCTTGATCTTCAAAGCTGCGAACGACCCGGCCGCGGCAGTCGATTTGGACATTGCCGCGAGAACCCACCACCTCGCCCGGCAGCAGGATGGTGAAATCGACCATCGAACCGATTGCCACGTCGCGATCCATCGCAAACAGCACGCCGTTGGCAGAGATATTCTGGGTTTCCGCCGCGTAGGCGCCACCCTGCGACTTCACCGAGACCGGCAGGTGAATCGGAAACCGCGGCGCACTCTGCATTTCCGCGTAGTGCCGCGTCTCCGTTTGGAACGGAATCGCCAGTTCCTTCTCTGTTTCGGCCGCCACGATCTCGACTGAACCTTCCTTCCGAATGCCCCCTGCAAACTCAACTTGGTTGCACCGCGAAGTTTCCACGCGATTCGCGGGCACGTTTCCAGGCGCTCCGGAGTATCACGGAACTCAAGGGCAGCGTACACCCACGAATCAGGCGTGCAAAGTTACCGAAGTCATGGAACGAAGGGGTGCTAACTGCTTGCAGATGAAAGGATTACGTGGAAAATTGTGACCAAAAAGACAGGGGTGCGCTAAGACCGAGGACGACGGCAAAACCGGTCGACTATTCCCAGGGCCAGAACGCCGTGTCGACAGCTTCTTCAGAACTTCGTCACTTCAGTGAAGTTGAACTCGCGGACCTTCATGGCAGGGACGACCATGTCGAACGACTCTTCGCCGCAAGCACGGACCGGTATGCTCATGGCTTCGACGTTGGACAGCATGTGGATAAGGCTTTCGTTGAGGCGGAAGTTGCGCACGCCGTGCCGCACCTGTCCGTTTTCGACGAGGAAGGTGCCGTCGCGGGTCATGCCGGTGAGGATCTTTTCGTAGGGATCAACCTCGCGCGTGTACCAGACGCGGGTAACCAGCACGCCGCGCTCGGTGGAGGCGATCATCTGGGCGAGCGACTGCGGATTCTGCGGAGCGGAGAAAACGATGTTCAAAGGCATCTCGCCCGTTTCGTTGGGCAGCGGGAAACCGTGGCCGGTGGCCCCGATCGGCCCAGCTTTGTCCTTGTATTCGGAGCGCTTCATACGTGCAGCGGTGCTGCGGGCATAGACCACGCGCTTCACCACACCATTTTCCACCAGCGGCACGCGCTGCCGCCGCATGCCTTCGCCGTCGAACGGAGAGCCGGTCTGCAGAGGGTGAGTCACGTCGTCCCAGATAGTGATGTTCTCGCCGAAAAGTTTGCTGCCGATGCGGCCGGTGAGAAAAGAACGCTGGTCGAGGATCGACACGCCGGAGTAGTCCCAAAACATGAAGCCGACAGTATCGAGTACGGCAGCAGGCTCGAGGATCACGGTGTACTTCCCTGCCGGAAGCTCGCGGGGGCGGGCAGAATCGCGGGCTTTTTTCGCGGCGGTTTCGGCGAGGGCAAGCGGATCGAGTTCAGCGATGTTGGGCGAGTTGCGCTTCTGCCATCCGGAGGAATCGTCACCGAGCATGGTGATGGAAACTTCGGCCAGGGTTTGCGTGTGCCAGTCGGAGAGGCCTCGTGAGTTGAAGATACCTTCGACAGATTCGGAACTGGAGAAGATACCGGCTGTCGTGCGCTTGTTTTTCTCTGCCACGCCGACGATTTTCTTTACGGCTAGGGCGCGGAGTTCGGGGGTGATGGCTGCGGTCTCGGCAAAGTATCGGGAGGGAATTTGTGTGGCGCTGGCGCCCTCGCCCGCGCTGCCCGCGGCTTCCAGCGTATCGGGCATAGGCAAGAGATCGGGATCGGGATGCTGCACTTTGGCGAGGCTCTCGGACGCAGCCACGACTCGCCGCAGGCTCTCGTCGTCAAGTCTGTTCGTCGAGGCCCGCGCCGTGCGCCGGCCAAAAGCGGTGCGGACGGAAACTACGTAATTCTCTTCCGCGATGTTTTGATGGATAGTGTTATTGGCGAAGCGGGTAAGGGCAAACGTTCCTCCGGAGAACAGAACTTCGACCTCGTCGGCGGTCGAGATTTTTCTGACTTGGCCGAAGATTTCGCCAGCTTTGTCTCTAGTTAGCATTCAGCACTCAGCAGTCAGCACTCAGCCAACCAGTCGTTCGGCCTCGACTTTGCGAACGAGAGAGGCCAGCATTCGCTCGACTTCGACAACACCGGCATTCAATTGCTGATAACTCGTGTTGCCCAACAAACTGAGGTCGTGCGCCAGAAGGAAATGGTATTCCAGTTCGCTCGCCGATCCGGCAGCGACATTGAGGTAGCGCTGAAATTCTCCGTTCCCTCGCTTGCCACATCCCTCCGCGATATTGGCTGCAATCGAGGCGGCACATCGACGTATTTGGCTGGTCATTCCGTAGACTTCTTGTTTCGGAAATCCACCCGTGTTTCGGTAAGAAGCTAGCACGAGCAGGTGTGCTTTTCGCCACACTTGTAAGTCCCTAAAATCTTTCATTCCAGCAACTCCTTTCACCGGCTGAATGCCGAGTGCTGAGTGCTGAATGCTATTGCATATTTCACCGAAACTCTGTGATAGATGTCACATGCTCCTGTATGCGCTTCCCACTTTGATCTTCCGGAAGCGCGCCGGCGCCGCCCCATGTCCCGTACCCATCACCTGCTGCGGCTGGCCTTTGCCGCAATTCGGTGTGCCCCACAGCGTCCACTCCTCGCGCGAGCAGATGGCGTCGAGCGAATTCCAGAACTCGGTCGTAATGCCCGAGTACGACGGGTTCTTCAGGATGCGCGTGCGCTTGCCGTTCTTGATCTCCCATCCGATCTCGCAGCCGAACTGAAAGTTATAGCGCTTGTCGTCAATCGACCAGGAACGGTTGGTCTGAAGCAGGACGCCGTGATCGGTCGAGGCAATCAACTGCTCGAGACTGAGCGGCTTGGAGCCGGGGAGCAGGCTGATGTTGGTCATGCGAATCATGGGCAGCCGGTTCCAGCCCTCGGCGCGCAGAGTGCCGCCGGAACGGTTTTCCCCAATGATGTGTGCAGTCTCGCGGGAACTGAGATATCCGGTGAACAGTCCATTCGTGATGATCGGTGTGCACTGCGCGGGCACACCTTCGTCGTCAAAGGCGAAGGTGCCAAGCCCGGGACCGTGCTCCTGGCGGGCGTCGGCGACCACATTCACGAGGTCGCTGCCGTAGCGCAACGTACGCAGCTTGTCGAGCGTCAGGAACGACGTGCCGGCGAAGTTTGCTTCCATCCCGAGCACGCGGTCGAGCTCGATGGGATGGCCGACCGATTCGTGAATCTGCAGGCCGAGCTGCGAGCTGTCGAGAATGATGTCGAACGTACCTTCGGGGCACTGATCGGCCTGGTGCAGGGCAACGGCCTCCTCAGCAATGCGGCGCGCGTTTTCAACGAGCTTCAATTCCCCGATGAGTTCGTAGCCTTTGTTCTGCCACTGCCCGCCGTAGGAGTTGGGATAGGAGCGCTTCTGGATTTCGTTGCCCGCGAAGGTGTACGCGGCATATCCTGCGCCGGACGAGAGCTTGGTCTGATGGATGTTGGCGCCTTCCGATGACACAAACCACTGCTCCTCGCGGTTGAAGTTGAGATTGGTTTCGGCCAAGGTGATGCCGGCCACGGAGCGCAGCTCGGAATCGATCTTCAACAGAAGATCGATGTTCTGTTCCACCGAGATGGAGAAAGGATCGATCTTGTGCGGCGTGATCCACTCGGCGCTGGCGGGCTTCTCGGGTGCGAGTTGGACGTCATGCTGTTTCACCTGGGCGGAGGCGCAGGCGATCTTAACGGCGCGGGCTCCCGTGGCTTCCACGGCAGTTCGGGACAGGTCTTCGGAAGCAGCGAACCCCCACGCGCCATCGGCGATCACGCGCACGCTGTAGCCGAGAGATTCAGAGTCTGACGCGCTGCCGACTTTGCCGTTCTTGGTGGCGAGAGCGCGGCTGCGCTGGGCCACGATGCGAGCATCGGCATAAGTGGCGCCACGCTGTGTGGCGACGTTGAGGGCCCAGTCGGCGATATCTTTCATGGTCTGGATTCCAATCTACCACGGAGACACCCTTCGACTGCGCTCAGGGCAGGCTCCTTCGACTCTTCAAGGCATACCCCGACATGGCGAAGCGTTCAAGTTGTTACCGTCCGCACGCCCCGAGGTGACCGCAATCACTGCCTTGTCTCCAGGCTGGAAGTCCAATTGATCTTGGAACACTGCGATCTGAAGCCGGCAGCGACTCTCGCCGTCTCAAGGAGAACTTCATGGGTACCCTCTTAGCAGATACAAAATCGGACAAAAGAGCCGACCTGGCAGGCCCAGGAATTGGCGACTACAACGAACTGGAGAAAATCCTGCCGCGAGACTATCGCTCTCTTTTAAACCCGAAAGAAACCCAGCAGGCAATTTTCCAAGTGAAGCGTTATATCGCGGACAACCTGTGCAAGGAACTCGGCTTGATGATGGTAGAAGTTCCGCTGATCGTGGACGCGGAGAGTGGCGTGAACGACATGCTAGACCGCGACGGATCGCGGACACCGGTGCAGTTCCACATTTCCAACGACCGCAACCTGCACCCCATTGATGCACAGGTAGTGCAGGCCGCCACCAAGTGGAAAAGGATCGCTCTAAAACAGTTTGGGTGCCGGCCCGGCGAAGGTATTTGCACCGACATGCGCGCCGTACGAAAAGATTATTTCCTGGACCACGATCATTCGGCCTACGTCGATCAGTGGGACTGGGAGCGCGCGATCACCTCGGAGCAGCGCAATCTGGTCCTCTTGAAATCGGTTGTACGGAAGATCTGGAAGGTTCTGGTGGGCGCGGAGAGGTTTGCTCAGGAGCGTTTTCCGGAGCTGCGCAATCCGCGTTTTCCGAGCCTGCCCGAAGAAATCACTTTCCTGCATGCCGAGGAAATTCTCGAGATGTACCCGGACCTGCCGCGCAAGCAGCGCGAGACCAGCGTGCTGCAGAAATATCCGGCCATCTTCATCATCGGGATCGGCTGGCCGCTCAAGGATGGTTATCCACACGAGATGCGCGCCGCCGACTATGACGATTGGATCACCGACACGAAACACGAGACAGGAAAAGACACGCATGGGCTGAACGGCGACATCCTGGTATGGAATCACGTCACTCAGCGGCGGCACGAACTGAGCTCGATGGGCATTCGAGTGAATGCCGCCAGTCTGCGGCAGCAACTCGAGATGTCGAACCTGCTCGACAATCTCAAGTTCCCCTATCACCAGGGAATCATCAACAACGAACTGCCGCTTTCCATCGGCGGCGGCATCGGACAATCGCGCACCCTGATGCTGCTGCTGCGCAAGGCACACCTGGGCGAAGTGAGCGTCACGGTGTGGCCGAAGGTGCTCAAGGAGATGTGCGCGAAGAAGAGTATCTTCGTGCTGGAGTAAACAGGAATTCGCTTAAGCAAATGAGGGGTGGCACAAGCCACCCCTTTTCTTCGGAGACAATGATAGAATTGGAAAATTATGAGCGATTTATCCGCAGAATCCGTGCTGATGACTATTCCCTCATGCATGAGCCACGAAGAGCGGGCCGTCTCAGGCTTGCAACTTAAGCTCGCGGAATGCAGAGAGTCAATGAAGGCAACCGTGCGGCTTAGTCTGGAGAAGCACGAAGGCAGGAGAGACTTTCTGAAGGCAGTCCTCGCCTTGCCAAACGACGCTAACCTGCTGAAGGCACGCCGCGTTCTAATGGACCCCTATTGCGATCCCTATCGGACGTTTTGAGATCCTAAACTAAGGCGTAGTCCGTGCCACATCCAGCGCTCTCCGCACTGCTTGCAATTCCTTCAAGACACCCCGCAATTGGGTTGATTCCAGCGCATTCGCACCGTCGGATTTTGCTTCTTTCGGGTTGTCGTGGACTTCCATGAAGACGCCGTCCACGCCCGCCGCCACCGCCGCGCGCGCGAGCAACGGAATAAATTCCGGCTGGCCGCCACTGGTTGCGGGACCTTTTTCGTCAGACTGCGCGGACGGCAGTTGCACGGAATGCGTGGCATCGAAAACCACAGGCGCGAACTTGCGCATGATGGCCAGTGCGCGCATGTCAACGACCAGATTGTTGTAGCCGAAGCTCGAGCCACGCTCGGTGAGGAAGACTTGTGTATTGCCCGCCTCGCGGCATTTTTCCACCGCATGCCGCATGTCCCAGGGAGAGATGAATTGGCCTTTCTTGATGTTTACGGCACGGCCGCTCAGTGCCACGGCGACAACGAGGTCGGTCTGCCGGCTGAGAAACGCAGGGATCTGCAACACGTCCACAACTTCGGCGACCTTGGCAACGTCGCCGGTTTCGTGCACGTCGGTGAGCACAGGGACGCGAACCTCGTCTTTGATTTTTTTCAGGATGCGCAGGCCCTCTTTGAGGCCCGGGCCGCGAAAGCTCCGAATCGAGGTACGGTTGGCCTTGTCGTAGCTGGCCTTGAAGATGAACGGAAAATCGAGCGAACGCGCCACACCCTTGATGATCTCGGCCATGCGAATGGCGTGCTCTTCGCTCTCAATCACGCATGGGCCCGCGATGAGGAACAGGTTCCCCGATCCGATGCGGACATCGCCGACTTGGAATGCAGTGGTCAGTGGTCAGTTGCCGGTCGTCAGTCCGAAAAACGCCTCACCGCCGCGCCACCTTCTCGGGCCGGTGGAACATCTCCACTTCGGCGCTGACTTTTTTGGCGCGACGCTTTGTGCCGTGCTCGTAGGCCGCCGCGATGAACGTGCTGAACATCGGATGCGGTTCGAGCGGCTTCGACTTGAACTCGGGATGGAACTGGCATCCGATGAAATGCGGATGATCGGGCAATTCGACCATCTCAACGTACGTACCGTCGGGCGTGGAACCGGAAATACGCAGGCCTGCGGCCACCATCGGTTCCTCGTACTCACGATTGAACTCGTAGCGATGGCGGTGGCGTTCGCTGATTTCGAGCTTGCCGTAAATTCTGTGGGCCAGCGTGTTGGGCTCAATTTTGCAGGTCCACGCTCCCAGACGCATGGTGCCGCCGAGTTCTTCGACACCGCGCAACTCTCGCAACTTGTAGATGACGCGGTGCGGTGTGGCCGGATCGAACTCGCTGGAGTTGGCGTCTTCCAGGCCAACCACGTTGCGGGCGAATTCGATGCAGGCCGTCTGCATTCCGAGGCAGATGCCAAAGTATGGAACCTTTTTTTCGCGGGCGTAGCGAATCGCGATCAGCATTCCTTCGATGCCGCGTTTGCCGAAGCCTCCAGGCACGAGGATGCCGTCATAGTTTTCCAGTTGCGCATCTGAAGTTGCGTCCCCATTTTCCAGGCCCTCGGCCTCGATCCAGTTCAGTTGCAGCTTCAGGTTGTGGGCCAGGGCGCCATGAACCAAAGCCTCTTTCAACGACTTGTAGGAGTCTTCATACTCGACGTATTTGCCGACGATGCCGATGGTGACCGTGTCTTTCGGGTTGTAGACGCGGTGCACGATGTCTTCCCACTTGGAAAGGTCGCGTTCTCCGGCTTCGAGGCGGAGGTATTTCAAGACCAGCGTGTCCACTCCTTCATTCGCAAAGACGAGCGGGACTTCGTAAACAGAGGCAACGTCTTTGGCGGTGACGACGGCCTCTTCCTCGACGTTGCAGAACAGTGCGATCTTCGATTTCAGTTCCTTGGCCAGGAAGCGATCGGTGCGGCAGAGCAGGATGTCGGGCTGAATCCCGATGCTGAGCAGCTCTTTGACGGAGTGCTGCGTGGGCTTGGTTTTCAGTTCCTGCGCTGCGGCAATGAACGGCACCAGCGTGACGTGCACGAACAAGGTGTGCTCGCGGCCGAGTTCCTGGCGCATCTGGCGGATGGCTTCCATGAAGGGCAGCGACTCGATGTCGCCCACGGTTCCGCCGATTTCGACGATGGCGACGTCGACGTCCTGCGCCACCTTTTTCATCGCGGCCTTGATTTCATTGGTGACGTGCGGAATCACCTGCACCGTCTTGCCCAGATAATCGCCACGGCGCTCCTTGGCGATGATCTGTTCGTAGAGTCGGCCCGTGGTCCAGTTGTTGTCACGAGAGAGTTTGGCGTGGGTGAAGCGCTCGTAGTGGCCGAGATCGAGATCAGTTTCGGCGCCGTCGTCGGTCACGAAGACTTCGCCGTGCTGAAACGGAGACATGGTGCCTGGATCCACGTTCAGATACGGATCGAACTTCATCAGGTTGACTTTGAGTCCGCGGCTCTCCAGCAGGCAGCCAATGCAAGCCGCGGCCAATCCCTTGCCAAGTGAAGACACAACTCCGCCCGTTACAAAGATGTACTTCGCTGGCATCTCTTCCTCGCTCTAAATTGTGTTGGAAAATTTGTGCAGGTGGGGTGCACGATCAATTATGGCAGAAAAGCCTGTGGAAAGAAACGCAGTTTTGCGAATCCTGTTCGATGATCGTGACTCAGAGTGTACGAGACGTCGGTCCGTTGACTATCCTGGCAAGGTGGGCGAGAATGACTAAGGTTTCCTTCCGAAACTGAGGTCGTAAGTGTCCCCGCGAGTGGGCCTGTGGCGCAGCTGGGAGCGCGCTTCCATGGCATGGAAGAGGTCGCCGGTTCGATCCCGGCCAGGTCCACCAAATCTCTCAACAACTTAGACAGCACCTGATTCTTGCGCCGACCGGATATCCAACAGAGGGGGCTTCCCTCTGGCGCGCCCGACACCTGTGATACCCTGCCTCGGAAAAGAGGTGCAACCATGCGCGCTTCCATTCGAGCGGCTGGGTTTACGTTTCTAGCCGTGCTGATTTCTGGCGCAGCAGCTCTGTGGGCACAGCAGCCGAGCCAGTTGCCCCCGCCTAAGCAAGGCGACTACGTTTCCCACGATTTCCATTTCAAATCGGGCGAAGCGCTGCCTGAGTTGCGACTGCACTACGCGACCTTGGGAACTCCTGTACGCGACGGCAACGGGAGGGTTATGAATGCCGTGCTGCTTCTGCACGGCACCTCTGGTACCGGTGAACAATTCCTGGCGCCACAGTTTGCGGGAGTGCTATTTGGGCCTGGGCAGCTCCTTGACGTCACTCGCTATTACGTCATTCTGCCTGATAACATCGGCATCGGAAAATCCAGCAAGCCGAGTGACGGCATGCGTGCTCACTTTCCGCAGTATGACTATGACGACATGGTTGCGGCGCAGCGCGAGTTGCTGGAGAAGGGACTAGGGGTGAACCATCTGCGCCTGATCCTGGGCACATCGATGGGCTGCATGCATTCCTGGGTTTGGGGCGAAAGCTACCCCGATTTCATGGACGCCCTCATGCCCTTGGCCTGTCAACCCGTGCAGATCGCGGGACGGAATCGAATCTGGCGCAAGCTGGTGATCGACGGCATCCGCAATGATCCGGATTGGAAGAATGGTGAATACGCTGCCCAGCCTCGTGCGGCGCTGGTAACCGCGGCGGAGATGTTCTATGCCGCCGTGGGTGCACCTCTACAAATGCAGAAGAACCTCCCCACTCGCGACGCGACCGACGCGGCAGACGAGGAATTCGTACAGCGCTTCATTGCGAGCCATGATGCCAACGACCTCCTTTACGCCCTGAATGCCTCGCGTAACTACGATCCCTCGCCACGTCTAGAGAACATCACGGTACCGGTTATGTTCGTCAATTCAGCCGACGATTTCATCAATCCCCCAGAACTGGGAATTGCAGAGCGTGAAATCAAGAAAGTGAAGAAAGGTCGTTTCGTGCTGCTTCCCATCTCTGAGCAAACGCACGGTCACGGCACCCACACTTGGGCAGCAGTGTGGCAGCAATATCTGAAGGACTTGCTGGATGCATCGAAACATTGAGGCGCTGTTGGCATTGAGGAGGTCGACGATTCGATCCCGGCCAGGTCCACCAAATTCTTACCCTCTGGCCCTCCGCTGACATCTGAGCCCTTAAGGCAGGTACTCTCTGGGAATGGGGTTGTCGGTTCGCTCGTCATCCCAGGTGTTGGCGGCGATCCACCAGCGTTTACCATCCCAGAAGAGCTCGACGCTGTTGATGCCGCGCGCAATGACAGGCCCGCCCGCAGTACGTCGTGATTCATACGTGCTGAACACGTGGGCGATGTTCCCGAAACGCTGCGTGAGTCTGTGAATCTCCTTCTCGAAGAAGCCCTTGCCCACCAGTTCGGGATCGGCAACATCCACAAACTGCTGATGAGATGCAATCTGCGCCACAGGCTTCCCGTGCTCGTCCTCGGACATCGCCACGAAACGTATATCGGAAATGTAGAGCGTGCGGTCACGCGACCATTGCCGAGGCTGTCCTTTCGGGCCTGATATGACGTCGTAAAACGCCTTCATGATGCCATCGATGGAAGTGACATCTTCAAGACGCGCCGCAATGGCTGGCACTTCGACGTGTTTAGGCTGCTCCTGGCTCCGGACAACAGGAGTCGCGGCCAGCAGAAGGAGAACAAGGCAACAACGCAAACAGTAAATCACACGCATTGGGATTCCTTTCCCTCAGGGTTTGATTTCGATCGGCGTGCCATTCGGGACGGCCCGCCAGATTTCGTCGATCTCTTCATTGGTGACTGCGATGCACCCGTCGGTCCAGTCTTTCAGCCGATGGGCTGCACCCACATAACCGTAACCGTTAGGCAAACCGTGCACGTAGACGTCGCCGCCGGGTGAGACTCGCTTCTGGCGGGCGAGGGCGCGATCCCGTCCACTGGGGTAAGAAATATGAATCGATCTGTAGAACTGGCTGTGGGCATTGCGTGAATCGAGAACGTAAATACCCTCGGGCGTTTTGTGGTCTCCCTGCCTGGCTTTGGGACCGACAGGATCGCCGCCGAGGGCGACTTTGTAGGACTTGACGACATTGCCATGGCTGAGGAGTTCGAGCGTCCGCTCCTTCTTGAGCACCAGCACTCGATCGGCGTGGAGCACGGGCTCAGACTGTCGTTGCGCGAGGGCCACGGCACACAAGGCGATCGCCAGCGCGGTGAACATTCCGGTACGCATGCGCGGATTATAGCCGGACGGCTTCGTCAGGAATGCTAGGCTGGTAGGGTGACCCCGGTTTCTCCTTCATCGGTGATTGCCCGTCCGGCAATCGCAATCCTGGCACTGCTCGCGTCCATTTCTCCCGTCTCGGCGGCGAATTGGTCGGTGCAGAAGCAGCCGGCACGGCTAGTCAACGGTGCACCTGTGTTGTTTGTGGTGAAGCCTCCGGTGCCGCTCGAATCACTCAGCGGAACCTGGTTAGGACATGAAATCTTGTTCAGCTTCGATGCAACGAGCAGAATGTGGTTCGCGCTGGCCGGCGTTAGTATCGAAACTGCGCCGGGCTCGTATGCACTCGCACTGACAGGGGAAACTCGCTCCGGAAAAGAATCAGGGAAGCAGATTGAGTTCACGCGCAAGTTCGCGGTGGCCCGCGCCAAATATCCCAAAATCAAAGTCGCGCTCAGTGTGGAAGGCAAGTTCACCGAGCCCAATCCCGAACAGCAGAAACAGATTGAAGAGGCCCAGCAGGTCAAGAAAGACTACCTGAACCGGGTAACGCCCGAGCGCGAATGGTCGGGGACGTTCAAGACACCAGCCGATGCCGCGATTTCTGACGTCTTCGGCTCGCAGCGGGTCTTCAATGGCAAGACCTCAAGCCCCCACCTTGGGCTGGATTTCCGCGTGCCCAGCGGAACTCCCGTCGCGGCCATGAATGACGGCACTGTATTGCTGGCGCGGCCACTCTATTTCGAAGGCAACTTCGTCGTGCTTGATCATGGCCAGGGCTTGCTGACGCTTTATATGCATCTCTCCGAGTTCAAGGTGAAAGAGGGCGATCGTGTGAAGCGCGGCCAGGAAATCGGTTTGAGCGGCGGTACTGGCCGGGCTACCGGTCCGCATCTGCACGTGGCCGTGCGTTGGCAGGGAACTCCTCTAGATCCCGCAGTGCTGTTGCGCTTGAACCTGCCCTAAGCGAACTCGTCGTGAGAAAGGGCTCACGAGTTCCCGCCGGACAAGTGGTGCAGTCCCCTTAAGAGACATTGCGAACGTTTTCTTTTTTCAGAACTTCCTTTAATTCCAGATTGCGGATCAGCCGGTGCAGGTAGTTGGGATGCACCCCAAGAATCCTTGCTGCATCGGCGTAGCTGCCGCGGGCCTGCTCCATTGCGTCCAGAATCAACTGCTTCTTGAGCTCTTTGACCGCAGCGTGGTACTTCGCTTCGGTTATTTCCGCCGGCGGCGTGCGCTCCAGCAGTGATTCGGGCAGATCCTCGGGCAAAATCATTTCCGACGCGCCCAGCACCAGGGCCCGCTCGATCGCGTTCTCCAGTTCGCGCACGTTGCCGGGCCAGTCGTAGTTCACCAGGCAGGCCAGGGCCTCGCGGGAAATCGGCCGGGGCTTCACTTTGCAGCGCTTGGCGTGCTTCTGTACAAAGTGGCGCGCCAGCATCGGAATATCTTCCTTGTGCTCGCGCAATGCCGGCATGGTCATCTTGACCACGGCCAGCCGGTAATACAAGTCCTGCCGGAAGGTGCCGTTCTGCACCGCTTCCTCAAGGTTGCAATTGGTGGCGGCGATCAAGCGGATGTCGACCTTGATCGGATGCGTCCCGCCCACTCGTTCGAACTCACGCTCCTGCAGCACGCGCAGCAGTTTGACCTGCATGGAGGGAGTCAGTTCCCCGATTTCGTCGAGAAACACCACGCCCCCGTCGGCGACTTCGAGCCTGCCCTTCTTCAAACCCGCCGCGCCGGTGAATGCGCCTCGCTCATGGCCGAACAGGTCGGTTTCCAGGAGGGATTCGGGAATTGCCGCGCAGTTGATCGCCATGAACGGTTTGCTGGCGCGCGGGCTGTTGCGGTGCAAAGCTCGCGCCGCCAGCTCTTTACCGGTTCCACTCTCGCCGAAGATCAACACGGTGGAGTCCGTTGGGGAAACACGGGTCAGCAACTGGTAAATCTCCTTCATGCGAGCGCTTTCGCCGACCAGACTGCGCTCCTGGGTAATCTCTGCCGTCAGACGCTGGTTTTCCTGCTCCAGCCACTGCAACCGGCGAGCGTTTTCCAGCGCCACCGCCGAGATACCGGCAATCGCAGCCACCAACTGCAAGTGGTCCTCACTAAGACGGTTGATGGAAGTTGTGCTGTCCAGGTAGATGCAACCGATTACCCGATGGAAGACGGTGAGGGGCACGCACAACAGGGATCGCACCGACGACGCCGCTACGCTTTCGATTTCGCGCAGGTTGCTGCTGCTAGCCACATCGCTGCCCAGGATTGCAATTCCCTGCTCCAGTACCTGGCGCGCGATGGTGCGGCTTACCCGCACCAGTTGGGCTTGTCCCGGCTGGCGCAAACGGGCGTATAGAGAATTGAACTGCTGTCCTTCCCGGTCGGCCAGCAGAATCGCCCCTCGCCCTGCAGGCACGACTTCGAAAATCAGATCCAGCAACTGCCCCTGCAGTTCGTCCAAGTCGCGAATCGCATGAACGACCCGGCTGATCTTGAGCAGCGCGTTCAGGTTCCGGGCTACCCGCGAAGTTGCGGGCAACTCGCGCAGCAGCCGGTCGGGCTGCAGATACACCACGTCCCGGGGATGAATGACCGTGGTTTCCGCGGTGGACTGGCCTTCTTCGAACTCGACACAGCTCTGTGCGGGCGCAGCCTGGTCCTCTTCGAGCAAGAAAATCAGTGTCGAGTTCCCGATGGTGATCTCGTCTCCATGTTTCAGACACTGTTCTTCTACGCCATTGCTATTCACTTGAGTCCCGTTGCGACTCTCCAGATCCCTCACTTGGAAGTGTCCTTCTTGCCACCGCACCAGACAATGCCGGCGCGAGACCGAAGGGTCACTGATCGCAACCGTGTTCGACGGATCGCGCCCGACGCTGACCTCGCCTTCTGGCAGTGGTATCGTCGTGTCTTTCAGGGGGCCGGAAAGCGCAACAAGTCTGGGGTGCACGTTTCCCTCACTTCGGACTGGTGCTCTTCTTTATCACAACCCGGCGGCAAAATCATTTCCCGGCCCGAAACGTTCCAATATCCGAATGGATAGAGACGCTATCTGATCGGATAGGGAAAAGGGTTGAGCCCGAATGAAAGAGGGCCTGGATGACCACCCGCACTTCGACGATAAACGCTTAGGAGATAACGATTTAGATGGGTGGCCAGGGTTTCAAGATTTCTGCGACTGACTGGCATTCCAAATGCATTGCAACACTACGCGTGCTCGGCAGAAAGCGATGGGGGAAGCGCTTTTGTAACAGTCTTGCTGAGCTGCGCGAATCGGAGGCTCGGGGGACCCCCTCATCGGGCCTCTGATTTTTTCGGCCTAGGCCTGCTCTTCCAAGGTGGCTCCAGCATCAGCTCGCGGCAGATTCGTTGTGCTCTGACGACTGAACGGGCATGGGAACCGCAGCCCCTTCACGGTAGGTCACCGTCTTGCCGAAGATGGCCGGAACCCGCTGGCCAGGCACAAGGATTCCGATCATGTTCAACGGATCGGCGGCCGAGAGCGTGATGGTTTCGTGGCCAGGTTGCGCCCGGCGTAACGCACGAACCGACTCGACCGCGACCGGTAGCGCAAACTGTTCTCCCAGAAAGCCGTCGACAAAGCGCCCACCGCGGATTTCGCCGCGATCTTCCAATCGCCGGAAGCCCATCAGCAGTTCGCGCCAGGGCGGCAGGTTCGATTCCCGCGCCAGTAAATCGCGGATGACGATGCCGTACCGCCGCAACAGCATCCAGCAGGCAGCTTCCAGGGCTCGCGGTTTTTCCACGACGTCGGCGGTCTGCAGCAGCGCCCACCGCCCCGTGCTGTGCCGCGGACGCGTCGTGCGCCCGCTTCCCTGCCCTGCACGGCGCTTAGGATCAATCAGCGAGCGTAAATTATCGAAGCCATCCGCCGTAACCAGTCCGGCGGCAACCAGTTCCCACAGCGCTGTCTCGATCTCCGACTTCAGCTTCCCCGTGCCGCGAACCATGTCCGCGAAAAACGACGCACCACGCTGCCGCAGAAAATCCAGCACAATGTGGGCACCGTGGCTCAGGCCGCTGCTGGCGCCAGCTTCCGTAGCGGGTTGCCGCGGCGTCATCCAGTCGGCATCTTCCCGCACGAAAAACGAAATCGGCGCCACGCTGGTGGGGATCACTCGACGCTGGCGCGGCGAGACCGCCGTCGCTTCCGCCGAGCCCTCATTCTGCTTTGCGGCATTGGGATAATCCAGCGTGGCCGGATGCGGCGACAATCGTCCCCAACCCACCGCTCCGGTCAGGCAAAGCTGATCGAGCCATTTGGGATCGTAGTCTGCCACCCGCCGCGCGAGCACCTGCCGCTCCCAGGCATTCGCTGGAACCTCGAAGCCCTGCAGCTGGCGCAACACTTCCAGCGTGCCCCGCTCACCCACGACCTGTGTTCCCGTCGCCACGTGCTGCCACTGCAACAACCACTGCATGAACTGCGCGGCGGTGACGGGCTCAACCTGCTTGCGCAGCGTGGCAACCGTCAGCCGGTGAATGCGCGCCAGCAGCCGGCGCTCGCACCATTCGGTTTCTGGCGCTCGTGTGGGGACAGCCGCCCCCGGCTGTCCAGTCGAGCGCAGCTCGACAGTTTCGTGTGGCGCGGGCGCCCCCGCCCGCGCTGCAGTCCCAGTGAAGTTCCCACGAAGGACGGTGCCGCTGGCCTCCATCCGCAACAGAGCCTTTTCGATGTCGGAGGCCTCCAGACTCAATGTATGAGCGAGCTGCGACGCGGTTACCGGCCCCAGATGCGACATCCACCCGGTAACAAGCGTGAGCAGAGCATCGTCGCGAGTTGGTGTGGTGGATTCAACTTCGGAGAGCACGGGGGTGAAGTCGGCCCCGGGAAACAACGCAGAGAAACTTCTTGCTCGCTCGGCAGCAACCCAGTAGCGCCGGCGACCCGCAGGCTGTCCCGAGGGCGTCCCGCCCTCGGCGATGCTCGCAACCCCAGCGCGTCTTTCATCCACAAGCCTTTCGAAATGACCCAGCCACTCGTTCCCGGCAGAACTCATGTGGGGGCAGCCGCCCTCGGCTGTCCAGCCCAGGAAAGCAGGTGGAGTTTCCAGAGCTGATGCACTCTCAACAAAACCCTGTCGAGCTTCGCTCGACCGGACAGCCGAGGGCGGCTGTCCCCACATAACCTTCTTCTGTGCAGTCAAACAAACATCTTCCGGCAGCGCCAGCAAAGTGTGCAGCACGTCATGCAACTCATCCGCATCACGGACATCCGGCCACGCCTCCTCGCGCACCTGCGCAATCGCCGCGGGATCCAGTTTGCCGACTTCTTCCAAAACCGACTGCGGCAGCACCCGCCGCATCTCGACTGCCCGCGCCCGCCGCTCCTCAAGCGGCGCGTCGTCCAGGTACGCATAAGGGTTGGCATTCAGAATCTCGTGCGAGAACTGCGAAGGCACTGGCGTATCCACGTCAAGGACGCGAATCTGACCGGAAGCCATCCCGCGCAGCAGGGTCTTCAGTCCCTCGACGTCCATCGCCTCGGTGAGCACATCTTTCATCACCTCACCCACCAGGGGATGGTCGGGAATCTGGCGCTCGCCTTCGATGTTTTCGAAACACGCGGCCGCATCGGGAAAAACCGAGGCCAGCAGATCATCGGCGCGCATGCGCTGAATCTGCGGCGGAACTTTCTTGCCGTTCTGAAAGCGCAGCAGCGCCAGCGCGCGGTTCGCGTCCCAGCGCCAGCGCGTCCCGAAGATAGGGGAATCGAGCGCGGCCTGCTCCAGAATCGGCTGCACGGTTTCCGCCTGCAGAAAGTGAAAGACGTCGCCCAGGGGAAAACTGTGCTGCTCAGCCAGCGCGATGTTCAGCCCGTTGTCAGTGGCAGCCGCCTGCAACTCGAAGTTGAAGCCGACGCAGAAGCGCTTGCGCAGTGCGAGACCCCAAGCCTTATTGATGCGTCCTCCAAAGGGCGCATGGATCACCAATTGCATCCCGCCGCCTTCGTCGAAGAAGCGTTCGGCAATCACCGTTGTCTGAGTGGGTACGGCGCCCAGCACGGCACGGCCCTGCAAAATGTATTCAATCGACTGCTCCGCGCCGGAGTCATCGAGCCCGCATTCGTCCTTGAGCCACGAAACTGCCGCCGCGACTTCCGGTTGTGTGGCCGAGAATCCCACCGGCGACGTGTGCGGCAACATCTCGCTGATCTTTTCCCGCAGCGTTCCTACATGAGCGGAAAGTTCCTCGGTGCGGGCGGGCGCCTCACCGCGCCAGAAGGGAACGCTCGGCGGCGCTCCATGCGCATCCTGCACCAGCATGCGCCCGGCGTTGGTTTCGATGCGGTGGATAATCCACGAAGTGTTGCCCAGCAGCATGATGTCGCCGCGATTGCTCTCGACGGCAAAGTCCTCATCGACCGTCCCGATCACAACGCCGTCCGGCTCGGCCACCACGTTGTATAGAGAGTTGTCGGGAATCGCGCCGCCGCTGGTAATTGCCGCGAGCCGAGCCCCACGCCGGGCGCGCAGTTTGCCGTTCACGCGATCCCGGTGCAGATACGCGCCATAGCGTCCGCGGCGGGCCGCAATGCCTTCGGACAGCATCTCAAGAATCGCATCGAAGGTTTCGCGCTTCAGCTTGCGGTAGGGATACGCACGGCGTGCCAGCGCGAACATATCATCTTCCCGCCATTCCTCGGCCGAACACGCCGCCACAATCTGCTGCGCCAACACATCCAGCGGAGATTCCGGAATCATCAGCCGGTCGAGATCACCCAGGCGAATCGCCCGCACCAAAGCCGCGCACTCTAACAGGTCGTCGCGCGTGGTAGCAAAGACTCGCCCTTTGGGAACCGCACCACGCCAGTGTCCCGACCGCCCCACGCGCTGTAGCGCCACCGCAATGGCGCGGCACGAGTTGATCTGCACGACCAGATCCACCGTGCCCACATCGATGCCAAGTTCGAGCGACGCAGTAGCCACCAGCACCCGCACCTGGCCTTCCTTCAGCTTTTTCTCCGCCGCCAGCCGGAGCTTGCGTGACAAGCTTCCGTGGTGGGCAGCAACGTTTTCCTCGCCCATGCGCTCGCCCAGTTGATGCGCGATGCGCTCCGCCATGCGCCGCGTGTTCACAAAAACCAGCGTCGACCGGTGCTGCTCAACCAGCGTCACCAGCCGGTTGTAGATCTCGTCCCACATTTCGTTCGAAGCGATCGGCCCCAGCGGCATGGGCGGCACTTCCACGGCCAGGTCGAGCTTGCGCTTGTGCCCGATGTTGACGATGACGGGATCTGGGCGCGAGCCTCCAGTCAGGAAGTGCGCGACTTCCTCAATCGGCTTCTGCGTTGCGGAAAGCCCGATGCGAACGGGGGGCCTGTGAGCCAAAGCGTCCAACCGCTCCAGTGATAGCGCGAGGTGGGCGCCACGCTTGTCGTCGGCGACAGCGTGGATTTCGTCCACAATCAGCGTCTCGACATCGCGCAGAATGGCGCGGCTCTTGTCGGCGGTAAGCAAAATATAGAGCGACTCCGGCGTGGTAACCAGAATGTGCGGAGGGCGCTTCAGCATCGCGCGACGCTCGTGCGCAAGCGTGTCGCCGGTGCGGACTGCGGTGCGAATCTCCGGCATCAGCAGGCCGCGTTCGCCCGCCATGGCAAGAATTTCGCCCAGCGGCACTTCCAGGTTCTTTTGAATGTCGTTGCCCAGCGCCTTGAGCGGGGAAACGTAGAGCACTTCAGTCCGGTCGGAAAGATCCCCTGCCAGCGCCTTGCGCACCAGCCGATCGATGCACGCGAGAAAGGCGGCCAGCGTTTTGCCCGACCCGGTGGGCGCGGAAATCAGCGTGGTGTGGCCGGCGAGGATATGCGGCCAGCCCTGCTCCTGCGGCTCGGTGGGCGTGCCAAATCGCTGGACAAACCACTCCGCCACCAGAGGATGGGCCCAGGCCAGCGAGGCAGGAAGAGACGGCATTGGGGTATTGTAGCCGGAGACTGCAGTTTCGTAAAATCTTCGCCTAGCCAGGGTTCTATGGTTGTGGCAATGCTAGAATCCCGCCAATGCCCAGGTCACATTCCGCGCAAGCTCGCGCCCGCAAGATCAAGCTCCTTCTCTTCGATGTAGACGGCGTCCTCACCGACGGCAAGCTGTTTTTCCTTCCATCTTCCGCGGAATCGCAGCCGGGCCAGGTCGAGGCCAAGGGTTTCCACGCCCACGACGGCACTTCGATTTCACTCGCCCGGCTCGGCGGTATCAAGACCGGACTGATCACCAAACGCATTTCGGAAACGGTGGCGCTCCGCGCCCGCGAGTTGAAACTCGAATTTGTCTATCAAGGTGTGGATAACAAAAGCACCTGCTTCAACGAAATTGTGCACAAGGCAGGGCTGAAACCGGAGGAAGCTGCCTTCGTCGGCGACGACGTGATCGATCTCCCCGCCATGCGCGCCGGTGGACTGGCCATCGCAGTGAAAAATGCGCGCGCCGAAGTGAAGAAAGAAGCGCACTACATCACGCCTCACGCGGGGGGCGAAGGAGCACTACGCGACGCGGTGGAGTTCGTCCTCAAGGCGCAGGGAAAATGGAAGCGCGTGGTGGACGATTACATCGGCGAGAGAAGTCCGGGAAGAAGCCATCAGCCATCAGCCATCAGCCAAGACTAAAATCCCGCGGACCATGACGATGTTTCCAGGAACCTTCTCAGACCTGGATTCGAGAGCACCCGAACGAGAATCATTTGGAGGATTGTTTTTGGCTGACCGCTGCAAGAAAAAACCCACCGGATGCTTGCTTGGGGCGTGCTCGGGTCAGCATCCGGTGGGCTACCGTTTCTCCTTACTCACCCTGTTGTTTTCAGGAGTAATTGAAGACATTAAACCGCAGGCGGGAGTGAAGTTCCGTCTTTTTTTGTAAAGGTTTGTAATTTCTCGCCAGGGCGCGCCAAATCGAGAGCAATTTCTACAGTGAAACCTGTAGGAGGTCTACGATGTTCTCTGTAGATTTCGGCGCCGCCAGTCTAGTTCTCAATCACGGGTGTTCTTGACGCCATCAGTTCCGTGAAGCGCGGATCCTTGCGCAGGTCGGTGAACTCCGCATCCTTGTAGACGTTTTTCAGATCCTTGTAACCTTGCTCCATTGCGCGCCTCAGGTACTCGAGCGAGCGTTCGGGGAGTCCCATCTTGGCGTACAGCTTCGCGACTGTGTAGTTGTAATGGGCGCGATCCTCGGGGCTCGGCAGTTGTGCCTGCACGCCGGCTCGCGAGGTTCGCTCGAAAACTTCAGGATCCAACTCCAGCGCGTGCTGATAAGCAGCCAGCGCGGGTTCGAACTCCTTCTTGGAAAAGTATGCGGCGCCCAGATTGCTGAAGAACGAAGCCGAACTGCTGTCCTTCTCGATGGCACGTCGATACTCCTTCACAGCGGCGCCGTAACGTTTCGCCTCGTAGAACACGACACCCAGATTGTTGTAGGCGTCGGCAAACTCGCGGTCCGTCCGGATCGAGTGCTCGAAAGATTTTCTTGCTTCCTTGTAGCGCTGCATCATCAGTTCTGTGATGCCGATCTTATTCAGGAGCCGCGCGTCATTCGGCTTCTTGGCTAACGCAGCGCTGTAGTAGTCGAGTGCGTCGAGATACAGCTTCGACGATCGCAGGTCGTCGGCCTGCTGCTCCAGCGCAGCAGCGGTAGCATCCGGCGCCGGGGGATCGATGGCGCGCAGCAACGGCGGGGCAATTTGCACCTGCTCCGAATGGGAAACTTGCGCCAGCGCCGCAAGGGAGAAGATCATCAGGATGCTGAGGAAAAACCCGAGACAACTGAGAAAGGACCTCTGGCAGGACATACGCACCCCCAGACGCGCAGTTCCAGCAGCCCTATTCTGACACAGTTCTGCCGCACCGGCGAGAAATTCCGGCCCGGCCATCGTCTCGGATCACCGAAGCAGGAATCCCCTCAGTGCGGCGGATTTTGGCTGCCATCTGCCGGTTTCGACACCGGAGGAGCCGACTTGTCGTCCCGGAAAATGTCGGCGATCTTGCCGAAAATTCCCTTTTTCTTCTTGGGGTCCTGCGCCGTGCCGTCCCCGTTTGCCGCCTCGGCAGAGTTCGGTGGCGGAAGCACTTTGTCGCTTCCGTGGAAGATCCGGGAGAAAATTCCGGCCACCCCGCTTTGCTGGTCGCAGGTCTCCCGCGGTTCCGTGCCTGCCACGAAGGCAGAGACATAGTCGTCAGGACAAGTCGGCGTCGCCAGGCGGTTCGTGGCCTTGTCCAGCTGCACGTCCACCACGCCCGTCGGCTGCGAAAATTCTTTCATGTCCGAATACTGCGGCAGCGCCGCCGCCTTCTTCATGAACTCAGTCCAGATCGGCGCAGCGGTTTGCGCCCCGCTCAGCCGCAGATCGCTGTAATCGTCGTAACCCACCCACACGATGCATAACAAGTTCGAGGTGTATCCCGCGAACCACCCGTCGTGCGAACTGCCGGTCTTGCCCGCGGCTGGCGGAGTAAACCCGCGCAGGCGAACCGCTGTATAGCCCAGACCGTTGTTGATCACTCCCTCCATCATGGAGGTCATGACATAGGAAATGCGCGGGTCCATCACCGGCCTCTGATCGGTGTTGAAGTTCGCCATCACGTCGCCCTTCGCGTTGCGCACCGAACTCACCAGAATCGGCGAGAGCCGCACTCCTTCGTTTGCAAACACCGTGTACGCCCCCGCCATATCCAAGGGCGCAGCTTCGTAGGAACCCAGCGCCATCGCCGGCGTCGCTTTCACCGAAGTGATTCCCGCCGACTTCGCCAGCTCCGCCACTTTGTCGTAGCCCACTTCCTCGGCCACCTTCACGGTCGCGTTATTCAGAGACATGGCCAGTGCGTAGCGCAGCGTCACATCTCCGTGGTATTCCTCCTTGTAGTTCCGCGGCTCATAGATCTGATCGCCATACGCGAAGCTGGTCGGCGCATCCGTTACCGTCGAGGCCGGCGTGATCACGGCTTGCGAGCCATCGAGCGCGGTGTTCATCGCCGCGGCGTAAACAAATGGTTTGAAGATCGATCCCGTGGGACGCTTGGCCAGCGCGTGATTGAGCTGGCTCCAGCCGTAATCTCGTCCACCCACTAACGCCAGAACCGCCCCCGTGTGCGGGTCCAGCGCCACCAGCGCCACCTGCGCCTGCGGACCCGGCGTAACCTGAGTCTCGACTTTCTTGCCCACCTTCACCCGCTTGGTGCGCATCTTGGTGACCTGCTCGTCCACCAGCTTGATGCCCATCTCCACCGCCTGTGCCGCAGCCTTCTGCAGGTCGGGGTCAAGCGTCGTGTAAATGCGGTAGGACTGGTCATTGACGTCATGCTCGTTGAATTTATTGATGAGCGTGTCGCGCACCATGTCCACGAAATACGGAGCGTCGCTGGCCTCCACGTTCGGTGGCGCCAGCTTCAACGCCGTAGCCTTTGCCTTCTCTGCCTGTTCGCGGGTAATGGCATGCGTATCCACCATGGAGTCCAGCACCAGGTTGCGGCGTTCCAGTGCCCGCTCCGGATGGCGGTAGGGTGAGAGCCGGCTCGGCCCCTGAATGATTCCAGCCAGCAGCGCCGCCTCGGGCAGCGTGATGTCTTTCAGATCCTTGTTGAAGTACGCCCGCGACGCCTCGGCAAAGCCGCTGATGGCAAACGATCCACGCTGTCCCAGGTTCACCCAGTTGGCATAGAACTCGAAGATTTGCTGCTTGTTGAACTTTTCTTCCAGTTCTTCGGCAATCAGCATCTCCGTGAGCTTGCGTTTCACGGTCTTTTCCGGCGTAAGGAAGAAGCCGCGTGAAAGCTGCATGGTGATGGTCGATCCGCCCTGCTCGTGCCGCTGTCGCGTCAAGTCAATCCATACCGCCTCGAACATGCGCAGGAAGTTCACGCCCCCATGTTCGAAGAAGCGCCGGTCCTCGATGGCCAGCACCGCGTCCACCATCATTTTGGGGATGTCGTTGTACTTCACCAGTTCGCGCTTGGAACGTTGCTCGGAGTCAAACAGCGCGGTGATCAGCTGCGGCTCCAGTTCATAGGCGGAAAGATCGTTGCCTTTGCTTGTGATGCGCTCGACTTGGCCGTCCTGGATAGTAATGATCGCCGCTTCCGGGCTGTGGTACGACTCCGGCCCCGGACTGATTTGAATTCCATCCCTCAGGACTTTATAACTGCCCAGCGCCGAGTCGCCTTCTTTCTCTGAATAGCCGGCGCGCCGCAACAGCACCGCGATTTCCTTGCCGCCGATCTTGTCGCCGTCGTGCACGGTCCGGGGGATGGCGTAGATCTTCGCGGAATTGCTGAACACCGGCGTGCTGAACCGGCGACTGATGATGCGGTCGTACTTGATGTAGAAGTAGGAAAAAACCCCGCCCACCACGATTGCGACCGCCAGAAAGAAGAGGAGCCCAGCCCGAACCACGGGATCGCGCGACAATCCGCGCCTCCCTTTGCCGCCGTTTCCCGATTCTTTCGGAATCTTGATCTTGATGGCCACTGTTTTGACTCGTGCTCCCGCGAAAAGGTCCATTTCTGCTCAGACGATGGAGCGCGCGAAAAGGTTTGAACCCTACTGCCTTTATCTCTTCCCTTCACCCCGGCCACAGGCCGGCGCGGGATACGTTATCTCAATTGTACCGCCCCCCCATCCAACAAAAAGAGACCCGCAGTTCATGCGGGTCCCTCAGAGGTCAACAGCTGCAGATTCAAGGACCAACCCAACCAGCGTCGCTCAGCAAAATCAGGGTGGATCACTGCGGATCGGTGACCACCCAATACCCCTGCGTGACCAGTGTCGCCGATGAGGCCGGCTGGGTGAGGGCGCCGCTGGAACTGACACTGAGCGCTCCCAATTGCGTCGTTGTTGTGGTGCCGTTCGAGACGGCGCTGTAGACCACCAGATTCGCTCCGGTTTGATCAAACTGGCCCCAATGGCCGGTCGCGATGCCGCTGGTCGGAAGCCCGCTAATCGCGCTAAGGGTTCCATTCGCGGTGTCGAGTTGGAATCCTTCGATGGGGTTATACGCAGTAGCGGTGTCGTTGATGCTGAACGAGTAGACTAATTCTCCGCCGCTGGAAGGCGGCTGAACTGCAATGTTCAGCGGCGAATGAGCGGTTCCAAACGGAGTTCCGACCTGCGCAATGCTGCCGGCATTCGATCCGGATGATTGAATGCTGAAAACATATAGATGCTGATCGTCCGTACCGCTGAAACCTGTCGCCGCCGAGCTTCCGGTGGTGCCAATCAGGAAACTGCCACTGGCATCGCCTTGCAGCTGCCACATCTTAAATGCGAAGGGGCTGCTCGAAAGTTCTTTCAGGGCACCCAGCGTAGTACCATTCTGGCCGTTTCCAATTGAGTAGCCCAGCACCTCAGTACCTGTGTGGTCGATTAGATTTTCCGTCACATAGAGATACTTGCCCTGCCCGTCCGTGGTCAGATTTCCGGGGTTACCCAGTTGACCCAGAGGCGTCGAGAACGGAGATCCAGTCACCGATGTTAGAGCGCCCGAGTTGCTGATCTGGAACACGAAGATCTGATTGTCGTCCGCATCCGATATGAACAACAGGGTACCTGCTGGATTGGTGGTCATGCTGTACTGGTTAAAGAAAATCAACAATGGGTTCACGGTGAGCGATACGGGAAGATTGGCTAACGGCGTCAGGCCGCCACTGGAACTCACGGACCAGCCAAAAAGCTGGCCTGTTGAGTGGAATATCGCATACACGAACTGCTTTTGCGCGACCACCATTCCCGCACCCGGGTCATGGGCCGGTATTGTTGGCGCAGTGAAACCGGACGTCGCCTGAAACGTGGTCGTACTGAGTGTGTAGCCGTCCACCGTACCGCCCTCGTCCACGGCGAAGGCAAATGCGGACGCGCTGCCTCCTCCGCCGCCTCCACCACCGCCTCCGCCTCCGCCGCCAAATCCCGATCCCGATGACGTGCACGTCGAGCTGCCAAACGTGACGCGGCATCCGTAAGGACTGCAACCGGCCAGGAACATCATCATCGCCAACAACATGAGCAGACCGAGGAGCATTCGAACTCTTTGCGTCATGAAACTGCCTCCGAGCCTTTCACGCTTGCCGACACCAGGGGACATCGTCGACTTGCGATCGATTCCCACGGTTCCCTCGCGCGTCCGCGATGTTCTTGTGCCGGCACGACGCATAGGGAGTGCATGAAAAAACTCTTACCCACTGGCGATACTAGGTGGTAGGTAACGTCGCGGCAACGTTACGAATGTCACTGGCCAGCGGGACAGACCGGTGCGGTGAGCATCCAGTATTCGTGCCGTAATCGGTGCGATCCCGCCAGCAGCAAGGGATTCGGCTTGATCAGAACCAGAGCTGCCGTTGCTCGCGACGACTAAACTTCGCTTCGGAAAATGCTCTGTGACTATTGGCCGTGCACATTGGTTTGCGTAGTAACCACACATTTCTCTTGCTTGCCAAATTAGAAGCTGACAACATTCGACTTGAAGTCAGCGGAGGATTTCTCAAGTGAAACACAAACAACTTCTGGCCATGTTTCTTGGAGCAGTTGCGCTTTTCTCCAGCGGCTGCGGCGTATCAGACAGCGTCAAATCGCTCACGATAACTTCTAGTGGGGCATCCAATGGGAGTTTCTTTAACCTCGCCGGCCAGGACGGGACCGTTCAGTTGGTCGTGAGTGCTAATTATCACAGCGGAAAGGCCGTAGTTGTCACCAATGACTCCACGTTCTCGGTGACACCAGTGGGAACCATATACACCAGTGCCGATCCCAATTTCCCGGCGGGCGGCCCTCTGCCACCCTATGGTCCAACTACCGTGCCGATCAGCAAGACGGGCCGGATGACGGGTATCGTGTCGATATGTACCTGGCTTGATCTGATTGACAATACCAAGACCCCTCCGGCACCGTTCGATCCGGCCCACTGGGCTTATACCGGGTTTTATCAGGTCACCGCGAGCTACAAAGGATTTACATCGCAACCCATCGCTATAGGGGTTGGTGCGGCCGAAAGCAACGCTCCTTCTGGCGGCTGCGGACCGCAGTAGTTTTGTTGGACACGTGTTGCCTGACAATTCCGCTTTCTTCAACGCTTACGCCGGCGGACGCCGCGTAAGCGTTTCTGTTTTCCTGCTACTTACCTCAAGCACACTCTTCCGCCTCTACGGATTCTAAGAGCCCTTCACGCAACCATCGGAGAGCGGACCTGCGGGATTCCAACAGTGGCGCAAGAATGCACCCACGGAGCAAGCCATCGGTGGAAAGTGAAACCAGAACAGGTTCCAACGGGCCGAAAGAGATGCGATGACACCGAGCGAGGACGCTCCCGCGCTATATCACGATTCAATTGGGATGATGGTGGGAAGCAATCAGCACAGCGCAACCCGCGCATCTCAGGCTGCCGAAGAAATCGCGAGTGCGTAGTGACGTGGAAGAGCGGCGCTTCAGCGCCGCGGAAAGCATCCGGAATCAATGCGGCTTTAGCCGCTGAGGGGATTGACTCCTATCAGGGCGGGCGGCCTTTTCTGCACCTACTTAGAACCCTTTATTCCCGCTGCTTGGGTTGAAGTGCATGTCGAAGGAATAACCGGGCAGGTTGACGGTCACGGAATAATTCACGGCGATATACACGGACTTCACACCGGGAGTGCTGATGTCCTTCACCGTCACTTGCTTGGGATCGAGCTGCAGATCATGTTCCTTGGCCCTCCGCAGCACATCGGTGCGCACATCTTCATCGGTCTTCTGATAGTTCGCCCCATCCACCATGGCGATATTCTGCAAATCGTCCTGAAAGCTGTAGTTGGCAAGCAGCGGTGGGGCGATCTGAAAGCCGGCGATGACCACGGCTATGATCGCAAGAAATCCAACCAGTAATTTGACAGTTCCCATGGTAAGGCTGCGCTGCAAGCCCAGCCCGTCGCAGCTAGGCCCTGGCTCGCAGCAACTCCTGAAAATATTCCACTACCGCCGTGATCCTAACATCGCGAATTTCGCGAGTCGAGCGCAGAACCACTTCCACAGTACCTTCGGTAACCTTCTTCCCCACCGTGATTCTAAAGGGGATACCCACCAGATCCGCGTCCTTGAACTTCACCCCCGGCCGCTCGTCGCGATCGTCGAGCAACACGTCGAACCCCGCGGCTTCCAGCCGGTTGGCAATGTCTTCCGCCGCGGATTTCACACCTTCATCCTTCACATTCGTCGCGGTCACCACGATCTCAAACGGTGCGATCGCCGGCGGCAGCCAGAACCCATTCTCGTCGTTGCTCTGCTCCACCGCCGCGGTCAGAATGCGCTCGATCCCGATGCCGTAGCACCCCATGATCGGCATCACTTCCTTGCCGTTCTTGTCGAGCACCCGCGCCCCCATCGACTCTGAGTAGCGGTACCCAAGTTTGAAGATGTGTCCAACCTCGACCGCCGTGTCAATGCGCAGCGGCTTGCCGCAATTCGGACAAGCCTCGCCCGCCGTCACGCTGCGCAAGTCTGCGTAGGCCGTGGGATGAAAGTCTTTCCCCGGTGTGAGATTCTTCAGGTGATAGTCCTTTTTGTTCGCCCCGCCGATCAGATTCGTCCGGCCTTCAAGAGCTTTGTCAACCAGTAGAACCGGCCGGTCCCCATCTTTCTTGAAATCCTTCGCCCACTCAATCCCAATCGGCCCCAAATATCCCGCCGGAGATTTGAACAGCGCCTCGATCTCCGCTTCCTCCATGGGCCGCGTTGCCACCGCCACCGTGGCGTTGAGCTTGGCCTCATTCAGTTGATGATCGCCGCGCATGAGCACCACAATCGCCCGCGACATCGTCTTGCCGGTCTTTTTGTCCTTCTCGTCCGCCATCAGCGCCAGCGTCTTGATCTTGTTCTTCGGCGACACCCCCAGAAACTTGGCCACATCCTCAATCGTCTTTTGCCCCGGCGTATGCACTTCCAGCGGTTTGCCATCGCCCTCGGCGGCAAGATCGTCCACCGGCCACAGCTTCGACGTAGCCTTCTCCAAGTTCGCCGCGTAATTGCAGCCATCGCAGCTCACAATCTGATCCTCGCCCGCAGGCGTGCGCACCATGAACTCGTGCGATTCTTTCCCGCCCATCGCCCCCGAATCCGCCTCCACCACCATGTACTTCAACCCACAGCGGTCGAAGATGCGGCAATAAGTCTCGTAATGTTTCTTGTAGGAAACATCCAGCCCCGCCGCGTCGATGTCGAACGAGTACGCATCCTTCATCATGAACTGCCGCACCCGCAGCAGCCCTGATCTCGGCCGCGGCTCGTCACGAAATTTCGCCGCAATCTGATACCAGATCTGCGGCAACTGCTTGTAGCTGCGCAGTTCCTTGCGCGCGATCTCGGTCATGACTTCTTCTTCGGTCATGCCCAGGCACATGTCGGCGCCCTTGCGGTCCTTCAGGCGAAACAGGTTGTCGCCCATCAGCGCCCAGCGCCCGCTGGCCTCCCATAGCTCGCGCGGATGCAGCGCCGGCAGGAAAAACTCCTGTCCGATCCGGTCCATCTCCTGCCGCACGATGGCCATGATCTTGTTGAACGACCGGTTGCCCAAGAACAGATACGAGTAGATTCCGGCCGCCAGCTGCCGAATGTAGCCCGCCCGCACCAGGAATTTATGGCTGGCTACTTCCGCGTCTGCTGGCGCCTCACGCAGGGTGGGAATAAACAGTTCTGACCAACGATGCATAATGTTTTCTTGATGTACCGAGTACCGAGTTGCGAGCTCCCGGGTGACGGGCGCCCACAGATTCCGCAGGGGAATTGATTATTGTAACAGTGAGAGTTTCTTTGACTGGCCCTTAGCACCCCGCTAGAATGACCACACTATGGCCAAAGCTCGATATCACTACAACATCATGCTCCGGCCCGAACCAGAAGGAGGCTATACGGCCCTAGTCCCCGCCCTGCCCGGTTGCGTCACCTACGGCCGCACCGTCGACGAGGCACGGAAAATGGCCAAGGACGCCATTTCCGGATATATCGCCAGCCTGCGCAAGCACAACGACCCCATCCCAACCGATGACAACACGCTAGTCGCTTCCCTGGATTTGGAGTATTCGCGCTGAAATCGGCCTGGGCGGTTTGAATAGGTTGTATGACAAAACTACCCGCCGTGAGGCCGCGCCAGGTCATCCGGTTCCTGGAAAAGCATGGTTTCGTTCTTGATCACACTTCGAAAGCCATTTCATCTTTTACCATTCCACATCACGTCGCCGTGCGGTTGTACCCAGTCATAATCGCGACCTCCCGAAAGGTACTCTGTTGTCATTGTTAAGAGAGGCAGGATTCACCCGGGAGGAGCTGATCGACTTCCTGGCAGGCAGATGACGCCTGCCGACCGGTACCCGCCACCCGCTACGAGGAAGTCAGCTGCTTCAGAATCTCTTTCCCCAGCTTCTGCGCCTCGCCGAAAAACTTCTGATACTCGACGAACATGCGGTTCAGCTCCAGCGACTTGTCCGCCGAAAGATGCTTGCGCAGCATCATGTCGCGCACATGCACCGGGTTGGGCAGGGTTGCGTCTTCCGTCAGTTCTTCCAGTGCGGTATTGGGATCGTAGTGATACATGGGATTGAATCATTGAGAGATTGAATCATTGATTCATTGAAATCCAGCGTGATGCAACCCTCAAGCTCCTTTGTTTTGTTTTGCCGTACGCAGCGAAGCGGCACAGATCGCCAACAGTTCGTTGGCCTCTTTGAGCAGCAGCGTAAGCTTGTCCGCCGGAACAACTCCCGTGTCCCCGAGAAGTTCGAGCCAGAATACCGTCTCGTCGGCTTCTTCGACCACAATATTTATCTTGGAAAGAAACCGGCATGGGACCTCGACCGGCAAACCGCTCGATAGTTCGCCGCAACGGCCGTACCACAGCGAAGCAATTGCCTGCCGATGACATCGCCCTCACGCGTCCGCGGCAGAGACCGAACTACGCCAACAATCCGGATCGCAAACTGCTTCGTCCGCAGTTTCATGGCCTCGGCCTGATCCAACGTGTTCATAGGTTTCCAATGATTCAATGACTCAATCTTCCAATGATTCAAGTCATACCATTTCCGTTCCCCACAAATCATGCAGATGCACAATCCCTTCCAGCTTTCCGCTCCGGCTCACCACCATCAGGGACGTAATCTTCTTCTCTTCCATCACCGCCAGCGCGGTCGCAGCGAATTCCCCAACCCCAATCGTCTTCGGATCCTTCGTCATGCACTCACCCGCCATCAGATCCAGAACATCTTTGCCGCGCTTTTCCAGCAGCCGACGCAAATCTCCGTCACTGATAATACCCACCAAGTTCTCGCCTTCCACCACCGCCGTGACGCCCAGCTTCTTGCGCGACATTTCGTAGATCACGTCCGGCATCCTCGTCTGCGGCCCTACGCGCGGCAGCGCCTCACCTGAGTGCATCAGCGACTCCACCCGAGCCAGCCTTTTCCCTAGCTTTCCCCCAGGATGCAGGTTGGCAAAATCTTCTTCCTTAAACCCGCGCTTCTCGCTGAGGGCTACGGCGAGAGCATCGCCCAAAGCAAGCATCGTGGTAGTCGATGCTGTCGGCGCCAGCCCCAGCGTGCACGCTTCTTTGTCCACCGAGCAATCCAGCGCCACATCCGCCGCCGCCGCCAAAGTTGATACTGGTGTGGAAGAAGCTTGTGTGGAGCGGACACTCTTGTCCGCTGCTTTTGACTTTCCTTTCACTTTCGCTGGAGGTGCGGCGCCCATCTCATCCCCAGTCATCGTGATCAGCGGCACCTGCAGCCGCTTGATCGTCGCCAGCAGGGCCAGAATCTCTTCCGTCTCGCCCGAAGCCGAAAGCGCCAGCACCACATCCCCGCGTACCACCATCCCTAAGTCCCCGTGCAGCGCCTCCACCGGATGCAGATACAGCGCCGGCGTCCCCGTCGAACTCAGCGTTGCCGCGATCTTGCGCGCAATCAACCCGCTCTTGCCCATGCCCGTCACAACTACGCGTCCCGCGCACGAGAACATCAAATCCACCGCACGCTGAAACGCCGCGGCCATCGGCCCGGCGATACGATCGGCCAGTGCCCGCAGCGCCTCCGCCTCAATGCGCACGACATTCTCGCCAATGTGTTTCATTCGAAGAAGACCGATCAAGAAGAACGAGGAAAAAAGATGTTAGCACGCACGATAGTCAACACCTTCGTAGAGACGTAGCTTGCTACGTCTTGCGTGCAGCGGCATGAACGGTCGTCGAGAATCCCGCACAAGTCAGAAGTGTTCCTCAATGCCACTAGGCCGGACAGGCTTTTGACCCAGCACGGCAAGCCCTTTGGCTTGAATCAGCCGGTCCCACGGCCCGCCTTGCCAGTTGTCCCGCAAGGCTTCGGGATGCCGCCAGGGTGGCAGCGTCAGCATCAAGTTTCGCGCGGTGGAGTGCACATAGGGTTCGTAGAGCGAGCGCAGCCAAGTCAGCTTTTGCTGCGCTTCCTCGCCCGCCCGCAGCTGCAACCCCGCCGCGCTCAGCACCTCACGCAACTTCTCAAACTCTTCGTCCGGCAGCCGGTCCGCCGCTTCTGGATCGTAGCGGGCATTCACCACCTGCGCCAGATCCACAGCCGCGTGGCGCGCCATGGCAAACGTAAGCCGGGCCTGCTCCGGACGGATGCCCTCAATCCCCGTCATCACCAGCGCGGTCACGTCGAGCATGGTGGTCAACGCGCCCAGCCACGACTGGTTGCTGTGCTGCGAGCGAAAAAAACTCAGCACGGGATAAGAAATCTGACTCTCCAGCAGCTCTCCCGACCAGCGCTCCCAGTCGCGGAACACGCCGTCGAGCACCGTCTGATCCATGCGGGAGCGTCCGCTCGTTCCAGCCAGCCGGAGCAGCAGTTCCGCCGCTGCCGGCGGCGACCCCGCTCGCGCATCCAGCATGGATATCTGTATCTCGCGGCGGGAAAACGAAGAATAGACCACCGGGATATAGCCGATGACCACGCCCAGAAAGGCGAAGCCCATCCCGGCCTCCAGCACCGACAAGGCCCGCGCTCCCGAGGACGTCGGCACAATGTCGCCGTATCCCAGCGTGAAAAAAGTTTCCCCGCTGTGATAAAGAATCCGGCCGAACGTCAGCGGTTCCTGCCCCAACTGCTCGTGCCCGCCAATGCCGTATTGCAGCAGCGCGAAGCCGAAGATCAGTCCGGCCGCCCAAAAGCCCAGCAGCAGAATCAGCGACAGCGGGCCAAAATATCCCAGAAAATTTTGCTGCCGCGAAGATGTCTGAATGCGCCCGGCAATGTTCCTCCATGGAATCCAGGTGCGCCGGTAGAACCACGCTGTCAGCTTGAAATGGCGCGTCACCCGCCGTGGCAGCACCACTGTCTCGAACGCATCGAGCAACACCACCCACACGATGATGAGTCCAAAGATGGCTGCGACGACGCTGCCGTGAAAGCCCATGGATGCAATCCTGATGCGGAGGGAAGGGTAACAGATTCGGCCTCCGGCTTCCGGCGCCCGGATGCCGATGCCAGCAAAAGGTTTCCGGAGGCCGGCTACTGCGGTTTGTTCGCCGTCGGCGGCTGCGGAGTCGGCGTCGTCCCGGTTGCGGGTTTGGCCGTTCCCGAAGTCGTTGCCGGCTTGGCCGCGGGCTTCTTCTTCACCGCCGGTTTCTTTGGCGGCTCGGTATCGTCCACAACAATTTTCTTCGGAGGGGCAACCGGAATGGCCGCCTGTGCCGTCTTCAAGTCGGCGCGCAGCCGCGTGATCTCCTGCTCCTTCGACGACGCCAGAGTCTCGATTCGCTCCGCAATCTGCTTGCGCGTGCCCTCGAAGCTGCTCAGATCGTTCGACAGCGACTGAAAATCGTCCTTCGACCCGAATGCTCCCGCCGATTCCACAACGCTCCCGAGCACGTCGTAGAGCGCGTCCAGATTCCGGTACAGCTTGAACGTCGCCGGTAAGTCTTCCGGCGCATTGCGCAACTGCCCAAGCATCTCCGGCAACGCATTCTGGAGGTTCCGCTGGATGGAATCCACGTTGCCCAACGCCTGCTTCTTGGAAGAGGCATCCGTCTTCCAGCGCTCAATGCGCAGCTTTGCGAGGTCCGCCTGCGTGGACTTCGACGTGGCTTCCAGTTGGGCCAGCAGAGTGTTGGCCTGTGTGACTGAGGCATACGAAACCGGCCCGCCCTGCTGCGCGGAAATTGCAGGCCCTTGTCCCTGCACAGAATATGCCACCGCATGCGCAGGCGGCGTCGTGGGAGACTGGGCGAGGGCCATTGCGCCCGGCAGCAGAAAAGACAAACCAATACCAGCGATGGCTTTGAATTTCATGAGGTTGGAGTCAGTGGCGATGCGGCATAGCATACTACAAGCGCGGCCCGCTTGTGGATCAGGTTTGTTTCCCGGACCGAGGCCAGCGGAAAGGACTCCCGATTCGACTCCTGCACCCGCCGGTACGATAATCAGCTCAGCATATGTTTCGGAGAATCCATTCGTCGCGAAACGCCTGCCGTCGCTGGATCGGCGCAGTGATCATCGGGCTTTCCTTGCTGCTGGCTGTCCCTTTCCACTCCCCCGCCCAGGAACTCGCCCGCCGCCTGATTCTCAAAGACGGCTCCTACCAACTGGTCACGAAATACGAAGTCAAGGGCGACCGCGTGCGCTACCTCAGCGCTGAGCGCAATGAGTGGGAAGAGATTCCCACCTCACTGATCGACTGGCCCGCCACCGAGAAATATGAGAAAGACCGCGCTGCCGGAGCCACTGTCCCCGAGGCCGCTGAGGTCGATAAAGAAATGGAAAGCGAGCGTGAACTCGACCAGTCCAAGCTTCCGCAAGTCGCACCTGGGCTGCACCTTCCGGAAGATTCTGGCGTCTTCCTGCTCGACAATTTCAAGGGCGAGCCGCAACTGGTGGAAATGCAGCAAAGTGAAGGCGACATCAACCAGCGCAAGAAGAGCAACATCCTGCGCGGAGCCATCAATCCCGTCGCCGGCATCAAGCAGACGGTGGAACTCGATGGCGAGCATGCCAAGGTACAGGCTCACGTGGCCGTGCCTTCGATTTATCTGAACGTAGAAGACGCCCCGCTCGACTCGCCGCCGAGGAGCGCAGAAAAGACCGCCGGGAAGAGCACCGACAGCACGCATGCCGAGCCACAGCGTCCGCAGCAGCCGCAACAGCCGGTGCAGGCTGTCGTCCCCTTCGACCGTTTCCGCATTGTGCGCGCAGAGACGAAAGGCGGCAAGCGCATCGTCGGCGACATCAAGCGCGCCGTCACCGGCAAGATCAGCCAGGACCAGAAATTTGTGAAGACCACCGTCGACCGGGTCAGCGGCGGCTGGCTCAAGCTCACGCCCGCCGAAGATCTGGCGCCCGGCGAATACGTCGTAGTCGAGACAATGAGCCAGGAAGGAATGAATCTCTACATGTGGGACTTCGGTGTCAATCCCAACGCTCCGGCCAATGCCAATCCCTGGAAGCCCGAAGCAAAGTCAGCGGCGCAGCCAGCCACAAAACCGCCTGAAACGTCCAAGTAGCAAATTCTTCGGACGTCGCAAGTCCAAAGTCTGAGGTCCGAGGTCTGCCGGAAGCCGGAAGCCGGAAGCCGGAAGCCGGAAGCCGGAAGCCGGGAAAACTACTTCATCACCCCGCGCTGCGCGATCCCGATATTGTCGCGGGTCGTGTTCTTCACCAGGTACATCATCTCGTCGGCCTGGCGGATGATGTCGTGGGCGGCGCGGGCATCGTGCGGAAACGTGGCCAGCCCAATGGAGGCGCGCACGTTGAGGTTGAGGGTTTCGTCGCGGCAGAAACTGGACGCGCGCAGCGCATCGCGCAGACGTTTCGCGACCACCAGCGCCGAGTCTTTCCCGGTCTGCGGCAGCAGCACCACAAATTCGTCTCCGCCGTAGCGGAACGCGAAGTCAATCAGGCGCAGCTGGGCTTTGATGAGATAGCCGATCTCGGCCAGGAGCTTGCTCCCGACCAAATGCCCGTGGGTATCGTTGACCGACTTGAAGTGATCGAGATCGATGAACAGCACGCTGAATTCGTAGCCAAACCGCGAGGAGCGATAGACCTCGGCCTCCAGCGTCTTATAAAGATGGCGCGCGTTGTAGAGTCCGGTGCAATCGTCGGTGATGGTCAGTTCCTGGATCTTTTCCACCCAGCGCGCGTTTTCGATGGAAATGGCGGCATAGTCGCAAAGCGCCTGCAGGAAAAACACTTCCTGCTCATTGAACTGCGAAAGATCCACATTGACGAGTTGGATCACGCCCAGCACGCGCAGCTTCGACCGCAGCGGAAAGCAGATGATCGACCGCGTCTCCCACTGCGTCGTTTCGTCGATGCGCTTGGCGAAGCGCGGATCGCTCTCCACGTCGGGGACAATGGCCTGCTCGCCGTGTTTGGCCACCCAGCCCGCAATTCCCTCGCCCACCTTCAGCCGCGCATTCTTCAGCACCTCGGCTTTGTCGCCGACCGCGATGGCGAAATAAAGTTCGTCGCGCTGTTCGTCCACCATCAGCAGCGACCAGGTGTCCGGACGGAAATATTCCGCCATTTTTTCCATGATGGTCTGCAGAATGGAGTCGAGGTCCAGCGACGACGTGAGCGCTTTGGCCACGTCGTGAAAGATGGTCAGTTCCTGGCTATGGCGCGTTAGCTGAGTGCCGGTGGCCTCGGACATGCCCTTTCCTTGTTCCTCGGACGAACCATGATTGGACGTGCGGCAGTGCACAAAATTATATGGGCGCTTCCCAATGCGGGCAACGAACGTTGGTAACTGGGAACCTGTAAAGCTAACTCCCAAAAGGGTTTGCCCGGGCAAGCTTAGCAGCTTCGGCGAGGAAAGACAGCGCCCGAAAGCACCGTGGAAGAGCGGCGCTTTAGCGCCGCGTGAGTCCCGGATCGACGCGGGCTTTAGCCCCCGTAAACTCCTCAAGCCGTGAAAGCCCGCCCTGCGCTTGCGGAAAGGGCGCCAGAATGCCGCCCATGCGTCCGCACCCACAAGGACGTAAGACCACCGTCTGCGTAGGAAAGATCGTCCGCCGCGGCGTAATCTGGAGTCATGAGAATCACTGCCAGACGCCGCGCCGCGCTGCCCATTTTCTTCCTGGCCATCTTAGCGTTCCCCGTCCCGCAATCCTTCGCTGCACAAGCCGACTCCAAAGCCGCTGCCGCCGCCAAAACCGTCCCCATCATCGACGGCGAATCGGGCCCCTGTTCCGCCGATTTCACAGTCACCGACGCCGCGGGCTCGCCGGTCTACGACGCCAAGATTCGGGTGCACGTCGACTACGGATTCATGGGCGTCCGCAAGCTCGATCTCGAAGTCGGGACCAACACCGATGGCAAAGCCCGCTTCGTGGGCCTTCCCGAGCGGACCAAGCACGGCCTGTTCTTTCGCGCCTCCCAGGGCGACCGCGAAGGCTCGGCCTTCGACGATCCGGCCAACACCTGCAAGGCGCAATTTACGGTCGCGCTCCAGAAAAAGAGTCAGTAGTTCCACGGACTGCCACGTTTGCGCGTTCCTATGAGCCGCGCGGGACCGGCCCCATCCGTAAGTACAACGACGCTTGCCTGTGGCGCGGGCCGCCGGGTTAGCCTATGATTGTCGAACTCAAGGCGCGGGCGCACACCAGACGCCGCCCGCCGGAGCAGACGTGGGCCAGTTCGGAGAAAAACTTCGCAAGCAGCGCGAGCAGCGGGGGGTAACGCTCGACGCCGTCTCCAATACCACCAAGATCAGCACCCGCATGCTGAAGGCGCTGGAAGACGAGCGCTTCGACCAGCTTCCCGGCGGCGTTTTCAACAAAGGTTTCGTTCGCGCCTACGCACGCCAGATCGGGCTCGACGCGGAAGAAGCGGTCAGCGACTATCTGGATGCGCTGCGCGAGAGCCAGGCCCAGGCTCTGGCCATCATGCCGGATTTTCGTGCGCTCCGGCAGGAGTCGGTGGAGCCGTCTAAAGCAACCGTTCCCGCAGGGGGTGGAGTTTCCCCGCCGGATGTTCACGCCGGCGTCAGTAGGGATGTGAGCAAAGATGTTCGCCAGGACCCTCACCCACCAATGGCTCCCCGGCAGGACGCTCGCCCGCCCGCTGCTCCCGAAGCACAGTTGCAGAAAACGCCGGAGCGCGTGCCGGCGGAACGTCCGCGCAAGAAGCTGATCGAGGAGCGCCCGGCGAGACCGAATTTTCAGCCCGCCGTGCGTATTCCCTGGGGAATAGTCGCGGCGGGATTGCTCGTCATAGCCTTGCTGCTGGCGTTCTTAAGTTATCACCCGCGACGCGCGCGGAGCGCTGCGTCTACCGAACCGGCAAGAGAAAGTCAGATTGCGGCCGCTACGCAACCGGAGAAGCCTGCTGGGCAGAGTGTTGACACGCTTCCGGCGGCCAGCGGAGCCACTTCGCCGGCGTCTTCGGGATCGGCGTCTTCTTCCGGAACACCCGCTTCCACCTCCGCCGCCAGTCGACTCCCCTCTGTCGGGACGTCCCTCAATGCATCCGGCACCGCGGGGTCGTCATCCGGCACAACGCCTGCACCGTCGGCAGCCGTGCCCACGCCCGCTGCCCCTGCTTCCAGTCGGCCACTGGCGCAGTCCTCGTCCACCGACGATTTGCCCGAATCCTCTTCTACCAACTCTCCCGTTTCCCCAGGACAGTCGTCACAATCTTCCGCAGGGCCGCTGGCTCCGTCCGGAGTTTCGGCCCCGCCATCCGGCGCATCTGCCTCATCGTCCACAACAGCCCGCGCTCTCTCCACTCCAAAGAGCACCACTCCGGACGCTTCCTCATCCACGCCCCACTCGGCGACGGCGACCCCCAGTCCTCTGGCTGCGCGGGCAAAAGCGCCGAGCACCTTCACTCTGCTGATTCGCGCCGAGGAAACCTCGTCGGTTTCGATTACTGCCGATGGCAAGCCAGTCGCACAGGAGACCCTCATCGCGCCCGCGGGCACGTCCGTTCGAGCGGCTCAGGAGATCGTGGTTCGAGCCGGAAATGCAGCCGGGCTGGTATTCGTTCTCAATGGCAAGACCTTGCCGCGTCAAGGCCAGCCGGGTGAGGCCCGCACGTTCCTGTTCGATGCGAACGGCGTACACATCATCGTCCCTTCAGGCCCCAGTGTGCCCTGATCGTCGACGCTAGGACATCTTGGTGGCTTTCAGGTCCTCCCACCGGACCACCGATTCATTCCATCTAGGTCCGCAATTCCGCTATTGGATTCATCCTCGGGCATTTAGGGCCAAAACCGTTGCGCCCTTCCGGGCGGTCTGTTAGCCTTTTTTGAGGACTTCCCCTCGAACGCATAGGTTGAGAGTGCGTGGACCATCCCGAGCTCCCGCCCCGACCGGGTCCGAAGCAGTTCTCTAAGGAGAAACGCAACTTGGCAACCAAGAATCGCCGTTTATTTACCTCCGAGTCGGTGACGGAAGGACATCCCGACAAAATCGCCGATCAGATTTCCGATGCCGTCCTCGACGCCTGCCTCACCGAAGATTCCTCGAGCCGCGTCGCCTGCGAAACCCTGACCGCCACCGGCCTCGTCGTCATCGCCGGGGAGATCACAACCAAGGCTTACGTGGATTTCCAGAACGTCGTCCGCGGCACGGTCGCTGCCATTGGATATGACAACGCTCTCTACGGCTTCGACGCCAACACCTGCGCCGTCATCTCCAGCATCAACAAGCAATCGGGCGACATCGCCATGGGCGTGGACACCGGCGGCGCCGGCGACCAGGGAATGATGTTTGGCTATGCCTGCGATGAGACGCAGGAGTTGATGCCGGCTCCGATCGCTTTGGCGCACAAACTGACCATGCGGCTCTCGCAGATGCGTAAGAACGGAACCCTTCCCTTCCTTCGTCCTGACGGCAAATCCCAAGTTACAGTCGAATACGACGCGAACGGCAAAGTCGCCCGCGTCGATGCGGTTGTGATTTCCACCCAGCACGCCGAAACGGTAGACAACGACGAACTGCGCGCCGCAATTCTGAAGTACGTGATTCAGGCCGTCATCCCCTCGCACCTGCTGGATGAGTACACCCATTACCACATCAATCCCACGGGAAGGTTCGTGATTGGCGGTCCGATGGGCGACACCGGGCTGACCGGACGCAAGATCATCGTCGACACCTACGGCGGCATGGGCCGTCACGGCGGCGGAGCGTTCAGCGGTAAGGATCCCACCAAGGTGGACCGCTCGGCAGCCTACGTCGCGCGCTACATCGCGAAAAACGTGGTTGCCGCCAAGCTGGCCGACCGCTGCGAGGTGCAACTGGCCTACGCCATCGGAGTAGCCGATCCGGTCAGCGTGCGGGTCGACACATTTGGCACGGAGAAAGTGGACCCGGCGATTATTCCGGATCTGATTCGCGCGCATTTCAAGCTGACGCCGCGGGGCATTATCGAGTCGCTCGATCTGCGCCGCCCGATCTATAAGAAGACTGCAGCCTACGGCCACTTCGGACGCAGCGACAGCGATTTCACCTGGGAGGCAACCGACAAAGCGGCCAAACTGGCCAGCGATGCCGGTTTGCGCGAACCCGTAGCACAGACTGTGCGCAAATAGACCTCGGGATGACAGCAGGTGTGTTAGCTAAGACTAACCAAAGTGCACCCTCGGCGTAGTCCGAAAGGCGCACGACGAAAAGGGCAGTCGGCATCCTGCCCGCGCCCCCCGGGTTCATGTATTCTTGAGTGGTATTCGGCGATCAAACTACTCTCAGTAGTCAACCAATCTTTCTGAAGCGAAGCGCCACAGGAGCCGCATGTCAACCGCAGCACAATTGAATTACGACATCAAGAGTCTGGAACTGGCCGAACTCGGCAAGAAGCGGATCGAGTGGGCGAATCAGTCCATGAAGGTCTTGCAGATCATCCGCAAGGAGTTCATCAAGAACCAGCCGCTCAAGGGTATCCGCATTTCGGCCTGCCTGCACATCACGGCCGAGACCGCGAACCTGGGAATCTGCCTGCGCGATGGCGGAGCCGAAGTGGTGCTCTGCGCCTCCAACCCGCTCTCCACGCAGGATGACGTCGCAGCCAGCCTGGTGCGCGACCAGGGCATCCCGGTATACGCCATCAAGGGCGAGGACAACGATACGTACTACAACCACATCCTGGCGGCGATCGATCACAAGCCGCACGTCACCATGGACGATGGCGCCGATCTGGTGACCATCCTGCACACCAAACGCACCGACGCGCTCGAGGGCGTGATCGGCGGAACCGAAGAGACCACCACCGGCGTGATCCGGCTGCGGGCGATGGCCAAGGAAGGCGTGCTGAAGTTTCCCATCGTCGCGGTGAACGACGCCGACACCAAGCACCTGTTCGACAATCGCTACGGCACGGGCCAGTCGACCATCGACGGCATCATCCGCGCCACCAACTTCCTGCTGGCAGGATCGAAGTTCGTGGTGGCGGGCTACGGCTGGTGCGGACGCGGTCTGGCCAGCCGCGCGCGGGGCAACGGCGCGGAAGTGATCATCACCGAAGTCGATCCCACCAAAGCTCTGGAAGCGGTGATGGACGGTTTCCGCGTGATGTCGATGCCCGAAGCCGCCCGCATCGGCGACGTATTCTGCACCGTCACCGGCAACAAGAGCGTGCTTACCAAGGAACACTTCGAGTTGATGAAGGACGGCGCGATCATCTCCAACTCCGGCCACTTCAACGTGGAAATCGATATTCCGGCGCTGGAAAAAATGTCCTCGTCGAAGCGCACCACGCGCAACTTCGTCGACGAGTATTCCCTGAAAGATGGACGCAAGATCAATCTGCTCGGCGAAGGCCGCCTCATCAACCTGGCTGCGGCCGAGGGGCATCCCGCGTCGGTCATGGATATGAGCTTTGCCGACCAGGCACTGTCGGTCGAGTTCATGGTAAAGAACTACAAGACGCTGGAGAAGCGCGTCTACAAAGTTCCCGACGACCTCGACAAGCGCGTCGCGCGCCTGAAGCTGGAGTCGATGGGAATCAAAATCGACCGCCTCACGCCCGAGCAGGAAGAGTATCTGGCGGGATGGAGCGAAGGAACGTAACAGCAGTTCCCAGTTCTCAGTTCTCAGTAAAAGAACGGGTGCCCCATTTCTCGCGCGCTTTTTGCGCGAGAAGTGGGGCTTTTTGCCTGCAGCACTTGTGATGTAACACTTCTTATGTGGGGACAACCGCCCTCGGAGCCTGCCCTGAGCGAAGTCGAAGGGTCCGGCGGACCTGAAGTATAGGGCCGCTCGCTTTTGTTCTTATGTTGTCATCCCGAGGCCGCCGTTCTTGCGACCGAGGGACCTCGGCGAGCCGCGCGAATCCCCCGCGTTTCTTACGCCGGATCCACAGGGGCTGAAGCCCGCAATGATGCAACGCCTGACGCCGGGCTGAAGCCCGGCTCTTCCACGGTAGCTCCACAGGCCTCGGGCGGTGACGTGGAAGAGCGGCGCTTCAGCGCCGCGCCGGCTCGCAGGAAGAACAACCGCGCTTTAGCGCCCGTGGCATCCGACGCCGACATCTTCCCTACATTCGCTAAGGCCGGCAATCGCCTCACCGAAATCCACGTCCACTACGAACAACAACAACCCGAATACCCGCTCATCAAGAAGGAAAAAGCCGGGGAGAAACTCGACTACCGCGTCACCAAAATGAAGTTAAGGAAAGACAAAACGTCGCTCATCCACAATCAATTCTTGAAATAAATTATGTACTTGACTTAGGGACCTAAACGACGGAAATCGCGGGTGGCCCACCCTTCGTTTTTTGAAGGGTGGGATTCCACGGTCGTGTCCCGCTTGGAATTTCTCCGATCACTCCCGCTGCCCGGCGATTCCGGGAGAACTCCCTGAGGCGGCTGAGGTACGGGCAGGAGTGCAGGGATCCCCTTCGGCTTCGCTCAGGGCAGGCTTTCGACTGCCCATGCGGATTCATAAGGCGAATCCGCATGCTCCGCTCAGGATGACGGCGCGTTGTTGGTGTCGTCGAAGTCCCCACTTCTCGCAAAGGACGCGAGAAATGGGGCACCCCAGCGTTCCTCATTTGCGCGCTTTACGCGGCCCGTTCGACTTCGCTCAGGGCAGGCTGCTGAAGCGCCGCTCTTCCACGGTATTGCAACGTGCAGCACGTGCACCCGGCAAATCAAGATCAAGGTCAAAGGCAGCGGACAGGAGTGTCCGCTCCACACGAGCAGGGCCGATGCGGCACGCGTGAACTCGTGCCCTTCCCGGTTTTTCTTAGCCCGCGTCTTTCGAGACCGGATTCACCTTGTCAGTTAGTTTCCCAAAACGGGAATCAACGAAAATATACCCGCTCCTGGACGTTTCAAATGTCCCCGCGGCATGTCATAGTGGATTAGTCTCTAATTAAAACGCGCGGCCATCCTTGGCCGCGTTTTTTATTTTGGGCCACACGGGTCGGGGAGAATTCCCTGAGACTGCGTGGCGAGAGCTGGGACTACACAGATCCCCTCGGCGTTGCTCGGGGCAGGCTCTTCGCTTCGCTCACGATCATAAGAATGTTTTTGAGGAGAGGCATGAAGAAAAATCCGGGGATGAGAATCAAGGACTCCAAGAAGCGGGGCGAGTGGGCGGAGCTGATGTTTGCCATGCGGGCGATCGAGCATGGATTGTGGCTCAGCAAACCTTGGGGTGAGTCCAAAAGTTACGACTTCGTGGTCGAGCAGGCGGCACACTTCGTGCGCATCCAAGTCAAGTCAACCACCTTTATGAAAGCTGGAGGCTACGCTTGTGCCGTCAAGAAAGCCTACGCACCATATCGCGGAAATCCCTTCGACTTTGTGGCCGCCTACGTGATACCCGAAGACGTCTGGTACATCGTTCCCGCCAGAAAATGCAAAGGTCAGTGCAGTATTTGGCTCCAACCGCGACGGCAGGATCTCAAGTATTCCCCTTACCAGGAAGCCTGGCATCTTCTACGCGGCCGCGACGCGCCGCAACCGGCGCGGGTGGCTCGGATCGAGGCTTGCGCGGACGAAAGATTTCTCCCACTCTCGGAACTGGTTTTTCAGAAAGACGTCTTCACCACGGAGACACGGGGGCACGGAGAAGATGCTGGTCTTCTCCGGCTCGGTGATACGGCGAGGGCTTCGGACTGCTTGGTTAGAGAATTCTTATGACTCAAAGGACTGTAGGGCTTTCTGCGCACTTTGCCGATAGGGACGTTGAGAACCGTAGATTCGAAGCGGTCGAACCGGCGTGTCCAATGCCTACTGAGGAGCGTGGGCGGAAGCGATGGGCAAGATGATCAAGATACTGCTAGTGGAAGACAGCAAGTTCATCCGGATCGCGACGGAACGCGCGCTGGCGCGGGCGGGTTATGCGATGACCAGCGCCGGCGACGGAGAAGATGCGTTGCGCGCCGCGCGGGTCGACCATCCAGATTTGATCTTGCTCGACATGTTATTGCCCAAGATGACGGGGCCGGATGTGCTCAAGGCTCTGAAAAAGGATCCGGCAACGGCGACGATTCCGGTGGTCGCCTTTACCGGGCTTTCGCAGAAAAACGCGGCCCGGCTGGAAGGAGACGGCGCCTTCGCCTTCCTGGAAAAGTCTGAACTGGAATTGGATCGAGGATCGGGGAAACTGCTGGCGAAGCTGGCAGAAATCATAGAGAAGCTTCCCGCCGAGCGCGCCAGAAGCGCGGGCGCCAAGGGTTAGCAAGTTGCGGAAAAACTCCATCCGCACAAGAAAAGCGACCACAGGGGCTGAAGCCCGTACTCATTGCAAACACTTTACGCGGCGCTGAAGCGCCGCTCTTCCACGGTGATGCACACATTCGGGAGTTTTTCCGCAGCCTGCTAGACCGATTTTCCAGCAGGGTCGCTTTTGCACCCAGGTAATCCGAAGCGGGTGACTTTCGGGTCCCTCGCGTCGTCTAAAGCCCAGTTGATTTCCTATCCACTAGAGCGGCTTGGCAGCGCCGCTCTTCCACGTTACGCCTTGTTGTTGGAAATAAAACACTTAGGGGCGGGAACTCCCGGCGCTTGGGCGGAGTCTATGTTAGTGGGTGTTTCGGCTTAGCTGGCCGAAAGGCTATCCCGGGTGGGTGGGCGATTTTTCGGTTCGAGTTGAGGTGGAAAATCCTATAATCGAGGGACGCCTGGAGGATTATGGCGGGAGCAACCACCTTGGGTGATCTGGCAAGCGCAATCGGGGCACGGTCGGAGGAAGCCGCGGTCGTCGCGGAACTGAAAGCCGGCTCGGAAGAAGCCTACGCCTGGCTGATTGGCGAATTTCAAAAGCCGGTGTACGGCCTCGTGTACCGCATTGTGGCCGATCCATCCGACGCGGCCGACACCACCCAGGAAGTGTTCCTGAAGGTGTTTCGCGGAATGAAGCACTTCCACGGCGAATCGAGCTTGAAGACGTGGATTTACCGCATCGCCCTGCATGAAGCCGCGAACCGGAAGCGGTGGTGGTTCCGGCACAAAGCACAAGAAACGTCGATCGAGCCTGCGGAGTCCGACGGGCTGTCCGGCGGAGATGGAACGATGCAGTCGGCGCTGGCCGATCAGCATGAGTCTCCGTTTGACAGCGTTGCGCATCGGGAAGTGCAGCAACGCGTGGGCGAGGAGTTGCGCAAGGTGCCGGAGCCGTATCGCACCACCCTGATTCTGCGCGACCTGGAAGAAATGGCCTACGACGAGATCGCGGAAGTTCTGGAAATTTCGTTGGGAACGGTGAAGTCGAGATTGACCCGCGGGCGGCAGGCATTGAAAGAGCGTCTGGCGCCGTATGTGCGCGAGGTTGGCGAAGAGCTGGGGCTGACGGCTTTGGAATCAGAGGAAGAAGAGCGTGAGAGTATGCCGTCACGGGTTGCTGGAGGGGGTAGAAAAGCAGAGGTGATGCCATGAGGTGCACGACTTCAATGAAGTGCACGCAGGCGAAGCGGTGGATGTCGCCCTATTTGGACGGGGCAATTTCGGGGACTAAAATGCGGGCGTTGCAGGAGCACCTGGAGAGTTGCGCAGCCTGCAGTAGAGAATACCGGCTGCTGCGGCAGACGCAGCAGTTGCTGATGAGCACCGGCCGTCCGCAACTGCCGGCGGACCTGGGGCTGAAGCTGCGCCTGGCGATTTCGCGGGAAGCGGCGCGGGCGCGGCGTCCGAGGTTTGAGGGTCTGCAGGTTCGGCTGGAGAACGTGCTGCAAGCTTTCATGGTGCCGGCGACGGCGGGCCTGATGTGCGCACTGCTGATTTTCGGCCTGGTGATGGGAATTCTTAGCGTCCCCGGGCAACTGCAAGCGAACAGCACCGATGTCCCGCTGATGCTGAATACGGGTCCGGAATTGCAACAGAGCGCGTTCGGCACGACGTTGAGCTCGATCAATGCGGATTCTCTGGTGATCGAAGCCTACGTGGACGCGAACGGGCGCGTGCAGGACTACAAGATTCTTTCCGATCCGGGCGATGCCCAGGAACTGATGCCGCAAGTAAAACGCATGCTGATCTTCACCACCTTCCGCCCTGCCATGTCCATGGGCCGGCCGATCTCGTCGCGCGCGGTGCTATCGTTCGCGAAGATCAGCGTGAGAGGGTAGGAGCGAGGCTGCACCTCTCGGGCCTCGGGCGCGCGGTCTTGGATTCTTCCTTCTTCTTCAAGAGACCGGTCTGCGGATTCATTGGTAGTGTCCTAATCATTTGAAATTAGGGCAGTACCGATTCATTCGCACCGGTTGCAATCCGGTTCTAACTGCGATACCGTTGGTGGTTCTCGCCCCGCGGACCGCTCCTCCGCGCTGAGTAAGGATGCCCGGCCTGACTGGCTTCAATATCTGGCCTTTTCCTCCCCTGCATTTTTTCGGTAGGAATGCGTGTAGACAGACTCCGAGCAAAGGTGTTGGTGATGCGAATCCACTTCGTCTTCCTTCCCAAGGTCTCGGTTGTCATTGCCCTTTTCACTCTGGTTGCCTTTGCTTGCCGTGCGGCGGCAGCGCAGGAAACTGGTGCTGGATCGTCCGGCGCAACCGCGCCGCGAGCCCTGATCACGCAAGCGATTGACGAGTCCCAACTCACGGTTCTGAAGGGCAACACGCATCCTTTGGCGCGCCCGGCGTTTGACGTGGGCACGGCGCCGGCCAGCCTGCCCATGCAGAGGATGATGCTGGTGCTAAAGCGCAGTCCGGAACAGGAGTCCGCGCTGCGTAACCTGCTCGACGCGCAGCAGGACAGGAACTCGCCGAGCTATCACGGCTGGGTGACCCCCGAGAAGTTTGGCAGAGAATTCGGCCCGGCTGACAGCGACGTGCAGACGGTCCGGGCATGGCTGCAAGCGCACGGGTTTCAGGTGACAGCTTCTTCCAAGGGCCGGACCGTGATTGAGTTCTCCGGCTCCGCGAGCCAGGTGCGGGAAGCATTCCACACGGCGATCCACAAGTATGTAGTCAACGGCGAACAGCACTGGGCCAACGCCAACGATCCATCGATTCCCTCCGCGCTCGCACCGGTGGTGGAGGGTGTGCTCTCCCTGCATAACTTTCCCCGGCATCCTCACTCCACGTTGATGGGCACACCGGTGCGCGCCACGCCGCGCCATACCGGGCCTTTACCTCTATTCACCTTCACGCCGAATCAAACCACGCTGTACGGACTCGGTCCCACCGACTTCGCAACGATTTATAACGTGCTGCCGTTGTGGAACGCGGGCATCGACGGCACCGGACAAACTATCGCCATCGTAGGTGAGTCGAACATCCACCTCACCGACATCGAGGCCTTTCGCAGCCTCTTTGGCTTGCCGGTGAAGGATCCGCAGATCATCGTCAACGGCGTCGACCCGGGAATCGCCGGAGATGAACCGGAAGCCGTGCTCGACGTTTCCTGGTCGGGCGCCGTGGCCAAGGATGCCACCATTGACCTTGTCGTTTCCGCTACGACGGAGACAGCACTGGGGGTTGATCTTTCTGCACTCTATATTGTGGAGAACAACCTCGCCCCGGTGGTGAGCGAGAGCTATGGCATATGCGAAGCCACGCTGGGTAACGCGGGGAACGCCTTCTACAACGCAGTGTGGCAGCAGGCGGCGGCGCAAGGCATGACGGTGCTGATTTCGTCGGGCGACGGTGGCTCGGCGGGTTGCGACAACTTCGACTTCGAGGCGACGGCCGTGGACGGTTTGGCGGTCAGCGGATTCGCTTCCACGCCGTATAACGTGGCGGTCGGCGGCACCGATTTCGACCAGACTCCGGCCACCGCTCCCACGTACTGGAACGCCACCAACAACGCCACCACCGGAGCTTCGGCGAAGTCCTATATCCCGGAAACGACTTGGAACGATTCCTGCGCCGGCCTGGGAATGGACCAGTGTACGTATAGCAGCAATCTTCTCAACATCGTCAGCGGGAGTGGCGGCCCCAGCAGTTGCGCCACCAAAGACAACACTGGCGCATGCCTCTCCGGCTACGCCAAACCCTCATGGCAGACCGGAAACGGGGTACCGTCCGACGGAGTGCGCGACCTTCCTGATGTTTCTCTTTTCGCGAGTGTTAACAGCTCCAGCAACAGCTTCTACATCATCTGCGAAGCAGATGCAGGTTTCTTTGGCATTCCTGAGACGTGCAGCCTGAAGAATTTCACCTTCCTGGGCATTGGTGGAACGTCGGCCTCGGCCCCCGCCTTCGCCGGCATCATGGCGCTGGTCAATCAGAAGATGGCGGCGCAGGGATTGAGCCCGCGCCAGGGCAATGCCAACTACGTTCTCTACAAGCTGGCGGAACAAAACGGGGCGAGCTGCAATTCGTCGACGGTGGCGGTGACGGGAAATTCCTGCATCTTTTACGACATCACGAAGGGCAACAACTCGGTCCCCTGCAATCCCGGCACTCCGAACTGCGGCCCGGCTCCCGCTGCCGGCGGCTATGGAGTTCTGGTCGATCCCAACAACCCCGGCAACCCGGCCTGGCTTACGACAACAGGCTATGACCTGGCAACTGGTCTGGGATCGGTAAACGCCAACAACCTGGTCAACCAATGGAACACGGTCAGCTTCACGCCCAGCACGACGACGCTCACGAATCTCTCTCCCGCTAGCATTACGCATGGCCAGCCGGTCAGCGTCAGCGTGACGGTGGCTCCGAAGTCGGGAACGGGCACTCCGACGGGAACGGTCGCGCTCATGGCTACTCCCACCGGCCAGAATCTCGGCATTGACGTCTTCCCTCTGAACAACGGCGTTGCCAGCGGCACAACTACGCTGCTTCCCGGCGGGACTTATAACGTAACGGCACGTTATGCGGGCGATCCCACCTTCGGGGGCAGCGACTCGGCTCCGGTTCAGGTCACGGTGGGGAAAGAAAACAGCCAGGCCAAAGCGGCGCTGGTCCTGTACAACTTCACGAGCCAGACCTTCTCGCAAACCAGCGTCGTGCCCTACGGTTCAGTGTTCTTTCTGCGCGGCGACGTCGCCGATGCGGCGGGCACGCCTTGCGCCCCCAATCCGCAACAGACTCAAGCTGCCTGTCCGACGGGGAGCGTGAGTTTCACGAATAATGGCAAGACTCTCGACGCGGGGAGCTACGCTCTCAACACTCAGGGCTTCACCGAAGACCAGTCGGCATACCCTAACTTCAAGGGTCTCGGAGGCTACACTGTTCAGGCGCAGTACAGCGGCGACAACAGCTTCAACGCCAGCAGCACCACGCTGAACGCGACGGTCACCCAGGCGCCCACTATTTTCGACACTTTTGAGGTTCCCGGAGCGTGCTGCGGGGGGAACGTAACCATGTATTCCGGAGAGTCATTTCAGATCATCGGCTCAGCCAGAGAGCAGAGCATTTTCCAGGCCCCCAGTGGAACCATTTCGATTCTGCAGAATGGCGCCCCCGCCTCCGGCACTCTTCAGTTGTTCGCGTTGAACGGAAGCTACAACCCACTAGGCTTTGGCTATCTCTCGGGCACGTTGACAACTGCCATCGATACTCCGGGCACTTACACCTTCACCGCGTCCTACGCGGGAGACACTTTCTACACGGGATCGCAGAGCATGTGGCCGGTCACGGTTACGGTCCTCGATACGACCTTCAACATTTCCTCGCCGATACCGAATGTGACCATTTCTGCGCCCGGACAATCCGGTACGGCATCGGTCGCCCTGGTCGGGACGGATAATTTCGGAGGAACGATCAGCATTACTTGCGCGCTGCCTGCCGCCATGAAGGAAGCGACCTGCCCTGCTGTGAACGCGAATCTTTTGAATGCCCCCAGCGTCACGGCACAACTCACGATCACGACCATGGCTCCCCATCAAATCGCGGTCAACCGCCCGGCTGGCTTGGGGTGGTTCTATGGCTTTGGGATGCTCGCGGGAGTCTGCGTTTTTGCGATCCCTGGAATCCGGCGGCGGAAACTGCCTCTGGCGCTGCTTCTCCTCGGCTGCGTTGCATCGATCGTGAGTTGCGGCGGTGGAAGCAGCAGCGGCAATGGCGTACACACCACGGATCCCGGAACGCCTGCAGGAACTTACACTGTGAATGTGACCGCAACCTCTTCGGGAATCACGCGAACCGGCAGTTTCAGTGTCACTGTGCAGTGACTCTCGGCGACGGGCGAGCAAACAGGCGTTGGCACTCACAACGGTCAATGAGTGTTATGGCGATGTTGCAACAATGAGAACGATTCATGTGTTTTTCCCGGTTGGTCGATAGCCTTTGAAGGCTCAATTCGGTTGGAAGGTTCAAGTTGTACAGCCAGTGCTCACCTACGATTGCCGTGAAATAAACCCTCGGTATGGCTGCTGTCACATCCTCTGAGGCCCAGTAGCAAACGAGCCACCGGTACGTGGAGGACGTCGCAGAACCTGAACCGGGTGCGCCACTATGCCAGAGGAAGTACACGGTTGACGGGTTGAATCCGCCGCCTGACTTCGCCACTTCACCAGAAAGTTGTCAGAATGGATTTCTTTCGAACCCGCAGAAATTGAAGTCCAAAGACAGATTCGAGAGACGGGCTGAGGTCACCCTCAACCCGGTCTCGATTCATTGCGTGGGCGAACTGACTGTTTTAGAACTTGAGGGTTGACGTTTTTCCGGCGGTAACGCTGAACCCACAAGACGGGCCTCCATACGAATAATAAGAGGCGGACCATCCCGGAGGTGCCAGGAGAGTGAACGCCGGATATGCGTGGTAGGCGTCGGAGTTCGTGAAGACAGCCTTTTTGTTCGAGGGGAAGTCAGAGCATGACGTTATCCCATACGCCTCAAGCACGCCAGCAAGGGCCCAAGTCCAATGGTACCCAGTGGTGTGAGCTGTGAGATTGGAAAAGGCGCCCGTCGTTGTATCTTTTGCATCTACTGCCCAGTGGATAGTGCCGCCAGAAACACTGGTGATTTTTGTAAAACCCCTGAGCGAGTCTCCCGTATTCACAGTCTCTAGCTTGCTGTGATATGCCTTGGAACCGACCAGCCAACTGGCGATTGCCCAGTAATTGCCGCCCCCAGCCGCGCCCACGCCGTATTGGAGCACGGGTTGCAATATCCACTTAAAATCTGAAGGCTCCATCCCATTGAAGAGATAAATCAGGGCGCCGTTCACCGAAGGCGCCGACGGCACTTTCCAGTTGCCCGCCACCTCATCGAGGTTGTCGGTGGACCCCAGCGGAACAAGCCAATTGGAA
>Ga0310038_10000224_pt1 | contig 56681 bp, 53 predicted proteins | sample Sb_taG_6_FD_200461 | JGI IMG/M metagenome (GOLD analysis project Ga0310038, IMG submission 200461) | Peat soil microbial communities from Weissenstadt, Germany - Sb_50d_4_PS metaG (v2) (version 2) | ecosystem: Environmental > Terrestrial > Soil > Wetlands > Peat | place: Germany: Weissenstadt... | reverse complement strand
CACGATGGCGAGGCGGAGGGCGACACGATCACGCGTTGGATCGAGTCGGGCCGCGATCTCCGCTACACCACGCCGGAGATGCTCCTCCTCGAGGAGCGGATGCTCAGCACCGCCCAGGAGCGGGCGCACGCCGACGTCGGTGTGGCGCGCGATGCGCACGTTGCGGCGGCCGTTGCATCGCGGCCGACGCTGACCAGGGATCAGCGGACGATGGTCGATGCCGTCTGCCGCACATCCGCCGGCGTCGTGGTCATCGAGGGCGCGGCCGGGGTCGGCAAGACATATGCGCTCGAGGCGTGCCGCGAAGCCCTGCAGGCGAGCGGCATTCAGGTGGTCGGCTGTGCGCTGGCCGGCAAGGCGGCCCAGGGGCTCGAGGAGGGATCGGCCATTCCGTCGTGGACGGTGACGGGGATGCTCAATGAACTGCAGATGGACCACCTCCCCTTTGGGGGTGTGCTCGTCGTGGACGAGGCCGGGATGCTCGGCGACCGCCAGCTCGCCGAGCTGGTCTCGCTCTCGGCGCGGGACGACGCCAAGCTGGTGCTGGTCGGCGACCCCAAACAGCTGCAGCCCATTGAGGCCGGGGCGCCACTGCGCACCCTTGGCGAGCGCATCGGCAAGGTCGAGCTCACCGAGAACATCCGCCAGGTCGATCCGTGGGAACGGGCAACACTCGCTCTGCTGCGTGACGCCGAAGCGCGCGCGGCGTACCGCGAGTACATGCGCCACGACCGGGTCCACATTGCACCGTCGGCACCGGAGCGTCGGGCGGAGGTGGTCGCGCATCACAGCGCTCTGAGCGCCAGCGGCCTCGACGCGATCATGCTCGCCCGCCGCCGCGACGAGGTGGAGACTCTCAACGAGCTCGCCCGTGCCAGGGCCGTGGAGGACGGGCGCGTGCACGGACCGGCGCTGAACGTGAGAGACAAGGACTATCAGGCGGGCGACCCTATCGTCTGCCTGACCAACGATCGTCACGCCGGGGTACGCAACGGCACCCGTGGCGTCGTGAGCAGCGTCGATCCTGAACGGGGCACGCTCACCTTCGAGCGACCGGATCACCGCCAGGTGACCATCGATACCAGGCAATACGACGCTCTCGACCGCGGCTACGCTCTCACCGTGCATAAGGCCCAGGGCATGACGGCGGACATCGCGATGGTGGTGGGTTCTGATGGCGCCAGCCGCGAGTGGACGTATACGGCGATGTCGAGGGCCACCCTCGCCACGCATCACTACGAGGTGGCGACGCCACTTGAGCGTGACCCGCTCGGGATCATGCACTGGAAGGAGCCGTCGCCAACCGCGGAGGAACGGACCCTGCAGGCCTGGAACCGCAGTGAGGAGAAGGACTCGGCGCTCGACTATCCCGATCGATATGAGCAGGCAGACCGTGACCGTACAGCCGGCCCCGCCAACCTCGACGCGCCCGCGACCGACGCGCAACGAGCCCTGCTCGAGATGCTCGGCGTATCTGAGTTTCCTCAGGATGCGACCTGGGTGGATGCGACATTGGAGATCGACCACCAGTTCGTTGAGCGAGAGGGTCGTCGCCTCGAGGGGTGGCTGCGTGACATGGGCGTCTCCGAGCAAGCAGCGCACGCGTTGATCCGGCGCGCAGTGGACGATGTCGGCCAGGCCACGACGCCCGACGTGCTCAGGATGGTCGAGACCAGGACCATTGGTGGCGTCATCACGCCAACCGTGGATGCCATGCTCGAAGCAGCCCAGCTGGAGCACGAAGCGTCGCGCGCCCCCGGAGAACTCTCCCCATGACAGCGCGAGCCGACGAGGCGGAGCGACGGTTGGCGGCGATTGAGCTTCGCCTTGAGGGGATCGACATCCTCCTTGAGGATGCCCGCCGATGGCTGCTCGACAGCCTGATGGCGGGCGAACGCGACCGTCTTCTAACCCCCTCCGGGGCCGCAATGCGAGACCGTCTGCTCAACGCAGCCGAGCAGTCCGCCGCCTCCGTTGTCGCGGACTCGATTGTTCCGCCATCGTACGGCGACCACGAGAGCGTCGAGCTGGCCTCACTCGCAGCCTGGGTGAACTGGGTGGCGATGGCGTTCGACCTCTCCGAGCGTTGGCCGAGCTGCTGGTATCGCCACGAAGGGCTGGTGTTCGAGATGCAGTCGCTCCGTCGCTGGCACGTTGCCCTCCGCACCGACCTCGCTACCGACCCGAGCTCGGCAATCCGATGGAGCGAGGCCCTGCACCGAGTCAACACAGAATCCGCTCGACACATCGCTCAGCGGTGTCTGAGCACGCATCGCGACGCGCCGCCTCTCGACGTGATCACCCCTGACGTGACCACGGCGGCGACGTATGCGCAGACACAGCGACGGTGACGCCCTCTCCGCTGGAGCGACAACCCTCTGCACAATCATCTCGGCCGCACGTGATCCCCAGAAGTGCGAAGGTCGCCTAGTGGTGTGTCGTTCAAACAGCGCGTGGGTTGAGAGATCCGAACGCTGGTTCGCCACTGGCGATAAGGAGCGCCGAGCGGCCAATCTGCTCGGCACCGGTGGCACACTCTGCGCCATGAACGGTGCGTCTCGGATGATCGGCCACCGCGTCCTCGTCGACGGGATGATGGGGTCCGGGAAGAGCACGTTCGCACGTGAGCTCGCGGCAAGAACTGGCTTGCCGGTGATTCACCTCGACGTCCACTACTGGAAGCCGGGCTGGGTGCGACCGTCGGACGACGAATGGCGAGACCGGCAACGCGAGCTGCTCGCCGGCAAGGCTTGGATCATCGACGGCAACTACAACGAGACGCTCGCCCTCAGGCTCGAACGCGCGGAAACCGTCGTCTTTCTCGACACTCCTTGGTGGTTGTGCGCGAGTCGCGCGTTTGTGCGGGGGCTTCGCAAGCCCGTCGGCGAGATGCCCGAGGGCTGCGAGGACTCGGTCAAGCGACGCTTGCGCGACGAGTGGGGCGGCGTAGGGAGGATTTGGCGCAACCGCCGTTCAGAACCTGAGTACGCACGCTCCGAGATCTCGCGGCACGGGTCTCACACGACGGCGCACGTGCTCCGTTCGCGGCGGGAGGCGAGGGCGTTTCTCGATGCCGTCTGCCGCTAGATAGCACCATCCCCGCCCGGCGCATGGCGCCGATCTGCCGATCGGGACCCTGCTCGCTTCGCGCTCCGATCTGCCCGATCTGCTCGGGTATCGTACCCGCCAGATTATTTGTCAGACGGACCACTAGGAACAGCCTCTCCACTACGGCCATGCTCAGGTCATTCCTAAGCAAAGTGTAGGCGCTTCGTAAGCACCAACCGGATAGACTCATTCCCTATCAGCACTCCACTTCCAGGTTCTGTCCAAAGGTCGACTGCCTCGCGAGAGCGAGAGCCGCGACGCATCTGGGACGGGGTTGGTCAGTCGTTCAACACCAGGCACCTTCGTGCAGCAATGCTGGCTCGAGGACTGACCGCCGAAGCCCTAGCCGACGCAGCCGGCGTCAGTCGTGGAACGTCGTACAACGCCCTGCACGGCAGGCCCGTGCGGCTCCGCACCGCTCGACTGCTCCTCGAGGCACTCGCGAGCGTGCAGCCCACCCTAGACGTCGTGCTTGCCTTGACCGAGGGATAGGGGTAGACGAACCGAGCGGGCGGATCAGCCCTCGACGCGTAGACCTGCCACTCGCTCGATCGCGCGCTCCTCAGATCCCGCGTAGTACACGGTCACCATCTCGATGCTGCTCCACCCAGCCTGCTGCATGAGATCCGTCACCGTCGCGCCCGCGTCGGCAAGTCGCGTCGCCCATGTACGCCGAAGGAGATGTGGATGGATGGGCCGAAGCCCCGCGCTCCGCGCAGCTCGCTGCACCATCTGCTGCACTGCCGTCGTGGTGAGCGGCTCCCCTGAAGAGCGTCGTTCGGAAATGAAGAGATCGGGGTGGCGCGACTCCGGCCGGTATCGTTCGATCCACGCTGCGAGGTCTCGGATGAGCTCCTTCGCATACGGCTGTCGGAAGGTCACCTGGCGATCGTCGCCACTCTTTGTGATGTCACTGTGGGCCTTTGTGACGAGCAAGCGCGGCGGCCGCGCCATGAGCTTCACGTCATCGACACAAAGCGCGCAGAGCTCACTGACGCGCAGGCCGCACGCCAACAGTACGCGGACGATCAGACTGTCACGACGGTGTCCGACAAGTGCGGCGACGAGGGCCTGCTCTTCGCTCAGGGTCAGCGCGTCGGATCGCCTTCGCCGTGGTTCCTTGGGAGCACTCGGGACGGCGCCGGAGGTGAAGAAGGGATTCGCAAACCCCGGAGTGGTGGCGCAGAAATCGGCAAGCCGTCTGAAGTAATTGCGGTAGCGACGCAGTGTGTTGCGGCTGACCCCTACGCGGTCACGGACGTCGCCGACGAAGTCGAGGATCGCCTCGTTGCTGAGCTGGTCGACGGTTTCGATGCCACGCGCCTGACAGAAGGCGAGGAACCGGCCGCCGGCGAGGTAGTCGCGAGCGTTGACCCGGGTGGTCTCGGCCCACTGATAGCGGGTCGCCATCAGATCGACACAGCGGTCGATGGAGACCCTCCTGCTGGTCGGCGCCGGGCTGGCGGGAGCGCGCCGCCGCAGCGGCTTCAGGTGGGTGTCGATCGTGCTGGCCATGACAGAGAGAATAAGTGGTTTTGCTGGAAAAGTCATTATTCCAGAAATTAGGGCTAGTCCCCGCAGGATTGAGCCAAATGGATGGCACTGGAAATCCCTGCACTGAGATCAACTTGCGCGTCCGTCGGGGAGACAGGACTCGAACCTGCGACCCCTGGTCCCCCAGACCAGTACTCTAACCATCTGAGCTACTCCCCGAGGCACGCCCAGCGACTCTAACGCGTCGGGGTGGCGAGGCCGACAACGGGTCAGTCGTCGCTCTCGTCGCGGTGGCGGGTCACGATCCGCAGGCGCACCCCGGCGAAGCCGAACACCGCGCGGATGCGGTTCTCGAGATACCGCTGGTACGCGAAGTGCATCAGTTCGGGATCGTTGACGAAGAGCACGATGGTCGGGACCGGGCTTCGCGCCTGGGTCGCATAGAGGATCTTGAGACGACGCCCCTTGTGAGTTCGTGGCGGGTGCTCATCGAGCGCGTTCCGGATCAGGTTGTTCAGAGCCGGGGTCGGGATGTGGATCGCCCGCGCGTCCGCCACCGCCAGCACGGCCGGCATCACCCGCTTCAGATTGCGATGCTCGGTCGCCGAGATGGTCAGCACCGGCACGCCCGGGACGAACGAGAACGATTCCTGGAGCTTCTTCAGGAATCCCGCGTCCACACGGTCCTCGTGCTTCACGAGGTCCCACTTGTTTGCGGCGACCACGAGGCCCGCCCCCGCCTCGACGGCGTAGCCGGCAATGTGCCGGTCCTGCGCGCTTGCGCCTTCCGACGCGTCGATCACCAGCAGACCCACGTCGCTCCGCTGCAAGGCGCGAAGTGAGCGCAGCAGGCTGTATCGCTCGACGTTCTCGGTGACGATGCCGCGCCGCCGGATCCCCGCCGTGTCGACGAGACGGATCTTCCGCCCGTCGAGCGACACCACGGTGTCCACGACATCGCGCGTCGTCCCCGCGACCGGCGACACCAGCGCGCGCTCCGAGCCCACCAGTCCGTTGAGCAGCGACGACTTGCCCGTGTTCGGCCGGCCGATGATCGCGACGCTGACCTCCCCCGCCGCAGGCTCCGTTCCGGCGGCGCCGTGCTCGGGGAGCTCGGCCACGAAACGGTCGAGCAGATCGCCGGTGTCGGTCCCCTGCAGCGCCGAGATCAGGAGGGGATCACCGAGCCCGAGCCGGTACAGCTCGTCGGCGCGGTAGCGATCGACCTGGCTGTCCGCCTTGTTGCCGACGAGGATGACGGGACGGCCACCGCGACGAAGCGCCTGGGCGATCTCCTCGTCGAGCGCCGTCACCCCATCGCGCACATCGAGCATGAAGCAGCAGACATCGGCCTCGGTGATCGCCATCTGCGCCTGCTCGCGCGTCGCGCGCGTCAGCGCGGCGATGTCCGGCGCGGCGTCGCGCGGCAGCGGCACGTCCAGCCCGGCGGTGTCCACCACGGTGAATCGCTTCCCGCCCCACTCCACCACGCCGTACAGCCGGTCGCGTGTCAACCCCGCGAAAGCGTCGACGATGGCTCGCCGGGTTCCGGTGAGCCGGTTGAACAGGGTCGACTTGCCCACGTTGGGACGGCCGACGATGGCGACCACGCCGACCGCCGGCGCAATCGGATCACCCTCGTCACGGGGGCGCCGGCGGGTGGCGCCGGCCGGGCTCATCTCGCCCCCAGGGGGACCGGCGAGATGTCCAGCGCGATCTGGGCGAACGGAGCGCCCTCCTCTTCGAGCGCGAACGCGTTGACGTCCTCCGCTCCGGCCGCCGTCGTCCGGCAGATGATGTAGACGTAGTCGAGCCATGCGCGGTCCGTGTCGAACTGCGACGGCCGCGCAGGATGGTCGGGGTGGCTGTGCCAGATGCCGGCGACGTCGAGCCCGCGCGAGCGAGCGTCCCGATCCGCCCGCATGAAATCGACCGGGTCCAGGTCGTATCGGTCAGCGGCGCGCTCCGTCCACATGTTGCGTGCCGATGTGACGTCGACGATGACCATGCGATTGCCGTCGCGGCGTCCGAGCAGCACGCCGCATCCCTCGTTGGGATACGCGGCGACGGCAAGCTCGCGAATGCGCCCCTCGGCGGCCGGCGCGATGGTCGCGAAGCGGAGATTCACCGGACCGCCCGCCGGTAGAGCCCCGTGGAGATATAGCGATCGCCGCCGTCCGGCAGCACGGTGACGATCACACCACGACCGATCCGGCGCGCGATCTCACCGCAGGCCCAGAGCGCCGCGCCACTCGAGTGGCCGGCGAGGATGCCCTCGGTTCGCGCGAGCTCGCGGGCAAGCTCGTATGCGGGCTCGGTCTCGACCCCGATGTCCTCATCCGCGAGCGATGGATCGTAGATCCCCGGAACGATCGACGTCTCCATGTGCTTCAACCCCTCGAGGCCGTGCCACGGCTCCGCGGGTTGCACGCTGATGCACCGCACGTCTGAGCTCATCTCCTTGAGACGCCGGGTGACGCCCATGAACGTGCCGCTCGTCCCCAGTGCGGCAACGAAGTGCGTCACCGTCCCACGGGTCTGCTCCCAGATCTCGGCTCCCGTCCCGTCGAAGTGGGCGAGCCAGTTCGCGTCGTTGTTGTACTGATCGGGCATGAAGAAGGTGCCTGGGTTTTCCTCATACATGGCACGAACCAGCCGGATCGCGCCGTCGCTGCCCTCCAGCGGATCGCTGTATTCGACCTCCGCGCCATATGCGGTCACGAGCTGTCGGCGTTCATCACTGACGTTGCCCGGCATGACCAGGCGGACGCGATAGCCCTTGGCGGCGCCGATCATCGCGTAGGCGATACCGGTGTTGCCGCTCGTGCTGTCCAGGATGGTGCGGCCGGGCGAGAGCCGGCCCGACCGTTCGCCGTCCTCGATCATCCGCAGCGCGGGACGATCCTTGACCGACCCACCGGGGTTGAGGAACTCCGCCTTGGCGTAGACGGCCACGTCCGGGCACTCGTCCTCGAAGAGGCGGATCCGCAGCAACGGGGTGTTGCCGATGCGGTCGGTGATCGTCTCCCCCATCGCCCTCGGCACGAGCGTCAACGCCGGCTGCGCCGGTTGCTGTGGCGTGGTCACGCCGATCAGCTGGCCTCTGCTCCCTGCGCAGCCCGAAAGCCGGCCGAACCGCGTCGCTGATCGGCGATGACGGCAAGGACAGCCTCGGGGCGAACCAGGAACGGACCGTCCTCACCCGGAAGCTCGACGAATCCCGAGCCTCCTGCGGAAGCATTGAGCTTGGCGGTGATCTCCTCGACGGTGAGCTTCACCGAGAGGTCGCCTCCGTTGGCGAGACGAACGTGGGCCATATGTCTCCTAGAGTACCGGGTCGGTGCCGTCCGGGCGGGTCTCGGCCATCATCCTGCCGAGGCCGCGACCAGCGCGGCATCGAACTCCGCCTTCAAGTCGTCGATGTGCTCGATGCCGGCGCTGATGCGTACGAGCCCGTCGCCGATGCCGAGGGCCGCGCGCTGCTGGGGGCTGAGCGCACGATGTGACGTGCTCGCCGGATAGCTCACCGTGGTCGCGACATCGCCGAAGCTCGGCGCCAGCCGGATCCCGTCGAGACGCCGGATGAACGCGCCGGCCGCAGTGCCGCCCCCGCGCAGATCGATGCTCAGCATCGGCCCGCGACCGCGGGGCAGCAGTTGGTCCGCGAGCGCCGAGTCCCTTCCCCCGCGGACGCCGGGGTAGTGCACCGCCTGGAGTTCGGCCCGACCGGCGAAAAACGCGGCGAGGGCGGCGGCGTTCTCGCTGCAGCGTTCGATGCGCAGGCTCGCGGTTCGCAGGCCGCGGAGTGCGAGCCATGCGTCGAAGGGCGCGAGACCGCAGCCCACCAGGCGGGCATTGGCGTCGAGCCAGTCGCTCGCCTCGTGCGCGGGGTCGACGAGCAGCACACCGCCGCTCACGTCGCTGTGACCGGCGAGGTGCTTGGTGAGACTGTGGATGACGAGGTCCGCGCCATGCGCGAACGGCTGGAAGAGGAACGGCGGGGTGAACGTCGAGTCGACGATGCACGCCGCACCGGCCTCGTGGGCGGCGGCGGCGACGGCGGGGATGTCGATGAGGCCGATGAGCGGGTTGGTGATCACCTCGGCCACGACGGCACCGACGTCGGGACCGAGCACCGCAGCCACCAGATCCCCATGGCTCCCGCTCTCGTCGGGAGGGAGGTCCACGGTCGACATCCGCACACCGAGATTGCCGAGCGGACCGGCGATGAGCGAATCGGTGCCGCCGTAGCACGGACGCACCACGACGACGCGCGGACGAGCGGGGCTCACCACAAGGGTCACCCCGAGCAGCAGCGCCGCCTGACCGCTCGAGGTGACCCGCGCGACGGGCGCTGCCCGCCCCGGGACCGTTTCGAGCTCGATCATCGCCTCCTCGAGGCGCTGCGGGTTCCCGCCGCCGTAACGCCGGTAGACATCCCTCCCCTCCATCGCCTCATCGACCGAGGGCAGGTCCGCATACGCGCGGACCGAGGCAAGGCTCAGCGGTGCGACCAGCTCGTCTCCGTCACCCGTGTCCCCGCGACCGAGCCCCGCTCGCGCCGTCGAGGTGGAAGGATCGACGCGTCTGGTCATGCTCAGGCCGGCTGCGGCACGGTCCGGAAGAACGGCGCCGTGCCGGCATAGCGGGCGGCCTCGCCGAGCTCGTGCTCGATGCGCAGGAGACGGTTGTACTTGGCGACCCGCTCCGAGCGCGACGGCGCGCCCGTCTTGATCTGGCCGGCATTGACAGCAACCGCGAGGTCGGCGATGGACGTGTCCTCGGTCTCGCCGCTGCGATGGCTGATGACGCTCGAGTAGTTGTGGGCGGTGGCGAGAGCGATCGTCCCGAGCGTCTCGGTCACGGTGCCGATCTGGTTGAGCTTGATGAGGATCGAGTTGGCGATGCCACGATCGATGCCGAGCTGCAGCCTCCCGCTGTTGGTGACGAAGTTGTCGTCCCCCACCAGCTGCACGCGGCCGCCGAGGCGATCGGTCAGCAGCTTCCAACCTTCCCAGTCGTCCTCCGCCATGCCGTCCTCGAGTGAAACGATCGGGTACTTGTCGACCCAGCTCTCCCAGCGGTCGACCATCCCGGCGGCGTCGAGCGTGATCCCCTCGCCGCGCAACTCGTACTGACCGTCCTTGTACAGCTCTGATGTCGCCGGGTCGAGCCCGATCCCGATGTCACGTCCCGGCGCATAGCCCGCGGCGCCGATCGCCTCCATGAGCAGTTCCATGGCCGCCTCGTTGTGGTCGAGGTCCGGGGCGTAGCCGCCCTCATCCCCCTGCCCGGTCCCGAGACCGCGGTCGTGGAGGATCTTGCGAAGCGCGTGGAAGCACTCTGCTCCGGCACGCAGCGCTTCACGAAAGGTCGGCAGTCCCATCGGCAGGAACATGAACTCCTGGAAGTCCACGCGCGTCTGGGCGTGGGCGCCGCCGTTCAGCACGTTGAACTGCGGCACCGGCAGGAGATGAGCCCCCTCCCCGCCGAGGTGGCGATACAGCGGGACTCCCGTGGCGGCCGCCGCGGCGCGGCTCGATGCGAGGCTCACCGCGAGGATGGCGTTGGCGCCGAGATTGGCCTTGTTGGGCGTTCCGTCGAGCTCGCAGAGCTTCGCATCGAGCCCCGCCTGGTCCATGACGTCGAACCCGATCAGCTCGGGGCCGATCACCGCCTCGACATTGGCGAGGGCCTTGAGCACTCCCTTGCCGCCGAAACGCGCCGGGTCGCCGTCACGCAGCTCGACCGCCTCGTGCACCCCTGTGCTCGCACCGCTCGGAATCCGCGCCTGCCCGACGCTGCCGCTGTTCAGCGTGACCACGCATTCGAGGGTCGGGTTGCCGCGAGAGTCGAGGATCTCGAGGGCGGTGATCGCTTCGATTCTGCTCATTTCGTCCTCAGCGCCACGGCCAGCTCAGCCCACAGGCGGCCGAGCACGCGAATTCCTTTGAAGTACATGTCGAGTGTGAACTTCTCATTTGGCGCGTGGATCTGGTCGTCAGGCAGGCCGAGGCCGACGAGAACGGCCTGCAGCCCCATGACCCGGGCGAACGACTCGACGGGCGGGATGGATCCCCCCTCGCGGGTCAGGGCCGGGGCCGTGCCGAACACGCTTTCCATGGCACGAGACGCCGCCACCACCGCGGGATGGTCGATCGAGGTCACGACCGGCCTGCCTCCGGCCCTGGCCTCGGCGGTCACGGTGACCCCGGCGGGGGCAGCCGCCAGCACGGCGTCACGGACGAGTTCCGCAATGCGCTCCGGATCCTGGTTGGGCACCAGGCGGCATGTGATCTTGGCGCCGGCACTCGCCGGGATGATCGTTTTCTGGCCCGGCCCCGAGTACCCGCCCCAGATGCCGTTGCACTCGAGGGTCGGACGCGCCCAGAGCCGCTCGCGGTCCGTCCATCCCGCCTCGCCGATCGTCGCCGGAACGTCGCCGGCCTCGGCGCGAAACGCGTTGACGTCATACGGGACGCTGGCGAACAGCGCCCGCTCCTCGGCCGATGGGTCGCGGACGTCGTCGTAGAAGCCGGGCACGGTGACCCGGCGGGTGACCGGGTCGTGCAGCGAGGTCAGGATCTCGGCCAGGGCGGTCACGGGGTTGGCGACCGCACCGCCGAACCGTCCGGAATGCAGGTCGAGAGCCGGGCCCTGCACGTGCACCTCGACTCCCGCCAGGCCCCGCAGGCCGGTGCAGAGGGAGGGCACGCCGGCGGCGATGATCGACGTGTCCGACACCACGAGGATGTCTGCCCGAAGCCGTTCCTGCTCGGACTCGACGATGTCCTCGAAATGCACGGACCCCGACTCCTCCTCGCCTTCGACGATGAGCTTCAGGTTGAGCGGCAGCTCGCCCCGGACGGCGAGCACCGACTCCACGGCCTTCAGGTGCATCCACACCTGGCCCTTGTCGTCGACCGCCCCGCGGCCGAAGAGCTTGCCATCCCGAACCTCGGGTTCGAACGGCGACGTCCGCCATTCGTCGAGCGGGTCGACCGGTTGGACGTCGTGATGTCCGTAGATGAGCGCGGTGGGGAGCCGGGGATCGACGACCCGTTCCGCATAGACGGCCGGATGGCCGGCCGTCTCCAAGAGTTCGGCGTGCTGGAAACCGGCCGTCAGGGCAGCGGCGGCGAGGTACTCGGCATTGCGGCGGACGTCGGCGGTGTGGGCGGGATCGGCGGAGATGCTCGGGATGCGGAGGAACTCGATGAGCTCGTCCACGTGGCGCTGCTGGTGGGCGGCGCAGTAGGCGTCGAAGTCGTGCTCAGGCATGCTCGGAAGCCTAGTGTGACGGCCACTCGGGCTGCATCCGTTGTAGCCTTCCCCAAGCGAACTCTCGTCTTTCCACTCCACGTCTCCCCAGGAGGTCGCCCGTCATGGCCGTTCGAGTCCTGCCCGCAGGGACCATCGGGATTCCACTGAATCCCACAGCCGCGCCCGAGCCTCCGCCGCTCGAGGTCGAGGACGACGTCCCAACGCTCCACCTCGTGGGGCGCAGTGAGCAAAGGCTGGCTCAGGCGCTCTTCCAGACCGACGCGGTCGACGAGCCGTACAGCCCCGACACCGTTCGCGCCCTGCGGCTGCTGGCCATGGACAACCTGGTCGACATCATCCAGCTGCGCGAAATCGTCCAGGAGCGCGACGCTCAGGTGGCGGCGCTGACCGGCGAGGTCGACGTCTGGCGAGCCCGTGCGCTCGAGGAGCACGCCCAGCGTGGCGTCGAGCAGCGCGAGGCGGTGCGCCGCGAGCGCGAGCTGGTCACCGTGCTGCACAGCGAGTTGATCCGCAACGAGACCCTCAGCGGCGAGCTGGCATGGCGCCGCAAGCCCTGGTTCCGGCGCATCGGGCGGCATTGATCAGGGAGCAGTAGCCCCAGCGGCCGTCTGCCGCACCTGCTCCTCGCTGACCTCCCAGAGGCGGCGCCCCAGCGTCGGATCCTGCGCCTGCCGGCTCGAAACCGCCAGAGCCCGATCCTCGTAGTACCCGCCGCTCTGCTTTGACACGTCGGGTGAGTCCGCGAGCCAGACCAGCGTCTGTGCCGCCTTCCGCGGACTCCGAGCGAACGGCGCGATGATGGTCATCGCGGTGCTCATCAGCGCGCCGTTGTTACGGTTGAAGCCGGTCGCCACCAGCCCGGGATGGAAGCAGTACGCGGTCACGCCGGTCCCCTCGAGCCGGCGCGCCAGCTCGCGGGTGAACATGATGTTGGCCAGTTTCGTCTCGCCGTACCGGGTGAACCCGCGACCCTTCCACGAGCGCTCGGCGTTGAGATCGTCGAACGGGATGAGCTTGCCTTTGTGGGCATCCGAGGAGGTGGTGATGATGCGAGCCGGCGCCGACGCCTTGAGCCGGTCGAGCAACAGGGTGGTGAGCAGGAACGGCGCGAGGTGATTGAGCGCCCAGGTTCGCTCGATGCCGTCGACGGTCAGCTCTCGCTTCGTGAAGGTTGCGCCGGCATTGTTGACGAGCACGTCGATGCGGGGGTAGCGCGCGAGTGCCTCGGTCGCCAGGGCGCGCACCGACGCCTGCGAGCTCAGGTCGGCGTGGAGGATGTCGACCTTCGATCCCCCTTCCCCCTCGATGCTCGTGACTGCCGCAGCACCGCGCGCGTCATCGCGGGCGACGATCGCGAGCTGGGCCCCGCGCCGGGCGAGCGCCTGCGCCGCCGCCAGCCCGATGCCACCGGTGGCGCCCGTGATCAGGACGCGCTTATCCCGCACCCCGGTCCATTCAGTCATCGCTGATGAAGCCTAGCAGGCCCTCGCAAAACGATTCAGGCGTTGCTGGGGAAGGCGAGATCCACCCTGCCGGGACCCGGCTCGGGCCAGCGGGAGGTGACCACCTTCGTACGCGTGTAGAAGTGGATCCCGTCGGGTCCGTACATGTGCGTGTCGCCGAAGAGTGACGCCTTCCATCCACCGAAGCTGTAGTAGGCGACCGGCACCGGGATGGGCACATTGACCCCGACCATCCCGACCTGCACCTCGAACTGGAACTTGCGGGCCGCACCACCGTCACGGGTGAAGATGGCCACCCCGTTTCCGTATTGATTGTCATTAACCAGACGGATCGCCTCGTCATAGGTGTCCACGCGCACGACCGAGAGCACCGGTCCGAAGATCTCGTCGTCGTAGACCCTGCAACCCGGCTTGACGCGGTCGACCAGCGATGGTCCGAGGAAGAAGCCGTCGCCACCCGGGGTGTTGCCGCGCCCGTCGACCACAAGGCGTGCGCCGCCCAGCGACTGGTCCTCGAGGTACCCCGCCACCTTGTCGCGATGTTCGCGTGTGACCAGCGGGCCCATCTCCGATGCGGGGTCGTCGCCGGCGCCGACCTTAACCGCGGGGATGCGGGCCGCGATCGCCTCGACAAGCCGCTCGCCGATGTCACCCACGGCGACCACCATCGAGATCGCCATGCAACGCTCGCCGGCGGAGCCGTAACCGGCGGACACAGCGGCGTCGGCCGCCGCGTCGAGGTCCGCGTCCGGCAGCACCACCATGTGGTTCTTGGCTCCCCCCAGCGCCTGGACGCGCTTGCCGTTGCGCGTCCCCGTCTCATAGATATGCCGGGCAACCGGCGTCGATCCCACGAACGAAAGCGCGGCAACCTCGGGATGATCCAGCAGCCGGTCGACCGCCGTGCGCGCCCCTTGCACCACCGAGAACACACCGCCAGGGAGTCCCGCCCGGCGCCAGAGGTCGGCGAAGAAGAGCGATGGCGAAGGGTCCTTCTCGCTGGGCTTGAGGATGAACGTGTTCCCGCAGGCGATGGCGTTGGCGAACATCCACATCGGCACCATCGCGGGGAAGTTGAACGGCGTGATCCCGGCAACGACCCCGAGCGGCTGGCGGATCGAATAGACGTCGACGCCGCGTGACGGCTGCTCCGAGAATCCTCCCTTCAGCAGGTGGGGCACGCCGCAGGCGAACTCGACGTTCTCGATGCCGCGCGCAACCTCGCCCTTGGCGTCGGAGAGGACCTTGCCGTGCTCCGCGGTGATGATCGCTGCGAGGTCATCGCGGTGCCGGTCGAGCAGATCGCGGAAGGCGAACAGGATGGTGGTGCGCTGCGAGAGCGAAGCACTGCGCCACTCGCGGAACGCCCCCGCCGCAGTCTCGACCGCGGCGTCGACCTCGGCCGCGGAGGCGAGGTCGACGGTGCCGGTCTGTTGGCCGGTGGCCGGGTTGAAGACGGGGCCCTGCTCACCGGAGGACCCCTCGACTACCTGGCCACCGATCCAGTGACTGATCCGCTTCAAGCGGCCATTGTCGCCTGCTGGAGGGTCCGCGCGGTCAGCACCTCGGCGAGGTGACGCTTGTATTCAGCCGTCGCGCGGACGTCGCCGGTCGGGTCGATATCCGATCCGCTGAGCGCGGCCGCGTCGGCCGCCGAGGCGCCCGAGGCCAGGGCGCGCTCCACGGTGGACCCTCTGCGCGCCGTCCTCGCCAGGTTCACGTAGCCGACCCGCCACGACGAACCGGTCTCCTGCACGGCCACGCCCGCGATCGCCCAGTCGTAGAGCCGGCGGCGGAACTTCGTGTATGCGAACCGCCCGGTCGACACCGGGAATCGCACCGACGTCACGACCTCATCGTGCTCGAGCGCGGTCGTGAAGATGTCCCGGAAGAAGTCGCTCGCCCGGTGGCGACGTTTGTTGGTGACGATCTCGGCGTCGAGCATCAGCGCGAGCGCGTTGTAGTCACCCGCGGCGTCGCCGTGCGCGATGACGCCGCCGATGGTGCCGAGATTCCGCACCTGGTTGTCGCCGACGTCGTTGGCCATCTCCACGAGGAGCGGCAAGGACTCCCGCAGCGTCGCGTTTCGCTGAATGTCGACGTGGCGCACGAGCGCGCCGATCTCGACGCTTCCATCGTCGCGACGGACGTCCTTGAGCCCCGGAATGGCTTGAATGTCAATGAGCGCCGTGGGCTGGCTGAGACGCAGGCGCATCAGAGGGATGAGGCTCTGACCGCCGGCGATGACCTTTGCATCGGCGCCGTACTTGTTGAGCAGTGACTGGGCCTCGTCGACCGAGCCCGGCCGCGCGTACTCGAATGCCGCGGTGATCATGCGCGTGCCTCCTGGATCATCGACCAGAGACGATCCGGTCGGGCCGGCATCTCGACATGTTTGATACCCAGGGGCGACAGCGCATCGGTGATCGCGTTGATCACCGCGATGCTGGACGCGATCGTCCCCGCCTCGCCGATCCCCTTGACGCCCAGCTCATTGGTGGGGCTCGGAGTCACCGTGCGATCGAGCTCGAAGTGCGGCATCTCCGCCATCGTCGGGATGAGGTAGTCGAGCATCGTGCCGGTGAGCATGTGCCCGGTCTCATCGTCGTACTGCACCTCCTCGAAGAGCGCCTGCGAGATGCCCTGCGCGATGCCACCGTGGAGCTGCCCATCGACGACCATCGGGTTGATGACGTTGCCGCAATCGTCGACGGCGACATATCGATCGATGGTCACGGCCCCGGTCTCGGGATCGACCTCGACCGCGCAGATATGACAGCCGAACGGCCACACGAAGTTCGGCGGATCGAAGTACGACACCGCCTCGAGTCCATGCTCCATACCCTCGGGCAACCCCGCTCCGTATGAGGCAAAGGCAAGCTCCGCGAGCGCTTTGGCCTCGCCGGGGTTGCCACGCACGAAGTAGCGGCCCTGGTCGACGACGATGTCTTCCTCAGAAGCCTCGAAGGCGTGCGCTGCGAGCTTCTTTGCCTTCTCGACCACCTTGTGGCACGACGCCATGATCGCCATGCCACCCACCGCAAGGCTGCGCGATCCGTAGGTGCCGTATCCGAACGGCGTGTCGCCGGTGTCGCCATGACGGATCTCCACGGAGTCGTACGGGACGCCGAGCGTGTCGGCCACGATCTGCGCGAACGTGGTCTCGTGGCTCTGGCCGTGGGCGTGCGTGCCGACCGAGACGGTGACCGAGCCGGTTGGATGCACGCGCACCATTGATGACTCGACGAGCGCGATACCGGCGGCCGGCGCCGTCGCGGAGCTCGGGCCGAGCCCGCAGATCTCGACGTAGGTGCTGAAGCCTATCCCGGTGTACCGGCCCTTGGCGCGCAAGTCCTCCTGGCGTTTGCGCAATCCCGCGTAATCGATGTTCGCCATGGCACGATCCAGCGACTTCTCATATTCGCCGGAGTCGTAGACCAGTCCGAAGTTGTTGGTGTGCGGAAATGACTTGATGAAGTTCTTGCGCCGGACCTCGGCGGGGTCCATGCCGAGCTCGAGTGCGACGATGTCCACGATGCGCTCGACGAGATGGGTTGCCTCCGGGCGACCGGCGCCCCGATACGGGTCGGTCGACATCCGGTTCGTGAAGATGCCGATGCTGCGCGCGTGGATGGCCTTCCACTCGTAGCAGCCGCCGCCGAGCAGGCAGGCGACCACCTGGAACGCGCCGAAGACGCCGTGGTACGCCCCGATGTCGAGCAGTTGCGTGAACTTCAGTCCGAGCAACGTGCCGTCGCGCTTCGCCGCCACCTCGACGTCGAAGATCTGACCGCGGCCCTGCGTGGTTGCCTGCAGGCTCTCGGTGCGGTTCTCGATCCATTTCACCGGCCGTTCGGTGATCTTCGATGCAGCGGTGGCGAGGTACTCCTCCGGGTACGGCCGGAGCTTTGCGCCGAAACCGCCGCCCACATCGTGGCTGACAACCCGGAACTGCGACTCGGGGACGCCGAGCGCGCCGCCGACGAAGAGCCGGATGAAGTGGGGCACCTGCGTCGACGTCCACAGCGTGCACCGGTTGTCGTATGGGATGTAGTCCGCAACGCATCCCCGGGTCTCCATCGCCGTTGGGAACACCCGCTGCTGTCCGATCCGCTGCTTGAGAACGACGTCCGCCTCCGCGAAGACCGCGTCGATATCGCCTGCCGGGAAGTCCGCGTCCCATCCGATGTTGTCGGGACGGTCGGTCTTCACGAGCGGGCTGCCCGGCTCCATCGCCTTCTCGAGGTCCATCACCGCCGGAAGCGGCTCGTAGTCGACGACCACGAGTTGTGCGGCATCGTCCGCGAGATAACGATCGTCGGCGATCACCACCGCCACCGGCTCACCGGCGTACACGGCCTCCTCAGCCGCGATCGGGAACTGCTCGGGGACCTGCTTCTTGTCGGCGACAAACGAATTCGTGACCGGGAGCGGCCCGAGGATGACCCCCTTGAAGTCGGCGGCGGTGAGCACGGCGACGACCCCCTTCGACGCCAGCGCACTGGATGTGTCGATGGACCGTATACGTGCGTGCGCGTGCGGGCTGCGCACCACCGCCATGTGCGCCATGTTCACGAGGCTCACGTCGTCGATGAAGTTTCCGTGGCCGGTGATGAGCTTCGGGTCCTCGCGACGCTGAATGCGGGCGCCGATCATGGACGTGACGGCCATCGCTAGCCCTCCACCGGAGCTGCGGCGGATCCGACCAGGTGACCGGTCATCTCGGCCGACCCACCCCTCATCGTCTCCGATGCCGCGCGCACCGCCTTCCTGATGTTCTCATACCCCGTGCAGCGGCAGAGATTGCCCTCGAGCCCGCGCGCGATCTCATCGTCGGTCGGCGACGGGTTCTCCTTGAGGAGATAGGCGGCGGCCATGATGAAACCGGGCGTGCAGAAGCCGCATTGGAGGCCGTGCTCGTTCCAGAACGCCTGCTGCACCGGGTGCAGGACGCCGTCCGTGGCCAATCCCTCGATCGTGGTCACCTGCCGGCCGTCGGCCTGGACCGCGAAGACGCTGCACGATTTCACCGCCTCGCCGTCGATCAGGACGGTGCACGCGCCGCACTGGCTCGTGTCGCAGGCGATGTGCGTTCCGGTGAGTCCGGCCACCTCGCGCAGATAGTGGACGAGGAGCAGCCGGGGCTCGACCTGGTCCTCCCTCCGCTTGCCGTTGATAGTCAGCGCGACCGACTGCGTCATGGAAATCCTCCCGGGACCGAAAGGCAAACGACGGCGGCCCCATGCTGGCATTCGCCCGTGGGAGGGGTCAAGCCGATTCGATCTTGCCGTCTGAACGCATCTGCGATGCCTGATATGAGTTTTATGCGGTGTTTGCAAGATATTTGCACCAAGAACCGTACAGATGCGGTTAATCGCACGGCCGGATAGAGTCTCGGTGATATTCGGGCTGGGCGTCTGTGGACAGGGCCGCGGCGAAAGTCCACAATGGCGCCCACCTATTCAGTTCTCGGCTTTGGGGGTCACACATGGGTCGCTCGGTCAAATCCTCGCGTCGCGCTGGAATCGCACTCCTCGTTCCGGCGGCGCTTCTGGCCGCATGCGGGGGTTCGAGTGGCAGTTCCTCGCCCGCGAGCTCAGGCCCACCGGCCCCCTCGACACAGACGTCGATCGCCGCCGAGGTGCCGGCAGCGATCAAGGCCGCGGCTCCGATCCAGATCGCCACCGATGCGTCCTACGCCCCGAACGAGTTCGTCGACCTCAACGGCAACATCGTCGGCTGGGACATCGACCTCGCCAAGGACGTCTGCAAGGTGCTCGGACTCGCGTGCACGATCAACAACGTCACCTTCTCCGACATCATCCCGGCGCTTCTCGAGACCCCATCCAAGTACCAGCTGAGCTTCTCGAGCTACTCGCCGACGCCCGCCCGTGAGGCCAAGGGGATCGACTTCATCACCTACTACCAGGCGGGTGAGGCCTGGCTCGTCAAGGTGGGCGGCGCCACCATCTCGACGGCGGCCGACATGTGCGGGCACACAGTCGCCGTCGAAGCCGGGACGACCGAGGAGGCCGACGCCTGGGGATACATGGGCAAGCAGCCGGGGGGCGCGGCGATCGCCGGCGACACCGACCACTGCACCGCCGCGAGCAAGCAGGACATCACGGTGGCCAGCTTCGACACTCAGACCGAGGCGAATGCGGCGCTCCTGTCCGGCCGCGCTGATTTCGGCTGGGCCGATCAGCCCGTCGCCGACTACCAGGTCAAGCTCGAGAACGGCAAGCTCAAGATCGGCGGCACCGCGTGCAGCGTGTACCCGTACGGCGTCGCCGTCGTGAAGAGTCTCGGGCTCGATCAGGCCGTCGAGGACGCGATCAAGTACCTGATCGGCAACGGCTTCTACACCAAGATCCTCGGCCAGTGGGGCGTCCAGGACGGCGCGGTCGCGAGTTCGGCAGTCGGCGTCAACGACAACAACGCGGTGGGCTCGACCTGCGTGCCCTCGTACTGACCGGGACGAAGACGCTCGCCGGCGCCCTCCGGTTCACGCTCCAGCCGTGAGCGCCGGACCGGAGGCGGTCGGCAACCCGCTCCAACCTGCCACGCGGCGACCGGATGCGATCAAAGCGATCCCCGTCCGCCACCCCTGGCGGTGGGTGGCCGCCGCCGTCGTGCTCGCCTTTGCGGCCGCGGTCATCTACACGTTCGCGACGGCACCGGATCTCCAGTGGAGCGTGATCGGCAACTTCCTCTTCTATCCGGAGATACTCCAGGGAGTCCTCGTGACCCTGGAGTTGACCGTGATCGCGATGGTGATCGGAGTTATTCTCGGGGTCATCCTCGCGGTGATGCGCCTGTCCGTGAATCCGGTCGTCTCATCGGTCAGCTGGTTCTACATCTGGTTCTTCCGAGGCACGCCGGTGCTGGTGCAGATCTTCTTCTGGTTCAACATCGGCTCGATCCTCCCGCTGATCCACATCGGCATTCCCTTCACGCATCTGGTCTGGGTCGGCACCACCAACAGGATCGTGACTCCGCTGCTCGCGGCCATCCTCGGTCTCGGCCTCAACGAGGCCGCCTATATGTCGGAGATCGTCCGCGCGGGCATCATCTCGGTGGACACGGGCCAGACCGAGGCTGCTCAAGCGCTCGGGATGACTCGCGTCCTCGTCATGCGAAGGATCGTCCTGCCGCAGGCGATGCGCGTGATCATCCCCCCCACCGGGAACGAGACGATCTCCATGCTCAAGACCTCGTCCCTCGCGTATATCGCAACCGTCGGTGAGCTGTTCTTCATACAGAAGGAGATCTCGAACTTCAACTACGACATCATCGAGCTGGTCATCGTGGCCAGCCTCTGGTACCTCGCCATGACCTCGGTGCTCACGTTCGGGCAGTACTACCTGGAGCGGTACTTCGCGCGAGGCGCGTCACGACAGCTGCCGCCGACACCGTTGCAGCGCTTCCGCCGGTTGCTCTTCCACTTCCACGAGCCGCCGCCGGTCGGACCTTTCGAGCCGCCGCCGATCTACACGCATCACGAGGAGGGGCGGGTCTGATGGCAACGCCCATGGTTCTTGCCGAAGCTGTCTGCAAGTGCTTCGGACGCCTCGAGGTGCTTCGCGGGATCGACCTCAGCGTGGCACCCCGCGAGGTGCTCTGCATCGTCGGGCCGTCGGGCTCCGGCAAGAGCACGTTCCTACGCTGCATCAACCACCTCGAGAAGATCGACGCCGGCCGGCTCTCCGTGGACGGCGAGCTCGTCGGCTACCGCCAGGGCGGCGACAAGATCTACGAGCTGCCCGATCGCGATGTGTGCCGCAAGCGCGCGGAGATCGGCATGGTGTTCCAGCGATTCAACCTGTTCCCCCACATGACCGCGCTCGAGAACATCATGGAAGCGCCGATGCGCGTCAAGGGCGAGGCGCAGAAGACGGTCGAAGACCGCGGACGCGCGCTACTGGCCCGTGTCGGACTCGCTGACAAGGTCGACGTCTACCCGAACCACCTCTCCGGCGGGCAGCAGCAACGAGTGGCGATCGCGCGTGCCCTGGCGATGCAGCCAAAACTGATGCTCTTCGATGAGCCGACCTCGGCGCTCGATCCGGAGCTGGTCGGCGAGGTCCTCGATGTCATGCGTGGCCTTGCCCAGGAAGGGATGACCATGGTCGTCGTGACCCATGAGATGGGCTTCGCGCGTGAGGTCGGCGACTCCCTCGTCTTCATGGACGGAGGCGTGATCGTCGAATCGGGCATCCCCCGCGATGTGCTCGCCAATCCCCAGCACGACCGCACCAGAGCGTTCCTGTCGAAGGTGTTGTAGGGCGTCGTCCCGGCACCGCTCGCGATTCGCCCGCGAAACCTTGCGTGCTAGAATCTGATGTTCCTATTGAAACACTAGCCGCGCGTGAGCGGGCACGGAGGCAGGCGGTCATGGCAGCAGAGACTTCTATGCGGGCGGTGCGGCTGCACGAATACGGTCCTCCCTCGGTGCTGGTCGTGGACGAGATCGATCGTCCGAGCCCTCAGCCGGGCGAGGTCCTCGTCCGGGTGCACGCCGCGGGCGTCAATCCGATTGACTGGAAGCTGCGCGCCGGCTATTTGAAGCAGTACATGCCCGTGACGCTCCCCTACACGCCGGGCCTTGACGTGGCCGGCACGGTGGAGGCCCTCGGAAGCGGCGTCACCGACTTCGCCGTGGGCGACAGGGTGTTCGGCCGCGGAAACAGTACGTATGCGGACTTCGCGGTCGCGACCGCAACCACCCTCGCGCGCATCCCGGAGGGCGTCTCCTTCGAGCAGGCTGCCACCCTGCACATCGGCGGCGAGACGGCGTTCGTCGCGCTCTTCGAGACCGCGAAGCTGAGGTCCGGGCAGCGCCTGCTCGTCCTGGGTGGCGCCGGTGGTGTGGGCACGTTCGCCGTTCAGCTCGGCCACTGGAAGGGCGCGTACGTCATCGCAACCGCATCGACCGCGAACGTCGACTTCGTTCGGTCGCTCGGCGCCGACGAGGTCATCGACTACACGAGCACCGGCATCGAGGGCGCGGTGCATGACGTCGATGTCGTGCTCGACACGGTCGGCGGTGACGTGACCGCCGGCGCCTGGGGCGCGCTCAAGCCGGGCGGCATCATGGTGGTCATCGCCGGCATGCCCGACACCGCCACCGCCGAGGCACATGGCGTGCGGACGTCGAGCGTCAATCATCCCGCGGAGACGCGACCAGTTCTGGAGGAGCTTGGCAAGCTCGTCGCATCCGGAGACGTCAAGCCGCAGATCCAGCGGATCTTCGCGCTCGAGGACGCGGTGGAGGCCCAGACCGTGTCGGAAACCGGCCATGGACGCGGACGCATCGTGCTCAAGGTCGCCGATTGACCGACAGCCGCCGGCCTCGGGTTATCGACCCGTGAGCACGCTCGGCGGGGTGCTCCTGCTGATCGGCCGGATCCTCTTCGTGGCGCTCTTCGTGTCGGCGGCACGGGGTCACATAAGAAACCACCCGCGCTATGTGGCAGGGTCGGGCAGGAAGCTCCCCCTCCCGATCCTCGCGGGATGGCCGGCGGGCGTGTTTCTCCTGCTCGCGGCGTTCTCGATCGTCGTCGGTGTCTGGGCCGACATCGGCTCGCTCATGATCGGCGCGTTCCTCGTCCCGGCTGCGGTCCTCTTCCATCCGTTCTGGAGCCAGACCGATCCGGCCGCACGCCGGACGCACGAGGCCGGCTTCTACCGCGACGTGTCACTGCTCGGTGCGGCCCTCGCGCTCTTTGCCCTCTTCACGGCGGTGGGCCACGTGCCCTTCGCGCTGACCGGTCCCGCGATCACCCTGCACTGAACCGCAGCGGGTCAGAGTTCTGGGGCCTCGGTGACGATCGCCGCATCTCCCGGTTCAACGCGTTTGCCGCGCGACCAGGAGGCGACGGCGGCGATGAGGCACACCACGAGCGAGAAGGTGAAGGTCTGGTGCAACCCTGCGGCGAACGGCCCCGAGATCAGTTCAGGAAAGAACTCGCGACCCGTCAGCGCGGAGGCGTTCACAGCAGAGAGTTGCGACAGCACGTGGGACCCGACCAGCGACTGAATCGGGTTGTACCCGAGGAACGCCGCGAAGAGGATCGACACCGGCGGCAGGTGGCCGACGTGCTCCGCCACGGCGGGCGAGACGCCGTGCGCCTCGAGCCCGGATGTCATGGTGGTTGAGAGCGTCGCGGCCAGGCCGGTGATCATGAGCGTGAAGAAGATCCCGATGGAGAGCACCTGCGCGGAGCTCTGGAAGGTCGCGTTCATGCCGCCACCCGCCCCGCGATCGCCCGGAGGAAGGCTGTTCATGACACCGGCGCGGTTCGGCGAGGCGAACGCGCCCATGGACAGGCCATTGAGAAAGAGGATCAGCGCGAAGAGCTGATACGGAAAGTCGATCGGCAGCAGTTGCAGCAGGGCGAAGCTCGCGGCCGCGCCGATCATCCCGCCCGTCGCGAACGGCCGCGACCCGAACCGGTCCGAGAGGAATCCGGACAGCGGCCCGGCGACCAGGAAGCCGACGGTCAGTGGAACCATGTAGATGCCCGCCCACAGCGGCGTCGAGGTGAAGCTGTATCCGTGCTCGGGTAACCAGATCCCCTGCAGCCAGATGATCAGCATGAACATGAGACCGCCGCGCCCGACCGCCGCGAGAAAGCTCGACAGCGTACCGAACGTGAAGGCCCGGATCCGGAACAGGCCGAGCCGGAACATCGGGTTCTCGACATGGCTCTCCACCACCGCAAACCCGGTGAGGAATGCCGCGCCGAGCACCAGCGCCGAGAGCACGAACGGGCTCGTCCAGCCCATCGGCTCGGTTCCATACGGCTCGATCCCGTAGGTGATGCCGATCATCACGAGGATCAGGCCGATTGCGAAGGTGAGGTTGCCGAGCCAGTCGATCGGGACACGCCGGCGCACACCGCGCTCCTCGAGCTTGAGATACGCCCAGACCGTGCCGAACAGTCCGAAGGGGACCGAGACGAGAAACACCAGCCGCCAGTTGATCGGCGCGAGCAGGCCGCCGAGCACGAGACCGACGAACACGCCGCTGATACCGGCGATGTTGTTGATACCGAGCGCCAGACCGCGCTGGTTCGTGGGAAACGCATCGGTGAGAATCGCCGCCGAGTTGCCGATCAGGCATGCGGCGCCGACTCCCTGGACCACCCGGAAGATCATCAGCCAGACCGCGCCGGGTGGACCGGTCATCCAGTCGATGGTCAGGAGCAGAGACGCCCCGGTGTAGATGACGAATCCGAGGTTGTAGATGCGCACCCGGCCGGCGATATCGCCGAGGCGCCCCAGGCCCACCACCAGCACGCTGCTGACGATGAGAAACCCGAGGATCATCCAGAGCAGGTAGAAGCTGTTCGCCGGGTCGAGCGGGTTGAGGCCGATGCCGCGAAAGATGTCCGGCATCGCGATCAGCATGATCGAGGCGTCGATGGTCGCGAGCAGGACGCCGATCGTCGTGTTGGAGAGCGCGACCCACTTGTAGCCGTCGCCGCGCCTGCCCCGAGCGGTCGTGACGGTGCGTGCCGTATCGCCGGTCGTCGCTATGAGGCCACCTCGATCACACCAGGACTCTGGCAGGGCGGCCCGTCACCGCGACGCGCCGGCAATCTGCGAGCTCTGCCGGCGTTCGGGATCGCGAACGCCGGGAACGAAGAGAAGGCTGAACAGGGTTATCCCGATGCAGCCTCCGATCACCATGGTGGTGCGCGTCCCGACGACGCCGGCCGCAGCGCCGCCGACGAGGACGCCGAGCGGGCTGAGGCTGAGGGACACGAGCCAGTCCACCGACGACGCACGGCCAAGCAGTTCGGGTGGGACCAGCTCCTGCATCAGCGGGTTCCACAACACATTGCCGAGCATCAGCGTCCCGATGACGACGCACATCCACGCACCGGCGAGCCAGACGTTCGGCGCAAGTGCCAGCGCCACCAACGCGACGGCGGCCACCGACCAGCCGGCCCACATCCATGTGATGCGCAGCCTGGGTGCCCCGAAGTGAGCGACGAGCAACGCCATCACGACGCCGCCGAACCCGCCCGCCGCGAACACAAGACCGAGCGCGAACGGACCCTGGTGGAGCACGTTGCGGATGAGCAGCGGCAGCAGCACGGCGAGCGGTGAGAAGGCGGCGAAATTGGCGATCCCGGCTCCGGCCAGCGTCACCCACAGCCAGCGCTGTGACCGGACATACCGCATGCCATCGCGGGCGTCGGCGAGCGGGGATCGACCGGTCGGCTCGGGACGAGGACGGCTCGCCATCGCGAGCACGCAGGCAGCGCTCACGGCAAAGCTGAGCGCGTCGATTGCGAATCCCCATTGATAGCCCAGCGCGCCGACGACCACGCCACCGAGCGCCGGTCCGACCAGCGCCTGGGCAACCGTCTGGCTCGTGTGGTTGAGTGCACTGCCCTGCACGAGCAGTTCCGCCGGCAGGATCTCCGGCGTCACGGCCGTCGCCGCCGGGTAGAAGAGCGCATCCGCAGCGCCGAAGATGCCGGAGAGCACGATGAGCTCCCAGATCTGGATCGCTCCGAGTGCCACCAGTGCGGCGATCACCGCCACGGCGACACCTCGCGTCGTGTCCGCCGCCAGCATGGCGAATCGGCGTGGCATCCGGTCGACAATGACCCCGCCCACCACCAGGAGCAGCACCGTCGGCAGCAGGCGCGCCGCCAGCACCAGCGACAGGGCGAGCGGATGGTTGTCGACGCGCAGTGTCTCCAGGGCGAGCGCCACCGTGTACACGCCGTCACCGACGAGCGAGACACTCTGGCCCGACCAGAGCAACGCGAAGTCGCGGTGGCGCAGCGCTGCCGGCGTCACTGAGAGCATCGCGATAGAGTAGGCGGCCGCGTGCCACGCCTCGGATCGCTCCGCTGAGAGCCTCGAGCGGGCTGGCCGCCCGTACGACCCTCAGAGGAACTTCTGACAGCTCAGCGGGAGGCGCACCGTGCCACGTTCAGGCCCAAGGCGAAAGCAGATCGTGCTCATCGCTCACGACAACAAGAAGGCGGACATGCTCGAGTGGGCGCGCTTCAACCGCGACACCCTGGCGCGCCACGATCTCCTCGGCACAGGTACGACCGGCTCGATGGTGGCGAACGAACTGGGCCTCCCCGTGCACCGGTTTCTCACCGGGCCTCTCGGCGGAGATCAGCAGGTCGGAGCGGCCATCGCCGAGGGACGGATCGACGTGATCATCTTCTTCTGGGATCCGCTCGAACCGCATCCGCACGACGTCGACGTGAAGGCGCTCCTTCGCATCGCCGTCGTGCACAACATTCCCATGGCGTGCAACCGCGCGACCGCTGATTTCGTGCTCTCGAGCCCGCTCATCGACGAGACCTACCCGAGATCGCTCGACGCCATGGGACCCGTTCGGCCGGCTTCCTAGCGATCGTTGTCGAACTCAACAATATCCTGGAGCCTGATCATCCCGGGGTGACGCGGTAGGCAACCCCCGGGGCCGCGGCGCCGTCATCGGTGATCCGAAGCCCGGTCGCGGGGTTGAAAACATGGAGACGGCGCGGGGACGTCGTCAGCGTGACCGACTCGCCGACCTTCAGGGTGTTGTCCGCGTTGATGATCGCCACCACGTCGCGGCCGGCGCTGCTGCCGTGGATGAGCTCGTCGTTGCCGAGGAATTCGACTACGTCGACCACGACGGTCACGCTGAGCCCCGGTCCGGTCAGCGCTCCGAGCTCGAGGTGCTCGGGGCGGAATCCGACCGTCACGGTGTCCTGACCGAGATCGCGGAGCAGCGCCGACTGCGTGTCGTCCGGCCGCACCTCCGCGCCCTCGCCGCTCAGGCGGACCACGCCGCCATCCTGCGAGACCTTGAGGTCGATGAAGTTCATCGACGGCGAGCCGATGAACCCCGCGACGAAGCGATTCTTGGGGAGCTCATACAGCTCCTTTGGCGTCCCCGCCTGTTGCAGGACACCCTCATTGATGACCGCGATCCGGTCACCCATTGTCATCGCCTCGACCTGGTCGTGAGTCACGTAGATCATGGTTGCCTCGAGGCGCGTGTGCATGCGTGCAATCTCGGCACGCGTCTGGACACGCAACTTCGCATCCAGATTCGAGAGGGGCTCGTCCATGAGGAACACGGCAGGCTCGCGAACGATGGCCCGGCCCAGCGCCACGCGCTGGCGCTGCCCTCCGGAGAGCTGCCCGGGCTTGCGGTCGAGGAAACGCTCGAGGTCGAGGATGCGCGCAGCCTCGACCACCGCCTTGTCGATGTCGGCTTTGGGGGTCTTGCGCAACTGCAGCCCGAACGCCATGTTGTCGCGCACGCTCATGTGCGGATAGAGCGCATAGCTCTGAAACACCATGGCGATGTCGCGATCGCGCGGCGGCAGGTTGTTGACCACGCGATCCCCGATGCGCACCTCGCCGCTGGTGATCTCTTCGAGCCCGGCGATCATGCGCAACGCGGTCGTCTTGCCGCAGCCCGAAGGGCCGACCAGGCACACGAACTCGCCGTCATGAATGTCGAGGTTGAGCTTGTCGACTGCGAGCGCCCCGCCGTCGTAGCGCTTGGTCAGATCGTCGAGGATTACGCCGGCCATGACACGCTCCTCATTTCACCGCCCCGGCGAGCACGCCTCGGACGAAATATCGCTGGAAGGCAAAGAACACGATCAACGGAATGATGATCGAGATGACGGCACCCGTGGAGATGATGTAGTAGTTGTTGGCCAGCGCCCGGGTCTGTCCGTACAGGTACATCGTCAGGGTGATGTGGGTGCTGCTTCCGAGGAAGATCAGTGCGACGAGCAGGTCGTTCCACACCCAGATGAACTGGAAGATGGCCAGCGACGCCAGTGCCGGAATGCCGATGGGCATCACGACCTTCCGGAAGAGCGTCCACTCCCCCGCTCCATCGATTCGCCCAGCCTCGAGCAGATCGTGCGGAATGCCTGAGTAGAAGTTTCGCATGAGGAAGATGCCGAAGGGCAGGCCGAATGCCACGTGGAAGATGATCGTGCCGATCACGGAGCCGAAGAAATGCAAGCCGGTCGCGTTGTCGACGACCTTGTACAGGCTGGCAACGGGAATCAGTGCCATCTGAAGAGGGAGCACGAGCAGTGCGACGATGAGCAGAAAGACGGTCGTCCGCCCGCGCCATCTGCCGAACACGAGCGAATACGCGGTGAGGCTCGATATGACCGTCACCAGGATCGTCACGGGGATGGTGATGGCGAGCGATGTTGTCAGCGAGTCGAGCACGCCCCCAGCATTGAAACCCGCCGAAAGGAGGTGCTGGTAATTGGAGAACGTCAACTGCGCAGGAGCCGTCAAAACGGTCCACCACCCGGATTGCTCAAAGGTGCCGTTGGGGCGCAGCGAGATGATCGCGATCCCGATTGAGGGAACCAACCAGAAGATCGCGATTGCGGCGAGCACGATATTCAGAACAATCCGCGACGGCCGGACACGAAAGCGCCGGTTGGGTGGCGGCGCGGCGACCGGCAACGGCACGGCCTGAACGGTCATCCTCGGATCCTCTTGAGGTTGAACAGCATGGCGGGGACGACCAGGATGAAGAGCACAACAGCGAGTGCCGCCGCGAGCCCTGCCCCGGTCGGGCTCAAGAATTCGTTGTAGATGTCCACCGCAAGTGTCGCGGCGCCCGCCTGTGATGACGGCGCAGCCATATTCAGGATGATGTCAAAGATCTTGAGAACGTTGATGAGCATGGTGACGAACACCACGACCAGAACCGGTTGCAACATTGGAACGGTGACCCGCCGCAGCGTCTGCCATTCGCTGGCGCCGTCAATCTGCGCGGCCTCGAGCACCTCACGATTCAAAGCGGCGAGGCCTGCTCCGATGACCACCATGGCGAAGCCTGCCCAGATCCAGAGGTAGGCGATGATCATCGCGATGTCGACGATCGGCAGGCTCAGGATCGCCTGCAACGTCGGACTTGCGGTGCTGGTCGGAGTGAGTGACTGTGTACCGAGAAAGAAGATGCCGTTGAAGCCTGCCTGAAAGTTGTTCGCGGTGATCTGCACGCGGAAATCGCCCGACCCTGCATTGGCGAATTTGAACGTTCCGTCGGACGCTGTTGTGGTCGTGGCGACAGATGACCCGGTCAAGTCGACGAGCGAGAGATGCACCCCGGGGATTCCGTCTTCGTCGGGAAGCACCTGTCCCCTGACGCCTGGGTGCGTCGGCGAGAAGTCGCGCCACACCAACCCCGTGATTGCCCCCGACGCTGCTGCGGGCACGGTCGCCGTGGTGGCGCCATTCTGCTGCAACGTCACCGGACTGATCGCGATCAAGCCCATTTCCACGGTGCCCCCGGCGCTGACCGTCGTCTTGCTTTCCAGAGTGCCCCCCGGTCCGGGTTGGACCCCGGTTGCGGCGAGGGACGACACCGTCTGGCCGCTCGTCGGGTCGACGGGATAGAGCCCGGGAGGGTTCACCGCGTTGGAGACGCCCTGAATCGCGGCATTGACCATGCCCGTGTGCGGATCGATGAAGAAGATCGATGCCCAGGTGAGACCAGCCGCCGTCGCGCTGAACACGAGTGGCATGAAGACGATCGTCTTGAACGCCGTCGACCAGCGGATACGCTCGGTGAGCACCGCGAACACCAGCCCGAAGAAGGTCACCAGGAACGGGAAGAGCACCACCCAGACGACGTTGTTCTTGAGCGAGACGATGATGTCCGTCGTTGAGAAGATGGCTTTGTAGTTGCTCAGCCCGACGAAGTTCTGACCGCTCCCGTCGTATAGGCTGCGCACCACGGTCGCGATGAACGGGTACACCACGATGATGAGGAGCCACACGGCCCCCGGGAGGAGGAACAGCAGCGACCCGAGGTGGCTTCGGAATCCGCCGCCACCGGCAGGCTTGCTCGTGGTTGGAAGGATCTCGCCTTCGGGCGCAACCGGATCGGAATCGGAGGTCGAAACGGCGACCGCCACGTCAGGCCCTCACCACAGTGACCGGTGATGCTACGTCGACGGAGGCGCGACCGCAAGCCGACATCACCCATTGGTATGAGAACGGATCTGAGGCAGTTGCGTTTCCCGTGAATGTGGAGTACACCGATGCATTACGCAGTGGATCGCCGGGGGCCGGGCGGTGGTTTTGCCCCTGTGAGGAGGAGTTCATGACGCAGGTCAGCACGGTGGGAAAGCTGGCGGTGGTGGCTGCCGGAGTCCTGGGAATCGCGACCGCTTGCGGTTCGACATCGACAGGAAGCACGGCATCCTCGAGTTCCAGTTCATCGAGCGCGAAGATTGGTGGATCGGTGACGCTCTGGGCCGAATGGACGGCGCAGGAGCAGCAGGACTTCCTGGCTGCGCTCGCGCCGTTTGAAGCCGACACGGGCATCACCGTGAACTACCAGGGCAAGGGCAACAACATGGACACCGCCCTGACTGCCGCGGTGTCAGGTGGTTCGCCGCCGGACGTGGCCCTGGTGCCCGATCCGGGAACGCTCGACAGCCTGGCCAAGGCCGGGTCGATCAAGGATCTCACCAGCATCCTCGGCAGCCTGACGTCGAACTACGGCACCGCATGGAACACACTCGCCAGCTACAACGGCAAGCAGTACGGCGTGTGGTTCAAGGGCGCGAACAAGAACACGATCTGGTACAACCCGGCGCTCTTCACCGCAGCGGGCATCTCCTCGCCGCCGACCTCGTGGGAGCAGTTGCTCACCGACGCTGCCCAGTTGCAGGCCGCGGGTACGACCCCGTTCTCGCTCTGCACCGACGTCGGCTGGCCGGTCGCCGACATGTGGCAGAACGTGTATCTGAAGACCGCAGGTGCAGCCAACTACAACAAGCTCGCAACGCACGCCCTCAAGTGGACTGACCCGACGGTCACCACTGCCTTCACCACGCTGGGCCAGCTTTTCAGCAACCGTTCGTACCTGCTCGGCGGTTTGCAGGGATCACTCTCCAACGCATACCCCGCGTGCGTGGACAAGGTGTTCCCCAAGCCACCCGCCAAGCCGCAGGCCGCAATGGTGTTTGAAGGCGACTTCGTGGTCAGCGAGATCACGGGCAACTCCGCGAACTACACCGCCGGCACCACGGGAGCAGGCGGCGCGGCGTGCACGGCTGACGCCTCCACGACGCCGTGCTACGACTTCTTCCCGTTCCCCGCGCCGGCTGCCGACAGCGCCAACAACAGTGCGATCCAGGGCGCGGGTGACGTCGCGATGCTGCTGAACCAGACAGCGCAGTCGACGGCGCTCATCAAGTACCTCGCAGGATCCGAAGGCGCGACCATCTGGGCCCACCTGGGCGGCTTCGCCAGCCCGAACAACCAGGTCAAGACCAGCGCCTACCCCGATCCCGTGAGCCAGGCCGATGCGCAGGCGCTGGTCAGCGCGACCAGCTTCGTGTTCAGCCTCGACGACCTCCAGGGAAGCTGGGAGCCGAAGATGTGGGCCGACCTGCTGCAGTTCCTGCAGAACCCCACCAGTGCCACCGTCTCGACGGTCGAAGCGACGATGGACACCCAGGCGACGACCGCACTGGGCCACTGACCGTCCCACCGCGCAATCGCGGCCAGTCCAGCTCAGCACCGCGAGCAGGACTGGCCGCTCGCCGGATGCTAGGATCCCGGCAGCTTGGATGACCTCGTCGCCGCTCGCTCGTGAGGTCTGCCGCTGCCGGGCGCAGTTCTCGTGCTGAGCGAAGGCGTTGACCCAGAGAGTCGCTCCCGTGAGCCCGACGCCGCGAGGCCTGCTCGCGCGGTTCCTCAGTGGCTGCGGCGTGGAGCTCGGCCCCGGGTACCACCCGATGCCGGTTCCCTTCCCGGGCGTGACGGTGCGGTACGTGGACCGCTGGCAGCCTGAGGAGAACCACGCGCTGTTCACCAACCTGGAGGCCGGCGCAACCTTCCCCAGGCCGGACATCGTCGCCAATCTCGACGTCGATCGTCTCTCGGCACTTGACGACCAATCGCAGGACTTCGTGATCGCGAGCCACGTGCTCGAGCACCTCGCCGAGCCGCTCACGCAGATCGCCGAGATCCATCGGGTGTTGAAACCCGGCGCGGTCGTGCTCGTCTTCCTGCCCGATCGGCGGTACACATTCGACCGGAAGCGGTCCGCAACGCCGCTCGAGCACTTGGTCGAAGAGCATCAAGCTCGCGTCACCGTCGTCAGTGATGCACACGTCGAGGATTACCTGCGCAAGACGGACGTCTGGGACCCGTCGTGGACACCGGAGCAGCAGCGAGCGGAGTTCGACTTGAACCGCCAGCGGTCGATCCATGTCCACTGCTGGTCGGAGGATGAGTTCCTGCCGGTGATCGAGTACACGATCGTCGAGATGGGACTGCAATGGGAGCTGCTCGACGCCACGTTCGTGGAGGACGTCCCGGATGGCTTCGAGTTCGGCTTCGTCCTGCAGCGGGCACGCGTCCCAGCCGATCGCGCGGTGATGGCCGACAGGGTGCGGCTGGCCTGGCAGGTGCTCGCGTCGCGGTCTCGTCAGCACGCGAAGACCGAGCGTCAGATCGCCCGCTTGCGTGCGCTGCCCGGGTATCCCGTGTTCCGGGGCGTCTGGCGCACGCAACGCCGGTTTCGCGAGAGCCTCGCGAAGCGCCGGCCGGTATGACCACGCCTCAGTCCGCTTGCGCCCTTCTCCCGAACTGTGCGATCCTCAGCACAGGGACCTGGAAGGCGATTGACAACCGCGCAAACGGTGAGCGGCTCAGGGCGCCCGTGAGGAGTGTTGTGGGGGGCTTGTGGTGAACGGACGCCTCGGGCGCGCAATCGGGCGGGTGGCCGTCGCCGCCGCACTCATCCTTCCTTCTTTCGCCGTTGTTGCCGGCTTGGGTGCGGTGAATCACTCCTGGGGATTCCCGGTCGTGCCCGGCGATCTCGACGGGAGCGCCTCCGCACAGACGACCGGACTCGGCTACGCGTTCGGCGCGCCACCCATCGCGCCGGCCGGTGCTCTCGGACCCAATCAGAGCGTCACCTTCGTGCTCAAGGTCAAGAATAACGGCGTCGCCGACCCGGGTGGCCCGGTCTACCTGAGCTACAACTCACCCGCGTCCGGTGACTCCACGACCGTCCCCGGTGCGCAGTGCTCAGGGGTGACCCAGCTGTCGCGGACCCCGGTGCTCTGCTCGGCCAACAGCGCGGGCCAGGTCTCGCTGACCTACACCGCCCCGGCGCAGCCGCCGGCGCAGGACGTCGTCCTCTTCACGGCGGGCAACACTGCCAGCAACCCGTCGATCAGCGCGGTCGATCACTATCTCTACGCGACCCAATTCCGCTTCGCCACATCGCCGATTGCGACTCCGGGCAGCCTCGCCGCGAATGCGAACGTCGCGGTGACGATGACCGCGGAGGACGCCGAGGATCAGGGGATCCCCAATGACACCGTCTACCTGTCCTTCAATCCGGCGACCGGGGGCGGCACCGCGCGAATCACGGGCGGCGCGGCGTTGACGAAGACCCCGACGCTGTACCAGACCAATGCGTCCGGTCAGATCAGCCTCACCTACACGGCGCCGGCAACGCTGCCCTCGAGCGGCGCCGACTCGATCGTCGTGCAGGATCTGCACAGCTCGCCGCAGATCACGAACACCGATTCCTACGCATTCGCCTCGTCCGCGCCGGTGATCTCGATCGGCGACTCGACGATCGTCGAAGGCGACGTCCAGCCGGGGACCCCCGCCGATTTCACCGTGACCATCCGGCCGGTGCAGGCGACGGCGACCACCGTTAAGTACATCACGCTCTGCGGCAGCGGAGACAAAGGATGCGAGGAGGACTACGTCCAGGTGCTGACGCCCGCGACGATCACCATTCCCGCGCACGCGTCGTTGGCGAAGATCCTGCTGCGTCAGTTCGCCTATGTCGGCGCAAATGCCGGCGAAACCTATGCCGAGGGCTGGTTCATCGACCTCATGAACCCGAGTGTCGGTGTCCTCGGACGCTCGGTTGGTGAGGGCGTGCTGCTCCCGGACCTCGAGAACGGCAAGACGAAGATCGCCGACCTCTACGCCGGCGGCGCAGGCCTCGTGCCCACGCCGGGATCGAATGAGCCGATGTACTTCACGGTCACCCTCGGAGCGCCGCTCTCGAGTGCGATCACCTTCAACTACGCGACCTCGGATGGCACCGCGCTGGCCGGACGCGACTACGTCGCCGCTTCGGGCAGCACGACCATCGCGGCGGGCGCGACCAGCGCCGTCATCCCGGTGACGCTGCTCGCCAACGCGCCGCCGAGTGCGAACCGAACGTTCAGGTTCACGATCAGCAACGCCAGCGGCGGGGTGACCATCTACACCGCGTCCGGAACCGGCACGGTCCTTTCGAGCTGAGGTCCGCGCCTACCCGATAGCCACCGCGGTGACGGCTCCGACGATGAAAATCGCGGCGAGGTATGCCAACGAATAGTGGAACAGCAGCGCGGCTGCGTGCGATGAGGCTTTGGCACGTGCCCACAGCGCAAGCCCGAGATAGCCGCCACCGAGCACGGCCGCCCCGATCGTGTACCCGATGCCGAGCATGAGTCCGGGGAGCAGGCTCGCGGTGATCAATGCAAGGAGGTACAGGAGAATCCGGCGGTGGGTCCTCGCCGTGCCGATGATCCCGGGCAGCATCGGGACGCTTGCGTTGCGGTAGTCCCGTCGGAGCAGGAGTGCCAGTGACCAGAAATGCGGTGGTGTCCAGAGGAACACCACCGCGAACAGCGCGAACGCCGGCCAGGCGACGTTGCCCTGGACCGCCGCCCATCCCACCAGGGGTGGGAATGCACCTGCCGCCCCACCGATGACGATGTTGAGGGGGGTTCGACGCTTCAGCAGCATCGTGTAGATGAAGATGTAGAAGAGGCCACCGCCGAGAGCCAGCGCCGCCGCCAGCAGATTGACCGCGAGACCGAAGATCACCACCGAAGCGGCGATGAGCGAGATGCCGAAGGTGAGCGCCTGCCACGGCAGGATGCGGCCCGACGGGAGGGGCCGGCTGCACGTCCTCGCCATGACGCGATCGATATCGCGGTCGTACCAGCAGTTGATCGCCCCGGAACCGCCGGATGCGAGGGCGCCTCCGAGCGCCGCCCAGATCAGCAATCCTGGAGACGGAACGCCGCGGGCCGCGATGAACATGGTCGCGATCTCGGTGATGAGCAGCAGCACGATGATCCGCGGCTTGGCGAGGCTGATGTAGTCGCGCGCGGTTGCTCGCATCTGCGTCGAGCGGGTGCGCGCGGCGACCTGAGGAACGACGGCCACGCCGATGGCGTCCGGAGGGCTCATGACGATGTCTGCGCTGGTCTGCATGCTCGCCGCTACGCGCTCCCCGTCTCCGATGCGCCCAGGAGCGTCGTGATCTCCGTGTTGAAATCGCTCATGGTCATGGTCCCCAGGGCTCCCAGGACGACATCGGCGACCTTGCCGTGCGGTGTGAGAAACACCAACGCCGGCGCGGAAGGGATCCGGTAGTCCACGGCGAGCGTGGCGTTCGTATCCGCGATGCTGGGATAGGGCACCTTGAACTCCGACTGGAATGCCAACGCGGGAGACGTGGTGTCGCGAATATCAACCCCCAGGAACACGACACCGCGCGGCGACCACTGCGCAAACGCGCTATTCAACGCAGGCTGCTCATCATGGCAGGGTCCGCACCACGACGCCCAGAAGATCATCACCACCGGATGGCCCCGGAACGCTGTGATGCTCACGTCCTTCCCGGTGAGGGTCGGCCCACCCGAGGCGGTGACCTGCTGGGGCGGGTTCGACGTCGCACGCGGCGCGCCGCACGCGCCGACCAACAGCGCGAGTCCGCAACCGACCGCGAAGCGCCGGGTGGTTGTCACGGTTGCACTCCCACGGCGCTCGACGCGGTCCGATCATCGAGCTCGAACCACCTGATGCCGAGGTAGAGCAGCGCGATCAGGAACGGGGTCCCACCGGGAACCCACATGACCCCGGCGGCGATCTCCTGATCCCCGAGCAGGGTGAGTCCACCGGTCGGCGTCGGATAGGCATACAGGGGATGCGTCGCGTATCCGATGACGATCGCCAGCCCCCAGCTCACGAACATGCCGACCAGGACCACCACCGCTCGCCCGAGCAGGGACAGACGCCCGGTTGCCTTGATCGGGCTGATCACCTGATCCCAGAACAGCAGGCCGACCAGGAGGAAGGTGAGGTGCTCGACATCGTGCACCGAGGTGATCCTGAGCGTGGCGTTGTAGATCGACGGGACGTGCCAGACGAGAAGATCCACGCTGAACGCCAGGACGATGATGGCTGCAGCCTTCGGCCCTGCATGCAGGATGCGCATGACGCGTGCGGGCGCCGTCCCATCGATCGTGACGGGCCGTCCCTGAGCGGCGAGATACCCTGCCCATGCCGTTCGGAACGGATCCGCGAGCAGGATCAGCGGTGGCGCGACGAGCAGCAGGAGCACGTGCTGGACCATGTGGTCCCACTGCAGTGTGGTGTCGAAAAAGGAGATCGGCGAGATCAGCGCGAGCAGGAGTGCGCCGATCCCGAGCGCGAACGCGGTGTCCCCGTTGTCCCATGCTGTCCCCCGCCCGAGAGCCGCCGAGGCCGTTCGCCGCCCGCGCCAGTACAGGTAGGCTGCCGTGGCGCTCCCCACGATCGGTACTGGTTCGAAACTCCAGTCGAGCAGCGGTGGCCAGAGCATGCCGGCCTACGTGACGTACTGGACCAGCAGGTACACCGCGATCGAGACGCCGGTGATGTACGTCCACTGCTCCAGGATTGCTCGGGCGTGCGACGTGCTCAGGCGGTCGGTGCCGCGCACGTGCCCCATGGTGAGGCTGAGCAACCAGAGACCGACGCCGATGAACTCGGCCAGCATGACCGCGTACCAGAGGGTGGCGATATCGGCGTACGTGCCGGCGCTGTCGAGCGTCCAATTGAACTGATACATGAGCAGGATGCGCACCGCTCCCGTGAGAATTGCGGCGAGCAGCGCCAGCCCGAGCAACCCGGAGAGGGCGCCGGATTCGCGCGACTTGCTGACCGCACTCCGTACCGCCCAGAGCGCAACCAGGGCGATCAGGGGGAAGGCGAGCGATACCAGCGCAAGCACCTGCGGCGGTGTGCCGACGCCGCTTGGATGCCACATGGCGCCGAAGTTGTTGGCACGCAGGTAGAGGAAGGCGAACAGCAGGCTGAGCTGCAGCGACGTGTTCGCAGCCATGACGAGCCGCGAGCTGAAGACGAGCGTGTGCCCGCCGCCTTCAACGTCGTCGACCGCGGTGAGTCCGGTCGGGCTGACGTCACTCATGCTCAGGCTCCACTCAGGGCGGGCACTGCGGGACCGAAGTCCGCGGCGGGCCTTCCCGTGTCGTAGTCGTACGGCAGCGACCACGAGACCGGGACCCGATCAAAGTTGAAGGTTGGAACCGGCGTGGGCACCTGCCACTCGACGCCGAGGGACTCCCATGGGTTGGCGGCTGCGACCCGCTGCTTGATGACAACCTCCCAGATGAGGATGCCGAGGAAGAGGGCCATCGACAGCCCGAGGGCGAGCGCGAACACGGATGCGCTGATGTTGAGCGGCTGCAGATACGCGGCGTAGCTGATGACCCGGCGCGGCATCCCGAGAATGCCGACGGCGAGAAGCGAGACGAAGGTGCCGTTGAAGGTCACGAACACCGCCCAGAACTGGAAGCGCAGCAGCTTCGTATCCATGGTGCGCCCGGTCATCTTCGGGAGGTAGTAGACGATGGCGGCCATGAGCGCGAAGACCTCGCCACCCATGATCGTGTAGTGGAAGTGCGCCTGCACGAAGTAACTGGCGTGCAGCGTGAAGTCGCTCGGCACGTCGGAGAGGAAGACCCCGGTGAACCCGCCGATCAGGAAGTTGAAGAAGAAGGCGCACATGAAGAGCATGGGCACCGAGAACCGGGTTCGCGCTCGCCACAACGTTCCCAGTGAGACCAGGTAGATGATGCCCGTGGGGACGGAGATCATCTCCGTCGAGAACATGTAGAAGGGTCGTAGCGACGGCGCGAGGCCGCTGACGAACAGGTGGTGCTGCCAGACGACAAAGCTGAGCAACCCGACGCCGACCATCCCGCCGACACCCACTCGATATCCCCAGAGCGGCCTTCGGGTGAACACGGGGAGCATCTCCATGACCAGTCCGAAGGCGGGCAGGATGAAGATGTAGACCTCGGGATGCCCGAAGAACCAGAACAGGTTCTCCCAGAGGTACGGGGAACCGCCACCCGCGGGCACGAAGAATGTCGTCTGATAGGTGCGGCTGAAAAGCTCCATGAGCACGGCGGCGATCAGCGCCGGCGACGCCAGTGCGCCGAGGAACGATGTGACCAGCACCGACCACACGAAGATCGGCATCCGGCTGAGGGGCATTCCCGGAGCCCGCTTGGTCAGGATCGTTGCGATCATGTTCAGTCCCGAGAGGCCGATCGAGAGGCCGATCAGGGCGAACCCCATCAGATACGAGTCCATGCCCAGCATGTTCTGGTCGGCGAGCGGGGCGTAGCCCGTCCAACCGGTGGTGAAGCCGCCGAGGAAGACCGTCGAGAGCAGGATGAGCCCGGCCGGAGGGAGCAACCAGAAGGTCAGCGCCTCGAGGCGTGGAAAGGCCATGTTCCGCGTGCCGATCATGATCGGCACGAAGTAGTTGCCGAACGGCCCGATGATCGCGGCCGAGGCCATGAAGATCATCAGCGTGCTGTGCAGACCGACCAGCGTCAGGTACGACTGAGCATTCGCCACCGATGGCGTCGGTGTGAGCAGCTCGGTGCGGATGAACATCGCCCCGAGTCCGCCGATGAACAGGAAGGCGAGGATCATGACCAGGTACTGGAGGCCGATGACCTTGTGGTCGGTGGTCATGCGGAAGTACCGGCCGAGGCCTCCGCCCTCTCCATGCATGTACGCGTTGTCCTCTTCGGATGGTCGCTTGGCGCCGAGGAGACGGCCGATCGGGTAGTTCAGGAAACCCATGCCGGCGAGGAAGCCGAGCGCGCTGAGGGCGAAGCCGAGCAGGATGCCCGGGTCGGAGCCGAGGGAGTTGTCCTCGTTGAACGAGTTAGCGATCGCAAGGTTGCCGATGAAGTACCCGATGAGGAAACCGATCACGGCGCCGATGACCGCCAGGAGCAGCCCCCACTCGTTGAGACGGCGGGCCAGCGTCGGACGTGTCGACATCGGCGGCCGCGCGGTGGTCACAGCATCCACATCAGCTTCCCTTGTGTGCGTGAGAGACGGACACGGTCACGACCCGTAGACCGTCGGTGACGGCTCGTACGTATGGCTGTACGGCGGCAGGTACTTCATGATCGGCGCATCGAGCGTCTGCTGCTGTTGAATCCAGGTCGTGAAATCGGAAGAGCTGACGACCCTTGCGGTGTCGTCAGACATGTTGCCGTGCCACAGGCCGCACAGCTCCGAGCACTGGACGCGGTAGGTCCCGGTCTGCGTTGGCGTTGCCGTGACGACGTTGTCGTTGAGCGGCACGGCATCAGCCTTGACGCCGAGGGCGTAGAACCAGAAGGAGTGGATGACGTCGAGCGACGTGACGTGGAACTCGATCTTCTGGTTCACCGGGAGCACCAACTGCGCGGTCTCGACCCCGCCGTAGGATGGGTAGCGGTAGGTGAACCACCATTGCTGCGCGATCACCTGGACCTCGAGCGGCTGGCTCGCCGATCCCGGCATGGGCAGCGCAGCCGAGTCGGTTGAGATGCCGTCCCCGGGCTGGTCGACGGCCAGCGCCACCGTGCCGTACACGGCAAGGCTGAGCACGACCACGAGGGTGGTCACGATCCAGATGGTCTGCACGCGGGTGTTGCCGCGAAGAGCCGCTCCGCTCACCTCCTCAGAGGACGGAGCGAGCCTGTTGACGACGATGGTGAAGAACAGCGCCGCGAGGACCGCTGAGAACACGGGCCACGCTATCTCCGCGAGCAGCAGGATCGTCAGGCTCTCGCTCGAGGCGAGGTCGGATGCCTGTCCTGGGGGGATGGGGCCGAACGCGAGCGCGACATCACCACCAACGGCGGCGACGATCCAGGCGATGACGACGATGCGGATTGCGGTGGACCTGTTCCTCATCGGTCAGCCCACCTGGAGCTCGCCGGCCATGTAGCCGAGGCTCTGCATCGGGCCGCCGTTGCCGTAGAGCGTTCCAGCGGCGCATGGCACGAAGCACTGCCAGCGGTAGAGCCCCGGCTTGTCCGGCACGACGAAGTTGAACTCAACGACGATCTGGGCATTTGCCGGTGCGTTGTCGGCCACACCCTCGAGCGGAACGCTGACCCCAAGGTCCGGGATGGTGAACGTGTGGGCTGCGAGCGACGGATCGAGCGCGCTCATCACCTTGCCGTCGACGGTCATCTGGTTGTTGACCGTGCCTCTCACCAGACCGAGGTACTCATTGCGAAGCCCGGTCTGGCCGTCCTGCTGGTCGATGGTCATGTGCACCATCGCCCCGGCCGGTACCTTCAGATACGTGGTGGGCAGGTAACCAACCCAGTTGGTATGCTGGCCATTGCCTTGCCCCGCCGTGCCGACGGCGGCCACCGTTGTCAGGCTGAAGTCCACGACGGGCCGTCCCTGCACAGTGGTCGACGTCGTGGTCGCAGCGATCTGCGGTGGAACGGGGTTGAGGTATTGGGTCACAAAGAACCCGACGGCAACCCCCGCAACGACCACGCCGGCCACGAGGTACCAGATTCTCGATCGCATGGTGTGCCTTACCTCTTATAAGTGCGCGGGTGGGGCAACGGCGGCGACGTCAGGGATGGCGCTCGGGCGTCGCGTGGAGGCGGCCACTGTGCGGAGCTCGCGCTCCGCCAGACCCGCGACGCCAAGGGGTGACCTGAATCCAGGCACCAGTTCTCCACTCAACAGGTTGCCGGTTCGTTCTGAAGGCGACATGATCGCCGTGTTAGAGGGGTTACGTCAAGCCCCTGGTTTTATGCTCGCTCTGCGAACACTTGCTGGGGCGGCTTGCACGGCGTTTCTCAAGTCCGGCGGCCGGCGGTTCGCGCGGGCGGCTGTACAACAGCACTGCAGGGGCGCGCAGGCCGGAGAGTCGTGGGATGCAGCCCGGTCCGCAGTGCTACAACGGCAAGCTCGTTGACATCACGTTCAACGTCCCGGCGATGAGGCATCAGCACAACGACGACTCAGGGCGACACCGCGCCCTTATACATTCCCGCTGTCGACATTCGTTCAGTCGGCTCAGTCGACGCCATCTGCGAAGAGTGACATGCACTGGCTGGGCAACGCGCCCAGCCGGTGCGTTTTCGCGATCAGGGACATGCCGGCACGAGGGAGTACCGCGGGCTACACTCCTTGAGCACTCAAGGGGACATCTCATGCGGCGGATATCGCTTGCATTTGCCGCCGTCATCGTGACGGGTCGGAGCGACGGTCGGATCGGTTCAAGCCAGTGGCGCAAGCGGATGGTCGATCGTCCGCACACCGAACCCTGTCTCCAGTTCGCAGCACTTCGGGTCGCTCAACGCCGTGGCGTGCACGAGCGCTTCCGCCTGTGTCGCCGTTGGCGGCGGCGTCAATGATCGCGCCAATCGAATCGCCATAGCCGCCACATGGAACGGCATCGCGTGGAGCGCGCAGCACGCGGCGCAGCCACGCGGATCCTCCGGGGCGGCGCTCACCGCTGTTTCCTGCATCAACGCGACCGCCTGCATTGCGGTTGGCTACCAGCTCAACGGCGCCGACGTGGCCCTGCCTCTCGTGGAACGATGGAACGGCAGCGCGTGGACCGTTCAGCCCACACCGGCCGGACGCGGCGGCTCACTGGCCGGCGTCTCGTGCGTCAGCGCCGGATCGTGCGTTGCCGTCGGCACGACCAGCGACTCAACCGGTGCCACAGTCGCCCTCGCTGACGTCTGGAACGGCCTCACGTGGAAGATCGTGGCAACCCCGTCCGTGCCGAATGCTCCCTACGCCGAGCTCTCCGCGGTTTCCTGCAGCGCGGCAACGGCGTGCACCGCGGTCGGATCGGCAACCGCACCTGGCTTCGGAACCCTGGCGGAACGGTGGAACGGGAGTGTCTGGTCACTCGAGACCATGGCGCTGCCGAGCGATGGTGAGGAAGGGTTCGTGATGGGCGTTTCCTGCACCTCCGCCACGCTGTGTGTCGCGGCCGGCGATTACATCAACAGCAGCTTCACGTATGTGACTCTCGCCGAGAGGTGGGACGGTGCCGGCTGGACCATGATGCCAAGTCCCACCCCCTCGGGCGCCTACATCCTGCAGATGACCGGGCTCGCATGCTCAGGAACGTCGGCATGCACCGCCGTCGGCTGGACGCAGCTCGGAGCGATGGTGCTCCGGTTCAACGGCTCGACCTGGCAGCTGCAGCCGACCCCTCCCCCATCTGGCCCACCGTTCGTGACGGCGATGCTCAATGGAGTGTCCTGCGCGGGAGTGAGCGCGTGCGTCTCCGTCGGATCGTTCACCGGAACCCTCGCTGAGGCGTGGGATGGGAGCGCCTGGCCGCTGATGTCAGCACCGAACATGCCGGGCGTGCTGAACAGCGCGCTGGTGGCCGTGTCCTGCATCACGGCCACTTCCTGCACGGCGGTCGGCAACCAGGAAGACGCCGCCGGCGGACAGACCTCGCTTGCGTACTCGTGGAACGGAACCGCCTGGACCGTTCAGCCGACGCCGCCGGTCAGTGGCGCCGTCACGATCATGTTGTCGGGCGTCTCCTGCACCTCGCCCACCGCCTGCGTCGCCGTCGGCTGGTATGCGAGCTCGGCCGGAATGCAGGCACCTCTTGCTGAGCGGTGGAACGGCCACGCCTGGTCCGTGGACCTGCCGCCGGTCCCGAGCGGCGCCGTCGCCGCGTCCCTCGCAAGCGTCTCGTGCGCATCGGCGACGGTGTGTCTGTCGGTCGGCTCGTCTCAGACCGCCAAGGGGCGTCAGGAGCCGCTCATCGAACGATGGGACGGGAGCGCCTGGGGCGTGCAGAGTGCGCCGATGCCCGAGAGCGCGCTCCAGGGCCGCCTGGCATCCATCTCGTGCATCTCCGCAACCGGGTGCGTCGCGGTCGGTGAATACCTGAACGGATCAGCCGCCGTCGGCGGGGGCCACGCTCATCAACCGATGGCCGACACATGGGACGGCGCGTCGTGGACGTCGCAGTCGATCGCTCGGCCCGAAGGAGCACCCGCGAGCTACCTCGATGCAGTCTCCTGCACCGGGCCGGCGTCCTGCATCGCGGTCGGCTGGTTCACCGGGCCGGCGCACGCGCAGACTGCAATGGCCGACTCGTGGAACGGAAGCACCTGGACGATGCAGCCGACGGCGGACATCGCAGGGGCGACACTCGCCGGCGTGAGTTGTGCGGCTTCCGATGACTGCACAGCCGTCGGCGCCGGCGGCGCGGCGACGATCGCCGAACGGTGGAACGGATCGGCGTGGAACGTGCAACCCACTCCGAACCGGCCGGCGTCTGCCAGAGCGCTTCAGGGAGTGGCGTGCCCAAGCAGCGTCACGTGCGCTGCCGTCGGAACCGCGGAAGGAACGGCCGGCTACCAGGTCACCCTGGCGGAGCGATACACGGCGTAGTCGTTCTCACGACCGATCGGCCGCCGGCCCGATGAGCGTTCGGTCCAGCGTCTCCGGCGTCACGTCGGTCGCGGCGGGCGCAGGAGCGTCGACCATGGGTCGATCGACCCGGATGGGCTTGGCCCGCGACCTGCTCGCCCCATAGAGGCCGGCCCACACCGCGATCAGCACGCCGGCGATGAGCAGGACGCCCGCAATGGTCTGCCCATCTCCTTCACGCTGAATGAAGAGAGCTACGGCGAGCAAGGCTACGATCGCGACCACCGCGACTGCCCCGTCATCCACGAAGAGTCCCCACACCTCGAGGACCACGGCTCTGACAACGCGTTCGAGTCCCCGGACCGATCCCGCATGGCGTGCAGGTCGCCGCAGGATCCCGACGAATGCCAGCGATGCCAGGCCGAACGCCGCAACGAGGATCAGCAAGCTGAGATCGTCACCCCACCAGTCGATGCCGATTCCCTTACCCGTGAAGAAGGTGCCGAATGCGGTCAGCATGATGCCGACCACGTACTTCATCGCGTTCTCGGGAACGCGAGTCAATGGGTGACGGAACACGATGCCGGCCCCGGCGACGATGAGCAAGGCCGCGACCGCGCCGATCACCGCTGACGAGAGGTCCTGGAGCCCCCCCAGCGCGACGACGATGAACACCACCTCGAGACCCTCGAGGAAGACACCTCCCCACGCCGTGGTCACACCTGCTCGATCGAGCCCGGTTGACGCCTTCGCGCCCGACTCCAGCATCTCCTTGGTCTCCTCGAATATCTCCGCCTCGTCGTGCATGGACTTGAGCCCACTCGACCGGAGGATGGCCTTGTGGAGCCACTTGAGACCGAACAGCAGGAGAAAGACGCCGACGACGGTCCGCGCGGCATCGATGGACACCTTCGAGGTGATCGTGATCCCGAAGACCGCGACGAGACCCGCAAGTGCGACGAACGCGAGCGCCATGCCCGTGAACGCGCTACGCCATCCCTTGAAGAGGCCGACCGCCAGGACGATCGTCAGCGCCTCGACCCACTCGACCCCCGCGGCGACCGCGGTGGCGAGCAGCACCACGATGCTCATCGCCGTCTAGCATGCCTCGTCCGGCCCGTCGACGGCACCTTCCGGTCCAGGGCGCGCTCGCGTGCGCGCGCCCTGGGGCCGGAGAGCTCGAACCTCAGGTCAGTCCTGACCGAGGTCGTACGGACGGAGGAAGCGAGTCGGCTTGAAGACGATGAAGGCGGGCGGCGCGATGTTGTAGGTCGGTCCCAGCGCCGTCGCGGTGGCCTCGAGATCGTCTGCCGCGGTGCTGTCGCCCCACATCCCGGTGTTCACCCGATGGATCACGGTCTCGAACGCCGCGATCGTCTCCGCCGGCGTGAAGGTGCAATGCCCGGCGCGGCTCACGTAACCCTCGCGGAGCATCTGGCCGTCGCCGGCATCCTGCGCGACGTTGCGGTACGCCTGCTCGTCCTGGTTGACGACCAGCCCGTCGCCGGTGGTGTGCAGTGTCAGCACCGGACGGTCGAGGTCACCGTTGAACACGATGTACTTCGTGAGGTATTTCACGGCCTTCGGAGCCGCTGCGATCGGCGCAGAGCCCTGGAGGGTCGCGACGTCTGCGGTGAGGCTCAGCCCGGCAGCGGCGTACAGGGCCTGGACCTCCGCGTAGTCCGATGACTCCTTGAGCTGCTGCGTGAAGTTCACACCGGTGGTCCAGGACACGTTGCCACCGGCTCGCGCCTCCAGCTCGGCCCGGAGCGCGAAGGCGAACGGCCCGTCGACCTGTGTCTCCCAGAGGAACTGATTCGCCTCCTGGGTGACGTAGTCGGTGGGCGCGGGTTCGGGACTTGCCGGGTCGAACCAGCCGGGGATGTCGCCGAGTGCGCTGGCAAGGGCGATGCGAGCACGGCCCTGCGGGGTTGCCTGAGCACCGGCAAACAGCGCCTCGGCGATACCGAGATTGCCGGTCGGGTTGGTGATGTCGACGACCTGCAGTCCGGACGTCGGCCCGAGGAGTTGCTGCACGGCAACCGCCGAATCGAGCGCCACATTCCAGGTCCCCACGCCGCCCCCGACCACGCCGCACATCGGGAGCGCGGCGGTGAAGCGGTCGGGCGCGACCTGCAACAGCGCGGCGGTGATCATGCCGCCGAGCGAATGGCCCCAGGCGATGGTCCGGATCGGCGTGCCAACTCGCCGATCGAACGTATTCAGGGTTGAGAGCTGGTCGGGAATCGCCTGCTGGAGCGCCCAGCCCGTGGTGGCATAGGACGACCCGGCAAGTGCATACCCGTTGCTGAGCAGCCACTGGCCGGTGAGGGGATCGCCGACATCGGTGGCGGGGTTCGGGCTCCCGGGCGTGACGTACCCGTGGCTGTACAGGGCCAGGGTGCCGTTCCAGTTCGCCGGGACCTGGATGAGATACGTCGCGCCGTCGTGCAAGGTGCCGGTGATGGTGCGGGCGTGGCCCGCGGCGAGCACGGTCGCTGGACCGGCGCCGAGCGCGGCAGTACCGGCGCCGAGCGCCACGGCGCACATCAGTGACAGGCGCCGCCGCCGTGTGATTTGACTGCGATGCATGTTTCAACCCCCGCGATGACGCGCCGACGGCTGTCGAGAGCGACGACGCTACTCCGAGGAGTCGGGGGCGGTCAAGCAAGCGCGATGCGTCTTCTTTTGTCAGAGTCTGCCGCCGTGAGCACGAAGGGCTCCCCCATCCGCGTGGTGGTCGAGACGGCTGCGAAGCGGTCGTTCGCGTCCGCCATCGACTGGCCCGGGTGGTCCCGGAGCGGTCCCACCCCGGAAGCCGCGCTGGAGGCACTCGCCGCGTACACGGTTCGCTATCAGGCTGTGGCTGCCGTGGTCCGACTCCGGTTGCCGGCTGTCACCGGCCCCGGGTCGTTCAACGTCGTCGAGGTGACTCCGGGCGACGCCACAACCGACTTCGGTGCGCCGAGTAAAGCCGCGACCGCCGAGCTTCGTCCGGTCACCGGCAAGGAGGCCGATCGCATCGCGACGTTGCTCGAAGCGGCCTGGTCGGTGTTCGGCGAGGTCGTCGCTGCCGCGCCGGCTGAACTGCGCAAGGGACCGCGCGGTGGTGGTCGCGACCGCGACGCGATCCGCGCTCACGTTCTTGGCGCGGAGCGGGCGTATGCGGCCAAGGTTGGTGTCCGCGTGCGACAGCCGGCGCCGGACGATGCGGCCGCGATCAGGGACATGCGCGGTGCACTGCTCGCGGTCATCCGCGCGGACCGCACCGGGGCACCGGCACGCGAGCGCGGCTGGGCGCCGCGCTACTGCGCGCGTCGCATCGCCTGGCACGCGCTCGACCACGCCTGGGAGATCCAGGACCGCAGCGGCTGACGGCAGGTGCTCAGGCCGTGGCCGGATCTCGCCAGAGGTCGATGCCGCCTTCGACCGCGTCCTGGTCGATCTCGGCCAGCTCCTCAGCCGTGAAGTCGAGGTGGCCCAGGGCCGCGACGTTCTGCTCCAACTGACGGACGCTGCTCGCTCCGACGACCACCGAGGTCACCCGGGGGTCGCGCAGTGCCCAGGCAAGGGCCATCTGGGCGAGGGTCTGACCGCGGCGCTCCGCGATGCGGGTGAGCGCTTGGACGTGAGCGAGATTGGCATCGCTGAGCATGTCCTGGGTGAACGAGCCGTTCTGCTGCGCCCGCGAGCCTTCGGGAATCCCATGGAGGTAGCGGTCGGTGAGCAACCCCTGGGCGAGCGGTGAGAACGCGATGCAGCCGACGCCCTCGGCGCCGAGCACATCGAGAAGACCGCGTTCGATCCAGCGATTCAGCATCGAATACGACGGCTGGTGAATGAGCAAAGGGGTTCCGAGCCCGCGCAGGATTGCGACCGCCTCGCGGGTGCGCCGGTCGGAGTACGAGGAGATGCCGACGTAGAGGGCTTTTCCCTGCTGGACGGCGGAGTGCAAAGCGCCGAGCGACTCCTCGAGGGGAGTGCTCGGGTCGAAGCGGTGGTGATAGAAGATGTCGACGTAGTCGACGCCCAGGCGTTGCAGGCTCTGGTCAAGACTTGCCAGCAGGTACTTGCGGGAGCCAAGGTCCCCGTACGGACCGGGCCACATATCCCACCCGGCCTTGGTTGAGATCACCAGTTCGTCGCGGTGGGCGCGGAAGTCGCTGCTCAGGACGCGGCCGAAGTTCGATTCGGCACTGCCGTAGGGCGGACCGTAGTTGTTCGCCAGGTCGAAGTGGGTGATCCCCAGATCGAACGCGCGGCGCAGTGTCGCGCGCTGGCTCTCGAGCGAACGATCCTCCCCGAAGTTCTGCCACAGGCCGAGGGAGATGGCAGGCAGCATGATGCCGCTGTGCCCGCATCGGCGGTAGGTCATCGACGCGTAGCGGTCGTCGGCGGGACGGTATTCGGTCACACCCCGATTGTGGCCGATGGACACCCACGCCCCGCGACCGACGGCACCTTCGAGTTACGGCGCCAGTGGCGCGAAGCGCGCCGTGAAATGGCGGAGCGCCGGGGCCTCCTCGGTGATCCGGTAGCCGGTCAGCGCACCGGCGTGCGCCGCCACCTCGCCGCAGACCGCGATGACGTAATCGATGTGGCTCTGCGTGTACGTCCGTCGTGGGATTGCCAAACGGACCAGGTCCATCTCGGCCGGCTGCTCAGAGCCGTCAGGGTGCCTGCCGAACATGACCGTCCCGATCTCGCAGCTGCGAATGCCACCGGTCTCGTAGAGCGCCACGGCGAGCGATTGCCCCGGGTACCGGAGTGGCTCGATGTGCGGGAGCAGCCCACGTGCATCGATGTACACCGCGTGGCCGCCAGGCGGCTGAACGATCGGGATCCCCCCCCGAGTGAGGGCCTCGCCCAGGTAGGCGGTCGACCGGATCCGGTAGCGAAGGTAATCGTGCTGCACCACCTCGTGCAGACCCTGGGCGATCGCCTCCAGGTCGCGGCCCGCGAGCCCGCCGTAGGTGGGGAATCCCTCCGTCAGGATGAGCAGGTTGCGGCATTGAGCGGCGAGCTGATCGTCGTTCATGGCCAGCCAGCCGCCGATGTTCGCGAGCCCGTCCTTCTTGGCGCTCATGGTCATGCCGTCGGCGAGCGCGGCCATCTCGCGGACGATGTCACGCACCTCCCGGTCCCCCTGGCCTGGCTCTCGCTCGCGGATGAACCACGCGTTCTCGGCGAACCGGCAGGCGTCGAGAAAGAGCGGGACACCGTGGCGGTCGCACACCTGGCGGATCGCTCGCAGATTCGCGAGCGATACCGGCTGGCCGCCACCCGAGTTGTTGGTCACGGTGACGAACACAACCGGTATGGAGCCTTCGCGGCGGCGGAGAAGGTCGTCGAGCCGATCGACGTCCATGTTGCCCTTGAAGGGGTACGGGATCGCGGGGTCGTGCCCCTCCGCGACGAGCAGGTCCACCGCCTCGGCGCCGGTGAACTCGACATTGGCGCGCGTGGTGTCGAAGTGCGTGTTGTTGGGGACCGTCTTGCCCGGTCCGCCTATGGCGGTGAAGAGGATCTTTTCGGCGGCGCGCCCCTGGTGGGTCGGGATGATGTGTCGGAACGGGAACAGCTCCTGCACCGCGTCGAGGAAGCGGAACCATGACGGGGATCCCGCGTAGCTCTCGTCACCGTGCTGAATCGCAGCCCACTGGTCTCGCGACATCGCGCCGGTGCCGGAGTCGGTGAGGAGATCGATGAGCACGTCATCGGAGTGCAGCGCGAACAGGTTGTAGCCGGCGTTGACGAGATGGCGCCGCCGCTCCTCGCGCGTCGTCAGACGAAGCGGTTCCACCGAGTGGATGCGGAAGGGCTCGAAGATCGTCTCGAACGCCATGAGCCGCATCATGCACGCTCGGCAAGGTCATAGGTCACACCCGAGTGAGGCGATAGGACCCTGTGCGATGCTCATCCCTGCCGCCATCCTGATGCGGCGATAGCAGAGCGACGAAGCGAGGCAAACTGACTCGACCATGCCTGAGACCCTCACCATCACCGACAACCGTACCGGCGCCACCTACGAGATCCCGATCGAGCGGGGGGCCGTCCGCGCGACGGCGTTCGAGCAGATGCACCTCACCCCGGACGACCACGGGCTCCTGCTCTACGACCCGGCGTTCATGAACACCGCGTCCTGCACGAGCCGCATCACGTATATCGACGGCGATCGCGGCATCCTCCTCTACCGCGGCTACCCGATCGAGGAGCTCGCCGAGCACAGCACCTATCTCGAGACCGCGTACCTGCTCGTCCACGGTGAGCTGCCCACGAGCGCCCAGGAGCGCGAGTGGGTTCACGACATCACCATCCACACGCTGGTGCACGAGAACGTCAAGAAGTTCATCGACGGTTTCCATCACGACGCCCACCCCATGGGCATGTTGGTCTCGACCGTCGGCGCCCTCTCCACCTTCTATCCGGAGGCGACGAGCATCTACGACGAGGAGCAGCGGCGAATCTCCATCTACCGGCTCATCGCCAAGATGCCGACGCTTGCGGCACTCGCGTATCGCCACTCCCTCGGCCTCCCCTACAACTACCCCGACAACGACCTCTCCTTCGCGGCCAACTTCCTGGGCATGATGTTCAAGATGGTCGAGCCGCGCTACATCGCGGTCCCGGAGATCGAACGCGCACTCGACGTGCTCTTCATCCTCCATGCCGACCACGAGCAGAACTGCTCGACGAGCGCGATGCGGACGGTGGGTTCGTCGCATCCGGACCCCTACTCCGCAACGGCGGCCGCGGTTGCGGCGCTCTATGGACCCCTCCATGGCGGGGCGAACGAAGCCGTCATCCGGATGATCGAGCGGATCGGATCCGTCGACCGCATCCCCGACTTCGTCGCCGGCGTCAAGGCGGGCAAGGAACGGCTCATGGGTTTCGGTCACCGCGTGTACAAGAACTACGACCCGCGCGCCAAGGTGATCAAGCGCATGGCCGACCAGGTGCTGAGCGTGACCGGCTCCTCGCCGCTCCTCGACGTCGCCTCCGAGCTGGAGAAGATCGCCCTCGAGGACGAGTACTTCGTGAGCAGGAAGCTCTACCCGAACGTCGATTTCTACAGCGGCTTCATCTACCGCGCGCTGGGGATCCCGGTGGAGATGTTCCCGGTGCTGTTCGCCGTCGCGCGAACCGCGGGGTGGCTCGCGCAGTGGGAGGAATCGTTGCTCGACCAGGAGCAGAAGATCACGAGGCCGCGGCAGATCTACGCTGGGAGCCCCCGCCGTTCCTACGTGCCGGTGGACCAGCGACCCTGACGCGGGGCGAATCCCGAGGACTTATTGGGGACCAATGGCCCTGGCGTCGCCCCCGCACACTGCCGAGGATCAGCACATGACCAGAGCAACCGGGACACTCCCCACCGGGGCACGCCGTGTGACCGTGAAGGTCGCATACGGGACGACGGACGTCGAAAGGGCCGCCGAGTCCATGGAGCTGGACGTGAGCAGCGAGGAGGTCGAGGCCATCCTCGCCAACGTTGACGGAGAGCTCGCGACTCTGGCCGCCGTTGCAACGCACTCAGCGGTGCTCTCGAGGATCTTCGACGAGTTGCTGGTGGTGTCGCGCGCGCACTCCAGCGGCGACGACGACTGACCCGCCCCAGCAGCTCGAGCAGGTTTGCGGCGCAGTGCCGTTATCGCGAGCTAGGGGCGCGCCTCGAAGTCGCGTCGATGCTCCGATGGAGGGGAACGACGCATCGCGCGACCGGTGATGCCGACGCCACGCTCCGGAACCGAATCCTCGTGCAACGCGTGGAGCACGTCGTGCAACGCATCGATCAGCTGAGTCAGGTCCCGCTCCGGCAACGTCGACATCACCGGAAGCACCTCGCTCTGCACCGGGGTCCCTGACGAGAGCCGAGGGTCCCACGCTCCCGCCCATGACGGGGCGTCGGCGCCTCGCTCCCACACGTCGGGAGGGTCCGCGGTGCGGAGGTTGAACCGGTAGCGGTTCCCGAACTGGTCGGCGCAGTAGGCCGTCAGGTTGGCATCGGGATGCTCACCGACAACCGCCGAGCCCGGATCGAGGTATCCGTGTGCGCGGCCGACGTACAGCATGTTCTGGAATGGACCGGGCTCGAAGATGTCGCCCGCGGCCAGATGGAGCGTCGCCGAGAAACCCCTTGCCTCCGCGCCGGCCGATCGATAGAGGTTGCCACCCGCCAGCATCCAGACAACGAAGTTCAGCGCGGAGCCGTTGCCGACGTTGCGCACCCGAACGGCAGCCCAGGGCTGGTCACGAATCCCGATCGGCGGCTCATCGAGCAGCACGAGCAACGGGCGAGCAGCCATGACGTGATCGTGGCGCGTCTCCTCGGCAAGCGCGCGCGTTGCCGCCGAGTGCTCGCCGGTGGCTTCGGCCACGGCCACGTCATGGGCCACCAGGCGCCGGATGTCGACACTCAGGTCGCGACCGCGCCGCGCCAGCAGCGCGACGGCAACCGTCATCGCCACAACCGCGAGGACGACGACGGCTGCCGCGCCCGTCTCGACGATGAGTGTCTGGTCCATCTGATCGCAGTCTAGCCGCGCATCGGCCGGTCCTAGGGGTAGATGCCCCGGTCGGTCGTCGCCTCCGCGACCCGCTCGATAGCCAGGACATACGCACCCTGTCGCATCGAGACGCCGTGTTGCTTCGAGGCGTCCCACACCTCGGTGAACGCGCGGTGCATCACCTTTTCGAGACGTGCGTTGATCTCGTCCTCGTCCCAGAAGAACGATTGCAGATCCTGCACCCACTCGAAGTAGGACACCGTGACACCACCCGCATTGGCAAGAACGTCGGGTATGACGGTGATGCCACGCTGCTCGAGGAGGATGTCCGCATCCGGTGTGATCGGGCCGTTGGCCGCCTCGAGGACGAGCCTCGCCTGCACGCGACCGGCATTCTCGGCGGTGATCTGGTTCTCGAGCGCGGCGGGCACGAGCACGTCGCAGGGCACCTCGAGCACCTCGCCCGGCGCGATCGAGCGGGCGCCGGGGAAGCCGGCGACACTGCCCGTCGACTTCTTGTGCGCGATCATCCGATCGACATCGAGGCCGGCGGCATTGTGAATTGCGCCGCTGCTGTCAGAAGCCCCAACGACCGTGAATCCCTGCGCGGCCATGAGCCGCGCCGCGATCGACCCGGCGTTGCCGAAACCCTGGACGGCAACGGTGGAGGCTTTGGGATCGATGCCAAGCCGTTGGCACGCCTCGAGGGCGACGAACATCACGCCGCGGCCGGTCGCCGCGTTGCGACCCTGGCTCCCTCCGACCGACAGCGGCTTGCCGGTGACCACCGCGGGAACCGAGAACCCATGCTCCATCGAGATCGTGTCCATGATCCAGGCCATGATCTTGGGCGAGGTGTTGACGTCGGGTGCCGGGATGTCGTACTCGGGGCCGATGATGACGCTGATCTCGGTGGCGTAGCGCCGGGTCATCCGTTCCAGCTCGCCCTCGCTCAGGCGCTTGGGGTCGACCACGATGCCGCCCTTCGCTCCGCCGAACGGCAGACCCGCGATGGCGCACTTCCAGGTCATCCACATCGCCAGCGCCTTCACCTCGTCAAGGGTCACGCCCTGGTGGTAGCGGATCCCGCCCTTGGCGGGCCCACGCGCCATGTTGTGCTGGACGCGATATCCCTCGAATACGCGCACAGATCCGTCGTCCATCTTCACCGGGAAGCTGACGATGAGTTGACGCTTCACCTCTCGGAGCACGGCGCGAAGACCAGAGCTCAGGTTGATGACGTCCGCCGCCTGGTCGAACTGGCGCTGGGCGTTGTGCCAGGGGTTCTCCGCCGCCACGGCGGTCACGGGACGGGTTGCGATCGCGTTCACCTGGACACCTCCGCGGCCGGCGGCGCACACTCGCCGTGAGGCGGCTCGCGAGCTTCGACCGTACTCCGGTCGGTGGGGGTCCGGGTAGGGTCCTTCGACCTTAGTGCGAAGGGCGTCGGCCCGGGCACCTGATCGCGCGATCGCGCTCGTGCCGTGGCGGCCGCGCTACGCCGAGCCTCAGAGCAGCGTCTCCTCCTGCTCCACGCGCTTGCTCCGGCGCCGCTCGGTCACCGCGGCGCCGTCGGAAGCCGGGTGCTCTACGATGGCTATGACGCGGGTGGCCATGAAGCGACCGACCCGCACCGGCTGACCGGTGCGCGTGAGCTCGGCCACCTCGACGATGCCACGGGCCGTGGTCACCTCCACGCGGCGACCGGCCCGCGTCGCTGAGACGTCAAACGTACGCGCACTCCCGGTCCCGGCGTCGACGATCACTTCCACCCTGTCTCCGAGCATGCCTCGACTCTAGCGGTCCGAGCCACCGGCTTTTCACCGCCGCCGCGCGTCACCGTCAGCGCGGGCGCGGGCCCTTCTCGTGCGCCTGGCGCATGCGAACCGAGAGGAGCCGCTCCACAAGTGACCTGGGGAGCACGATGTCCACCGGGAACCGCAGGGTCCCGGTGGACGTCGTGAACGCAGCCGCGTCCTCACCGACCTCTGGAATGACCGATCCGCTGTGCGGAAAGTAGCTGAGATGGTTCTTGAATGCCGCAAATCCGGCGACCACGTGCCCCTTGACCTTGAAGGCGGGGATGCCATAGGAGATCCCTTGCTCCGCCTCCGGAACGATCTCCATGATCATCTGGCGCAGGGCGCGGAGAGTCGACTGCTTGGGCTCGTCCAGGTCTGCGAGGTATGCCTCGACCTCCTGCTCGGACACCCCGACAGACTACGCGTGTGGCGTGCCCGGCAGCGACATCGCCCGATGCTCAGGAACAAGCAGGTGGTGGATCGTCGATCCGGCCCAGAGCACCGCGAGCAGCGCCATGAACACCGCGAGCACCGTCGTGCTGTTGGTGATCACCGTGGCGATGCCTGCGACGATGAGCAACGGCACGATGACACCGGCGATCGCTCGCCAGCTGCCTTTCCTGGAGACCGTGATCGAGTCACCGGCGATGGCGCACGCCACCAGACCAAGCACCAGACCAGCCCCGGCAACGCCCCGCGGATCGGTGATGAATCCGGCACTCGAGCCGCCGACCACATCGATGTACAGACCCGCGACCACCACGACAATCAGCGTGGCGATGACATCTCTCACGATTCTCATCGTCGTACCTCCGTAACGCGACGCCAACGGCCACCTCCGCACCCCATCCTCCTCCCCGCTCGTCCCGGTCCGGTAGGGTCGAAGGTCACGACGGGGCTGATGTCGAAGGGCATTACCCGGTACGGCTGCGGGCGAGGTCGAAAAGGGGGTGAGTCGCTCTCTATTCGGCCTTTGTATCGGGACTGTGCTCGAGCACCGCTTTGCTCGCTTCCTGCTCGCGTGTGAGAAAGCTCCCCAGCTCCTCGATGGTGCTCATGATCGGGGAGGGAAACACCACGGTCGTGTTCTTGTCGACACCGATCTCCACCAGGCTCTGCAGGTTGCGCAACTGCAGCGCAACGGGGTGGGCCATCATGATGTCGGCGGCAACGCCAAGCTGGTCCGCTGCGAGCGCCTCGCCTTCGGCCGCGATGATCTTGGCGCGCTTCTCGCGCTCTGCCTCAGCCTGACGCGCCATCGCCCGCTTCATGCTCTCCGGAAGCTGGATATCCTTCAGCTCGACGAGCGTGACCACAACCCCCCAATCCGACGTCGTGACGTCGAGGATCTGGCGGATGCTCAGGTTGATGCGGTCAGTCTCGGCGAGTGTCTCATCGAGCGTGTGCTGGCCGACAACCTTGCGCAACGTCGTCTGAGCGATCTGGTTGATGGCGGCGCCGACGTTCTCGATCGCCACGACCGATTTCACCGCGTCGACGACCTTGTAGTAGGCGACTGCGGAGACGTCGATGCTGACGTTGTCGCGCGTGATGATCCCCTGCGACTGGATCGGCATCGTGACGATGCGCAAGGACACGCGGCGCAGGAGATCGATGACCGGCACGATCGGGCGCAACCCGGGCTTTCGGAGACCGATCACCTTCCCAAGGCGGAAGTGGACGCCGAGCTCATACTGCTGCACCACCCGGATCGATGCAAGCAGACCAACAAGGATCACGGCCGCGACCACGATCACTGCGACGGCGATGGCGTTCATGTACAGCGTCCCTCACTATAGCGAAGCCCCGGGCGACGTTCCTCTGCAGCGTTTTGCCGAGCGCTGGCGACTGGCTCGTCCGACTATTGCTGAGGCACGGACTCGACGCGAACGGATACGACCGCAGGTTACGGAGCGAGCTCTGAACAAACACATTACTCGGCGCCAAAGCGTCGAATGCTGCAAACGCACTTCACGACGCCACCTCGGAAGATTCCCTTCCTGCCACATTCATCGATTGTTCGCTTGACTGTGGGGGATTGAATGAGCAAACTTCCGACCACGCGCGCAACGCAGCGAGATGCGAGCGTTGTGGGGAAGCGGGCGCGGGTCGCCAGGAGGAGCTGGCGTTGGTTCCGGCGCAAAGCCGACCGAGGCTGACGCGGTTGCCATGGCCAAGAACTATGACATCGTCGCGGAGCACGGCGGGGTGCTGACCCCATATCTCACCGCGATGCGCGCCGCCAGTCCCGCCGTCAAGGTCATCGCGCACATCAACGGCGCGTTCGATCAGAGCAACGCAGGAAACGGCTATCCGATGCCGTGGTACGCGCTGGGTGCCAACGGCAACCGCATCCAGTCCTAGCAGGGTGATGAAAAACCCCTTGCCACGTTAAACAAGGGTGTGAGAGTCTTGCTGGAAGCGCGTCCCAGCAGGAGATCTCATATGCGTGGCAACCGCAGCGAGCAGGTGGAGATCCTCTCCACGCTGACGCCCGA
>Ga0310038_10000219_pt1 | contig 57398 bp, 54 predicted proteins | sample Sb_taG_6_FD_200461 | JGI IMG/M metagenome (GOLD analysis project Ga0310038, IMG submission 200461) | Peat soil microbial communities from Weissenstadt, Germany - Sb_50d_4_PS metaG (v2) (version 2) | ecosystem: Environmental > Terrestrial > Soil > Wetlands > Peat | place: Germany: Weissenstadt... | reverse complement strand
AGGCCGGGCTGGAGAGCTTGGCTTGCTGCGCTTGCAGGCTCTTCACCTGGGCCTGCATGACCTGCTGTTGCGCGACCAGCGAGTCGATCTGCCGACGCTGGGTCACGTACTCACGAACCGGATACGCCAGGCTCAGCGCGATCGCGCAGATGACCACCGCAAGCACCGCAGCCCGGCCGGTCAGCCGGGTGGTCCGGGGAGCGGCGGGCGGCGCCATTAGCCCTGGCTAGACCGGGCCGCGAAGCGAGGGTAAGCACCCGCCCCCGCGTAGGTCGCCGCATCGCCGAGCAGTTCCTCGATCCTGAGCAACTGGTTGTACTTCGCGACGCGCTCACCGCGCGCGGGCGCGCCGGTCTTGATCTGGCCGCAGTTGGTCGCGACCGCCAGATCCGAGATCGTGGTGTCGTCGGTCTCGCCCGAACGGTGGCTGATCACGCAGCTGAACCCGGCGCGATGGGCCAGGCTCACCGCGTCCAGGGTCTCCGTCACCGAGCCGATCTGGTTGAGCTTGACCAGCAGCGAGTTCGCCGAGCGCTCGGCGATGCCGCGACGGATCCGTTCCGGGTTGGTGACGAACAGGTCATCGCCGACCACCTGGACGCGCTCCCCGATGCTGGCGGTGAGCTCCCGCCAGCCCGGCCAGTCTTCCTCGGCCAGCGGGTCCTCGAGCGACACCAGGGGGTAGGCATCGACCCACTCCGCGTAGATAGCCGCCATCTCCGTCGAGGTCTGCGGCTTGCCCTCGAAGTTGTACGCGCCATCGGCGTAGAACTCCGACGCGGCCGCGTCGATCGCCAGCGCGATGTCCTGGCCGGGAGTGAATCCGGCCTTGCCGATCGCCTCGACGATCAGGTCCAGCGCCGCCCGGTTGTGCTCGAGGTCCGGGGCGAAGCCGCCCTCATCGCCGATGCCCGTGGACATGCCGCGCTGCTTGATCACCGACTTCAGCGCGTGGTACACCTCGGCCCCCCAGCGCAGCGCCTCGGTGAAGGTCGCCGCGCCGATCGGGGTGATCATGAATTCCTGGATGTCAACGTTGTTGTCCGCGTGCGCGCCGCCGTTCAGGATGTTCATCATCGGGACGGGCAGCACGTGCGCGTTCGGCCCGCCCAGGTAACGGAACAGCGGAAGGCCGCTGGACTCCGCGGCGGCCCGGGCGACGGCCATGCTGACGCCCACGATGGCGTTCGCGCCGAGCCTCGACTTGTCCGGCGTCTGGTCGAGGTCGATAAGCGCCTGGTCCACCAGGCGCTGGTCGTCGGCCTCATGACCGAGCAGTACCGGCTGGACCTCGTCGATGACCCGCTCAACGGCCCGGGTCACCGCCTTGCCGCCGTATTCCGAGCCGCCGTCCCTGAGCTCGACAGCCTCGAACGCACCGGTCGAGGCGCCGCTCGGTACCCCCGCGCGCGCCACGGTCCCGTCGTCCAGCGTTACCTCGACCTCGAGAGTCGGGTTACCCCGGGAATCCAGGATCTGCCTGGCATAGATCGCTTCAATGGAGGCCACCGCCGGCTCCTTGCCTCTGCTCGTGTCCCGCGTCGGTATGGACGATGCGCAAGCTCGCCCATAGTGAGCCTAGTGGAGCGGCGGGACCGGGATGCGCGGCCACGCCGTTAAGCCGACGGCCGGGTTGGCGTGGTCCTCGATGGCCGGGTTCGATCGTCCAGGAACGGTAATATCGCTTAAGCTGACGAGTTGGCTGCTCCTGACCGAGTAGCCGACAAGGAGGTGCCCGCGCACTGCACCCCCCGCCCCAAGCACCAGGTCTGAGCTCCTGGTTCTGCGGCTACCGCGGCAGTCTGGTGGGGAAGGACTCTCGCATCCTGCAGGCGGCGCGGTCACCTGGACACTCAGGACTACCAGGCGGCGGAGGCGCTGTGAGGATAGCGTGCGTAGGTGGCGGACCCGCCGGGCTGTACTTTTCACTTCTCATGAAGCAACACGACCACAGACATGACATCACGCTCTTCGAGCGGAGCAAGGTCGGATCAAGTTTTGGCTGGGGCGTGACGCTCGACCCTGATCTCATGCAGAAGCTCCACAGCAATGACCCCGAGTCAGCACGGAGGATTGAGCAGACCGCATTTCGCTGGCGCAAACAGTTCATTTATATACGTGGCGAGCGAGTCCCATATGACGGGGATGGAGATCTCTACAATTTCAACCGGCCGGATTTGGTAGCTATCCTGGCAGCCCGGGCGCAACGCCTTGGCGTTCGCGTCGAGTATGACCATGAGGTGCTGAGTGCATCTCAACTGCCGGACGCCGATCTGATCGTCGGAGCCGACGGCGTAAGCAGCCGGATACGCCAGGAGAATCCGAACTTCGGAACAGACATCCGGCTGAGTCATGATAAGTACATCTGGCTAGGTACTGACAAGGTATTCGATACCTTCGCGTTTCATTTCATTAGAACCGACGGCGGCTGGCTGTGGGCGAGTACCTACGGGGTAGGCTCGGAATTGAGCACGTTCGTAGTCCATACCTCACCGGAAACGTGGGCCGCCCTGGGTTTCGATGTTATGCCGATACGCGACAGTCTTTCCTTCCTCGAGGAGCTTTTCAAAGATCAGCTGGAGGGCCATCGCCTGATGGGGCAGGTTGACGACGAAACCAATGCGCGATGGATGAGCTTCCGGAACGTCAGCAATCAGCGCTGGCATGACGGCAAGATCGTCCTGGCCGGAGATAGTGCCCGTACTACGCATTTCTCTGCCGGGGAAGGCACGGGACTGGCCATTGAGGATGCCATCGCACTCGCCGAGAATGTGCGTCGCCACGACGATCTCGAGGTGGCGCTTGAGTCATACGAACGGCAGCGCCGTGCTGAGGTGCGGCACACACAGAACGAGGCTCGTCTCAGCAACCAGTGGTTTGAGAACATTTTCCGTTATATTGACCTCGAGCCCCGCCAGTTTGGCCTGCTAGTACATGCACGCCGCTCCGCGCTGCTTCCCCTTATTCCGCCTCGGCTGTATTATCACCTGAATCATGCTTCTCGGGAGGTCGCGATCCTGCGGCCGATTCGTAGTCGAGTCGGGTCGTTGGTGATGGCGCTGCATAATCGGCGCGCTCCGCGCGAACCACGACCTGGCCGTGTTCAGTAGCATGCTATTGAACCGAGCCATCCGGCAGATCCTCGAGCTGATGGCCGACATGCTGGAGGTCCGGTTCAGGGATAGCCGCCAGGGTATTGTCGCGCTGCTTGGCTGCTGGACACGGCATGGCAGCCGACCCGGAGCCCACTGCTCTCACTTCCCGTGACCATCAGGTGCTCGTTCCCAGGCGTGTACTTGTTCGCGGTAGCGGCGTGCCGCGGCCCGGAGTTCCATCTCAGGATCGCGTTCCACTTCCCGGGCCCTCGCGACCAGCAGGAACAGTTCGCGACCGATCTGCTCCCCGGCACCAGCCTCGCGCCGCGAGGCCCGCGCCCGCTTCTCTTTCCGCTTGATGTCGTCCCAGCTGCGCTTGACCTCCTCGGCACCGGAGACGGTGACATCCCCGAACACGTGCGGATGGCACCGCACCCGCTTGGCCACGATCCCGTCGACCACATCGTCCACGGTGTAGCCGGTGCCGTCGTCACGCTCGGCCGCGATGCGCGCGTGGAACACCACCTGCAGCAGCACGTCGCCGAGTTCCTCGCAGAAGGCCCGCTCATCGCCGGACTCGAGAGCCTCGAGCGCCTCGTAGGACTCCTCGAGCAGGTGCGGGGCGAGCGACGCGTGGGTCTGGCGGGCATCCCATGGGCACTCGACGCGCAGCCGGTCCATCGTCGCTACCAGGTCGATCAGATGCGCGCCCGACAGGTCAGCCGAGCCGTGCACCACACGAGCATCCGGCCAGACCGGCGGATCAGTGCCAGGCACAGGCAGCCACACCACATCCCCGGCCGCAGCGAGCGCCTCAGCATCGGGCTCGTCAACCACCCGATACTGGATCCCCGCCTCGTCCAGCGCGGGCAACTGCCCTGCCCCCTCAGCCGGTCGGCTTCCTAGTGCCGATTAACCATCGACATGTCCGGCAAATCTTAGCGGCGGTTTCCCCCTGGTCGTGACCACTACGATCAGCGTGCCGGAGTGACCTGACCTGCGGTGCGCCGACGACGCCGTCGTAAAAGCAGGCCTGTTGGATGCCGCCTTCCTCGCCGGTCGAATCCGCCGCGGCGTGGAACAGGCGGACACATGAGCGGAGTCAACCGTCGGCGTCGCGTAGGCCTCACGGGATGACCTGGCCCGGGCGCAGTCGGTGCCGGCCAGACCACCAGATCCGGCCGGGGGTGATACATAGCGGTCAGGAAGGCGGGTCGCGGTGGGCATTAGGCTCGCCCAGGCCTGATCAGCCGCCTGGTCGACCGCCCTCCCGACCGTCGGCGCAAGCCCGAGGTCAGGTTGCGGCATCGCCGCCCCATGCGATCCGGCCATATTCCAGGCGAACGCGAAAACAACGCCGACCAGCACAGGCCCGACGGTCGAGGCGAGCCCCGCCCGACCGCGGGCACCGAGGAGCCTCCGCGGTCTCGACCCTCGGTGCATGGCATCTCCCCTAGGCACGGATCCGGAGCGTACCACCACGGTGGATCCAGACCCACTCGCGTCACCAGAAGGTAATTACTCAGCACACAGCGAACCAAGGGCGCGCCGCCACGGCCGCGCGCTAGCATTGGCGACGGGAGGGAATCCGGCGGCAGGAAACCCGGCCGGAGTGAAGCCTGGTGGACGTCAGTAAGGTTTCGTGCATCGCTGGTGCTCTGTTGTTCCGGCCTGCACGGCATGTAGATGAACGTGGCTTCTTTTCCCGTACCTTCGACGCGGACATTATGCGAGCCGTGGGGATCGACCCGGCCGCCTTCGCGCAGGACAGCCTCTCCCGCTCGCGCCGTGGCGTCGTACGCGGTCTGCACGTCCGCAACGGAGACGGCGAGGCCAAACTTGTGCGGTGCTCGTACGGCGCGATCTTCGACGTCATCGTGGATCTGCGCCCCGCCTCGCCGACTTACCGCAATTGGGAAAGCTTCGAACTCCGCGACGACGAGCAGGTTTCGCTGTACGTGCCGGCCGGCTGCGCGCACGGCTTCCAGGCCCTCACCGAGCCGGCGGACGTGTCCTACCGCATCGACCGCGCTCATGACCCGGCCGAGGACGTGTCGATCGCGTTCGACGACCCGGAGCTGGCCATTCCCTGGCCTCTTCCGGTGACGATCATGTCGGAGCGGGACCGGGTAGCGCCGTCGCTCGGCACCGCGATGAAACTGCTGGCTGAGGAGACCTGAACGCTAGGTCACCTGCTCGCCGGGCAGCGCGGTCCGCTCGCCGAAGCCGTGCAGCGAATCGGATAGGGCCCGGCACCCGCCGTTCATGATGTTCATCATCGGCACCGGCAGCACATGCGCGTTCGGCCCGCCCAGGTAACGGAACAGCGGAGGCCGCTGGACTCCGCGGCGGCCCGGGCGACGGCCATGCTGACGCCGACGATGGCGTTCGCGCCGAGGTGACGGTAACTTCAACACAAGGGCACGCCGTTAACGCACGGTAGGCCTCTCGGTGCCTACGGTACGAACTTGCTCCATGAGCAACGCCTGACCGTTGCCGCAGAGCGTTCCTTGGCAGGTTCATGTCATCTGCGACGCAACCAGGCAGTGGTTCGTTTGGCGCGCGTGAGTCGCCAGGCCAGCAACACCCCCAGCAACGCGCCGACCACCTGCATAACCGTGTCGGCCACTATCTCCCGCCGCGCGTCGAAGAGGAACTTCCCGGCCGCCAGCACGACCGCCAGTGCAGCCGCCAGCAGGATAGCTGGAATTGGTCGCACGGGTGGTCTTCGAACCCACACGATGAGGAAGCCGACCGGAACGAACGACAGCACTTCAACAATGAGGTATAGCTGGCCCAGGCCGCTGCCGGGCGGGAAGGGTTCGTCCCGGTCCGGGAAGTAGAAGTAGCGTTCAGGGATCGACAGTGCGCCGCGACGGACATAATCGACCGCATAGCCTGGTGCACGCACCTCCGCGAGGCGCATCTCACCCTGCCACGGACCGTCCCCGTGGACCTCGTCGCCGAGCGCAAGCAGCCCTGGGGTCCAGACGCTCGTGGAATCGGCCGCGAGGTGTTCGGTCAGCCGGGTCCTGCCATCGACGTCGATGCGGAGGTCTCCGCGGCGCAGTATCAGGTTCACGCTGTTCCACTGCCGTGGCCGGAAGGCCCTGTCGATAATGAAAGGCGGCTCACCCTTAGCGTCCGACCCTGGACGGCGCAGCCACACCCCTAGCTCGGAGTTGACCTGTGCGATGGAGAAGTCGCCGTGCCAGTAGTCGCTGGCCAGGATCATCAGGGCGGCGTCCTGCTGCACTGATTGCGGGTAGACCTCGAGCTCGATCTGGATCGTGCCCGATGCGCGCACCTCTTGCAGCCAGGCCGGTGGGCCAGGCGTACGTGCGTAGTTCATCGTGCCGAACCGCAAGGATCCGTCTGCGCTTCTTGTTACCTCGTTACGCACCACGCGCGGCGGACTCCAGGAGAACGGGTAATATGCGATGACGGTGAGCACTAGGACCATTCCCAGCAGGGCGGCGCGACATACGCCCGCGGTTGAGGCGCGCGCCCGTAGGTCCGCTCCCCGCTCACGTGCCAAGGCCCGGGGACCTCTCAGATAGCCGGTGTCCGCCAGGAAGCTTGGCTCTCGGACATGGCCTTAGCGCCAGGCGGTCGTCCATGCGTTGACAGCGGCGGCGAACGTGAAGCGACATGCCCACCAACTACAGGTTTCCGAAGCGTTGCATTGGTCGCACCATACCTGCGTCCAATGGTCGACGCGCAACGCCTGGCGGACCGGCGACCCCTGGGTTCGCAAGGTTCAGCCCGCTCCTGGCCACGCTAGCCGAACGCGAGAGTGTAGCCGCTGTCGCGCAGCGCGCCGATCACGCCCGCGGTGGGTCTTGCCGTCGGCGCGCCGTGGCACGGGATGGAGGTCACCGCGTTCGACGGCGCCACCGCCGGGCTGGACGCCAATGACGAGCTCATCGCGGCGTTCGGGTGCCCGGCGGCAGGAACCCGCTGCTCCGCCTCGTCGCGCTCGTCCGCACCGCCACGCACCCGGTGGACCGCCGCCGCGATCGGCGGCTACCACGACGGGGAGAACGCCCTGGCTGACCAGCTGGAGCCCGTGCTGACAGCGGGCATGCTCAACCTCGCCGACCGCGGGTTCTTCTCCATGGACCGGTTCCTGCGGTTCTCCGCGACTGGCGCGCTCCTGTGCTGGCGCGTCAAGAACGGCGTGACGTCCGTCCCGGTCAAGACCCTGAAGACCCTGCCCGACGGCTCTGAGCTGGTCATGCTGCACGAATCGGACGGCATGCGCGCCCGCCGCCGCCGCGAGCACGGGGACAGGACCGCGGCCCGGCTGCCGGACACCATCGCCCGGCTGGTCCAGTTCAAGATCGTGACGCGCACCCGCAGCGGCCGCGTGAAAACCTCCGTCATCCGGCTCCTGACCACGCTCCTAGACCACGAGGAGTTCCCCGCCGCCGAGATCGCGGTCCTGTACGCCGAAGATGGCAGATTGAAATCGCGTTCCTCCACCTGAAGAAGACCCTCCGCGGCCCGCGCCGCGTCCTGCGCGGCAAGTCCGAGACCCTGGCCCGCGAGGAAGCATGGGCATTCCTCCTCGTGCACAACATGATCGCCGCCGTCGCCGCCCGCGCCGCCGCCCTCGCCGACATCGACCCGGACCTGATCCCCTTCACCGCCGTGCTCAGCCTGGTCCGCTCCCGCGTTCACGCCGGCGACCGCTGCGGCCAGCTCCCCGCAGACCCCCTCGGCCAGCTCATCACCGACGTCACCGCTTATCCCGGCACCGCCCCGGACGCAAACGGACGTCAGGCAGGACACCAGCCGAACGACGCTCCAGGCCCACCGAGGAAGCCAATTACACCATCACGATCACGCCGTCAAATCTCCCGCAATGGCAGCAAACGCCCAGAAGTTACAGTAAGGGCGATGCCGGAGATCATCACTCCCGGCGTCTCGGGGGCTCTCATTACCCGGGACGACCCGCATGAGCTCGCCGCCGCTATCGCAGCGGCTCTCGCGGATGATGCGCTGTATGAGAGCTGTTACGAGCGCGCGCCCGAGATGGCCGAATACTTCTCGTGGGAGCGCACCGCGCTGGACGTGGCCGACGTGATCACGCAGGCACTCCGGCCGGCGCCATGAAACCCCGTTCCCTGCCGGGATGCAGGCACAACCGCGCCCAGAACATGGCTCAGGACATCACGCACGGCCCCATCCGGACCCTGGCGGAGATTACCAGCGCGTGGGTGCACTGGTACAACACCGCCCCGCCCGCCCGTTACTCGGAGCCAGCGAAATAACTGAACTGGCGTTCGGTAATCAAGAAGAACGGGCGAAAATTACATGAATCGGCCATCAGGAGGGCTCCGCCACTTCCAGGGCCGACTCCAGACCCGGGTAACCTCACCACAGCAGCAGCCAACTGTTGAAGCTGCATCACACAAAACCAGGTGTGCATGAAACCCGGGATGCTCCAGCGACGGCAGGCAAGCACCTTCGACCTCGACCCCGCGCACGATCCGCGGTTCGTGTCCGCGCAGGTCCGCGGTGGCGGGGACGTGATCGGCGCCCTGCGGAAGATCGCGTGCGATCCGAGCGTGCCGCACCGCGCGCAGCGCGCGAGCCTGGCGATGAACTACCTCGCGTCCGGCCGGGTGGGCGTCGACGACGCGCTGGGGGCGGCCGAGCGTGAGCTCGAGCGTGCCCGGCGCCAGCCGCATGGTGGTGGCATGCCGGTGCCCATGGGGTCTCCGCTGGGCCTGATGGCGTCCTGCAGCAGCGGTCGGTCGTGCACGCGCAGGTCCCGGAATTGGGGAGTGAGGTGGCTAATCATGGACGTCTCCGATCAGGACACGATTGACAATGAGGTCGAGCGGCTGACGGCGCTGCCACAGAGCAGGCGGCCGTCGTCTTACGGCCGGTTCTCCCGGCCCGCCGTCGGGGCCGAGCGGCCCACCGAGGCCGGTTCCGCGCTGCCGCATGACGACCCGCCTCCGAGCTCGGCGAGCGGTCCGGCGTCTGCTACATGGCCGTCTTCGAGCGAGTGCGCCCGGTCGCTACCGGCCGGTCGGTGAACGCGGTGGCCCTGGCGGCCGCACAGGTGGCGGATGAGCTGCGCCTGGCTGGCGGCACGGACGGGCAGACAATCGGGCTCGTCAGTTCGCTCAGTGCCGCCGAACACCCGCGGGCTTTCGTGTGCCGGGCGGGCGATTGCCGGTACCGGGCCGCCTGATGCGTGTATCACGGGCGGCCTTTTTGCCTGGTTCCCGACATAAGGGAGAGCGGATGAGGAGAATGACCTGGCGACGCCTGGCAGCGGCGGGTATCCTGCTGCTCGGCGCCGGGCTCGCGGCGCTGGCCGTCCCGCTGGCCGCTCACCTGGCCGGGTGCTCGGGGGTGACCGTCATCCCGAGCAGCGACATCCAGAATCTGATTGACTCTAACCCGGCTGGCAGCACGTTCTGCTTCCAGCCGGGGACTTATACTAGCGCCAGCCAGCTCGAGCCGCGGAGCAACGATGTCTTCGACGGTGACGGGCAGCAGGCGGTGCTCGACGGCGGCAACAAGTACCAGTTCGCGTTCTACGGCGATGCGAATAGTACCGGTCCGTCCGGGGTCACCATCCAGAATTTCAAGGTTCACAACTACGCCACGCCGTTGCAGCGTGGCGTGATCCAGGATTACAACGGCCCGAACTGGGTCATCCTGGGCAACGACATCGAGCACAGCGCCGCTGCCGCGGTCGCCACCGGTAACTACGTTCAGGTGCTGAACAACAAGCTGGACAACAACGCCCAGGAGGGCTTCTCCGCGCACGGCACCGGCGGGCTGTACCAGGGCAACGACATCAGCGACAACAACGACGAGCTGGGCTCGGACCCGCACAACGGCTCGTGGGCCGGCTGGGAGGCCGGCGCGGGCAAGGCCGCCTTCACCACCAACCTGACCTTCAAGAACAACACCATCAACAACAACGGCTGCAACGGCCTGTGGATGGACACCGACAACTACGGCACGGTTGTCGAGAACAACACGATTGACAACAACTGCGGTGCCGGAATTTATGAGGAGGACTCCTATAACTTCACGATCACCGGGAACGACGTCGAGTCCAACGGCATGCCCAGCTCCCCCGGCGGCGGCCGCCAGCCCGGCTGGGCGTTCAGCGCGGCCATCCAGCTCCGCCGCTCCGGGTGCATCAACGGCGCCATCTGTCTGATCGCGAACAACACTGTCTACGACAACTACAACGGGATTGACCTGATCGAATCCCCGGCCACCCAGTCCCCCGGCCAGTACGGCAACTACTACGTACAGAACGTCGCCGTCCAGGACAACGGGATCAGCGCCACCAAGGGCGCGCTGACCGGGGCCTGGCAGGACGGCGAGGGCAACCTCGTCTTCAGCAACGGGAACACCTGGCAGGGCAACAACTACTGCGTCAGCCAGGCCACCCACCCGAACGACGGGTACACCTACGGCTGGTTCGGCTGGCTGAACGGATGGACTGACTCGTTGTCCACCTGGCAGGGCTACGGGCACGATTCCAGCGGCACGTTTACCCTCACCACCAGCAAGTGCACCCCGCCCGGCGGCAGCCAGGGCCAAGCCCCGTAGGTTACCACCGGCGTCACCAGCTCGGCGTCCACGCTGAACGGGTCGGTGAACCTGGAAGGGCAGAGCACTACCTGCCAGTTCCAGTACGGAACCACCACTTCCTACGGCCAGAGCACGCCGACATGAGCCACAAGCAGCGCGCCATCGACCGGACCAGGCCGCTCGACAGCAGGCAGGGCCGCTACCGGCCCCCCGATGTCCTCCTCGCCTTCCTGGAGGCCCTTTGATTATGCCGACATCATCCGATGGCTCACCCCCGCTGAGCAGGACATCCTCCCGCAGGTCGGCATAACGCGAAGGTCGGCTTAATCATGAATGCGCGGCCGGGCGCCCGGGCCCTGCAGTCCGGCGGCGGCGCATGCCTGCCGGAAGGCCTGCAGGACGGGGCCATAGCAGAGCGCGGTTCCCCTGATGGACACGAAGAACGTCGCTGCCGCCGGGTGCCTGCGGTGGCGCAGCGCGTTGTATCCCGCGAGCGCTTCCACGGTGCTGGGGTGGAGGGGAAGGATCCGCTCGCAGCGGGACTTGGCGGGCTGACCGGCAGCAGTCCCGCGTCCAGGTCGATGCCGTCCGCGGGGAGGGTGGGGGCCTCGCCGATCCGGATCCCGGTGACCGCGATCAGCCCGAACAGGGCGGTATAGGTCGCGGCCCGCATCCGGGGCCGCAGGCTGGCGCAGGCAGCGACTAGCCGGGTGATGTCGTCGCGGGAGTAGATGAAGGGGGAGGGTCTCTTGCCCTGCCCGGGGAACACGCCCCGGGGCGGGATCTCGGCTGCGGGGTCGGTCGTGCGCAGCCACGCGGCGAACGAGCGGACCGCGGTGAGCCGGTGCGACCAGGTCACCGGGTCCACTCCCTGCGGCAGTTGCGCCCACGCGATCGCGTGCTCCGCGGTCACCGTCGCCGCGCCCGCCTCATCCAGGTAGGCGGCGAACTGCGCCAGCACCTGCCCATCCCGTTCCAGCCGGAAACCCAGCGCGCGGCGCAGCCGCAGGTACTCCTGCACCCGCTGGCCCAGCGCGGCCGTCACCGGGCTTCTCCTTCCGGCGCGGCGGGTGCTGCTGGCCAGGGGCGGGCCAGGGGACCGAGGCGGTCCAGGCCCGCGCGGGCGTAGATCGCGGTGACGCCGTGACTGCGGCGGCGGAGCGCCTGGGCGATCCCGGCGAGCGGGACCCGGGCGCCGATCATGGCGCAGGCCGCGGTATGGCGCAGCCGGTGCGCGCCGAACGCGGGCATCCCGGCCCGCACGGCAGCGCGGCGGACGATGTTCGCCGCGGCTTCCCTGGTCAGCGGCCGGGTCGGCGCGATCCGCGTCGTGAACACCTCGCGGAACGCCACCGCCGGGCGGCCGTCCCGCAGCTACGCGGCGATCGCCGCGCCGGCATCGGCCGGGAGCGGGAGCCGGTCGAACTGGCCGCCCTTGCCGCGGACCCCGATCTCGCCGGCCCTCCAGTCGATGTCCTCCAGCCGGAGCCGGGCGGCCTCCCCGGCCCGCAGCCCGAGCCGGGCCAGCAGCAGGATGACCGCGTAGTCCCGGCGGCCCTCCGGCTCGTCCCGGTCGCACGCGCCGAGCAGCGCCGTGACCTGCCCGGGTTCCAGGCCTCTGGGCAGCAGCAATGTCCACTGTCCGGTCACGGCCATGGCCGCTGCGGACACGTCGGCGGCGACGAGCCCCTGCACATGGCAGTACCGCAGGAAAGCGCGCAGCGCGGCGGCGAGGTACTGCCCGGCCCCGGCCGACAGCCCGGCCGTCTCCGCCAGGACCGCCGCCGTCACGTCGGCCGACGTGATCACGCCGGGATCCCCGTCAGGAGCGCAGCGGGCGAGGAACCGGGCGGCGCGCGAGGAGTAGGCGGCGACGGTCATCGGCGCCAGCCCCCGCTCGGCGCGCAGGTACTCCGCGAACACGGATATCAGCGCGGCCGCCGCGTCCGGCGGCGGCTCCGGCGGCTCCGGCGGGAGCGCCCTCAGCCCGCCCAGGTAGCCCAGCAGCGGGCGCAGGCCCGCGAGCGACTTCGGCCGCTGGTGCCCCGCCGCGTGGTGATCGGCCAGGAACCTTCCCGCCTGCTCCCTGCCCAGGCTGTCCGCTGCGAGCCCCTCGCGGTCCAGCCAGCTGCTCACGTGCGCCATCAGCTGCAGCTGCGGCACCGTCGTCAGCGGCGTGTATCCCTGCTCCAGCAGCCACTGCCGGAACCCGCCCGCATACTCCGCCAGCGGCCCCGGCACGAACGCGTTCACGACCCTGCTGACCGGCTTGCCCATGATGATAACTCCGTTTCTCGGGGGGACTGCCGCACGACGAGGCGAACGCCGCCCGCCAGGCAGCGGGCGTCCCCGTCGTCCCGGGAGAACCCGGCACCACGAGAGTCACAAAACGGAACCGGAAAGTCGCTATCCGGAACATCCAGAAATTATGCCGGCACGGTTGAACGAGAAGCCCTTGCACGACACCAGTCCCGATGCTTCATCGGCATAACCGGCGGATCGGCATAATCCACGTATACGTGCTCGGGGACTCCGCGTGAGCCCAGCGCGGGCCGCAGCGCGGCAGCGAGCCGGACGGTGTCCTCGGCGAACCCGAACCGGGCGGCCATCACCGCCCGGGAATCCTGAGCGCCGTCTAACACCCGGGTCACCGTCGCCTCGCTACGCGCCGACCTCGCCAACGCCAAGGCCGCCAGCCACCGGCTCACCACCGAGCACGCCGCCCTCGGCCGACGCCTCGGCCAGGACGCGCTCGCCGGCCTCGACCCCGCGACCAGCGACACCAGCGCCGCCAGCGGCCGACTGTCCCAGCTTGAACAGGCACTGTTCGAGGCCGGAGAGCAACTCGCGCAGCGCACCGAGGAACTCCAGCCCGCCCGCCAGATCAACCGCGAGCTCATCAGCAAGCTCAACCGGGAACACCGCTGACCACGCGGACGAACACATTCCTGTGCCATGCCGACCGTGGCGCACACCCGCGTGCCACACGAATCCGCAGGTCACGACCCATGGCACACAAGATCATCTCCAGAAAAGGACACGAATCGCCGACCTCAACCCGCGTCTACCTGCACGCCGACATGGACATCAAGGAACGCGCCCTGGCCCGCACCACGCCACCCGGCACCGACCCCGGCTGCTACAGCGCCCCCGACAGCCTCCTCGCCTTCCTCGACGGACTCTGATCCCTCACCCGGTTATGCCGCGCAACGCCACTGACGCGACCAGACGACAACGCCATCCTGGACCAGCGCGGCATACCGGGCGGTCGGCATAGGCCTTGACCGTGTTCGGTGACCTGCCGATGTTGCTCAGGTACGCCAGCCAAGACTCCCACCGCAGCGACCGGCACGCCGTCGTCACCCAAGACGGTCCACGACTCAACCCGCGAGCCGGGCACCACGACCCGATGCACCTGCATGCTTCCCCCACTTCACCCACGTACTAGACGAAGCAGCAGATAACCATGTCAACCACAGTGAGCAAAGCAACCAGAAGAGCCAGTGTTAGACATCAAGGACAGTAGAGGTAGTGCCCTAGATAACCACGGTGGCGGTTCCCCTCTTCAGCTCAGCGGTCTCATCGATCGCCAGGATTGCTTCCGCATTGCCAGCTGGCCAACGATGAACCGCTGCAGCGCGGCCAGCGCCGCCGTCCAGTCCCAGCGGTGCTCCGCCAGCAGCGCCTGCATCCGCCGCGGCGTCGCGTGCCCGGCCGGCTCCGCCAGCTGCCAGCACGACCTGCGGTCCCCCGGCTCAGCCAGCAGCGCCCCGATATAGGCGAACGCCGCCAGCCGCGACCTGGCCTGCGTGAACACCCCCGCCAGCAGCGCGAACAGCTCCCGCCGCAGTTCCCCCGGCCACGCCCCGTCACCTATGATGGCCCCGACGGCCACCTCGCTCTTCAGATGTCTCACAAACGATGATCGTGAGGTGGCCGTCACGCTCCGTCAAGCCTGTGCTGCGGGCACCCGCGACCGCCAACCCGGTAAGTAACAAACCGGGACTGTAGTAAATTGATCAGAAGAAGATGTCCGGGCAAGCCGCGGTGCCACTGCTCGGCAAGGCTTCCCGCTCACCGCCCGGACTGATGAACAACAGGAGCCGTATCCGTCGTGAGATATGGGTCAGTTTCCAAGTAGAACCCGTCATAGCCATCGAGAATCAAGACCGAAAGGCTACTCTCATGTTATTATGACGCAGCCTTGATCGATATTCATTTCATGTTTCCTCGTTGTGCGCACCATGCAGGTAGCGCGAATGCGCTTATAGCGGTGCGGGACAACGCGAGTTCCTGCGGCATGGACGCTGGCTGGACCATCACGCTGAATGCCCGACATCTAGCACGTGCCGGATGATCAAGATGGCGGACAGCCCGGCGACCCTAGCTAATGGGCCACGATGGATGGTTGGCCAGTCACGCTATCGCGAGTCGGGTGAAATGCAAGTAGGTCGGGATGTCGTCACGTAAAGATTGCGTCGTAGCTCAGTACCGCAATTCGGAAGCTGTAGCCGACTATGCGCGTGCCAACGAGGGATCACGGCCAGAAGGCCGGTTCTTCAGATCACGGCTGCAGCTTGTCGGGAAAACCCTGGCCTCCTGTCCTGGGGGTAATCTGCTGGATGCTGGATGCGGCCCCGGGATAATGGTTCATACTCTGCTAGAGTCCCGTCCGCATGACTTCCGCATCACGGTGCTGGATCAGTCTTTCGAAATGATCAAGTATTGTGTAACAAAGGTACACGATACTGGCAAGATCTATCCAACTGTAGGTCAGCTCGAGGCAATGCCTTTTGTCGATGCCACCTTCGACGTCACCCTTGTTATGGGCGCGCTGGAATATACCAACATTCGGCTGGCTATCCGTGAGATATCCCGTGTCACCAGGCCTGAGGGCCTCATCATCGTGACCATGCTCAACCCGCTAAGCGCATACAGACTTGCCGATTTGCTCCTTCTCTCACCCGCAACTCGGCTACTCGGAGTGGTCGAGAAATTGCGCGGGGTTCCTACGGGGCATCGACACGGGGGGCATCCCAGCGGCATCCGCGCGTATCCTGTGTTCATACTCCGTCACCTGATGAGGCAGGCCGGATTGCAGCCTGTCGACATCATTTATTTCGATGTCACACCCACCATACCGCCTTTCGATCGCCTTCCGGGAATGATACGCAGGGCAGAGCGAACTCCCTACGAGCGCACTGTGACTCGCGGCTGGCGCCGCTGGATGGGTACGGCCTACCTCATCACCGCTAGACGTTCCTGAACCAGGTTACCGTCAGCGAGATCCTCGATCCCCTTGCCGCGTACTGCAGACGAACTAACGGTTCAAGACACTAGCCTCACGTCCGCACTTTGCCAGACCCCGGAAATGCTAGACCCAGAAAAACTCCGTCGACACGGCTCCGCCGCTTCGGCTATGACCATTCGAAGCAGCGCTGGACAATCGAGGTCAGCGACGGCTTCCCGCGATCTCCTGGTATATCTGCGTGGCGGCAGCTGCCTTCACAGGCCAAGTCCACTCGGCTGCCCACTTGACGGCCGCCACGCTACGCGACTCCCATTCGTGATCACACAGGATGGTCTGCACGGCGGAAGCAAGGCGACCGGGGAGATCACTGGGCTTCGGCGGAAGTGCGACCTTCAGAGCCGCGAGGCCGACATCGGCGTCGGCAATTCCGGCAAGGTCCAGGGCGACGGCCGGCAGGCCCCGGCCGAGGGCCTCAATGAACGGTGCGCCAAAGGACTCACGCAACGAGCTGAACAAGAGGACGCTTGCTGAATCGTACAGAGACCTGACGTCTTCCAGGGAAACCCTCCCGAGCATCTGAACATCTTCGGTAAGCCCAAGGCGATCGATCGTCGCGCGCACCTGCGTGCGAAGTGGCCCGTCGCCAGCGATGATCAGGCGAGCCGGCATGGACCGGCGAAGCTCGGCAAATGCTTCGACAGCAAGTGTGGGCGCCTTACGCGGCAGTAGCGTTCCAACCCAAAGCACTACCGGAGTTCCAGACGGTTGCTGCCGAGCGTCGGTGAGCCAGTCGGATGCCAGGCCATCGGCCAGCATGTATCGAATGTCGGTACCCCCGAGACGTTGACATGCAGCCGCCGTTGCCGAGTTGCACACGAGCGTTACAGCGGAGTTCTTAATTGTCTGATGGCACCGGCTGTTCAGTTTTAGCAACGGTCCCGTAGATGCAGTCCTAAGTACCTCAGACGGCCACTCGCGCCCGAAGTAACGCCAGTAGCTGGCGGGAGCGGTTTGGCCGCCACCGACCGGACCGTAAACGAGGGGAACGGGCAGCCGCCAGAGCATGCTGCCCAGGTGGAGCCCTCCGTACGTCACGTGGTGCGTGACATCGAATTGCTGCGTCTGCGCCTCAATAGCTTTTAGCGCCGCATGCTGCCAGCGTCCATAAATGTCATATGCCCACAAATGCGTCGAGAGGTGCGGTATCCGGGACGTGGGCATATCGATGAAACGGAAAGATACACTTGGTGGGCATTTCGCGAGTATTTCCTCACGGTTGTTCGATATCGTTAGTACCGTTACTTCGTGTCCAAGCTCCGCGAGGGCCCCGGCCCAATGCCACCCGGTCCCCGGCTCGCTACCACGGCCTGGACGGCAGGCGAAGGCGGAAAGTAGGACCCTCATGAAAACTCCAACCCGTTGTATTTACGCTTCGTACCAGCCATTTGCACTATCTCGACCATCTTGCCGACCTCTGACCCCGAGCGGATAGCCTTTGATGCGAGGGACGCTGAGAAGTGCCACGCCCCTTGCCGAGGCACCCTCATTCTACGGTCAACCCCAGATGTCGCGTTGCACGTTAAGAACGACACGTGAGCCGAGGCGGTCCAGGCCCACCGGGAACTCCCGCATGTCCGCTAGGCTCTCGCGCACGGCGCGCTGCCGTTCCATGGGGCAGATGACCAGCAGGAAGCCGCCGCCGCCCGCACCGGTCAGCTTGGCGCCCGCTGCCCCGGCCTCGAGCGCCCGCTCGACCGCCATGTCTATCTCGGCATTGGATACGCCCGCGGCTAGCTGCCGTTTGGCCTCCCAGCCCTTGCGCATCGCTTCGCCAACCGCGTCTACATCCCCGCAGCGCAGCCGGTCGGCGGCCAGGCCCGCGAGGTCGCGCAGGAGGTCGAACTGATCATGGGTGACCTTGATGTTGGCGGTCTGCTCGGCCAGGATCGAATTCGCGCTCCTGGTAACCCCCGTATAGAACAGCATGATATGCCGCTGCAGGTCCCGGCGCCCGGCTGCGGGAAGCTCCAGCTCTTCGGCCACCACTTGATCGCCGGGCCCGAAGCGGATGTCCCGGATGCCGCCGTAGGCGGCGATGTACTGATCCTGCTTGCCGATGGGCTTCCCGCAGCGGTCGATCTCGATCGTGCAGGCACGATCGGCCAGTTCCTCCGCGGTTACCTGCCGTCCCCGGTACGTGAACAGGGCGTGCAGCAAGCCGACCGTGACCGAGGAGGAGGAGCCGAGGCCGGAGCCGCCCGCCGACGGGATGTCGGCCAGTGTGGTGATCTCCACGCCGTTCGTCACGCCGGTCATCCACATCGCCTCACGGACCAGCTCATGCTCTAGGTCCTCGACGCGGGAGACAATCTCCTTCTTCGAGTAGTTGACGTAGATGTCGTTGTCGAACCGCTGCTTGACGATCACATAGATGTATTTGTCGATCGCGCAGTTCAGGACACGGCCGCCGTGTTCGCGGTAGTAATCGGGCAGGTCCGTGCCCCCGCCCAGCAGGCCGATGCGCAAAGGCGTCTGGGTGATGATCATGTCGCGGCTCGCACTAGCCACTCCTGCTGGGCCCGCTGGTACGCGTCAACCGTTCCCACATCGCGGAAGTAGCCTTCCACCGGCACGGCCTTCGCCCGGCCTACCAGCCGCGGCAGCAGGTCATAGCCGATGTCACACGGTGGCGGGCCGCCGATCTCGTCGAGCACACCCGGATGGAAGGCGTACATCCCGGCATTCACCAGATCGGAAACCGGCTGGCTCGGCTTCTCCTCGAAACCGACGACCGTGCCCGCCGCGTCAAGTTCCACCACACCACCAGCGGACGGCCGCTCGGAATGGAAGACCGTCAATGTCGCGATCCCGCCGTGCTCCCGGTGCGCCTGCACGAGAGAGCACAGGTCGAAATCGGTCAGGTTGTCGGCATTGCAGGCTAGGAACATCCCTTCTCCGTCGACCCAGGCCCGGTTGGCGGCGAGCGTGCCGGCGCTGCCGAGCAACTCCGGCTCAAAGAAGGTGCGCACGGTCGGCGTCCCGGCCCGGGCCTGGAGATGGTGACGCACCACGTCCGGTAGGTGGTGCAGGTTGACCAGGACCTCGTCGACACCCGCACGGTCGAACGCGTCGAGCCAGATGTCGAGCAGGGGCCGCCCCCCGATGGGGAGCATGCACTTCGGGACGGTGTCGGTGATCGGCCTCAGCCGACTGCCGATGCCCGCAGCGAGCAGGAAGGCCTTCATGCTCCCGCCTTCCTGACCACCCCGAGCGCGCGCATCCGGGCGTCGGCCTGGGCCAGCACCCCGTCCAGACCGTCCATGCCCTCAAGCCACGCGGCATACGCCGCCACGGATTGGGCCGGCGTGCGCCTGGGCTCCCAGCCCAGCGCCCGCAGCGCGCTAATGTCGGACAGGATGTGCCGTGTGTCGCCGAAGCGGTACTCTCCGGTCACCATTCCCGGCTGGTCGGACCCGTACTGGCGCATGACAATGTCTGCGAATTCCCGGGTGGTGACCGCCTGACCGCCCCCGACGTTGAAGACCCGCCCGGCGGCCCGATCGTCCGAGAGCACCAGCACGTTGGCGTCCACCACGTCCTCGATGTTGACGTAGTCCCGGATCGCCCCGCCGTCCTCATAGAGGATGGGCGCCTTGCCCAGCAGGTAGCTCAGGCAGAAGATGCGGCACGCGCCCGAGTAGGCGTTGTAGACCGACTGCCGGGGACCCTGGACGATGCTGTACCTGAGCGCAACGGTGGGGATGCCGTACCGGCGGCCCAGGTTGACGGCGACCATCTCCTCAGCGAGCTTCGACATGCCGTAGGCGTTCTGGGGATTTGAGACCCGCTCGGGCGTGGCCCGCATCTCGAGCGGGCCGCCGCATTCCGGGCAGGGGATGTCCCACTGGCTCGCGGCCAGGGCGCTTTCCGGTCGCATGCCCGGCGTCTGCTCGCCGTCGACCGGGCACCGGTAGAGTCCCTCGCCCATCGCCGACTGCGACGAGGCCACCACGACCCGGGCGAGGTCAAGGCGCTCGGCCACGATGATCTCGTAGAGCAGGGCGGTCGAGACCACGTTCACGTCGGAGAACCGCGAGAACTCGGGCAGGTAGTCCTGGTAGGCGGCGAAGTGGTAGACGGCATCCACGCGGCGCAGAAGGTTGGTGACCAGATCACGGTTGCGGGTGTCACCCTGATAGAAGTCAACTTGGGGGCTCAAGTACGCCGGCTCCCCATCCCGGTGTACCGGGGGGGTCAGCGCGTCGAGCACCATGACCTCGTGTCCAAGCGACAGCAGCCGGTCGCACGTGTGAGAGCCGATGAACCCGGCTCCGCCGGTGACGAGGATCTTCATGTGCGTCAGTACTCCCGGCGCTCGGCTGTCTCGCGGTACACATCGAGGGCGGACGCGGCGATCGGCCCCCAGGTGACCTGGGCGGCCCGCCGGAACGCGAGATACTGAGGATCTTCCGTCAGGAGGTTAGTCGTCGCGCGCATTCGTACCTGTTAGCTCCGTTCTGCGGTTGTCAGGGTACCCGGCGTTCGCATGGCGCCGGGGCTTCCAGCGGCTGCCATCATTCAGAACACAGTCGTTGAGATCGCGTCTGCGCTCATTCGCGACTGGCGGATGTACTGGGCCAGGGCATGCATGATGGCCTGGTGCAGGTCCTCGACGATGCCATAGTTCGTGCAGTCGACATGGATGCTGACCTCGGCCACGGTCCTGGCGGCGCCTCCGTCGAAGCCGGTGACGGCTATGGTACAGAGCCCTTGGTCGCGGGCCCAGGTGAGCGCGCGGACGATATTGGGCGAACGACCTGACGAGGAGATCGCGAGGAGCACGTCGCCCGGCCTGGACTGGGATTGAAGCTGGTAAACGAAGACGTTCTCGTAGCCGGTGTCATTTGCTATCGCAGTGAGGAGTTCTACGTTGGTGCTGAGGCTGAGCACCTGGGGGCTGAGGTCGGTGGCTGTCCGGATGCCCTTCACGTGGTCGCACTGCATGTGGTTTGCGATCGACGCCGAGCCGCCGTTCCCGCAGGAGAAGATGCGGGCGCCCCGCAGGTAAGCCTCCACCAGGATCGCCGCCGCACGCTCAAACCCGGCAGGCTCGATAGACTTCGCGGCCCGGGACATCTCCTCGGCATAGGCGTCGAAGTACGATGCCGCGCTAGCGAAAGGTCCGATCGGGAATTTGACCGGGCCGCCGTCGGCAGCCGACGCGAAGGCCCGAAGATCGTAGGCAGAACTCATACGGCGACACGCTCCAAGATGAACGGGGCTGCGGCAGCCAGGCTCGGGAACGACCAGACACCTGGGCACTGGTAGTCGTCAGTTCCCAGGTAGACCGCCGATGCCCCGACCGCCTTGGCCAGGCCGATGTCCTCAGGCCGGTCGCCCACGACCCACGACGCGGTAAGGTCGAGGCTGAGCGCGCTAGCTGCTGCGTTCGCCATGCCGGGCCCCGGCTTACGGTCCTCGCTGGTGCGAGCGAAGGCCTCCACGATTCCGGCGGGATGGTACGGGCAATACAGAAACAGGTCGATATGCGCCCCGTACCCTGCCAGGCGCGCTTCGATGTGCTGGTGCACACGAGCAACGTCGTCAAGCCCGTACAGGCCCCGTGCGACCCCGGCCTGGTTGGTCACGACTGCGACCGGGATGCCGGCCCGATTGAACGTGGCAATCGCCTCCGGCGCCCCTTCGATGAACTCGACCCGGTCGACCGAGCCGACGTATCCGTGGTCAACGATTATCGTGCCGTCGCGATCAAGAAGTATGCCGGGCCACAAATGCGTACTCGATGGTGCGCACATCGGTCTGCTCCATCCGACGAGCAACGTGTTGGCGTGAACCTCGCCAGGGTGCGCCGCAGCCGCCGGACCCACGTCGCCAAGACCGGCCACTGGAGCCTTCACCACGTCACCTCACCTGGTTCGCTCGCGCTAGGGAATCTGCCTCCGGGCATAAGATCGTCCAGCCGTTAGCTGTGATACGACGAACCTTGCAAAGGTGCGGCCTGGGTTGGGTCCTGGCTGGGCCTATGGTGGAGAGAGTTGACTAATCCGAGTCGATCACCAGTTCTAGCGGTTGGGTAGCCGTGCGCCGAGGTGCCCGCGTTGGCGGATCCGGTTGGGCGCGGTCCCCGCCGAACCGGGTTAAGTGGAGTGCGCTTACTGTGACCCGTGGGGCTGTTGCTGTCACGTTCGCTGTCATTGCCGATGGCTGCTCTGCTGGGTGCGTAGGGTTTCCAAGGTCGACAGACGTGAACGGTCGCCCCCCGGTGTATCAGGGCCTGGCCGTCGCGGGTCTATTGAATCGTGGGGTTTTCCGCCGGTCCATGCAGCTCGCCTCAAAGTCTGGCACCAGCGGGGCGGCCAAAGCCGGGGCCTGCCCCGTCGGCTGGGCACCTCGGGAGGCAGGTGCGGGACGATCACCTGCCACTGGGCGTCGGTCAAGTCACTGGAATAACCCCTCATACGCCGCCGTCCGGCCAGGAATGTACCTGGGGCAGGCGCGAGCTCTCGTGTCTTGCTGGTCGTCACAAATCGGGATCATGGGGCCCGCGCCTGGCATCTCATAGGCATAGCACGCCGCCACCCTCGGCAAGCCGCCCCACCTGGCACCGAGCCCGGACACCGACTTATCAGACCCTCACTGAGGGTTACGAACTTAGCCCACCTCAGACCACGCCGCCGAGCGGTTCCGTGCGACATCAGCGACGCGCTCAGTCTGGCCAGTCGGTCGGCTACGACACTGTGATCTGCCTCGCGGCAGTGTCAAGCGACCTGCCCCACTCAGCCATCCTCAGGAAAACCCGGGGGGACTGGCTCGATCTTGCTGTCGGGGAGCTAGCGATCGATACAGCCTGAAAGGACTCTTCGATGAGACAGACAATACGCCATAAGGTTGCGGCTAGCCTACCCCCAGAATTGGCAACCGCGCTTAAAAATCCATGGCGGATTATGCGGCACCCACTCATTCTGACTACAGTCGGTGAAGCTGGACGTCGGAGCACCACGGAAGAACTCGAGACGCCGTGGTGGAATAGACGGGCAATCAGTTACTTGAGTCGACACCTGCGGCCAGGCGACCGAGCCTTTGAATGGGGATCGGGCGGCTCTACAGTATGGCTGGTCCGGCGGGGCGTTTCGGTGACGTCGATCGAGCATGATCCCGAATGGGTGAAGAAGGTGATCGACCGTTGTCCGACAGCAGATATTAGGCTTATCTCCGGCACAACGCAGGGTCAACTTACGGCCGAGCCACACCATCGCAACGCGTTCAAACTAGAGGACAAGGCCCAGCACTTCTTTGATGATTATGTCGCTGCGATAGATACATTCGAAGAATGCAGTCTCGACATCGTGATTGTTGATGGTATGTGTCGTATGGAGTGTGTGCGTCGGGGTGCGTCGAAGGTTAAGCCCGGCGGCGTGCTGGTCGTGGACGACACCGATTATCGGTTTGGCGATCCCGAAGAGCTTCTTCCCGGATGGCAGGCTGTCGGCATTTGGGGATTCAAGACGACGCGGGATTTGAGAGAAACGACCTTCTTTCATAGGCCGAAGTAAATTCTTAATGGAACCGGGGTCTGAATATGCGTAGCGGTCGATCAGAGTATTCGAGAGCCCGCGAGCGGCTCGCTAACGCGAGGAATAGGTTGCAAGGTGGCGCTCGGGCCAGGCTTTCCGGAGCCGAAAGGTTTGGGACGCATCCTGTGATACTTGGGAAAGTTTCTTTCCGTCTGGACGGGAAGGCCTTTTTCGGAGACTGGTTTGCGGCCGAGGGTCTGGTAGTGGCGATAAAAATATCAGTAGCCAAAACCGCTACGCTATCAATCGGCGACCATGTGTACATGAACGCAGGTACATCCATCGAAGCGTGGCACGACGTGCAGATCGGGAGCCACGTCCTTATGGCACCGTTCGCGTCGATAATCGACGACGACCGCCATGAGGTTGAGCCTGACGCAGTCCTGTATAAAGGCCCAACAATCGTGGGAAATAACGTATGGCTGGGCCGCAATGCTGCCCTCATGCCCGGCGTGACTGTCGGCGACGGATCCGTGATCGGCGTGAACTCGGTGGTGACGAGGGACATCCCGCCGAACTCATTCGCAGCGGGCGCGCCGGCACGGGTCATCCGGAAGCTTGAGATACCCAGCGGGTGGGTGCGCCGGTAACGACCATAGCGGAGCGCGGGCCACATCGCCACGCCCGCCGTGTCCCCTGGCTCCGACGGCGACCAGGACTAGGACCAGGACCAGGCGGCCGTCGCTGGCAGACGCGTGCGCCTGCTCAGGGGATTGGGCTCGGGCTCCCTGGCAATTATCCGGACCGGACTTTCACCGGCAGGCGACGATGAGCTGTGCAGGTAGCGATGGACGGAGGGATGCGGGCACGCCTGCGACCTCGTTATCGCGAGGAGCGGCCCAGGCGGCATGGCGAGCACGTGTAAAGATAATCCACCGCTAGAATCGGGCTGATGACCGGGATGTTGACGTTGAGGTGCGCCTGTGACACCTTCATGAACTTCCGGTTCGGCTGGCCGTGGCTCCAGTTATGCGATACAGGAAAAGAACGCTCGATCTTGAAGAAGCGACTGAGGTCCCGGCGGAAATCATCCGGCAGCTGCACGTTACTGTACAGCCGGTAAATCTCCCTCTTCCGGTGGGCAAAGTTCTGGTACGTCAGGATGAACTTGCCGCCATCATTGAGCAGGCCGACGATCTCCGCGAACTTCTGCGACTGGAATTTCCCGACGTACTCGAACATGCCCTGCGCCACGACCACGTCGAACTTCTTGTCGCGGAAGCTGACCGGATCATCGATGATGTCCATCTCGATGAGGTTCGGCGCCGGCTCTGAAATGGCTATGTCGATGCCGTAGTAGTGCACGCCGGGCGGCATGAGGCGGGCCAGGGTCGCGGGCCCGCATCCGACGTCGAGCAGGTCACACTCACGCCCACGGGTGACCCGGCGCACTTCCCGCGCCACCTTGCGCATCCTGAAATGCGGCTCCGAGAACTTGAGGTTCTCATCCGCCCACACGTCCCGCTTGTAGTACCGGACCTCACCTTCATCCTTCTTATGGAGCGCGTTGCCGATGTTACCCTCAGAAACGTAGTTTTCGCCGCCAGGCCGGTCGTTCACAACTACTCCTCTGGGTGAAACCTATCCTATGGATGAACACCTGTGCGAGCACGCCTGTGCTCGGCTGTGGTCCTTGCCGGTTCGGGTGCCCGAAAGAGCAAGGCGGACAACGTAGCGAATTGGCTGCTGAGAAGCCGCGCGTTCGCCGCAGTGCGCTCCGTCATCGTTGGCCGCAGCTTGGCTGACCGGCTTTCGAGGTCCGTGAACTGCTCGATCAGCCGGTCAACATCCAGCGAGTGGGCGGATTGGCAGAACTCAGCCAGGCCCATCTCCGCCATGAGCGCGCCGAACTTCGCGGCATAGCCCACTGACAGGGTGGGCTTCGCCAACTTCAGCGCATACAGCACGTTGTGATAGCGGGAGGCGACGACAGTGTCAACGGACGCTATCTGTCGCATCAGTTCGTCAAGAGAGGACACTGGCTCGGCGATGAACTGCGACGGGCCGAGCTCGGGTCGGTGTGCACGCAGGTGAGCGATGACCTCATGCATGATGGGCTCGTCATGTACGTCGGTCGTGAACATCCGTACTGGACGGCCGCTGTCCACCAACCACAGGACAAAGCTCTTCATCTTATCAACGTAGGAAGCACGAAGCTGGTCCGCCTGCTGACGGTCGTCATTGCCGCCGTGATAGTCCATGACACCAACGCCCACGGTTCCTGCTATAACTGGAGCTTCGTGAGGTACCGGAAGAGCGAATGCGAGATCGGGATAGACGGCGTCTTCCGACGTATCGAGGCCCATTCGCAGCATCGCGTCCCTCGAGAAAGTGTCCCGGAAGGATCGGTAATATGCGAGCCGGGCAGCTGTGGTGATCAGCCGCCGGGTAAGCCGCTGACGAATGTCATTCGACCCGACACTCACCAGCGCGACCTTCGTCCCGAACAGCCTGCCGGAAGCGCAGACGAGGAACATCGAGTATGGGGTATGCCAAGCTCGCACGGAAATGGTCGCCTCAAGTGCTCCCGTGCCGGGCACGATTACGACATCGTGACGACGGACCCAAGAGGCCGTACGAAACGCGTCGATAGCAATCCCCAGAGGTACTTTCAGGACCTTCGCGGCAAGCGCTGCCTTGCCGGGCGCCTCCTGAGTCTCCGTGGCGCACCAGCGCAGGCGAGTTGCAGGGACGCCGTATCGCGCCGTTATCTGGTCCGGTCCCGAGCACAGAAAATCCAAGATCGCATCGGAATGCTCTGCGCGAAGGTACGCAACCATAGCTTCCAGCGAGCCGTCGTTACCGAGATTGCCTGAGCCCAAGAGGCCGACAAGGCCTACCCTAGGCGCAACAGTCATCGCGCGGGTACGTCTTTTGGCCCGAAAGATCAAAGTCACCGCAACCTCATCTCCTAGCCTTCCGTGTTAGCGTCGCCCGGGACAGCGTCCCCGAAGTGATCGACTCTAAATCGTCGCAGTTCTGGCCAAGCCGAGACGCTCACGGCAGCCCCTCATCTCGAAGGAGACCTTAGATGGGCAACCAAGGGTCGCCCGCAACACAAGACCTGCCGTGGCTCCATCGTGATACATCCGAGGGTACTAGTATGACTCCGGCCCTCGCCGAACTAGCAAGTGGCAGTTACCGACCGTACGAGCTGCCTGGCACGTGTTGAGCAGGGTGGTGTTCACCATGACGATTGAGCCGCCAGTGGTCACGGACCGTTATGCCGCTGGAGGCTGACAGTACCCCATTTCCACCTGAAGAATCGCCGCGTGGCGGCTGGCTGGCACGAAGATCTGTGCGGGCCAGGTCGCAGCCCACCTGTGTGCCTTGTTCCGAGCGCGACCGCGGACGGCGACCGGACATCCTGCACTCCAGCCAAGAGGAGGGCTTCATGACGCCGACCGGAGTGCCTGAGTGATGATGTCGCTCACCTGCAGCGCGGTGCGCTCCCATGAGAAGTATTCGGCCATCTCAGGTGCGCGCTCGTAACAGCTCTCATACAGCGCGTCATCCGCGAGGGCCGCCGCGATAGCGGCGGCGAGCTCGTTCTCGTCGTCCCTGGTAATGAGAGCCCCGGAGACGCCGGGAGTTATGATCTCCGGCATCGCGAAGGCGTCACGGGCCACACACGGCAGTCCCCGCGCGAGCGCCTCGGCGAAGACGAGCCCGAAAGGCTCCCTTCTCGACGGCATCACGAACAGGTCATGGCGGTCGTACAGCGGCGCGACCTCCTCAGGAGGCAGGGACCCGAGGAACCGGACGCCGGCCGGCGGGGTCCCGGGCATCGGCCACGCCTGCGGCCCGGCAACAGTCAGCGTGATCTGCGGGTCGTGCTCGCGGCGCAGGACAGCCAGCGCAGCGACGACGAGGTCGCCGCCCTTGCGGTAGAAATCCCCCCCGACGAAGAGCAGCCGACGACGGGCCGCGGCGCGTTCTGGCAGCGGAGGGCGCAGCTGGTGTCCGCCCCGCCCATCGGAGGGGCTGACGGCGAGAGTGCCGTCCGGGGGCACCCACCCGGCTGAGATCCCAGGAGGGACTACGTGGACCTTCGCGGGCGGCACACCGGTCTGCTCAACCAGGGAGCGGGCCAGCCAGCGGCTCTCCGCGATGATACCGGTCGCGTGCTCGTAGATGACGACTTGCCGCTCGCGACAACGTGCAACCGTCGACGGTGTCATCGACTTCATAGCCGCGTACGCGTCGACACCGCCGGCCGCCGGAACCACCGCATCGTAGCTTACGTCGCTGTACGTGAAATATGGGACAGGCAGGACGGCGAGGTCGTGGATCGTCAGCACGGCGTCACAACCACGTGCTGCGGGGTTCCGTGACAGTTCGCGGCGCAGCGCGTGCTCGATATAGGAATCGGTGAGTCGCGAGTAATACCAGGTGCTGGCCAGTCGGCCAGAACGGGGACGGGTATGGATAGCCTGGAGGATGGCGCGCTGCAGGCGCGGAATCGGCACGCCGATGTCGGTCGTCTCAGCCGCGAGCCGCAACGCTGCGCGCAGATTCCAAGCCGAGCGGGACCAGGTGGATTCCGGGACCTTGTCCCATTTGCAGGCGAATCCGATGCGCGGCTGCGGCGAGCCCGTGGCCATCTCCTGCATCCGGCCGCGCGTTGCGCGGAACTCTTTAAGCAACGCCAACGGGTCTTGAGGGCCAACGAGACGAGCCGGGTCGTCTCCGGAAGCGCCCCGCCAGGGACGGCTGCTGGTCACTGGTTCTCCTGTATCTCTTCTTGAAGTTCCCCCGGGATTAGGCCAATTCCGCACCCGTACGGATCTGATGCAACATGCTAACGTTGTGCGCCACCGAGCGTATGGAAGGAACTAGCACGGCCCTGAGGCAACCGCGAGCGCGGAGCCAAGCCCTTCATTGCCACCACCCAGATCTTGGAAACGAACCGGGCGGGGCAGTCCGGGACCGCCCGGTTCTCAGTAGATCCGCGACTGCCGATCCCTGATACCGGGCCCGACGTTCCTCCCCGCTATCGGCAAATGGCAGCGAGCCGGGCTCATCACCGGCCGCCGCATCAATGGCCGCGGGCACCTGCCTGTTCCCGCCATGGCGCACATATCGATGGCCACGACCTGCACGGCGCCCCGCCAGGCCAGCGCGGCGCCAGCGCTTGTCGTATCAGGGCCACACCACCGGTGCTCATATATACGCTCTACGCCGAGGCATCCAGTTCGACAAAGCTTACTCTCGGGCCGGGTTAGCCGAAGGGGGATTCCCATGACTGCCGCCGCTACGTTCCGCTTCCTCGCGCCGATGCCCCGGCTCGTCAGCGACCCCCGGACTGGCAATGACACTGCGCGGTGGGCGGCGGAGTTGCGCCGTATCGAGGATCTGGGATTCCACGCCGTCGCCGTGTCCGAGCATTACAGCTCCGGTTGGACGATGGACGCTCTCACCGCGATGAACTTCGCTCTCGCCAGCACCACGCGCCTGCGCGCTATACCGCTTGTGCTGAACAATGACCTGCATCACCCGGCCATCCTCGCCAAGGCGATCGCCACCGCCGACGTGCTCTCGGGGGGCAGGGCCGCCGTCGGGATCGGCGCCGGCTGGCTCGTGGATGACTACAAGGCGCTCGGCGCCAACTACGACATTGCCCCTATCCGGATTGACCGCCTAGCAGAGGCATTGCAGATTATCGCCATGTTCTTCGCCGGGCTGCCGGTGACTTTCGGCGGCCGTTACTACCGGCTGGACGGCCTCGAAGCGCTGCCCCGCTCTGTCCAGGACCCGCGACCGCCGGTCCTGGTAGGCGGGGGCGGCCCCCGGATGCTCGCCTTGGCAGGCTCGCTCGCGGACATCGTAGGGGTGCATGCCCGGCTCGGGCCGGGAGGCTTCGACGCGGGGGCGGCGGAGGGACTTTCCAGGGCGAGCATTGACAAGAAGATCAGCCTGGTTGCCGCTGCGGCGTCCGAAGCCGGGCGGCCGGTGCCCGCGATCCAGTTCACCTGCTATGACGTGAACATCGCAGACGTGCAGGTCACGCCGATCCGCCCGTCGTTCAGCGATTTCATCGATGCCCATCCGGCCAGTTTCGCCGACTCGCCTACCTCACTGCGCGGCGAGATTGGCAAGTGCGTGGACGACCTGCAGCGGTGGCGGGACGAACTCGGGATCTCCTATTGGAATCTGGGCGGCAACGTGGAGGCGATCGCCCCGATCGTCGCCCGGCTGTCGGCCGAATAGGTCCGGACGGACCTCCGGCAGCCTACGGCCCACACCGTCTCCACCCGATGCTGAGGCGCCAGTGTCCTGGCGAGGGGAGCTGGCGGGACCTCACGCCCGGCCATCCAGGCTGACGCTGTAGACACTCAGCTGGAAGGTGCCGGATGTGTCCGGCGGCAGCTGGGTGAACCAGATAAGCACGTAGCGGCCGCGCTCTGGCCTGGTGAGGTGCAGGGACACCTGTCCGCCAGCATCAGATGCGTGCCCGACGGGATGCAGGTCCGTCAGCGACGACGCCACGGCCCCGACACGCACCTGGAAAGCAGCGCCCGGCAGGCGGCCGAGCAAGAGCCGGACGGTGCTGACGGTCACCGTCCGGCCCATGTCAAGGAGCAGGCCCGTGCCCGGCTTCAGGTTCCCGAAGGACGCGCTGGCGTACCATTCCGTGTGCCAGGCCGTAGCGGGATTACCGTCAATCGCGAGATGGGCGAGCTGGTTATTCTCGCCCCGACCGTCCCCGTACGGATCGAACGAAACCGCGCTGACGGGTTTAAGTACCTGCACGCGCCCATTACGGTTCGTGGTGGACGACGCACGTCCGGTAGCGCCGGCCCGGGCTGGCGCCTCGGTGGTCCGGGCGTGTGCGTCGGCGGCCGGATGAGTTCCGGTCAGGTGCTGCGCGAGCGTAAAGCCGGTGGCGGCAATGGCCGCCAAGAGCGCTATGCCGCCTGCGGCGAGTCGCACCCTGCCCGCGCCTGCGGGCCTCTTTGCTCGCCGGGCCGACCGTGCCGGTACCGGCGGCCTGGTCTCGGTGCGGTTCCGGGGGCGCCGGCCTGTCTCTGGCATCCCCGGGGGGGCAGACGGCAGCTGGGGCGCCGCGGATGCCGGAGGGGACGCGGCGGCCGTGACCGGGCTGCCGCGGCGCCGCCAGTTCGGGCGGATCAGCCCGAACCCGCGACCGGCAGGTAGGTGGCCGGCTTCCCGCTGCGCCTCGCGCAGCTGCCACCACCCGTACGTCGCGGTAATCCATTGCGAAGCCGCGGCGCCCCACAAGGTCCCGGCCGCTCCTCCCACGACAGCGCCCACCAGAGAGCCGATGACGAAAAGAATCGCCGAGAGAACTGCCTGGCGCAGGCTCCGGCTCGCCGCACCGAGAGCGGCCAGGCCCGTGCCTTCGCCGGCGCCAATGCACTGGCCCATGACGAAGAACATCTGCGGCAGCACCAGTGGATATGTTGCCCGCCAGATCGGACCCAGCAGCCAGTTACCGAGCCCCCTTGGTACCGCTACCAGCAGTACGATTCCCCAGGCGAGCGCCGCGAGACTAAGTCCAGCGGTGATGACCATGCAGAATAGCGGCAGATGCCGTGGCGAGCGGCGCAGGACTCGAGCAGCCTCCGGAATGGTAACCAGGGACATCCCGAGAAACAGGATCGTCATAGGGCCGAACAGCGTGGCGGCGGCCTGGACGGAGCCCAGCGCGGCTAGCCCCAGAACGAAGCCGATGCCGTAGGCACGGAGCTGGACTCCGGCGCTTTGCGCGGTGCCCTGCGCGAGGTAACGCGGGCCGAGATCACGATGCTGCGACACCCATCCCCATATGCCGGCTGGGCTGAGCATGACCCGCGCCTGCAACGACCCGGCGGCCGCGGCGATAGTCGCCGTGATACCCCACGCGAAAACGAACCAGAACACTCCCGCGTGACCTGTCACGTGCAGCAGCGCCAGGGCCGGAAGCAACGTCAGCGCCCAGATGGTGTCGTTGAGGAACGCCTGGCTGCCGCGCCCGAGCGCGAAGAATGAATATCGCCAGCTGTCCTGCAATAGCAGTCCTGGCAGCGTCAGTCCCAGGGCGAGCATGGCGGCCCCGGTCGCGCCGCCGAGTACGGCGGCTGCCACGAGGACGCAGGTGCCGGTGACCAGGCCTACCACCGTGGCGGTCCCGGTAGAGCCGACGACGGCACGCCGCCAGCTCGGGAGATCCGTGCCGCTGAACCTGATCATCAGCGGGTCGGTAGCCAGGCCGCGTGATGCGTTGAGCACGAACCCGTAGGTCACGTACGCGAGGCTGAACGCGCCGAACTGCACCGCCCCCAGCGCATGGACCACGTAAATGGCCACCGCGAAGTTGGTCAGGCTGGACACCACCTGGTCCGCCAAACCCCAGCCCATACGGCGGACGGCATGGCTGCGCAGCTGCCGGAGAACCGTCATCGGTGATTTCGGCAGACCCGGCCCGGTCGTCTCTACGCTGGCGTCAGCCTGAGCTGCCATACGTACCGCCCAGAGGGGTCACGGTCACGCCACGCAGCTGGCCATCGGAAAAGTCGACGCGGTAGCTGAGCAGGCACGGCCCAGCGCCATCGGCGAACGATACCCTCGATTCTGGCACCGATGCGGCCAGATCACCCGCTACGAGAACTCTCAATCACTCCCCCTCAGGTCCGGAGTCCGAGCTGGACCGCGACGAGGGACCACCGAATATCCACAAGACCCGCGCCGATCCGCTCCTGATACTTCCAGTACGGCCTTCTATGAGATCACAGCCAAACAGGACCCAGGAATACTCGCGGGTGTCGCTAGCGTGCCATGCCGCCGCTTCAGCAGGCTACCGGGTAAGCAGCCGTGCCGCAGCGGCGAGCGGCGGCGCAAGCCGGTCGCGCTGAGACGTCGTGGTAACGGGAAGAGGCCACCGGATGGCCAGCTCCGGATCATCGAAGGCGATCGATACGTCCTCAGCGGGGTCATGAGCACGGTCAATGCGGTAAGACACGTCCGCCGGTTCGGTGAGGGCCTGAAATCCATGTGCGCAGCCGGCCGGCACGTAGAGCGAGACCTGCCCGTCATCACGGAGCTCGAAGCTTCCCTCCGTCAATGACGCTGGCGTGCAGTCCTTGGCTCGTCCCGGCCTGTCTCCTCTTCTCCCGCTCTTCTCCCGCGGCCGGGCCATGGCAGGAGTGCTGCGTGTCACTTTTTGCGTCTTATTCATTACTTCTAGCTAATGCCTGCCGTCTGTGATGACGATCTCTCGGACATCGAGGTGCGCCTGCCGTATCACGGCGGCCTGCTCGGCGCTCATATGCACGACCCTTCCGCGACTAGACCAAACGAGGTTAGACACCATGATCGGCATGTGGCTCGGTGCGCTGCCGAGCACGCCGAGCCATCGGATCCGCCTCAGCGGAGGGATGGACTTGGCTCCGGGCTCCGAGGGACACGGCTGGTGACACGCGTACTCGTCATCGTCCAGAACCTTCCGGTGCCGTTTGACCGGCGGGTGTGGCTTGAGTGCCAGGCGCTCATCTCAGACGGCCATCAGGTCGCCGTCGTCTGCCCCAAGGGCAGTGGCGATCCAGCATATGAGGTCATCAGCACCGCGGAGCTGTATAAGTACCGGCCTTACGCGCCCGGCGGCAGCAAGCTAAGCTTCATCACGGAGTACGCCTACTCCTTCCTCGCTACGGCATGGCTGACGCTCAAGGCACGACGATCCGGCCGGTTCGGGGTAGTGCAGGCATGTAACCCACCGGACATCTTCTGGCCGATCGCGCTGGCCCTTCGGGCTCTCGACGGCACCCGGTTCGTGTTCGACCATCACGACCTGTGTCCTGAGCTCTACGAGTCTCGTTTCCCTGACGGCCCGGGGCTGCCCTACAAGGTGTTGCGTGCCCTGGAGCGTAGGACCCACCGGACTGCAGACCACGTGATTTCTACCAACGAGTCCTACCGGGACGTCGCGGTGACACGGAGCGGCAAGTCGGCCACCGACGTAACGGTCGTCCGGACTGGCCCGGATCCGGAGCAGATGAGGCGGGGCCAGCCCCACCCCGAGTTGCGGCGCGGCCGCCGGTTCCTCGCCGCCTACATTGGCGTCATGGGGCCGCAGGATGGGGTTGACATCGTTGTGCGCGCCGCCGACATCGTGGTCCATCAGTTCGGCCGCGATGACATCGCCTTCACGCTGATCGGCTCGGGCGACTGCTTCGACGAACTGGTGGCGATGCGCGACGAATTGGGCCTGGCCGGCCACGTGGAGTTCACCGGACGGGCGCCTGACGAGTTGGTCGCGCAGATCATGTCCACCGCAGACGTGGGCCTGTCGCCAGACCCGAAGAACCCGCTCAACGACGTGTCCACCATGAACAAGACCATGGAATACATGGCCTTCGAGCTTCCTGTCGTCGCATTCGACCTTCGCGAGACCCGCGTGTCGGCCGACGATGCCGCCGTGTACGTGACGCCCAACGACGTGCGCGAGTATGCCGCGACGATCGTGGCGCTCATGGACGACGAATCCGCGCGGTCCCAGATGGCCAAGCTGGGACGTGCCCGGGTGGAGCAGGAACTGGCCTGGAGCCGCCAGCAGCACGCCTATCTCGGCGTCTACCAGGACCTGATCGCCGTCGGCCAGGACAAGGACTGAGATGTGCGGGATCGCGGGGTGTTACCAGCAGGCCGACGGTCGCAAGCTCGTTGAGATCATGACCGACCGGATCGCGCATCGTGGCCCGGATGCCGCCGGGACCTGGGATCATGACAACGACCACGTCACAGCGCAGCTCGGCCACCGGCGACTCTCGATCATTGACCTCAGCGACGCGGCTGACCAGCCGCTGTCCAAGCACGGCCTGACGCTCGTCTACAACGGCGAACTGTATAACTACAAGGAGCTGCGGGCGGAGTTGACCACCCGCGGCGTTCGCTTTGCCACCAGGTCGGACACCGAGGTTGTCCTCGAGGCGTGGCGGTCGTGGGGACCGGAGGCCTTGCGCCGTTTCCGCGGTATGTTCGCGTTTGCGCTGCTCGACGAGCGGACCGGTGAGCTCGTCCTCGCACGGGACCCGTTTGGAATCAAGCCTTTGTACTACCTGCCCCGTGGCGGGGGGGTGGTGTTCGCCTCCGAGCTCAAGGCGCTGCTGGCGGCGGTTGGTTCCGAACTGCGGATCGAACCTGGCGCACTGGTGGCGTCAATGCTCTACTACTGGGTGCCCGAGCAGCGGTGTGCCATCGCTGGTGTCCAGAAGCTTCCGGGTGGTTCGTGGGCGCGATTCCGCCCTGACGGAAGCTGCTCGCTGCAGGAATACTGGCGTGTTGCGGATGTGGCGGCCGAGGCCGCGGCCGGGCCGCCCGCCGATCTGGGCACGGTGATCGAGGAGTCGATCGCCGCCCACCTGGTGTCCGACGTGCCGGTGTCGAGCTTCCTGTCTGGCGGCCTGGACTCAAGCATCGTCACCGTCCTGGCCCACCGGGCTGATCCCGGCATCGAGGCGTACACGATCACATTCCGCCCTGAGGACCAGCGGCTAGAGGCCATGCCTGACGACGCCATCTACGCGCGGAAGGTCGCGGCCCGGTACGGCATAAAACTGCACGAGATCGAGATCTCGCCCGACATCGTCGGCTTCCTGCCCCGCATCGTCGACGTGCTCGACGAGCCGATCGGTGATCCGGCCGCGATCAACACACTGCTCATGTGCGAGGCGGCGCGCGGGCGCGGCGTCAAGGTGATCCTCTCGGGGATGGGCGCCGACGAACTGTTCGGCGGCTACCGCAAGCACCTCGCGTGCGTTATGGCCAGCAAGTACCAGAAGCTGCCGGCCGCCCCCCGCGCCATAGTGCGCTCCACCGTGAAACGCCTCCCAGTCAGCGCGGCAGGCCACGGCCTACGCTACTCCCGATGGGCGAAGCGGTTTCTGACGTTCGCCGAGCTGGCGGAGGAGCCACGGTTCCGCCGCAGCTACACGCTCTATGGCCCCGACGAGCTGGCCGCACTCGTCAGCCCCGACCTCGTCGGCTACGTGGACCAGGTTGTGGAGGAGCACAGCGAGATCTACCACGACAACTCACTGCCAGACGAGGTTAACCGCATGTGCCTGGCCGATACGCGCCTGTTCCTGCCGGGACTCAATCTTGCCTATACGGACCGGGCGAGCATGGCGACCTCCGTCGAGGTGCGTGTTCCCTTCGTGGACCCCGTCGTTGCGCATGCGGCGTTCTCGTTCGGCGGCGCCGCGAAGATCCAGCGACGGCAAGGCAAGGTTGCACTCAAGCAGGCGGCCGAGAGCTGGCTGCCGCGCGAGATCGTGCACCGGCCGAAGGCTTCCTTCAGTGCGCCCCTCCGGGCGTGGGTGCGTAATGACCTGCAGGGGATGATCCGCGACGTGCTCGTCGGCGGCGAGCTTGCAGGCTCGGGGATAATCCGCGGAGAGGCGCTATCGCGCCTGATACAAGACGAGCAGGCCGGCCGCGAGGACTATGCCAAGCAGATATGGCAGCTACTGACGCTGGAGCTGTGGTACCGCCATGTCCGGTCCATGGGCGTGGCAGGCTGACGATAAGGACACTTGGTACGTGCTTGCCGCACAGTCGACCAGAGGAAGCGATGAAACAGATAGCGCAGAACTACAAAACCGGGGAGCTGAGCGTCCTCGACGTCCCGGTTCCGGCGTGCCGACCGGGCGGCGTCTTGGTGCGGTCGCTGTTCTCGCTGATCTCCACCGGCACCGAGATGATGAAGGTGACCGAGGCCAACCTGTCCATGGTCGGCAAGGCGCGGGCCCGGCCCGACCAGGTGCGCAAGGTCCTTGACGCGGTCGCCCAGCAGGGCCCGGTGGCCACCTATAAGAAGGTCATGAACCGGCTGGACTCCTACACGCCGCTCGGCTACTCGCTCTGCGGCGTGGTAACCGAGGTGGGGCGGGGCGCCGAAGATTTCCACGTCGGCCAGCTGGTTGCTGCGGCCGGCAACGAGTACGCGCTGCACGCCGAGTACAACTGGGTCCCCGTCAACATGTGCGTCCCGGTCCCCCGGGACGTCTCACCCGAGCACGCCGCCTTCTCGACCGTCGGGGCCATCGCCATGCACGGCGTGCGCCAGGGCGAGGTCCAGCTGGGCGAGACCGCGTGCGTGATCGGCCTGGGCCTCGTCGGCCAGCTCGTGGTCCGCCTCCTCGTCGCCGCCGGGGTCCGCGTGGTCGGGCTCGACGTGATCGAGGACCGCTGCAAGCGAGCCGAGCAGGCCGGTGCGGCGTTTTGTGCGGCACCCACCGACGAGGGCATAGCGGCCGTCCAGCAGGCGCTCGCTGAGCTCACCAGCGGGCGCGGGGCCGACCACGTGTTCCTGGCCGCCGGGGGGGCGTCCAACGGGCCGGTCGAGACTGCGGTAAAGCTGGCCCGAGACCGGGCGCGGGTCGTCGATATCGGCAAGACCCGGCTGGACCTGCCGTGGAACGCCTACTACGACAAGGAGCTAGACGTCCGCTTCTCGCGTTCCTACGGTCCGGGGCGGTATGACGACCGGTACGAGCTGGAGGGTATCGACTACCCGCCGGGCTATGTCCGCTGGACCGAGCGGCGCAACATCGAGTGCTTCCTCGACCTGCTGGCGCATAAGAACATTGAGGTCGAGACTCTGGTCACCGGGGTGTTCCCGGTGGAGCAGGCGACCACGGTCTACGCCGACCTGGCCTCTGGCACCGTGCCTGCCGTCGGCGTCCTGCTCTCCTACCCCGCCCCGCCGTCCGACAGCCCGGTGCGCTCCACCAGCCGGGTGGTCCGGACGGAACGGAAAGCCGCGCCGCGCGGCACCGGTGCCGGGCAGCTGGCGGCCGGGTTTATCGGCGCCGGCAACTACGCGTCCTCGATGCTGCTGCCGCACCTGGCGCGGATGGCAAATGTCAGCTTGGCGCACGTCGCCACAGCGCGGTCGCTGTCGGCCGCCAATGCCCAGCGCCGCTTCGGCTTCACCACCGCCTCGACCGACGTCGGCGCCGTGCTTGGCGACGACTCGCTGGACGCGATCTTCATCGTGACCCGGCATCACACCCACGCGGATCTGGTCTGCCGCGCCCTGGAGACCGGGAAAGCCGTCTTCGTCGAAAAGCCGCTCGCGCTCACCAAAGACGAGCTCGACCGGATCGTCGACGTGGTGGAGAAGACCGGCAACGACCGGCTCATGGTGGGGTTCAACCGGCGCTTCGCCCCCCTGCTGGTACAGATGAAGTCACGGTTCGGCCAGCACGCCGGCGGCTCGGTGACCCGGTACCTGGTCAACGCGGGACGGCTGGAGGCCGACAGCTGGTACCGCAACGAGGAATTGGAGGGGTCGCGGTTCACCGGGGAGGGCGGCCACTTCATCGACACCCTCAGCTGGTGGGCGGACAGCCTCCCCGAGGAGGTCTACGCCGCCCGCGGCGCCGACCACGACGATGTGCAGGCCACCGTGCGGTTCCGGAACGGCTCGATCGGTACCATCACCTACGTCACGGTTGGCAACCCGCGGTACCCGAAGGAGACCCTGGATGCCGCAGCCGGCGGCCGGAGCGCACGGCTCGACAACTTCCTGAAGGCCGCCGTCTGGACCGGGCGGCAGCGCAGCACCATGCGGTCCCGCGGCGGCCAGGACAAGGGCCAGCGGCGTGAGCTCGAGCTCTTCGCCGAGGCCGCCCGCACCGGCGCCCCGATGCCCATCGCGTTCGAGTCCCTGGTGGCCACCACCAGCACCACCATCGCGGCGGCCGACAGCCTGGCGAGCGGCAGGCCGGAGCAGGTGTGAGCGCGCTCTCCCCGGCACGGATCGGCTGGTACGCGCGCAGGGCCACCAGAATGTCGTCGGCCGAGATGGCCTGGCGCGCACGTGACCAGGCGCTCCGCGCGGCCTGGTCGCGCCGGCAGGTGCGGCGCGAGGACCTTCGGGCGATCTTGCCGCTGCCGGGCGGCAAGCGACGGTTCACCGCTGTCCTGCCGCCGGACACGGCGGCGCAGGTAACCGGGAGCGCCAAAGCGGCCGTGCTGGCGGCCGCGAAGCAGCTCATGAAAGGTGAATGGGAGGTGCTGGGCGTCGTCAGGACCGACCTGATGATGCCCGACTGGTTCTGCGATCCCGTGACGGGCTACCGCTCGTCACCGGACTGCTACGCCTTCCGGATCAACCACCGCTCGGAAGAACAGACTGGCAACGTCAAGCAGATATGGGAGATCTCCCGCCTGCAGCACCTGACGCTCCTCGCCACGGCCTGGTTTGTCACCGCTGACGAGGAGTACGCCCACCGGGTGGCTGACCAGTTGCGCTCCTGGTGGCGGGAAAATCCCTTTCTCTCCGGCATTCACTGGACGAACGGGATCGAAGTCGGCATCCGCCTGATCAGCCTCGCCTGGATCCGGCGCCTCCTAGACGATTGGCCAGGCGCCACCGGCCTGTTCGAGGACGACACGCTCGCGGTGCAGCAGATCCGCTGGCATCAGCAGTATCTGGCCGCGTTCAGGAGCCGGGGCTCGTCGGCCAACAACCACGTAATCGCCGAGGCGGCCGGGCAGCTCGTGGCCTGCTGCGCCTTCCCGTGGTTCCCGGAGAGCGAACGCTGGCGGCGGAATTCTGCGCGCCTGCTCGAGCGTGAACTGCTCCTCAACACCTTCCCGTCGGGCATCGGCCGTGAGCTCGCCTCGGACTACCAGCGCTTCGTCGCCGAACTCGGGCTCCTGGCGGCGGTGGAGGCCGAGGCCGCCGGATGCCCGCTGAGCACGGCCGTCTGGCAGCGGCTTTGCGCGATGACCGACAGCGCCGCCGCCCTGGTCGACCAGCGCCTGCGCCCGCCCCGTCAGGGTGACGGCGACGACGGCCGAGCCGTCCTGCTCGATGCACCGGAACCGGACAGCTGGGCATCATTGCTGGCGCTCGGGGATGCGCTCTTCGGCCGGCTCGACTGGTGGCCTCCGGTGGCGAAAGACGCAGCCAGCACGATCATCAGCAGCCTGGCCGGTACCACTCATGACATCCAGGGCAGGCCCATGGCGAGGCCCTCGCGGTTCGCCGATGCCGGGGTAACGCTGCTGCGGGCGTATGGAGACGGGATCCCGGAGATCTGGTGCCGTTGCGACGGGGGCCCGCATGGCTACCTTAGTATCGCCGCGCACGCCCATGCCGACGCGCTGTCCGTAGAGGTCCGGTACGACAGTGTGGACATCCTCGCTGATCCGGGCACTTACTGCTATCACGGCGAGCCCGCGTGGCGGTCGTACTTCCGTTCAACGGCCGCCCACAATACCCTCGAGCTCGATGGCCGGAGCCAGTCCGGCGACGGCGGCCCTTTCCTCTGGCTGCGCCATGCGAATGCCAGGGAGATCGACGTCACCGACACGGGCGAGATCGCATCATGGACCGCCGAGCACGACGGCTACCTGTCACTCCAGCCACCTGTGCATCACCGCCGCTCGGTTCGGCTCGACCGCGCGTCGCGCAGTGTCGATATCGTCGATGAGGTCGACGGCGGCGGTCATGATCTGCGCCTTGCGTTCCACCTCGGCCCCGACGTTCAGGCCGAGCTGACGGGATCGGAAGCATCCCTGTGCTGGCCTGGCGCATCCACACCCGGGACGGCGAGGCTGGAGTTGCCCCGCCAGCTACAGTGGAGCCTGCACCGAGGTGAGACTGACCCGATCCTCGGCTGGTATTCCTGCGGCCTGGGACGGCTCACTCCCGCCTTCACGCTCATTGGCCGCGGCCGCTCAGTGCCCCATGCCGCCTTCACCACACGGATACATTTCCTGGACAGACATCGGGGGCAGGGCCTTCCGGCCAAGAGCTCAGGAACTGACGTCCCCGCTGTGCCGAGCACTAGCACCTGAGGTTCGCGGCCATGCACATCCTTCAGGTTCACAATTCCTACCGCCAAAGAGGTGGCGAGGACACAGTTGTGGCCGCAGATGCCCGGCTCCTGCGTTCCGCGGGTCATGCCGTGACGCAGTACATAGTGCCAAACCCTGTCAGGAGCATTGAAACGGGAATGCTGCTGGGGCTCTCGCTGTGGAATCCGGCGGCTGGGCGACGCTTCCGCAGGCAGCTTGAAGTCGCAAAGCCTGACGTCGTGCACATCCACAACACCTGGTTCTCTATAACACCAGCAGCAGCGTACGAAGCGAGACGAGCAAGGGTCCCAGTCATAATGACGCTGCATAACTACAGGCTTAGTTGTGCTAATGGCCAGTTCTTCCGGAATGGAAGCCAGTGCACAGAATGTCTTAAGGGATCGGCGTTCAACGGTCTGCTACACCGCTGCTACCAGGACTCCTTCGCCGCATCTGCTTTTGCTGCGGCCAACACAGGGATTCACCGGCAGCTAGGCACATGGACGAAGAACGTGGATCTCTTCCTATGCCTCACAGAGTTCGCGAAGGCCTGTTTTATCGAAGCGGGAATACCAGAAGAGAAGCTGCGCGTACGCCACAACTGCGTCGCGGATCCTTACGAGCGCACAGTGCCCGCATCGAAGTCGCATCAGCTCGCTTACATTGGGCGGCTGGCAGGCGAAAAAGGCGTTCGCGGACTCCTGGAGGCGTGGCGGCTCGCCCAAGTGGAGGACTTCGAGCTCCTTGTGGTTGGCGACGGTCCTGAGCGCGAAGCGCTTGAAGCGATGCGCGTGCCGGGTGTCCGGTTCACAGGCTCGGTGGAGCACGGGGCAGTACTCGAGACTCTTCGTTCGGTCCAGTGCCTCGTCTTCCCGTCGTTGTGGTTTGAAGGTGAGCCGATGATCGTTGTCGAAGCACTGGCGGCGGGCACGCCGGTCCTCGCCTCCGATGTCGGCGGCATATCGGAACTCTTGGGTTATGGCTCGGCTGGCTGGCTTACGAAGGCGGGAGACGTCGATGCGTGGAGCAGGTCTCTACAGGATCTCCGTAATAACGCCGACATTGATACGAAGTCGCGCGCCGCGAGGGACATATACCTGAAACGGCACACTCCCGAGAAGGGCCTTCAGAGCCTTATCGGCAGCTATGAGTCGCTAGTGTCCTGAGGAGTTGGACGGCCAGACCTCCTCCATCGGAGGATGGCATCCAGGGTCAGCACCGCGGACCCGCCTTGAGCGATGGCAAGAACTAGGCTGGATAGCGAGGTCCTTCAACAATACGCGACTAATTACATACGGAGTGTTACTATGGCGCCCTGGGCGACTGAACATAATCGCCCGGATGTATCAGGGCGGAGCCGTCGCGGGTCTTTTGTACGGTGGCTGTTGCGTCGGCCTTGCCCAAGACCGTCTCCAGAACCTGAGGGGCAACGATGAACGGGCCAGCAGATCGCTGAGCCCGCGAATCTTGCTTGAGGGCACGGGTGCACACGCTGCCGGTTAACGGGTAGGCACCGGATGCGCGATCGCTGGCGTCCTCAACCTTCCCGGGTACGACGTGAGTTAGGAGATCAGGAAGATGAGGGCCGCACCCCAGCTAAGCATCGGACTTCCCGTCTACAACGGCGAGAAATATCTCGCAGAGGCGCTCGATGCGCTGCTCGGTCAGACCTACGAGGATTTCGAGCTGATTATTTCGGACAATGCCTCGACCGACGGCACCACCGCAATCTGCCGCCGCTACATAAGGCAGGACTCGCGGATCCGATACATCTGCCAGCCGCACAACATTGGCGCCGCCCCTAACCACAACTTCGTCCTCGGGCAGGCTAGGGGTGAACTATTCAAGTGGGCGGGCCACGACGACATCTACGCCCATGACCTACTGAAATGTTGTGTCGATGCCCTTGACGAGTACCCGCATATCGTGCTTGCTCACTCGTGGACCGCACTGATCGACAGCTCGGGCCAGGTGACGGAGAGGGTCGAGTACCCGCTGGCCACAGCCTCCTTGCGGGCGCCAGAGCGGTTTCGGAGCATGCTTTACGGCAAGGCGGGCGACGACCTCTACGGCGTCATGAGGACGGAGGTCCTCCGGCGCGCGTCACCACACGATAGTTACCATCACGCGGACCGGACGATCACGACCGAAATCGCCCTGCGGGGGCCGTTCTATCAGGTCCCGGACTGGCTGTACTTCCGGCGTGATCATCCCGACCGGGCCGAGCGGGCGTGGCCCACTATGCGCGCCCGGTGTGCGAACATGGATCCGCGCCGGGCGGACCGGCTGCGGCACCCGGCCGCCCGGCTGTATGGCGAATACCTGTGGGGATACGTCGCGGCGATCCGGCGTTCGCCGCTGTCGCCCGCGGACAGGCAAGAGTGCTATCGCTACCTAGCGGGGTGGGCGTCCAGCCGGGCTCTGCCGGGGCGTACCCGGCGGGCCGGGGAGCCGGGACCCGGCTCGGTGGGGGCACCACTCTGGCAGGCGTCCACATCAGCCACCGCACGACAGCCGGTCCGAACCGACCACACGGCACCTGGCGATCATGATGCACGAGCCGCGACCGACTAGCGCGATCGTTTCCGCTACTTATCCCGGTCATCTCGGCTGGTAGGCTGACATATTCACAAGCAAGGACCCAAAAAATCGGAGTGTGCCGGTGCATGGTATCTGGCATAAGCCATCCAAATCTTTGGGACTGTTTGCGCTTGCGATATCAGTGGGCCTGGTGGCCCTGGTTCTCGGCGCGGCCTGGGCACTGGGCAACGGCCCGCACCGCACGAGTGACAGTTCGTCGTCCGCTGACCGCCCGTCGTCCGCGATACCGCGGGCCGGTGCGGACCGGCCGTGTACCGGGACCGCCCTGACACCGGCCAGTAATGTGCAGGCTGCCCTCAATCACGCCCCACCAGGCACCACCTTTTGCTTCGGCCGCGGCACCTACCGGGTATTGTCCCTCATACCCAAGTCGGGCGACGTGCTGGACGGCGGCGACCGGGCGGCTACCCTCGACGGCGGCAACTCGGCGCAGTACGCAATCTACGGCGATTCGACCTCACATGGCCCGTCAGATGTCACTGTCACGGGATTTGTCATCCAGAACTTCAATACACCGGTGCAGCATGGAGCAATCCAGGACTGGAACGGCCCGGGCTGGATCATCCAGGACAACCACATCACCAAGAATGCGGCTGCCGGAGTAGCCACCGGCGACAAGGTCCGGGTGCTCGGCAACCTGATCGACCACAACGGACAGGAAGGGTTCTCGGCACACGGTAACGGCGGCCTGTATCAGGGTAACACGATCGCTTATAACAATTACAATCTGGCGGTCAATCCAGGCTGGGAGGCTGGTGGCGGCAAGGCCTACGGAACCTCGAACCTGACCTTTAAGTCCAACTCTGTGCTTAATAACGGCGGGCCTGGCCTGTGGGCTGACACCAATAACTTCAACACCACGTTCGACGACAATACGGTCAGTAATAACTGGGGCCCGGGGATCTACGTAGAGATCTCCTTCAACGCTACCATCATCAACAACACGGTCACTGGCAATGGGATGCCGTCGTCGCCGGGCAGGGGCAACCGGCAGGGCTGGGCATGGGATGCCGGTATCCAGCTTCGCCGGTCGGGAGCGCTGAGCGCCTCGGCACCACTGACCATCTCCGGTAACATCGTAGCGAATAACTACAATGGCATCTCACTGATCGAGTCCCCGCGCTCCGACTCTGGCTGCACCGGGCAAGGCATACCCTGGCACGGCCCGTGCAACGTCCGGAATGTGCTGGTTGAAAACAACTGGATCACTATGAGCCAGGGCGCGACTGGCGCCTTCCAGGACGGGGCGGGGAACGGCATCTTCACCGACCAGAACAATGTCTTCCGTGACAACCACTACTGCGTGGTGTCCGACATCCATCCGAGCGACGGCTACACGTTTGGCTGGTTCGGATGGGAGGACACCTGGCTGGACTTCTCCGACTGGCAGATTTACTTCCTGCAAGATGCCGGAACGTTTACGGTAGGCGGCACCTGCCGCCCATCATAAGGGCGCTTGCCTGGCGGACTTACAGGACCCGCGACGGGCCCGGTCCGTGATGCATCCAGACGGGCTTCTTCATCGCCTTGGCACCGGCGCGGCCCGCAGTCGCGCGAGCCTCGCGCGAAGCGATGGCGGGGACTCCGCGGTAACGGAGTCCGGTGTCTGCTCGACGAACCACCCTCGGAAGCTGGTTACGGCCACCCCGATGCCGAACGCGGCCCACAGCAGCGCCGCTATTTGCGCTCCCTCCAGCTGGGGATCGAAGAACGAGGACACCAGGATCGCCGTAGCCGCCATCATGCAGAGCACCCCTACCCGGCGACGAGTGTGCATCCCGCGCCGCGCCAGGCGCCAGCAGCCCATGGCCATATGCCAGTACCAGCCCACCCACAGCGCGATCCACAAGCCGAGACCTATCAGTCCCAAGCGGGCCAGCACGTCGTCATGTGAGTTGTGCGGGCTCCGCAATGGGTCGGCCCCGCTGGTCACCTGGGTGTCGTTCACGAGATAGGGAAGGTTCACGCCGAACCCGTACCCGTCGTCGAGCCTGCCGTCGGCCACCTGCTGTTTGAGGACCAGTGACCATAGCAGGTCACGTGCGGCCACCGTACCAGTGGCGGCGCTGCCCGAGCTTGCGCCTGTGATGCTCAGCACGTTTTCGATGAGCTGCGACGCCGTGAACGCCCGGCCACTGGCTGTGGAACTCGGAATGCTGAGCGACAGCTGAACGGCAAGGCCCAATCCTATGACGGTGACCGCAGCAGCTTGCACGATCAACTTCAGCCGGAGCTTAGTGGGCAGAAACGCGAGCCCGACCAGTGCGCCCGCCGAGGCGCCGACCAGACCACCGCGGTTCTGGGTAGCCGACAGGGCCATCACCACGAGGGCCATGATGCTCCACAGCGCCCGGCTCCGGGCGCTGCGCCTCTCGGGAAACAGCCACATGAACCCGAGGGCGATAAGCGCGGCGATAGCGGCGTTCCCCGGTTTGTGCGTCAGGAGCGAGACACCGCCGCTAAACGGCACACTGGGGCCACGCACCTTCGTCGCCACGATCAGGGCGAACGGGAGCCAGAGGAGCAGCCACGGCACGAACCGGGAGAGCTGGGCGAGCCAGCGGTCAAGGAGGCCTGGGGCTCTCGCCAGCGCCGCGACGGTGAAGAACGCGAAGAGGCAGTAGTAGCACAGGGCGAAGTCGCGCACGGCGCTGATCCCGTAGGTGCGCAATCCGGGCGGGAACCGGATCAACCCCCAGAGAAACCATGCAGCGAGCAGCGCCAGGACCGGCTCATCCCTGACCGGGATCCGGAGGTAGCCGGTGGCGCTGAGCACTCCGACGCCGCCGACGGTGAGAACCAGCTCGCCGACGTATGCCGGCGTGCCGGGGAGATGGATATACGCGAAGGCCTTGTCCAGTAGCAGATAGCCGCCGAGGAGCGGGCCAAGCAACCGGCCATAGAAGACAAGCGCATGCCCTGAGGCACCCCCGGCTTGGGCGGGCGCGTCCACGAGGACGTCGGCGCTCGGTTCCCGAGTCAGCAAAGACGACGTCACGGCGCTTTATCTATGCGATCCATGCGCAGTTCAGTTGTCAGGCCGCTTCCGCCGTCAAGCGGCTGTCCGAAGGACAGGGTAGGAAAGTCTCCGGTTGGGGGATCCGGATCCTCCTGGCGAGCCGATGAACCGTTGCGCTGATATCGGGCAAGGGGAGTCGGCATTGGCGCTCCGCCGTAGATGTAGCCGACGACATCGGCCCCGATGAGCTTGAGCCGGTCCACTGTCTCGACGTGGTCCCGGATCAGCTCGTTAGGGCCGAGGACGATGATCACGGCATCGGAGGCGCCGACCAGTTCGGTGGCGTCGGCAACCTGCAGCAGACCCGGGCTGTCGATCAGCACGATGTCGAAGCTTGACTTCGCCGTCGCGAGCAGCGCGGACGCCGCCTTCGCCCGGGCCATGCCCGTCACCCTCCGGTGCGGCGCCGTACCGGACCCGAGCACGGCGACCGCGTTGTTGAGCGGGCTGGGATGGATGCAGGTCGCCAGCGGTTGCTGTCCGGCCAGTACCTGCTCCAAGCCGCCGCCGTCGGCTGGAGTACCGAGCAGGAGCCGGCTGGTCAGGCCTTTATCGCCCGCATCGGCGTCCACGGCGAGCACCCGGGTGCCGCCTTCGGCGATGGCCAGGGCCAGATTGGCAACGACCATGCTCTTACCCGCGTCGGCCAGGGGCGAGACGAAAACGAGAGACAGCCGCGGACCCCGTTCGGCGCGGATGCGTTCGACGGATCCGGCCGCGAAACGGAACGCTTCGGCGACGGCGGAGTGAGGATCGGCGCTCATCGGCAACCCGTGCCCGGCTGCCCCGTTCGCCCGCAGCGCCTTCTCTGCTCCGAAGGCCGGAATTTCGCCGATCAGCGGCACGCCATAGAGCGTCGCGGGATCCTGCCGGTCAATGAAGCCCCGCCGGCGGCTGGCCCGTACGTAGGCGGCTGCGACACCCAGGACGAGCCCGATCACCAGCCCCTCGGCAGTGGTCTTTTTCAAGCCGCCGCTGACCGGGGTCGTGGGCTCGATGGCCCACACCACCGTGGGCTGCTGCGACAAGTCGACCTGCTCGTTGACCAACTGCTCGTTCCGCTGGGCCTGGAGGGCCGATCGCTGGGCCGGGTCCGTCGTGCTGATGATGGTGTGATCGATGCCCGCGATGGCGCTGTTGTACTGGGCCGTGATGTCGGCGGACCGTTGCTGGCTGAAGGCCTGGAGCAGGGCGTTGGCGCCGACCTGGGCGACCTGCGGGCTCGAGGCGGTGAACGTCACGCCGATAATGCTGGCCCCGTAAGAGCCCGCGGCGGCGCCAGCCGGCGGAAAGACGGTCAGCGAGCCGCCGCCGTTGTAAAAGTCCTGCGCGGAAAAGCCCTTGGTATGCAATGTGGCGTTGGCGATGCTGACCGCCCGCTGAGCGACGGCTGACGATTCCATGAGCAGCACCTCGCTGTCGACGGATTGCCCGCTCTGCAACCCGGGTACCGTGACACTGGCCTTACCCGCGTAGGTTTTCCCGTGGTGCAGCGTGTACCCAATGGCTGCCACCATGCCTGCCAGCGCGAACGCGGCAACCATGATGCGGTAACGGCGCGCGGCACCGAACACGGTCGGCTCGAACCTGGCCGATTCGACGCTGGCATCCTTCATCAACTCACCTTTACTTTTTAGCTGTATTGGGTTCGCCACCAGGGACCAAGCCCCTGCATACAGGAACGCCAAAGGGGCGGCCGTGATACGGCGAATACCCTCAGGGCTCCGATCGGGCGCAGCCGACAGGCCTGTTCGGCAGGAAGCGATCGGCGAACTTCCAAGACACTACTCTTCGTGGTCGATGGGTGACCAGGCGGCCTCGAGATGTATCAGGGACATGCGGACACAGCTCCTATGCTAGTCGGGTTGGGCAGTGCTGCCTCCCGCGCCTAATCTCGTCTTCGAACAACCTGGGGAGCTGACGATGAGGGTTCTCGTTGCCGGTGATCGCGGCTACATCGGCGCCGTTCTTGTCCCGTTCATACGCGAGGCCGGGCACCAAGTGGACGGGCTCGACGTGGGCCTGTACGAGGGGTGTGACTTCGGCGCCGCGCCAGAGGGCATTGGCGCGCGGCCAGCGCGCGACATCAGGGACGCCGAGGCGAGCCAGCTGGCCGGCTACGACGCGGTGATCTGTCTGGCTGCGCTGTCCAATGATCCGCTCGGCCACCTCAACCCGGCGGCGACGTACTCGATCAACCACGAGGGGACGCTACGCCTGGCCCGGGCGGCAAAGCAGGCCGATGTCGAGCGCTTCCTGTTCGCGTCGTCGTGCAGCCTGTATGGCGCGGCCGGATCGCAGGCTGTGGCCGAAGACGCGGACCTGTTCCCCGTCACGCCCTACGGCGAGACCAAAGTGCTGGCCGAGCGTGACCTGTCACTGCTGGCCGACGACACGTTCAGCCCCACCTACCTTCGCAACGCCACCGCGTACGGCGCCTCGCCGCGGCTCCGCCTCGATATCGTCGTGAACAACCTCACCGCCGTCGCGATGACTACCGGTCAGGTGCGCCTGGAAAGCGACGGATCGCCCTGGCGGCCGCTGGTGCACATCGAAGACATCAGCCGGGCGTTTCTCGCCGTGCTCGAGGCCCCGCGTGACCTGGTTCATGACGAGGCGTTCAACGTCGGCCGCCTGGAGGACAACGTTCAGGTCAAAGACATTGCTGACCTGGTGCGCGATGCGGTGCCAGGTTCGAGGGTATCGCTCGCCGAAGACGCCGGGCCGGACCTGCGCAACTACCGCGTCGACTTCTCCAAGCTGGCCGAGACCTTCCCGGATCTGAACCTCCGCTGGAGGGTGCGGGACGGAGTGGACGAACTCGTCGAGGCCTACGCAAAGTACGGCCTGACATACGGCGACTTTGTCTCAGCGCGCTTTGTCCGGCTCCGCCGGATCAATGAACTGCTTGCGGACGGTCAGGTTGATGAGATGCTGCGTCGACCGGCTGGCAGGCAGCTCCCGATGCCAGGCGCGGGGACCGCGCAAGAGGCTCGTTGATGCCCGCCGCTCCCGGTGAGCCCGGCAAGGCTACGGCAGGATTATCGACTTCGAACAATGAAACGCCTCGGCGTAGCGCGCCCGGCACTCAACGCCGCGCAGCCGGGCTATGCCAAGGAAGACCTCGTCGTCCCACCAGTCGCGATTCCGCTGCGATGGGAAGCACTTGTGCAGCAGCTCCACCTTGCGCTGGGCTGTTTCTGGTGACAAGGGGAAATACACCGACGGGCGGCTCATGTCACCGTCCCATTTCGGGACCTCGTATGCGAGGTAGAGCTGGTCGCGGAAGACGGTGGGTACGATCTGGCCGATAGTCCGGTGATCCTGATGCGCGTCATCGGATGACGGCGCGATGATGACGTCGGGTGAGCAGGATCGCGCCACCTTCTCGAGGATCTCCTTCACGCTGGTCCACATGGCAGGAAGCCGACCCTCGGGCAGTTCGAACAACTCGATCGCGAGGTCAGCGTCCGGCATGAAGGCGTGCGCCGCGTTACGTGCCTCCTGATGACGCTCCGCGGTACCGGTCAGCACGACATACCGGACCCGTGGGCGTCTCCCAGCCAGGCCGAGCAGCAGCCCGCCGGCGCCTATCTCGATGTCGTCGGGGTGTGCGCCAATCGCCAGCACGGACAGCGCACCGTCGGAGGGCGACTTCAGATGCAATGGCAACATGGGCGGGTCACCGTGACGTCGGCGCAGTCACCGCCGGAGGACCGTCAGCCTCCGGGGATTCGTCCCTGGCCGCGCCGGACCGCTCCGGGTCCCAGACCATCCAGGGGCAGTCGCCCCGGTGGTACATCTCCTCCAGTTGCGCGCGCTCCTTCACCGTGTCGGCGGGGGACCAGTATCCCTTATAGGAATAGGCCAGGACTCGCCGCTGCGGAACCAGCCTCATGATCGCGTCCTCGACGAGATCTTCGCCTTCGTTCAGGTAATCGAAGATTTCCGGCCGGAGCACGAAGTAGCCGCCGTTCTCCCATTGGCGCAGGTCTCGCATCGGGGTGACCTGCGTGATCAGCCCGTCTTCACCCACATCCACCACGTGGTGGGACGACTGCGGCGGCACCGCGAGCAGGCTGACCGCCGCGCTGCTCGCCTCGAACCGTGCGATCACGTCCGGCAGCGGCGCGTCCGTGAAGACGTCCGCGTAGTTGGCCAGGAACATCGGCTCGTCCTCGACGAACCGGCGGACCCGCCGCAGTCGCTCCCCGATGGCCGAGTTCAGCCCGGTGTCGACGAAGGTGATCCGCCAGTCCGAGATATCGGTCCGGAACAGCTTCACCTCCCCGGCGCCGCCCTCGAGGACGAAATCGTTGGACCTCGTCTCGTCGTAGCTCAGGAAGAAATCCTTGACCGCCGACGCGCCGTAACCGAGGCAGAGCACGAAATCGGTATGGCCGTAATGCGCGTAGTAGCGCATGACATGCCACATGAGCGGACGGTCCCCGATCATCGCCATCGGCTTGGGGCCGCTCGTGATCCCGTCGCGCATCCGCATCCCCAGGCCACCGCAGAAAAGCACAACCTTCATGATTCACACCCCACAGAAACGATTTCGAGCTCAGGGATCGGGAAGACGAGCTTTCCTCCCCAGGATCCGACGTAGCCGAGTTGCCGGCTTATTTCGTCCCGCAAGTTCCAGGGCAGGACGAGTATGTAATCAGGTTGGGTCTCCGCCAGGCGGTCCGGCGCATAGATCGGGATATGCGTGCCCGGGAGGAATTTCCCTTGCTTGAACGGGCTCCGGTCAACGGTGTAAGAGAGCAGGTCCGATCGGATGCCGCAGTGGTTGAGGAGGGTGTTCCCCTTGCCCGGGGCGCCGTATCCGGCCACGGATCGGCCTTCGCTGGCCGCCGTGAGCAGGAAGCTGAGCAGGTCGGTCTTGATCTTCAGCACCGCGGGCGCGAATCCCTCGTGACCCTGGACGGTATGCAGGCCCGCGGACTCCTCCGCGGCCAGCACCGCCTTCACCCGCTCAGCCGGCTCGCCACCGCTTTCTTCGGGACGGGCGTAGACCCGCAGCGATCCGCCGTGCGTGTCGAGTTCGTCCACGTCGACCACGCGCAACCCGGCCGTCGCTAGCGCGCTAGACGAGGTCAGCAGGGACAGGTAGGAGAAATGCTCGTGGTAGATCGTGTCATACTGCCGTCGCTCGATCAGGCGCAGCAGGTGCGGGAACTCCAGCGTCACTGTGCCTTCGTCTTTGACCAGCGCTCGCAGGCCGGCCGCGAAACCCCGGATGTCCGGCACGTGGGCAAAGACGTTGTTCGCGGCCACGAGGTCAGCCCGGCCGTGTTGCCGGGCGATCTGAAGGCCGGCCTCCGGCCCCAGGAACTGGACCTCCGTCCGGATACCCCGGGCGCGCGCCGCCTCGGCCACGTTCGCGGCGGGCTCGACGCCGAGCACCGGGATGCCCGCCGCCTGGAAGTGCTGGAGAAGATAGCCGTCGTTGCTGGCCACCTCGGTGACGAGGCTGTCGGGAGTCAGTTCCAGACGCCCGATCATCGCCTCCGCGTACCGCTTCGCGTGCGCCACCCATGAGTCGGAGTACGAAGAAAAATAGGCGTAGTCGGAAAAGATATCCTCGCCCGGCACATAAGCGGGAAGCTGTACAAGCAGACAGGCGTCGCACAGGCGAACGTGAAGCGGGTAGAAGACTTCTGCATCGTCGAGCTTCTCGGCGGGGACATAGCTCTCACATAGCGGAGACATCCCGAGATCGACAAACGTACGGATAAGCGGCGTGCCGCACAGACGGCACTCATGCAACGTTGACATAGACCCCCCAACTCCCCAGCTGGCCAATGGCCAGGCTAACATCAGTAATCGCGCTAAATGAGCTAAATATAGAAGAAAAGGTCAAAAATGGACAAGCATACGTGCCGAGCGTGCTATGGATCAGACGGTTACCTCGTGCTGGATCTTGGTGAGCAGCCGGCCTGTGATTATTTCCCGCGGTGCGACGACCCGGGACCGGACCCAGTGTACCCGCTGCAGATGTGGCTGTGTTCATCGTGCGGCCTGGCCCAGTTGCTGGCCGATCCCACCGTGCCCGAGGAGCCGAGGGGCACCGAGCCGGCCGCGCTCGTGGCTCAGGCCGCCGACGCCACCGAACGAGTCGCCGCGGCGGGACTCCTGCCGGATCAGGGCGTGGTCGCCGAGTACGGCAGTCCCCACGGCGGGTCCTGGCTGGAGTTGCTCGCCGCCCGCGGACTCGTGCCATCCGGGCCCGGTGGGCAGGCTGACGTTATCCTCGACTGCTTCGGCTTGATGCACGCCGCAGACCAGCACCGAGCTCTCGCCGAGCGCGCGGCCAGGGTCGCGCCGGGCGGAGTGCTGTTGCTGCAGTATCACACGCTGAGCACGATCATCGGTTACCGGCAGTGGAATGCGCTCAGGCACGGGCACTTCGCGTACTACTCGACGACCGCGCTGACCGCCATGCTGGCAGCGGTCGGTTTCACTCCCCGTACCGCCTGGCATTTCGACCTCTACGGCGGCACCGTCTTGCTGGCCGCGTCCAGGGACGGCGAAGCGGGCAGCGGACCCGACGATGTCGTGCGGTCGCTCCTCGAACAGGACGCTCGCGTCGGCGTCGGCGACCCCGGGACCTTCGCTGGGCTTCAGCGCGATGTGCATGCCCACGCTAAGGCCCTCCATGACTGGCTGGTGGCCGAACGATCCGCCGGCAGCAAGGTTCTGGGCTACGGCGCCGCATCGCGGGCGGTCGCGCTGTTGTGCCATGCGCACGTGGATCGCGAACTGCTGCCCGCGGTGGTTGACGCCTCGCCGACCAAGCAGGGCCTGCGGATGCCGGGCACTGACATTCCGGTGGCCGCCCCTGCCGAACTGGCCGCCCGGACGCCAGACGCGGTACTGCTGTTCGTCCCGGACCTACTGGCCGAAGTCCGGATTGCTTACCCTGAGGTCGAGGCCGCAGGCGGCCGGTGGGTCGATGCCGAGACACTTGGCTCACGAAGCCTGCAGTAGGATACGCAGCCGGGCTAGGCATCGTCCCCGGGTGGGGCCGATGCTGCCTACCGGAAGCCCGAGTTCGTCCGATATATCGGCGTAGGAGACCGGCGGATCGGCCATGAGCATCTCAAGGAGCCGCTGCCAGCGTCGGGGCAGGTGGGAGAGGGCGTCGCGAACGACCTGGTCCCGCTCGTCAGCGAGAAGACGCTCGTCGACACCCGGCTCATGCGCCACCACGCTGGTGAGTTCGACGTCATCGTGGACGGGCACCACCCTCTTGCGGGCCGCCAGACTACGCAGGCACTCGTTCCGTGCGGTCGCCGCCAGCCAGGAGCCCACACGATCCGGGCGTTCGATACGGTCGATGTGCTGGAGCAGGCGAAGCCAGGTCGTCTGGGCGACGTCGGAAGCGTCGCTCTCTGTCAGCTTGAAGTCCACCGTAATGGACCAGATGAGCCTGGCGTACTGATCGACTAGGCCTTCCCATGCGTGCCGATCCCCCTCCGCGGCGCGTCGCACCAAGCTTGCGACATCAGGGGCATCAATGCCCCGCTCCAGCATCATCGTCACTATTTTTCTCCCCAATATAGAGACACGCAGGCCGACCGCTCTGTTCACGACTCCGTGAGAGGGCGGCCGGCAGAGCGCAACTATCGGACTCATCTTCATGCGAACTCATCTAATGGGCAGGCCTGTCAGCAGCGGGAACGTGCGTCAAGAGCGCCATCAATAGGCCCCCGACCCGCGTAGCAGCACCGAGATCGTCTTCCACAAGATCTGCAGGTCGAGCGCGAACGACCAGTTCTCGACGTACCGCAGGTCGAGCCGCACCGACTCTTCCCAGGACAGATCTGACCGTCCGTTGACCTGCCACAGACCGGTCAGGCCCGGCTTGACCACCAGCCGGCGGCGGACATGATCGGCGTACTTATCCGCCTCATCGGGAAGCGCGGGACGCGGTCCCACCAGCGACATGTGGCCGAGGAACACGTTGAAGAGCTGCGGCAGCTCGTCGAACGACCAGCGCCTCAGGTGCGCGCCCACCGCGGTCACCCGGGGATCCCGGCGGAGCTTGAACAGCACGCCGTCGGAGTCGTTGCTGGCCAGCAATTGCGCCTTACGCTGCTCGGCGTCCACGACCATGGTGCGGAACTTGTAGATCCTGAACGCGTGGCCGTCTTTACCCACCCTGACCTGCGTGAACAGCACAGGCCCGCGGTCGTGCAGCCAGATGGCCGCGGCCAGGGCTCCCATCAGCGGGGCGAGCATGATCAGCGCCGCGGCGGCCGCGCACCGGTCGAACAATCCCTTGAGTACCAGCCGGAAGCCGTCCAGCTGCGGGTGGTCCACGTGCAGCAACGTGAGCCCGGCCGTCGGCCTGACCGTCGTCCGCGGACCCGCGACGTCAAGCAGCGCAGGCGCGACGCACAGGTCGGTGCCGGTCTTTTCCAGCTCCCAGGCGAGGCTGCGGAGCCTGACGCCGTCCATCTCCGGGCAGGCGAGCACCGCGACGGTATCCGCGTCGAAGGCCTTGACTGCGGCCGTGATGTCGTCCAGCCCGCCGTAGACCGGGACGCCCGCCACTTCATCGCGCTCACTTGGCCGCGCCACGCAAGCGCCGACCGCCGTCAGCCCGTGGTACCGGTCCCGCCCTAGCTCGGTGACTAGATCGGCGACCGCCAGCTCGTGCCCCACCGCCACCACGCTGTGCATGCATTTGCCGGAGGCGCGCTTGTGGTGCAGCCGCTTGCGCATGCCGAGCCTGGCGACCATGTCGAACAGCGTGACGCAGGGCAGAGCGATGACCACGTAGCCGCGGGACAGATCGAGGTTGACCGCATAGGAGAAGATCGCGACCGTCGCGGTCAGGCTCACCCCGGCGTTCAGCACCTTGCGGTACTCGTCCGAGCCGGTCCCGATAAACCGGACGTCGTACGCCCCGGCCAGCCACAAGGCGGCGACCCAGAGCACCGGCAGGGCCAGACTCAGGGCCAGGTAAGTCGACGTGACCTTGTTGCCGAACCGGATCTGCGCCGCCACGAACACGCCGAGCACGGCACAGCCGAGATCGGCGAGCGCCACCTCGCGCAGGTAGTCCCTGGTCCAAGTGGACAGACGCCTAGCCGTTCGCCGTTCGAACCGGCCACTTCTTGTTGCGGCAATACCAAACATCCGCACCGACCCCCCATGGGCAGCACAAGATCACCGCCTTGCACTACCCACGCTCCCACTCAGTTCGCTTCGCCTGAGTTCTCCCATATAAAGGGACGCGCAGTCAACTGCCCCGGTTTACGCGTGTAGGACGTGACTTATCGTGACACCTACAAAGCAAACGTATTGTTAACATACATCCCAAAGAGCAGAAAAAACCGCGCAATCCGAACAAACATCCAAACGGCAACCGAGATGCACCCGAGGGACACCGAGGACGCGGCGTACACGTTCGAGATGAGGACCGAGCATGGCGCGCTGTAGGGAGTCTCTAACCGCCTCGCCTCCCTGTGACCAGCGAGGACCAAGCACGGCCGGAGGCAGCCCAGCGACGGTGGGCACCGCGGGATGCCTCAAAATAAGACGTACGGACTGATCGCCCAGGGGCAAGCGCCTAACGTGCCCGCTATATCCGTCTTCCTGCTCGGTTCACATAAATTTTACTCGCAAAAAGCTACACAAGCCTCGAAACAGGGCTTCGGCCGAGAGATTGTCACTTAGCGTGACCAAGACGGCTCGTCGGTCACCGGCTGCAATCCAACCGGCCACCAAGGGCGGCGCAAACGAAAAAGAATTCGTCGGACTACGTGCGCTCCCATGCGCGCACGAGGTCGCGGTAACGGCGCGCGGCGGCGCGCAACTCCATCTCAGGGTCACGTCCCGCCTCACGAGCCTTCATAACCAAACGGAACAGCTCCCGCCCAATGTCCCCACCAGGATCACCCGACTCCGCCCCGCCGGGATCGCCATCGAGCAAGGAAAGCTCCTCCGGCACCCCCGCTCGCGCCGCCCGGCGCTGCAGCTGCGCGGCCAGGGCCAGGGCCGGCTGCCCGAACGGCACGCCGTCAAGCGCGGACGGAACGGCCTGTTCGTCAGCGGCATCCCCCCGCCGCAAGGCCACGGCCCGCTTCTCTTCCCGCTTGATCTCGTCCCAGTTGCGGGTGACGTCCTCGGCGCCGGAGACCGCCACGTCCGCGAATACGTGCGGATGCCGCCGTACCAGCTTGGCCACGATCCCGTCGGCCACGTCGTCGACCGTGAACGACATGCCGTCCTCGCGCTCGGCCGCGATGCGCGCGTGAAACACCACCTGCAGCAGCACGTCGCCGAGTTCCTCGCAGAAGGCCTGCTCATCGCCGGACTCGAGGGCCTCGAGGGCCTCGTAGGGCTCCTCGAGCAGGTGCGGGGCGAGCGACGCGTGGGTCTGGCGGGCGTCCCACGGACACTCCACCCGCAGCCGGTCCATGGTCGCCACCAGGTCGAGGAACCGGGCCCCCGGCAGATCAGCCGAACCGTGCAGCAACTGCGCACCCGCCAGGACCGGCGGTTCGGCACCCGGCTCAGGCAGCCACACCACAGCGCCGTCGGCCGCAAGCGGCGGAACGTCGGAATCCGCCACGACCCGGTACCCGATCCCCGCCTCGTCCAGCGCGGGCAGCTGCGGATGACCGGCCGAAACGAGCACGGAGGAAGCGGACCGCAGGGCCTGCCAGGCCGGCCAGCTGAGCAGCCCGGGCGCCACCCGCGGGCTGGTCACCAGGACGATCAGCAAGCCGGTGTCAGCCCGGAGGTCGGTGTCGGCTTCGCAGGCCCCGGAGACGCCGCCACCGGGTTGGGCGCGGAGACGACCTGGAGCTGGGTGTAGTTCAGCTGGCCGAACTGCGGGTTGATCTGTATCGACAGGGACTTGGCCGCCACGCACTGGGCATGCTGGAGCTTGGCCGTGGCAGCCGTTTGCCCCGCGGTCGTCGTGGGCAACGTGCCGCCGTTGACCTGCCGGACGAACTGGTTCTGGATGGCCTGGTACTGGCCGACCTCGGCGGACAGGTTCGGCGGGATCCCGTTGGCGGCCAGGATGAGGTCAAGGGTGACGTTGGACAGGCCCTGGGCCTCGGCCGAGGACTTCGCCGCCGCGTATATTTCCGCCAGCGCCGTCTCGGCCTGGGCGGGAGTGACCGTGATGCCGGCCTGGCGGGCCAGTTCGTCGTTGATCTGGAACCGGACCAGCCAGGTGAGCGTCTCCTGCGTCTCCTGCGCCGAACTCATCTGAATCGTGCCCGGGTACAGCTTGACGGTCTGGCTGAGGTTAGTGACCTCGGTGGCGAGGGTCGCGATCGTGATCCGCTGGCTGCCAGTGATCGCCGCGGCGCCCATCTTGACCGGGCTGCAACCGGCCAGCAGCAGCCCGGCGCCCAGCACGACGGCGGACGCCTTGACCAGCCTGCGCAGTGCCAGCCTGCGCAGTGCCAGCCTGCTCAGTG
>Ga0310038_10000201_pt1 | contig 60533 bp, 50 predicted proteins | sample Sb_taG_6_FD_200461 | JGI IMG/M metagenome (GOLD analysis project Ga0310038, IMG submission 200461) | Peat soil microbial communities from Weissenstadt, Germany - Sb_50d_4_PS metaG (v2) (version 2) | ecosystem: Environmental > Terrestrial > Soil > Wetlands > Peat | place: Germany: Weissenstadt... | reverse complement strand
CGGGGAAGCCAGCCTTAAGGTCACTCTCGGCTATGACATCACTGCCAGGCCAGCAGCCGTTCCGCCTGCCGCGGCGGTGGCGGCGGCGCGGGCATCGGACGAGTCGCCCCAGGGGTCGTCGGCTGGGCCATCGTGACAGCCGCGGCCCACGTCACGGACGGGCCGGTGCCAGGGTATCTGGGGCGTGTGCTGGATGGTGACGGCGCTCCGGTGGGGACGTGTTTCCAGGTGGCGCATGGTGTGCTGGTGACCGCCTGGCATGTCCTGGATGACATCGGCGCCGCTGAGGAGGACGCCCGTGTGGGAGTGGATCCGCTGGCCGGCGGACAGGCGTTCGGGGCGGCTGTGGCGCGCTTGGATCAGGCCCATGACCTGGCGGTGCTGGTCAGCGATGTTCTCCTGCCTGCGACGGCCGGGGAACTGGCCGCCACCGACCAGATGGCGCCCCGGGCCGGGGTGACTGTAACGGGGCATTCAGTTATCGCGGATTCCGGCCGTACCGCGCGGTCCCTGACCACCATCGGTCACTGGGCGGGGCCGGCGATGTGGGAAGATGCGACGCCGGCCGGGCGGATGACCGCTGAGGCGCTGCTGCCGGGGATGAGCGGCGCGCCGGTGATCCGTGACAGTGATGGCGCGGTGGCCGGGGTGGTGTCGGGCCGGTATAACAGCACCGACGGGTGGCTGGCTGGGACGGTGTGGGTGGCCCGGACCGAAGACCTGGCCACGCTGCTGGACGGCACCGCCGAGGTGACGATGAGGCAGCCGCCGCTGGCCGGTCCGGTCGATGTGCTGCTGACGGTGACCGGCGACCGGGTGCAGCTGACCGGGCCTAGCATCGAGGTGGCTGCGGATCACGGTGGGGTGCGGGCGGCCCTGGCCGAAGCGGTAAATGAGACGCGCCGGTCCCGGGCCCGGGTCAGCGTGCCGGTCCGCGCCCAGGCAGAGACCCAGGTGCCTGCCGGTGAGCTGTCGCTGGGCCGGGGCGCCCGGCTGCTGGGGGAATCGTTCTTGCCCGGGCCGATCGCAGCCGAGCTAGAAAGGGTCCTGGCGGCCGCGGAGCGGGCGCATCAGCCGGTCAGGTTCGGGCTGGCCGTGCCGCCGGAACTGGCCGGGCTGCCGTGGGAGGCCCTGCCCAGCCCCGATGGCCGCGGCCCATTGGCGTTGCACCCGCTGGTCAGCCTGTACCGGAAGAGTGAGGCGGCAGTGGGGCGGGTGCTGCCGGGGCCGCTGCGGATCGTGGTCGCGATCGCCGCCCCCGATGCCGGGGGCGGGGCGGTGCTGGATTATGAGCGGGAACTGCGTAACGTGCTGGCCGCGGTCCGCTCCGCCCGCCAGGACGCCGCCGACGTCCGCGTCGTGCCGTTCGCCACTCCGGCCGCGATCCGGGAGGAACTGGGCCGCGGCCCGGCCCACGTGCTGCACCTCTCCGGGCACGGCTCCCCCGGCACCCTGGACCTAGAGGATGACGGCGGCTCGGCCAGGCCGGTCACCGCCGATGAGCTCGTGGACCAGGTGATCCCGGCGGGGCGGATGCCGCCGGTGATCACACTGTCGGCCTGCTACACCGACGCCGCCGCCAGCGAAGACGGGGTCTCGTTTGCGGCCCGGCTATGCCAGCACGGCGCCGCGGCGGTGATCGCCACCGAGACCTCCATCACCGACACCTACACCACCAAGCTGCTGGCCCGTGTCTACGGCGCCTTGGCTCAGGCCAGCGACCCGGATGTGGTCGGCGCTCTGGCCGATGCCCGCCGCCAGGTCCAGGCTGAACTGGAGACCTCCCCCGATCGGCGGGACAACGAGCTGGCCGGGCTGGGGGAATGGGCGGCCGTGACCGTCCTGGCCGCCACCGGATCGGTGCCGGTGCTTGATCGGGATCACGCCGCGCCGGCGCCGCGGCAGCCGTCCCGGCCGCAGATCGCCGGGCTGGCCGGGCGGGAGGACTGGTACTTCGTTGGGCGGCGGCCCGAGCAGCGCCGCTGGCCCGCCGACCTGACCGGGTCCCGGCTGGCGGGCATCGTGATCTACGGGATCGGCGGGACCGGCAAGACCACGCTGGCCGCCGAGATCACCACCCGGGTCCGGGACCGGGAGCCCGGCCGGGTCCTGGTCAGCCTGACCGGCCCGCTGACCCTGGAAAGCCTGCTCAGCGCAGTGATCTCCGCCATACGCCGCGAGCTCCTGATCAGGGGCAAGGACCAGGACACCGCCGCGGCGATCCGGGCTCTCGATGTCGCTGCCCGGGTGGACCTGGGCTGGCAGGACCGGCTGGCCATCCTCCGCGGCCATGTCCTGGACCACGTGCCGGTGCTGCTGCTGCTGGACAACTTCGAAGACAACCTCACTCCCGGCAAAACCGGGTACGTGGTCGGTGATGAGGTCCTGGCCGGGCTGCTGGCCGCATGGGGGACCGACCCAGGAAAAAGCCGGCTGCTGATCACGTCTCGGTACCCGTTTACCTTGCCCGGCGGGGCGGAGGGAGCCTTGTCGTTCCGGCAGCTGGGGGCGCTGTCCCGGGCCGAGACGATGAAGCTGGCCTGGTCGCTGAGTGCCCTAGACCGCCTGGATGAAAGCCAGCTGGAGCAGGTGTGGCGGCTGGCGGGCGGCCATCCCCGGTCGCTGGAATACCTCGATGCCCTGCTGTCCGGCGGCCAGGCCCGCTATCCGGACGTGACCGTCCGGCTCAGCGCGGCGGTCACCCGCCGGCTCAGCGGCGCCGACCGGGGCGAGTGGCTGGCGGCCCGCACCGGGCTGGATGCCGCGCTGGCCGAGACCGTGGCGCTGGCCGCCGATGATGTGCTGCTCGATGACCTCCTCGGCCGCCTGGCCAGGGTGCCCGGAGCCGGCAGCTTGCTCCTGGGCGTGTCTGTCTACCGGGAACCGGTCGACCGGAATGCGGTGCTGTTCCAGGCCGGGCAGCCCGACCCGGACGCTGAAAACATTCCCGACCAGCGGGCCGCCTACCAGCAGATCGCCGGGATCCTGGATGCCGCCGGGATCACCGTGGACGATTCCTTTGATCTGGCGATTGTGCCTGGCCAGGTACGGGCGCAGCTGGCGCCGCACCTCGCCGAGCTGAACCGGCGCCCGGTGCCGCCGTTTCGGCCGGATCCCGGCCTGCGGGAGCAGGTCGCCGCCTGCGAGGCAGCCAGTCTCCTCACCGTCAGCGGCGAAGGCGAGGAGCCGCGGTTTTTCGTGCACCGGTGGACCGCCACCGAACTCGCCGTACGCGCCAGCCGCGAGCCCAGCCCGCGGCTGGCCGAGGTGCACCGGCGGGCGGCCGGGTACTGGCGGTGGCGGGTCGAGGTGTGGCCGCAGGATGAAGCCGCCGGTGTGCATGACCTGCTGGAGGCGCGTCACCATCTGCTGCAGGCCGGGGAGATTGAGGACGCGAGCGAGGTCACCGGGGGGGTCTGCAGCCAGCTGCATACCTGGGGGGCGTGGGATCAGGAAGCGTCGCTGATCTATGACACCCTCGCCCGGCTGCCTGCGAACTCTTCCCAGGGCGCCTGGATCTATCAGCTCGGAATCCTCGCCCGGGACCGCGGGGACTACGACGAAGCCGCCCGCCAGTACCAGCGCGCCCTCGACATCAGCGAGCGACTCGGCAACCAGGCCATCATGGCCAGCACCTACATCCAGCTCGGCGTACTCGCCTACCTGCGCGGGGACTACGACGAAGCCGCCCGCCAGTACCAGCGCGCCCTCGACATCAACGAACGGCTCGGCCACCAGGCCGGAATGGCCAGCACCTACCACGGACTCGGCATGCTCGCCCAGTACCGCGGGGACTACGACGAAGCCGCCCGCCAGTACCAGCGCGCCCTCGACATCAACGAACGGCTCGGCGACCAGGCCGACATGGCCACCAGCTACCACGGACTCGGCGTCCTCGCCCACCGGCGCGGGGACTACGACGAAGCCGCCCGCCAGTACCAGCGCGCCCTCGACATCTTCGAACGGCTCGGCGACCAGGCCGACATGGCCACCAGCTACCACGGACTCGGCGTCCTCGCCCAGGACCGCGGGGACTACGACGAAGCCGCCCGCGAGTACCAGCGCGCCCTCGACATCAACGAACGGCTCGGCAACCAGGCCGGCCTGGCCAGCACCTACCACCAGCTCGGCAGGCTCGCTCAGAACCGCAGGGACTACGACGAAGCCGCCCGCCAGTACCAGCGCGCCCTCGACATCAACGAACGGCTCGGCGAGCAGGCCGGCTTGGCCACCAGCTACGGCCAGCTCGGCGTCCTCGCCCGGGACCGCGGGGACTACGACGAAGCCGCCCGCCAGTACCAGCGCGCCCTCGACATCAGCGAACGGCTCGGCTACCAGGCCGGCATGGCCAGCATCTACCACCAGCTCGGCATGCTCGCCTACCTGCGTAGGGATTACGACGAAGCCGCCCGCCAGTACCAGCGCGCCCTCGACATCAGCGAACGGCTCGGCGACCAGGACATCATGGCCACCACCTACAGCCAGCTCGGCGACCTCGAAACCGAACGCGGCGGTTCAACTACCACGGCCGTCACATGGCACGTGAAGGCCCTGGCGGTCAGGCTCCGCCTTGGTGGCCCCCAGGCAGAGATTGATCTGCGCCGCCTTGCCTTGCATCGCCGCGAGCTTGGCCCCGGGCCGTTCACCGGCCTGCTGGCCCAGGCTGCCGGCGATACACATCTGGCCGAGACGATCACATCCCTACTTGACCAGATCGATGCGCCCGACGACAGCACTCTCTGATTCCGCCGTTGGTACACGCTCAGCCATGGGTCCGTGCACGAGACAAGCGGACAGGCGAATGGTCCAACTAGCCCCGGGGATACCGTGTCCGCCCAGCAGCAGGCAATGCCACCGCTGGCCGGTTCTTTAGAGGCGCAGACTCGTTATGCCGAATACGTGCCCAAGCAGACTGCAGCCGACGCCAAACCAGCGCATTTTCCCAGGTGAACAACCCAGCGCGTTCCGCAAGCCCGGTTGTTTACAAGACGGCTGCTCTGCCTGCTGAGCGATGCCTTCACCATCCGGCCTTATGACCGTGATTTCCGGCGTGGCCCCTGGCGTCACAGGCGCCCTCTGCCTTGGGAAGCCCGCCCAGCGAACGCCGGGCCACGATCGCGTGAACACCGAAGACCAGCATGGCTCATACGGCACACAGCACTGGTCCGTACACAGCAGTCTTCGGCGCCTCGGTTGTCAGCCTCGCGGTCGCCGCCGCCAAGGCGGCCCTCCTGGCTATCGCTAACGCGGTCGGCTGCGCCAGGCTCGGACCGGCGCATTCCCGCTTTCACGTTTCCCGGTTGCCGAGGATGCGCAGCCAGCGAGCCCTGACAACACGGCTGGAGTTCCCCGACGCCAGGCCAGCCAGCGCCCCCTCTTCCCGGCAAGCCCTATCATGGTGCGCATCCCGAGACCAGGCTAGGTGAGGCGCCGGAGATTCAAGCGGAGGCTGTCCCGCCGGGGTGAAACGCAACTCCGGATCGTCGACGAGGTTGCCCGCGATCGTGATCTGGGTATCGCCTGCTGCCATCAGAGTTCTCCTTCCGTTCGGCCGGAGGTTCCGGCTGTCTCGTACCAGGCGCGGCGAGGGTGATCATCGCCGCCGTCGGCCTCGCGCGCTATACGCGTAGGGCCGAAAGTGACCCCGCAAAGCCCGCAAAGCCCGCAGTACGTAGGTTGACCAGCACAAACGCCGGCGCTCGCCGCGTTTTCAAACCCCGCAGGAACGACCTGCATAATCCGCAAACCCCGCAGCCCTGCGGGGTTTGCGGGGTTTAGCGGGTTGTCCTGAACCGCAAACCCCGCAGGCTTTTCCGGGCTCTGACCTGGGCTTTGCGGGGTTAGCGGGGTTTGCGGAGTGTGTTTCCCGCGCGCGCACGGGAGATTTCCGCCCCGGACGAGCCCTGGCTGCTGCCCGAACACGCCGCAGACCGCGCTCACCCGGACCACTCCTCGACGCGCCAGAAGTTGATCTTGCTGTGCTTGTCCTGGTCGTTGCGGAGCACGAACGGGCCGCGGTAGCGGTTGGCCTGCCCGGTGAGCTGCTTGCCGAGTGACTTGGTGGTCGGGAACCGGCCGCGGCCGTCGGTGATGAAACAGCCGTCCCACGGATCGGGCTGACCCGGCGGGACGTCGGCCGACAGGCGCAGCTCGTTGCTGGTCAGCCACTTGTCGCCGTGGATCTTCCGCCACCGGGCGAAGAATGCCGTCCAGGTGGACTCCTCGTCGTCGATGTCCCGGATGGTCTCGACGTTGGCCAGAAACCCCGGGACGCCGTGATGGGCCAGGAACCCGCCGACGGCCTCGGCCCACGAGGTGAACTGCCGCATGGTCAGGCCCGGTCGCCGCGGCGCGCCTGACCGGGTCCAGTCGGCGACCAGGACCAGGAGGTGCCACAGCACCTGGCGCTGGTTGGCGGGGGCGAGGATCCACTGGTCCAGGTGCGGGATCCGGAACCCGGTGCGTTCCTCCGGCCGGGGCATGTCCGGGTTCAGGCCGACCAGCACGGACCGGGTCCGCATGTCGCCGCCGAGCCGCAGGTTGTTGCCGGTGGCGGTCCATACCCGGTCGTTGGCGAACGCGGCGGTCTTGTTCCCGCCGAGCAGCCGGTCCGCCCAGGTCCGGTCGGTGATCAGCCGGGCCAGCACCGGCGAGTCGATGACCGTGCCCTCGGCGAGGTTGTCGAAGATGATCGTGCCGACTGGGTCGGCCAGGACCGAGGTGATGGCCTTGCGGAGCTCCTCGTCGCTGTTCGTCCAGGTCAGCACCCGCTGCCCGTACAGCATCCCCAGCCCGCACGTCAGGATGGTCTTACCGGAGCCGGGCATGGTCGAGGTGACCACGCCGAACGGGATCAGGGTCCGCAGGTAGCTGCGCAGGATCGGGGTCACCAGCAGGCCGAGGTAGTTGGCCATGTCGGCCTCGCTGACCCACGGGAAGTCGCCGAGGAAGGCAGTCAGCAGGAACTCGCGGGCGGCCGTGACCTGCCCGGGCGCCGGCTCCTCGGGTACCGGCTCGAGCGGCACCTTGCTGGCCAGGTACAGGCAGGTAGCCGGGTCGTAGCCGGGCTGCTGCAGCAGGGTGCCGTCGGGCCGCAGCACCGGCGCCCCGACGATGCCGAGCAGGGGCCGCAGGTCCGGCCACTCCTTGGGCGCGAGCGCGGCGTTCAGGACCGCGGTCGGCGGGGTGATCTCTTCCTCGTAGGTTTCGGTGCTCCCGCTCTCTGTCTTGCGGGTGCGGATCCGGTAAGTGTTGGTGTGCTCGGCGAGCAGCGCGGCCAGCTCCGGCGCGCGGACCTCGCTGGCCGTCACCGGCAGCGGGGAATCCTCATCGCCCGCGGCGGCCCCCGGCGTCCCGGACACCTTCTCGACGGCCACCACGCAGCCGCTGCTGACGTAGGTGCTGGGTATCTTCCCGGCGTTGATCGCCTCCCGCAGGGCCCGGATGGCGGCCGGGCCGCTGGGCGCCTCGATGTCCGGCTTGACCCGCCTGGTGGCCTCCGCCCGGCGCCTGGCCTCCGCCAGGCTGGGCACCCGGCTCACAGGCCGCCGCCCCGCATTGCCGAGGCGAATGTCCGGCGCGCCTCGCGTTCCCCGCCCCGCAGGCCCGCCTCGATCGACGCGGCGACGAGGGACTCCTCGGCGGTTTTCCGGTCGAGTTCACCGGCCGCGATCATCTCCGCGGCCCTGCAGCTCGCCCAGTACAGGGGGTTGTTGCGGTCACCGGCCCGGCCGGCGCGCACGGTGGCAATGAGGCCCTGGAACCGGGCGCCCGAGGCCGCGCCTACCCGGCCCGAGGTACGGGACTGTGCGGCAGGCTCAGCGTCTGACGCGAGAGCGGCGAGCCATGCGGGCAGCGGTTCGGGGTCGCTGTCGTCGGCGATCTCGTATCCCCGGCCGCCTGTGACGAGCTCGCGGCACCCCGGGTTGCCCGGGTAGGCGCGCTCGTCGAGCACCGAGCCCGCGGCCAGCACGTACCCGCCGCCGCCCCGGACGTCGATGAGCGGGCCGATCTTGCCCGCGCTGTTGCGGATCCCCTGGCCGTCCGGCGAGGTGTAGTACAAGTGCAGTCCGCCAGTCGGGGTCGTGACCGTGTAGGTCACCGGCCACGGCCGCCCAGCCCATTCGGCCAGCAGGGCGAGCACGTCCCGGCCGTCGTGGACGCCGGGCAGGCGCCAGTCATCCGGCAGCGGGCTGTGCGTGTCCAGGTCGACGACCGCCAGGCGCGACGGCCCGCAGGCCACGCCGACGTTGTGCTGAGCTGACGGCCAGTAGCGGGCGACACGGTCCGGGTCGGCGCATGCCCGCCGCTCCCAGTCCGCGACGGCAGGCCGCTTGTCGCCGGGGCGGCAGGGAAACACTGCCCAGCCGCGCCGGGCGGCTTCCATGGCCGCGGCCGCAGTGGTCACGCCACTGTTCCTGGGTTCGTCGTCCTGCTGCAGGACCAGCGCGTGAGGCCCGGCGGTCGGCGGTTGCGGCGCTGACGGGGCACGGGGTCTCCTCGGGGAAGAGGGGAATCGGGGGAAGGCGCGGAAGGATCAGGCGGCCGGGCGCGGGCTGCGGCCGGGCGGGTTCTGGTAGTCGATCTGCTGGCGTTCCTTCTCGGCGATCCAGTCCATGACCGCACCGCGGCGGAACACGATGCGCCGCCCCATGCGGAATCCGGGAGGGCCCACTCCCTTGTGGCGGAGCCAGCGGAGCGTATCCACGCTCCGGCGCGTGATCGCGGCTACCTCATCAATCAGCAGCAGGTCGTCAGGGCTGTGGGTCGTGTCCATGTGATGGCCTCCAGGGCTACACGTCTCTGGCGTTGCGAGCGACAGCATAGCGGAGTACACCATGATGTACTGCTATCCGACACGAATGGGTTGTAGTGTGTCGCCATGGGAGACGATGGCGAGCAGATCGCCGACGACGATGAGACGCCGGAGCTGGGCGACGATAAGACGCCGGAGCTGACAGAAGAGCGGTTCGCGGCAAATCTCCGCACTATCCGCGAGGCGGCCGGTATGTCGCAAGGGCGCCTGGCTGACGAGATGGCGGCGCGCGGCTGGCCGTGGCGCCAGCAGACAGTCACCCGGGTTGAGAACGGCCGCAGGATGGTGCGCCTTGGCGAGGCGAAGGCGGTGGCCGAGATCCTGGAGACATCCCTGGACAGGCTGACGCAGCCCACCGGGGAGATGCGCGTCGTCGAGCTCCTGTCTGAGTGGACGCATCAGGCCAGGTCGGCTTGGCTGGCGATCAAGGAGTCCACGGTGCAGCTTCTGAATGCGAAGGGAAACCTGCGTATTCACCCAGCGGTCGCGGATGCTGAGCCGGCATCGGAGCGCGTGCTGGAAGCGGTGCGTGGCGCTAGGCACATGCAGCAGCTCACCCCCGAAGGCGCGGTAGTGCAAGGTGTCGCTGAGGTTGCCAGGTCGGCCGTCTTCGCCGCCGGGCGCGCCGGGCTGGATGGGAGTGTCACGATCGAGCCGAGGAGCATCGTCGATGCCGGGAAGATCGCCGTTGCCCTCCGCGGAGGGGAGGCAGTCGTCATCGACTTCACGGGAACGCGAGATGAGGAAATCCAGCGCCTTCAGGACTTCATTAACGGAGCCGTAGGCGTCCGGGGCGGATCCGTCGAGCGCCTCGGCGACCTTAGGTACCGTGTGATACCCGCCCTGCTGAACCCTCGCGAACTTGGCGTCAGCACGCCTCCCCCGAAGTACACGCCGCCCGACGTGCGGGGGTACAAGAAGGTCGAAAGGGGCGATGCCTGATGGCGTCGCTTGGTGCCCGCAGGGATGGTTCGCGGCCCTTGGGGGCGAACCGTGGCCCACATTGAGGATCGCTGGTACAAGACCGTCACGGGCCCGGACAGCAAGCCGGTCAAGGAGCGCACCGCCCGGTACGGCAACGGTCTCCGCTGGCGGGCCCGCTACCTCGATCCGGACGGCCGGGAGCGTAACCGCAGTTTCGCAACCAAGGTAATGGCCGAGAAGTTCCTGACCGAGGTCGAGCACTCCAAGCTCGCCGGGTCCTACCGCGATCCGGACGCCGGGCGCATCAGCCTGCGGAAGTACGCGGCCGGGTGGGTGCAGGGCTACGCGGAAGACTCCAGTCGGGGCGAGCAGATCCGACGCCACCTCGACCTGCACATCCTCCCCGGCCTCGGCTCCGCGCTGCTGACCCAGCTCGACCAGCGGCCGAGCATGGTCCAGCAGTTCTTCAATAGCCTGCCGCTGGGCGGCGGGGGGGCCAGCCAGGTAGCGATCACACTGTCGACGATCCTGAACGCGGCTGCGGACGATGGCCTGATCACCCGTAACCCGTGCAAGGCCGGGTCGGTGCGGATGCCGCGCCAGCCGAAGCGGAAGATCGTCCCCTGGACTTCCGCGCAGATCGAGGCACTGCGGGCCAGGTTGCCCGCTGGATGGCAGGCTATGGCCGACTGCGGCGCCGGGCTCGGCGAGCGCCAGGGCGAGATCATCGCCATGGGGCCGGACGAGATCGACTTCCTGCGCCGCAAGGTCCATGTACGGCGCCAGATCAAGCGGGTCGGCGGCCGCCTGTGGTTCGCGCTGCCGAAGGGCGCCAAGGAACGCGACGTACCGTTGCCCGGATGGGTCTCGCTGGCCCTGGCGGCGCATATCAAGGCACATCCGCCCGTCGAGGTGACCCTGCCATGGAACGAGCCGGGCAACCCGAAGCGGCACGGCAAGCCGGTGACCGCGATGATCCTGTTCACGGGGCGCGGAGGCGGCCCGGTGCTGGCCGCCACATTCAACTCGACGGCCTGGGTACCGGCCAGGAACGCCGCGGGCATGACATCTGGCGGCCCGCACCAGCTAAGGCACTTCTACGCCTCCGCGCTGCTGGCCGGCGGCGTCGACATCAAGGCCCTGTCTGAATACCTCGGCCATCACGACCCGGCCGTGACGCTGCGGATCTACGCGCACCTCATGCCCTCGGCCGAGGGCCGGGCACTGCGGGCCATCGAGGACGCGTTTGCTGAGGCGCGCGACCAAGATCACGGCCCCGCCACGGCCCCGGAGGGGGAATCTGCCCGCTGACCTGCGGCGCGACTAGTAGAGCTTGTAGCGCTCGGCGGGAGCCACGGCGCCACGTTCCCAGCGGTAGATGTTGTGGCTGATGTTGTCGGCGCTGGGCACGGACGTGTCGCCCGCGGCCCTGGCGGCCTTGATGAGCTGGCGGGCCATCTCGGACCTCGTCCAGCCGCGGTCCTCGCGCTGCCGGCGCAGCCAGGCAGCGAGTTCGGATGACATGAAGCGTTATCGTAACGGCAGGCAATTCCGCCAGAACACGCCGTGTCCGGCGATGTCCTCGATTGTCACGTCCCGTAGGAGACGCCCGTCGAGGAGACGCCCGTCGAGGAGACGCCCGCTGCGGAGACGCCCGCTGCGGAGATACCGAGCGCCGCATCGACTAGGCGGTAGGCCCGCTCCCGCGCGGCTGGCTCTTCGCGGATGGTGTCGGCCAGGAACTGACCGGGGTCGAGCCCCAGCCGTTCGGCATCTGTGTCTCCGCCCGCGTCCAGCCAGCGCTTGAGCTGCGGGCCGTCAACCTCGGGATGGAACTGGAACGCGAGGTGCCTGCCGAGCCGGAACGCCTGCACCCCGGCATCGTTGCGGGCCAGCACCGCCGCAGCCGCGGGCGGCAGGCACCGATCGCCGTGGAACTCCAGCCAGGGCCCGGCCGGGACCAGCTCGTGATCTGCCGATTCGACCAGCGTCCAGCCGATCTCCTTGCGTTCCATGGCCTCCACCCGCCCGCCCAGCGCGGCACAGAGCGCCTGAGCGCCGAAGCAGATGCCGAGCAGCGGCACGCCACCGGAGTCCGCCGCGCGCAGCCAGGCCAGTTCCTCGGCGATCCAGGAGTCGGGATCGTTGACCGAACTGACCGCACCGAGCACCACCACATGGTCGACGCCCTCGAGCGCGGGCAGCGGGCCGTCATCGGGAAACAGGTGAACGGCCAGCGCCGCGCCGCGTGCCTCGAACGCTTCGCCGATGAAACCGGCCGAATCCACGCCGTGGTGCCTGATTACGACCACTCGCCTCACGCTCAGCCTCCGCGCGTCCCGGCCGGCCCGTTTATGCAGCCGACCCGTTCATCAGGCGCCGAAGTATCGAAGCAGGCTCGGCGCAGCCGGTCTCACTGATTGTAGGTTCAGGCAATTTCCGCCCGCTTGCCGCCCGCGAATTCGCCGGACTTCCCGGCCGGCCGGCTTGACACGCTGCCGCCCAGTACTTAACCTATCTGTTAATTAACAAGGTGGTTAAGCGTGAAGGCAGCAGATCAGCTGAGCATGATCTTCGGGGCGCTGGCGGACCCGACGCGGCGGGAAATCCTGTCGCGGCTCGCGAACGGGGATGCCACCGTGACCGAGCTGGCTGAGCCGTTCGCCATCAGCCTGCCGGCTATATCCCGGCACCTGAAGGTGCTGGAGCGGGCCGGGCTGATCTCCCGCAGCCGTTCCGGCCAATGGCGGTCGAGCACGCTGGAAGCGGCGCCGCTGAAAGAGGCGGCCGACTGGATGGAGCGGTACCGGCAGTTCTGGGACGCCAGCTTCGACCGGCTCGACGCACACCTGCGGCACGTTGCAGGCAGTCACGGACTGCGTTAGCCACGACGGGAAGGAAGAACCCATGAACACCCCAGTCACCGCCCTTGACCGGCGGTACAGCGACGAGGACGCGGCCGCCACCGGGTGGGACGAGACCCGCAGAGTGCTCGAAACCGCCGAGCTGTTCTGGATCTCCACGGTCCGGGCCGACGGCCGGCCCCACGTCACCCCGGTCGTCGCCGTGTGGTCCGACGGGGCCATCCACTTCCATACCGGCGCCGGAGAGCAGAAGTTCGCCAACATGCGCGCCAACCCGCACGTCGTCCTGACCACCGGCTGCAACCGCTGGGACCAGGGGCTGGACGTCGTGGTCGAGGGCGACGCCGTCCGGGTCACCGATAAAGACACGCTCAAGCGCCTCGCCGACGTGTGGGCTACTAAATGGGACGGACGCTGGCAGCTCTCGGTGCACGACGGCGGCTTCCGCAACCTCAGCATGAACGACTTTCCGAGCCTCGTGTTCACCGTAACGCCAACCAAGATCCACGCTCACGCCAAAGGTGATCCATTCGGCGCTACCACGCACACGTTCTGACCGCGGTGCCATGGGACGAGTCCGGGCGGCTGAGGCGAGAGGCTTAGGACGGGCCGTACCCGGCCTTGGTCAGCATGCGGCGGAGGTCGACCACCATCTGGGCATCGATGTCCTTACCCGCTGGCGGGTCGAAGATCGCTTTCTCGGACCCGACCGTGACGGTGACCTTGCCGTCGTGATGCACGGTGACCGTGCCGACCGCCTCAAGCAGCGACGTCACCGCGTGCCACTCGATGTTGCGGCTCGTCGGGTGCTGGAAGATCTGGTGCAGCGTGTTCCGGTGATGGTTGTCAAGGTGCTGCGACTCCGGCGAGGATGACATCCGTTGCTCCCTTCTGGCCCGACCTTATGTCCGGCCGGGCCGGGACACCGGAGGGGGTCCCTTGTCTCGCGTCTTCATCACCGGGTCGAGTGACGGCCTGGGCCTGATCGCCGGGCAGCTGTCCCGGTGAAGGGAACCGGGCACGTGCTGGTCGTTGGGGTAGACGGAGTCCGGTTCGACCTGCTGGGCCCGGACAGCACACCGTCGATCTGGGCGCTCGGCCAGGACGGCTTCCTGGCCCCGGTCCCCGTCGGGGAGACGACGCCGACCTGGTCCGGCCCGTGCTGGGCGACGATCGCCACCGGCACCGGGGTGGCCGGGCACGCCATCACCGGTAACGACCTGACCGGTCACCGGCTGGCCGATCACCCCGACTTCGTGACCATGGCCACCCGGGCGGGGCTGCCCACCCTGCTCGCGGTCAGCGGATGGCCGCCGCTGGCGCTGCCCGAAGACGGCGGTCCGCTGTTCGCCGAGGCCAGCAGGCGGGAGTTCGTCGCCGTGCCCGAGACCAGCCTGGCCTGGGACAGTACTGGCCAGGCTGGGGCCGGCCAGACCAGCCTGGCGACCTGGGATGCCGCCGACGAGGCCACCACCCGGCTCGCCATGGCCATCCTGGCCGAAGACGCTCCCCGGGTGTCGTTCGTCTACCTGGGCGGCGTCGACATCACCGGCCACGTGACCGGCGCGGGGGGCGCCTACCGGACGGCCGCCCGGGCCGCCGACCAGCGGGTCGGGAGGCTGGTGGGCACGGTCCTGTCCCGCCGGTCCTACCAGCGGGAGAACTGGACGATCGTGGTGATCACCGACCACGGGCACCTCGACGCGGGCGGGCACGGCGGCCGCGAGCCTGAGGTCACCACCGCGTGGGCGGCCGCCGCCGGTCCCGGCATCCGGCCGGGCGCCCCGCCGCTGATCACCCGCCAGGAAGAGGTGGCGCCGCTGGTCCTCGCGGCAGCCGGCTGGCCGCCAGGTCAAGCGTGAGCGCGCAGGCCAGGACGACCGCGGTGCCGACCGCGGCTCCCCCCACCGCGTCGGTGAACTGATGCGCGCCGATGGCGACCATCGCCGCGGCGACCGCGGCCGCGAGCAGCAGGGCCATGACGACCAGCAGCAACCGGGCGGCCCGCGGCACCTGGCGGCGCGGCGGATCGACGAGCAGGACCGCGCAGCTGGCCGCGAGCGCGAACATGCTGGTGGCATGTCCGCTGGGGAAGGACTGCCCGATCGCTACTCCGAGGGAGGGCTTGAGCACGTACTCGGTGAGGCCGGTGGCGCCGGGCACGGCGACGGCCGCCAGGGCGGCTCCGGTCCATCTATGGCTGGCGAGGCACGCCAGGACCAGGGCCAGGGTCATCAGCGTCACCGGCCCCAGCGTGCCGAGATCAGGCAGCACGTTGAGCAGCGAAGGGAACCGGCCCAGGGCGGACTGGATCCGTGGGTCGAACGCCGAATCCAGCCATTGGGGCAGCGCGCTGCCGAGACTACGGACCCCGAGCACCGCTGTCACCGCCACGCAGGCGGCCAGCAGCGCGGCCGCCGCCAGGCGGAGCGGCCCGGGCAGCAGCGGCCGAGATGCCAGTTCGCGCCCGGAGGCCGGCCGCGATGTCCCCCACCGCATCCGGTTATCGTATGCGGGCGCCGCGACCTGCCATGACGGCCGCAGGTTCAGGCGGTTCCCGCCTGGCCGGCGTGAAGGGGTTGCAGCTGCTCCAGTTAGGGCGTGTATTAGCTAGCGTACGTACGTTCGAGACAGTAGAATTGGACGTGTGAATCTGACCGAGTGGGCGCATGCGCAGGGCATCCATGTGCAGACCGCGTACCGCTGGTACCGGGAGGGAACGCTGCCGGTCCCGGTACAGAAGGCCGGGCGCCTCATCCTGGTGTCCCCGCAGACCGCCGCCGGAGCGGCCCGGCAAACCGAGGGCGCTGGCCTGTACGCGCGGGTGTCCTCGCACGACCAGAAGTCCGGCCTGGACGGGCAGGTGGCACGGCTGTCCGCCTGGGCGGCGGAAGCCGGGCTGCCGGTGGTGCGGGTGGAGGCCGAGGTCGGGTCCGGGGTGAGCGGGTCACGGGCCAAGGTGCGCAGGCTGCTCTCGGACCCGGCGGTGACCGTCGTGGTGGTGGAGCACCGGGACCGGCTCGGGCGGATGAACACCGAACTGGCAGAGGCTGCCCTGTCCGCGCACAACCGCCGCCTGGTGGTACTCGACGACTCCGAAGTGACCGATGATCTGGTGCGCGACATGGCGGAGGTGCTGACCTGGTTCTGCGCCAGGCTCTACGGGCGCCGGTCGGCGCGGAACCGGGCGTTGAAGGCGCTGGGCTGCGCCCAGCAGGACATCGGACCCAGGGCCGTGAAGCTCCAGGCCTCCGGCGGCGCGGTGTGAGTGCGCTGCGGGAGATCGCCGGGCCGTTCGTGGTCGCGCCGTCGGCAGGCACGCGGGTACGGACCCGGCTGCGGGTGTCCGGCATCGACGCTGCCGTACTGCGCGAGGTGGGCGGGTACCTGGGTTCGCTGGCGTCGGCCGACCTGGCAGCCCGGTGCGCGGAAGGCCGGCTCGACGCGAAGCAGCGGGCGCGATCGCGGCAGGTGCGTAAGCAGCAACTGACCGCGAAGTCGTCGTCCCGCTGGGCCGGGGCGCTGACCCGCACGAGCGAGGACGCCTACCAGCTCGCCCACCGCAACCTGCTGGCCGAACGCCGCTGCCTGCTGGCCCGCATCAAGCGGATCGAGACCCGGCTGGCGGTGACGGCGGGGAAGCGGGCCGGGCGGCTGCGCGGGTACCCGACCACCGCCGAACGGCACGCCAAGACCATCCGCGTCCAGACGTTCCGCACCAGGCTGGCCGAAGTCGGACAGCAGCTGGACACCGGGCGGATGAGCGTGTGCCGGGGCGGGAAAGCGTTGCTGCGCAAGCGGAACAACCTCGCAGATGCCGGTCTCACCGAAACCCGGTGGCGCGAACTATGGGCCGCGTCCCGGCTGTTCCTAACCGCCGACGGGGAGAAGGGCAAGACCTGGGGCAACGAGACGATCCGCTGGAACCCGCACCAGAACTGGCTGGAGATCAGGCTCCCCACCCCGCTGGCGCGGCTGGCCAACCGGCCCGGCGGGCGTTACCGGCTGTCCTGCCCGGTCGGGTTCACCTACCGGGGCGGCGATGTTGCCGCGCAGGCCGCGACCGGGGCCGTCCGCTATGACATCTCCCTGGACCCCGCACGGGGGCGCTGGTACCTCGACGCATCGTGGAAGACACCGCCGACCGGGCCCATCACGCTGGCGCAGGCCCGGCAGGGCACCGTCGTCGCGGTGGACGTGAACGCCGGGCACCTCGCAGTGGCGGTACTGGCCCCGGATGGCAACCAGGCCGGTATCCCGCACACCATCGACCTGCCACTGGCGGGCCTGCCGTCGAGCACCAGGGACGGGCGGCTGCGGGCCGCGATCACCAGCATCCTCACCACCGCCCGCGAGCACCGGGCCAGCGCCATCGTGATCGAGAACCTCAACTTCGATGACGCCCGCCACCACGGGCGCGAACGCACCGGCAACCGGCCCTCACGGGGACGCCGGGGCCGGGCGTTCCGGCACCAGGTCGCCGGTATCCCGACCGCCCGGTTCCGTGACCGGCTCACCCACATGGCCTGCAACGCGGGCCTGCACGTGATCGTCGTGGATCCCGCGTACACCTGTTGACTGCTGGGGAGCGCAGCACTGGCTCGCCCCCATGCAACAGCACCACCCCAACCTCACCGGCCACCACGCGGCAGCGTTCGTGATCGGCAGACGCGGACTCGGCCTGCGGGCTCGCCGGCGTGCGTCAGGGAACCTACCCGCACCAGAGGATGCGGCTGCGCCCCAAAGGGCTAAGTCAACCCAGGCACGCTCCGAGACCCACCCGAAGACCGGGACCGAAACCAGGAGACCCGCCACCCGGACGGACCCACGGCAGCCGCCAGGCACTAAGACCGGAAAGCCCCGAAGGACCACGGCAGGCGACCAGGCGGCCCAAGACCGTTCGGGACCGCCCACTAGGCAGGACTCGCTCTTGCTAGGTGACTAGGAACGGTCAGGGCACCGTCAGGACCTGCGGGCCGTCCTCGGTGACGGCCACCGTGTGCTCGACGTGAGCCGCCCGGCTGCCGTCGCCGCTGCGGATCGTCCAGCCGTCGTCGTCGATCCGATAGACGTCCTTGCCACCGGCCAGGAACCACGGCTCGATCGCGATGACCAGCCCGGGGGCGAGCCGCCGGCCGCGCCTGGGCGCTCCTTCGTTGGGGATGTGGGGATCCTCGTGCATGGCCCGGCCGATGCCGTGACCGCCGAAGTCGGTGCAGATCCCGTAGCCCGCCGCGCGCCCGGCGGCGCCGATCGCCGCGGAGATGTCCCCGATCCGCGCGCCGGGGACCGCCGCGGCGATGCCCGCGCTAAGCGCCGCGCCGGCGGTGGCGATCAGGCGCGCGTCGGGCGGTCCCGGGGGCCCGATCGTGAAGGAGATCGCGGCATCGGCCGCCCACCCGTCAAGGGTGGCGCCGCTGTCCACGCTGAGCAAGTCACCCTCGGCGAGCCGGTACCGGCCGGGGATGCCGTGCAGCGCGGCGTCGTTGACGGAGGTGCAGATGGCCGCCGGGAACGGCGCCGGGGCGAAGCCAGGCTGATAGCCGAGGAACGGCGATACGGCGCCGGCCCCGGCCAGCACGTCCCGGGCGATCTCGTCCAGTTCGGTCAGCCGCATCCCGGCCTTCGCCTGGTCCTTGACGGCCGCGAGGATCTGCGCGACCACCTGCCCGGCGGCACGCATCGCCTGGATCTCTCCTGCTGTCTTGATCTCGACCACGGCTCAGCACCTCCCTTTGCGGTATAACTATACCGGTATTACTATCACGGTATGGTCCGACCGCCACTCACCCACCTGGAACACGCCCGCGGGGAACGGCTCGGCATGCTGCTGCGCGAGGCGCGCGGGCCGCGCAGCATGGCCGAGATCGCCGCCGTGTCCGGCGTTCCCGCGGAAACGCTGCGCAAGATCGAGACCGGCCGCATCGCCACCCCCGCCTTCTTCACCGTGGCGGCCCTGGCCGCCGCGCTCGGCCTGTCCCTGGAGGAGATCGTCCGGGCCTGCGCGGAACCAGCCGAGGCGCTCAGCGCCTAGCTGTTGCCTCGGCGTATTCGATTCTTGACGGACGGGATATCAGCCGTACGGCGGATGCGAGCGGGACGGCGCTAGTGCAGACTTAGATATCCGGGTTTTTACGGGGAATCCGGTTATCCGCCTCACGGGGGTGAAGCGAATGACGAGCATCTCGCTGGCCACGCTGGCCAGACGAGCCGCTGACCTGGGCGATCCGCTGCCGTGCAGAGAGAACGCGCGGCTGTGGTTCTCCGATCGGCCTGCCGATCTCGAGCTAGCCAAGGCATCGTGCGGGACGTGCCCGCTGCGCGGGCCGTGCCTGGCGGGCGCGGTCGAACGCCGCGAGCCGTGGGGCGTCTGGGGCGGTGAGATATTCGAGAACGGCGTGGTCATCGCGCACAAGAGGCCACGGGGTAACCCAGGCCGGCGAGCGCAAGCCAGCTGACGCGCGTTCGCTCCCGGCCGGCCCGCTGCGCTAGCGGCCGCCTTCCCGGGAGAAGACGTTGACGAGGTTACCGGCCGGATCCCGGAAGATCATGGACCGGTTCCCCCAGGGCCCGGCAGAAGATCGCGGACAGCCAGGGCGGCGTCACTTTCGGTGTGGCCATGACACTGGACGACCGCTGAAGACGTGACCGGGGCCGGCGCGATCGTGACCGGGGGCCTTCCTGCTGGCCGGTAAACCGATCGACCTCAGCGGCGATCGCCGTCGCCGCTGATGACGAAGAAGCCCAGCAGGTCGGCCGCTGCCGCCTGGCACGAGAGCGGACCTGGGAGAAGCACCGCAGTCCGTTCGGCAGAAAGAATTTCAATGGGACGTTCGCGTCCATGTCCGCCGAGCAGATCACATCGGCATCGCGCGACATTACGATTGGGCCTAGCGGAACGTCCCGGATCCTACTTTCCGGTCGCGGCCTTGAACTTGACCACCAGTTCGGCAGGTACCCGGCCGCGGTCTTTGACATCGATGCCTTGCGCCTTGGCCCACTCGCGGACCTCGGTGGTGTTCAGCCCATTCGCCGACGCTCTGCGTCCGGTGCGGGCTGGCTGCCGGGCACCGCCTCTGGCTCGGCGGGCAGCGCTCACGTAGTGTGCCAGTGCGTCCCGCAATTCCTGGGCATGAGCGGCGTTCAGGTCGATCTCATAGTCGGTGCCGTCTAGCCCGAAGCGGACGGTACCGTCAGCCTCGCTGCCATCGAGGTCATCGACGAAGAGGGTTTGCACCTTCTGGGCCATGCTTGCTCCGTTCCTCCGGCTGATCTGTGATGCATCAGCGTAGACAATCCAGGCCTCGTAAACGTGTAACCACACCGATGTGCCCGATTTCTCAAGGCCCGGCATAACCGACACGACACCCTGCGGCCGGGTCGGGGTGTGTTCATTAACGGCGTTCCGGCGGTTAGTGAGGTGAGAGCGGATTAGAAGTGCGACGACGCGATGGACTGCGGTCGCCTGGTGTGGGTACTCGAACGCCTGGAGTGTGTGCTCGAACGCCTGCTGATGGCGATCGAGCAAGCCTATACAGGCGAACCAACAGCGAGAGCCATGCTTTAGCTAGCCTCGAAGCGAGATGAACCCCCGGGTGAGTCTCGCCCCTTTTAGTACTCCATGTCCACACCGGGTCCGGCCGCCCGCCACGAGGCTCGCTGACGAGATCGGCGTCAGTTATTTCGCCGCAGGCCTGTCGATTTCGCGCGATCCGTCCGACGTAGAGGTGTACGAAGCAAGCGACGAGCTTGAAGGGAGAGCTGTCATGGCTCAGTACGCGGTCCTGATCTACGCCCACGACTCTGCTCACGCCCCTGACGCGACGCCTGAGGACACCGAGTCCTGCGACCGGCACTCGGACGAGCTGGCCCAGGGCGGTTCGATGATCATGGCGTACGCCCTGACGCCCAGGGACATGGCGACGTCGATCCGCGGTGACACCATTACGGATGGCCCGTTCGTGGATTCCAAGGAAGTCATCGCCGGCTTCTACGTGATCGAGGCGCCCGACCTCGATGCGGCCCTGGCCATTGCCCGTCTCAACCCTGTGGTCGCCGACGGCGGCGGTGTCGAGGTCCGGCCGGTCCACAGCAGCTTCGTGAAGCGGGAGGAGCAGACGACGACGTGACAGACGTTGCGACCGTCAAGGCTGCGATCGCGGACACGCATCGTCGCGAGTGGGCCAGGGTGCTCGCCGCGACGGTGCGCGTCGCGCGGGATCTGGATCTTGCCGAGGAGTGCGTGCAGGAGGCGTACGCCGCGGCCCTGGAGGCCTGGGTCAGGGGCGGCATCCCTTCGGGCGCATCACTGGTGCGCGCCGAACTGGTGGACCGGGCCATGCACCTGGCCCGGATGCTGCGCGAGCTGATGCCCGACGATACCGAGGTGCGCGGGCTGTATGCGCTGCTGCTGGTTACCGATGCGCGGCGCGCGACCCGCGTTGACGCCGACGGCCGGCTGGTACGACTCAAGGAACAGGACCGGTCGCTATGGGACCGGTCCGCGCTTGCCGACGCCTGCGACATGATCGTCGACTGCCTGCGCGCCGGCCCGCCCGGGCGGTACGTGCTGCAAGCCGCGATCGCATCGCTCTATGCCGAGGCGTCAACCTACGACCAGACTGACTGGCCGCAGATCGTTGCCCTGTACGACAAACTGCTGGAGGTGTGGCCGTCACCAGTCGTGGCGCTGAATCGCGCCGTGCCACTGGCGATGGTCTCCGGACCGGAGGCTGCGCTCGCTGAAGTCGAGAAGCTCGAACGAGACGGACGTCTATCGGGATAACACTACCTACCCGCGGTCAAAGCCGACCTGCTCAGCCGAATCGGCCGTACCGGCGAGGCTGCCGACTCCTACAGGCAGGCGTTCGACCTAGCCGCCAACGAAGCCGAGCGTGCTTTCCTCGCCGAGCAGATCGCCGATCACCGGTGACGACGGTGGGTTCATGGCACTGCCGGAGCAGTTCGGCCGTGTCCTCGACTAGGTGCTCACTCAGCAGTGAAGCGTCGGGGCTCGGTAGCGTCCTGAAGGACGGCGGCGATGTCGTCTGCCGTGTCGAGTTGTCCGGAGGCGACGTTCATGACCAAGTCGTAAGCCGCATCTCCGGCGGTCTTGCCTCAGCCGGCCTGTCCCCGGGAGATGGCGGCGGCGAGGGTGTTCATCGCGGTGACGTGATCGGCCAGCGCGGCGGTGGCCTCAGTCAACCCGGTGCCGGACATGCCCGCCGGCAGCGCCGTCACGGCCTGCCTGAGCGAGGCGGCTGCCTGCGTGACGTACTGGCTGGCCAGGCCGACCCGTGTCGCGGTCACGATGCTGGCGGGCGCGCCCGGGCCAGTGGCCTCGGTGAGCACGGCGGCGGCCTGGCAGAGCCGGTCGACCCCGGCGTGTACCTGGTTGATGATGATCTGCGCCGCCACGTCAGCGTTCGCGGTGGATGCCCCGATGGCGGCGCGGACGCTGCTGGCGGTGTCGCTGATGACGGTGAAGAGCTCCGCGTAGCCGGCGGCGAGCTGGGTGGCGGGGTCGCCGCCAGGCCCGGGAACCGGGTGCAGCCCGCCCGGGCCGAGCTGGAAGAGCTGCCCGTCGGCGAGGTTGCCGACCAGGTCGTTCCAGCCCCACCCCTGGCCGGCCTGCGGCAGCGGAGGAGCAGGCCAGTGCGCCTGCCACACCGAGCGCCCGAAGGTCGACAGGTACAGGCCGATACCGTCGACGGCGGGCGTGCGGGCGAAGAACAGGTGGGACGAGTGCGGCCGCTTCGGCAGCCCGGCCGAGGCGGGGGCCCAGGTTCCGCCGATCGCGGGGCTGAAGAAGACGCCGGCGTCGGTGGCGATATAGATGCCGCCGAAGTCATCGACGTCCAGCCCGAAGACGTTGTCCTGCGGCGGGACAGTGCTACCACTCGTCAGCTGGCTCCAGCCGGTTGCCGCGTCGTAACCCAGTAGCTGCCCGCCGGTCACGGTGTTGTAGCAGGCCAGCAGCGTGCCGCTGGGGTGCACCGCCAGCCTGCTGATGATGGGGCTGTTGTTACTGTCATCGCCGCCGGGCACCAGCGGCGGCGGGTCGGGCAGCTGGGTGATCGCGGGCGGAGTGGCGGTCAGGTCGATACGGTGTACGTAGGTATGGAATTGCTTGTTGGCCAGCTGCTGGACGCCGGCGTAGATGGTGGTGCCGTCGGCGGAGGCGAAACTCCACAGCGCGTGGTCGGCCTCCAGCGTCGCCAGCCGCTCCCACTGCGGCACCGAACCGTCCTGGTTGCGGAACAGGCCCCAGACCACGTTGGGTTCCTGGCCGTTGCCGCCGACCGCGCACAGCGTCCGCCCGCCATGCTGGAAGACCGGCGGGACCGCCGCCAGCGCCGGGTCCTGCAGGCCGTTTGGGTCAGTCGGCCGTTCCGGGCCGAACGGGCCGAACCTGGGCACCTTCACGTTGCCCGTGAACTGGCCGCCGTCCCAGTGCCACAGGTGTACCGCGTTGCCGTCGCCATCGCCTAGCGAGCAGGTGAGCAGCGAGCCGTCGGCCAGGACCGCGGTGCCGGCCCCGTCGCCGGGCACGATCTCCTCCCACTGCCCGGCCTGCCCGGCGATCGCCCACACCACCCCGTTGTCCTGCAACCCGCCGGCCAGCAGCCCGGCCACCGTCGGGCTTGCCGAGGTCAGGCCGTAGAACTCGCGTTCCGGAAGGCTCTCGAACTGCAGGTCGGTCAGCGCCGCGCTGTAGCCGTCCAGGTAGCTCTTCCCGAGGTCGTCGGTGGAGATCAGCCCGCCGTCCGAGCCGGCGTACAGCCGGCCGGGTGCCGCCGAGCGCGTCTCGAAGACCAGCACGTGAAGGTCGTGGTGCACCGGCGGGCTGTCGTACTGGCTCCAGCTCGCCGACCCGTCGGTGGCGGTGGCGTCCTGCGAGATGAACATGCCGTTCTGCCACCCGATCGCGACGGTGGCCGGATCGGTGGCGGACACGCCGATGCAGTTGTTCCAGTCCCCGCCCTGCCCGCCGGCCTCCCCGGACTCGACCAGGGGCACCGGGCTGATCGCGGCGCCGTTGTGGGCCGTGACCGTGCCCGCCACCGACGCCCAGGTGCGGCCGCCGTCGGCGGAGGTCCAGACCGCCGCGACGGTGCCGTCGAGGTTGTCGCCCTTGCCGGTGGAGGTGTGCCCGATGACCGCGTACATCCGCCGCGGATCGGCCGCGCAGCCGGCCAGCGACGACCGTGCCGCCGCGGCCACGGCGGGAGTGGACGCCTGCGACATGGCCAGGGAGGTTAGCAGGGTCGGCTGGAGCGGGCCCGGCAGCGGGATGGTCCGGAACTGCCCGGTCCAGATCGTGCCGCCGGCCAGGCTGGAGGCGACCACCGAGCCATCGGCGGCGATAGCCAGCCCGGACAGCCCGCCCGGGTTCTGCCCGGTCGGCCAGCTCGCCTGGGTCCAGCGGTAGCGGCGGGATCCGGCCGGCGTGCGTTCCGGCGGTATCGCGGTGAACCACAGGCCGGCAGTTGTGGCGCATACCAGCTGGCCGTTGGTGATCGCGAGCGCGTAGACAGTGCCGAAGTCGACACCGGTCGGCAGGGTTGTGCCAACCGGCTGCCAGACCGTGCCACCGGTACCCGGCAGCGCCTCATACAGCCGCACGTCGCTCTGCGGGCGCGCGAAGCACCCGGCGTACACGTGGTCGCCGCTCTCGACGGCCAGGGCGCTGATATCCGGGTTGTCCCAGTCGTCGCTCAGCGGCAGCGCGTCCCAGCGGGTCGTGTCGGAAGGGTCGGGCCGCAGGTGCCAGACCCCGCCGGAATGAGAACCGACCAGCAGGTCCCCGGCACCCAACGGCACCAGGGCGGTGACGTGCCCGGCCTGCCAGAACGCACTGCCAGGCGTCGGGTGCAGCCCCGCAGGCACCGCAAGCTCCCAGGTCAGCGACCCGAGCGCGGGCGTGAAGCCGCCCGGCGGGATCCGGACCGTCCGCAGCGCGCCTTTGGGCATCGACCGCACCGGCATGACAGCACTCTACGGCTCCAGGAGCAGCCAGAACAGGGGTCTGCCAGGCGTGATCCCGGGGCCGGTTTTGCGTGCTGGCGCTCAGCGCCAGCCATCAACCCGGTGTAGGTCAGGGCTAACCTTCAGGCTCTTCTTGCATGCCGAACAGCTTCCACGTGTGAGACGGTTTGACATCTTGCGAGAAGCCCTTGATGAAGTACTCCTTAAGGAACTTGTTGTTGAGTATCACGTAATGAGCCTGGGGGAAGAGTTCCTTCCTGCAGTACTGGTGGAATTGGCCGCCATCTTGCATCCACCCCAGCAGCGACCCGGAATAGCTGAAATGTTCCATGGCTTCGCCTTTGCCTATGGTGGCTTCGAACTCGACCTCGGTCGGGAAGTATTGGCGAATCTCCTCTACGCTGGTCACTGCCTTGGGGCGGTTGTCGATGATCCCGAAGATGGACTCGCGCGATAGCTTGGCCGCTTCGGCGGTCGCGAACGCCCCCCAGCCTCCAGTCAGCAGGGTATCGTCGCCCCAGACCTGGTAGTTGTGGCGCTTGGGCGACCCGACCCTCAGAGACTTGACGTTGAGGGTATCGTGCACGGCGTTGCTGGCTTGCTGGACCACGCTGCTGCTCATGAAGGCGAGGTACAGCTCGTAGAGATGCTGGGGCACCCCTGACGCCTTGACCCGGGCCTGGTAGTTGGGCTGCTCCTGGGCGGTCTGAGGATCGGTCGACTCCCCCAGCGCGGACGACGAGCCTATCGACCCCCCCGGGGTGGTCCCATGGGAGCGCCCTCGGGGGTTGGTCTTCGACGAGGGGTACATCTGCTCGGAGAAAAGTCTGCTGCGCTCTTCTGCGCTGAGGTGGTCGAGGAACTTGGTGATGGCAGCGAGGCCGAGGGTATCGGACTGGGCCCCGGCTAGCCAGCGGGCGAACCACGCCATGATCTTGGTCTTGTTCACCAGATGCCCGGCCGCGAAGGAGTCCTGGAGGAAGTGGTCGGCGAACCCATTGGTCAGATACGCCTTGCGGGCCAACTCCTGCGACGAGTCCCCCTGCTCAGGCCGCATGGACATCGGCCGGTCGCCATGCGGCGGGGCCGACGCCTTTCCGGCGCTCAGCTCCGCCAAGTGGCGGGCCTCGACGTGCAGCGCCTCCCACCGCTCCCAGCTGTAGGGCGCGAAGTGGCAGGCGTTGCGGGCGAGCACCGCCCCGTAGTTTTCGGTGTCCCGATCCATGGTCAGGCGCTTCAACATCGCGGTCTCGCCCGCCCCGTGAGCCGCACCTTCCAGCCCGCGGTCGATAGCGCCCATCTCGGCCTCGTGGGGGAACACCGCCTTGGGGATATCGTGCTTTTCCCCGCCGTACTTTAGGTACCACTCCACGATCTTGTCGAAGGTGTGGTGTCGCATGAACTGTACGATGGGCACGACCCGCTCAGGGGGCAGCCTGTCGAGATCCTGAGGATTGCTGAAGTAGTCCGGCAACGTGTTTATTTCCCCGTAGGTGAGGGCTAGCTTGCTGCCTTTCAGCAGGACCGCGCCGACCTGCCATTTTTTCGCTTCCTGCGTCCAGTCGACCCCTGGCTCTTTGGCCCATCGCGCGATCCGCTCCAGCTCCTGCAGCAGAGCATGGCACAGCATCTTAGGATCGCCAATGCCGGTTATGACCTGGCCGAGATCGGCCGGCCTGGCGTCGCCGAGCAGCATGTGCTCGAACGACGAATGTCTCTGGACCACGACCGGTCGCCCGCCTCCGGTCGCCCGCGGGGCCAGCGGCAGCGCTAGCTGGGCGGGGACGGCGCCTCGCGCCGACAGGGATCCCGACATTGCCTGCGTCGCAGCCGCCGCCGCTGCCCGCTCGAATCGGTCGGAGGGATCGGAAACCTTCACACCGTCGCCCTGGTCGGTGCCCGCGACGGGGCCCTGGCGTTGCTGGATAACGTGGGCGAGTTCGTGAGCCAGGGTGTGCATGTCCGCGCCGCCGTCGCCGATGACGACGTGGCTGCCGGAGGTGTAGGCACGGGCGCCGAGTTCGGCGGCGGAGGCGCGCGCGGCCGCGTCGGCGTGGACGCGGACGCCGGAGAAGTCCGCGCCGAGGCGGTCCTGCATCTCCTCCTGGACAGACGCGGCCAGCGGCTGGCCCTGGCTGTCCAGCACGTCGTGCACGGCGGAGCGCTGAAGCTCCCTGGTAGCCCCATGGCCAGGCACCGGCGGCCTGCGCGCCAATCCTTCCCTGACGACCGAACCCATGAGCGACATACCTACCTTCGTCGGGGGCGCAGAGACGACCTGACGCCCGCGCCTGCTCAGATCTGCGGCAGAGCCTCACTCCCGCCAACCGTACGCAAGCGCTGTCACCGCGACGTCACCAGCAAACCGGCCGGCAACGCCCATTGACCGTGTTGAAGCCCGCTGCCCAGGCCTGATGCGGCCCTCGGCCATGCGTCAGCGGAACAGCCCGGTCTCGCGAGGCGCCGACGAGTGGGAGAACAGCTGCCAGATGGCCTCCGAGGGAGCGACACCGAGCTCGGCGGCCAGCAATTCCCGGCAGCGGCAGAACTGGCGCAGCGCCTCCGACCGATTACCCTCGGCCAGATGTGCCTTGATCAGCGCGGCATGCGCGGTCTCACGCAGCGGCTCCAGCCGTACGGCGGCCAGCGCGGCCTGGATCGCCTCCGCATGACGGCCCTGCCGGCTGAGGCCGCCGGCCAGGTTCTCCAGTGCGTGCAACCGCAGCTGGCGAACGCTCTCCCGGTCATCTATCAGCCAGTCGTCGTACCAGTCGGGCAGCAGGTCCAGCGACAGATCGAGCCATGACGACCTGGCGATTACGTCCGCAGCACGGGCAGGGTCACCTGGGGCGGCGCCGCCACCCTCCAGCAGCGTCCGCACGTCAACCTCGACCCCGGCGGCGAGATGCAGGCGCATCCCGAGCGTCGATATGACCGTAACGCCGGCGTGGTTGGCGCGCCACAAGGCAGTCCGGAGAACGGCCATGGAGCGCTTGACCGAGTATTCCGTCCAGAGCACCCCGGCCATATAGGCTCGGCTGAGCGGCCGACCCCGCAGGGCGAGCAGCGCGACGAGCCGCTGCGCGCTGAGCGGCAGGACGACCTCTTCCGCGCCTTTCAGCAAACCAAATCCGCCGAGCAGGGTCAGCCTCATCGGCTGATTGCGCCCGGCTTCACCCGGTTCCGTACGGACCGCGTGAGAGAAGCCCCCCGCACCCGACGGCTGACCGGGCACACCATTGATGCCGGTCATAAGCAGGTCCTCTACGATGGCCCTCCACAGCCTGCCTAATTCGCATTTTCGGCTCAGCTCAGCGCCGAATCAAGCCCTCTATCCCGGTTATTTAGGCCCGCTGCGCCTCTTGCGCGTCACGGTGGTATCACCGCCTCCTCAGGATTTTGCGGTTCAAGGCTGGCGAGCCAGTCGCGTACCGCGTCGCACGCCTTGTTTACCGAGGTGCTCGTGAGTACTTGCTGCTCGGGCTGACCTGGCCGGACGGCCACAATGCGAATGCGGAGCCTGGGGCGGCCGACAAGCTCGAGCCACGCCCGCAAGATGAGAACCTCGGGCGGCTTACTATCCATCGTCCCACCATGGCGGTCGGCCGTCACGAGCGCGTTACCGGTGCCGCGGAGCCCGGAGGTTCCGACCGGGCAAGTCACCCAGCTCACACGCAGCAGACAATTTTGTATTCCGCTACTTCAGTCACAATAATCGCTGGAATCCCAGATACACCACGACCCGGGCGCGCCGGTGACAAAGCCGTTACGAGCCGGTGACACCCACATCCGAGAATCGCCCAATGGCGCATGGGCCCGCGCACGTTATGCCCAGCCGCTCGCGGCAGGTCAGAAGCCCGCTTCGTCCGGGGGCGGCGGGACTCCGAATTTACGGCAGAGGGGGACTTTGACGATCCGGGCTAACGGCACAGGCACGAACGCGACCGTTCGCTTCGGCGCCGACGGCACGGCCACCGGCGACACCCCCGCTATGCGCCTACGCGGCCGCCTGGCCGCGTAGTCAGTCGACTAATGCTCGTGCGAGGAGATAGGGCATGGTAACCCCGACTTATCCCGGCGTCTACATCGAAGAGCTGCCGAGTTCCGTCCACACCATCGTCGGGGTCCCGACATCGGTCGCCGCGTTCGTCGGGTACGCCAGCCGCGGGCCATGCGATTCGCCCGTGCAGGTCAATGGCTGGGCTGACTACCAGCGCCAGTTCGGCGGCCTCGATCCCGCCAGCCCGATGAGCTATGCGGCGTTCCTGTTCTTCCTGAACGGCGGTAACGCGGCCCAGATCGTACGGGCCGGGGCCGCCGACGGAAGCGCCGTCCCGGCCAAGATCGCCATCTCGGCGGATGTCATCCTGGTCGCCACATCGCCCGGCACCTGGGGCAACGCGCTGACGGTGACCGTCGACACGAGCCATTTGCTCAACCCGGACACGTTCAACCTCACCATTACCGATCCGAGAAGCAACACGACCGAGAGCTATCAGGGGTTGAGTCTCGGCGCAGGCCCGCTCGGAATCAGGACCGCCCTGGCCGCGTCGGCGCTGATGAACGTCGATCCCAGCAGCGGGCTTACCGCCGCGCCCGAGGCCGGCGCGTACGAGGCGCCGGCCGCTGCGGCGGCCGCATCCGGCGGAGGCGCCGCATCCGGCGGAGGCGCCGCATCCGGCGGAGGGACCGCATCCGGCGGAGGGACCGCATCCGGCGGAGAAGCCGCATCCGGCGGAGGCGCCGCGCCGGCGCCGGAGACCGTGCCCGCTGGAGGTAGCCGCGGCGTCGACGTGGCCCTGAGCAAGCTGGCCGTGCCCGGCGACCAGAGCGCCAAGACAGGTATCTACGCGCTGGTCAAGGCCGACATCTTCAACATGCTCTGCCTGCCGGCGGCCTCGGACAGCACTTATTCGGCCGCGACGCTCAGCGAGGCGGCCGCGTTCTGCGCCCAGCAGCGGGCCATGCTGATCGTCGACCCGCCGTCGGCGTGGTCGGAGGCGGCGCCGCCGCTGAGCTTCGAGACGGTGGTCAACTCGCCCAGTATCACCGGCTCCGACACGGCCAACGCGGCGGTCTACTACCCCAACCTGGAATTTCCTGATCCGGTCGGCAACACGACCATGCAACTGGGTCCGTGCGGTGCCGTGGCCGGCGTGTGGGCCAGTACGGATGACGCCCGCGGGGTCTGGAAGGCGCCAGCAGGCACGGCGGCCGCCATCGCCGGCATCAGCGACCTGGCGGTTCACATCGATGACGGGGAGAGCGGGGTGCTCAACCCGATTGCCGTCAACTGCCTGCGCAACCTCCCGCTGATCGGGCCGGTGTCGTGGGGGGCCAGGACGGTGGCGGGAGCCGACCAGCTGGCCTCACAGTGGAAATACATCCCGGTCCGCCGCACGGCGCTCTACATCGAGGAATCCATCAGGCGCGGCACCCAGTGGGCCGTGTTCGAGCCCAACGCCGAGCCATTGTGGTCTGCCATCCGGCTCAACGTCGGCGCGTTCATGAACGGGCTGTTCAAGCAGGGAGCGTTCGGCGCCACCACGCCGAGCCAGGCCTACCTGGTCCAGTGCGACGCCACCAATAACCCGCAGAGCAGCATCGACCAGGGCATCTTGAACATACTGGTCGGTTTCCTGCCGCTGTACCCCGCCGAGTTCGTGATCATCCAGATCGAGCAGCTGGTCGGCCAGCTGAGCTGAGGAGAGCGAGATGGCCCCGTTCCAAGGCAGCCGGATCGACCCGTACAAGAACTTCAAGTTCCGGGTGAAATTCGAAGGCAGCAGCGCTTACGTGGCGGGCGTGAGCAAGGTCAGCGCGCTCAAGCGCACCACCGAGGTGGTGAAGTTCCGGGATGGCGGCGACGAGAGCACGAGCCGGAAATCCCCGGGCCGCACCGAATACGATCCCATAACCCTCGAAAGGGGCGTGACGCACGACACCGACTTCGAGCAGTGGGCCAACAAGGTCTGGGACTACAACAACGCCCAGGCGAACAACGCCGATCAGGAGGTCTCGCTGGCCGACTTCCGCAAGAACATCATCATCGACATGTTCAACGAGGCCGGCCAGAAGGTCATTTCCTACCAGGTGTTCCGGTGCTGGGTATCGGAGTACCAGCCGCTGCCCGAATTGGACGCCAACGCCAACGCCGTGGCCATCCAGCAGATCAAGCTGGAGAACGAGGGCTGGGTGCGTGACCAGACCATCGTCCAGCCGACCGATCCGAGCTTCAACGACCCGAGCAGCTGACCGGCATGCGGGCAGTGAGCACCGCGGCGCTGATGACCGCATGGGAAGAGGGGATGGGCGAGCCCGCCGTGGACCAGGCTCCCGCCCTGCTCCGGTCGCTGCAGCTGGGCCAGGACGGCTGCGATCCCGCGGACATGCCAGTGGGCATGTGCGATCTGCTCCTGTTCGACCTGCGCAGCTTCCTGTTCGGGCCCGACTTCGACCTGGTGGCGACCTGCACGGCCTGCGGCGAGCTGGTCGAGGTCCTCATCCCCGCCTCGGCCGTCGTGCCCGCCCCGCCCACCGTGCCCGTGCGCCACGTCACGGTGGACTCTGACGGCCTGAGCATCCGGTGCCGCGTGCCCACCAACAGCGACCTGCGGGCGCTGGCGGCCATCGGCCCCGGCGCCGACGTCGCCGACCTGCTCGACCGCTGCGTCGAGGAGATCAAGGGGCCGCACGCCCCCGACACGGCGGCGGCCCTGCCGCTGCCGGTCGCCGAGCGCGTCGCCGACGCCCTGGCGGCCAGCGACCCGGGCGCCGACGTCAGCGCCCGGGTCGCGTGCCCTTGCGGGGCGCAGTGGCCGGAGACCATCGACATCCGCTCGATCCTGTGGACGGAGCTGACCATGTGGGCCGAGCGGCGCATGGCCGAGGTGCACCAGCTCGCCTCCGCGTACGGCTGGGCCGAGCGGGACATCCTCGAGATGAGCCCGTACCGGCGCCGCTTCTACCTCGAATCGTGCTACGGATGACCGCCTACGTGGACCGCGTGCGGCGGCTCGGCGAAGGCCAGCCGTCGCTGCGCGTGCGGGCTCGCTCGCGGTTCGAGCCCGTGCCGCCCGAAGCCGAGCCGACATGGGAACGCTCCGCAGAAGCCGCTCCCCCGCCGCCGCGGTCCGGGGCCGAAGCCCCGGTACCCGGCGAGCCCCGGCGCGCCGGGGCCGGACCATGGGCGGCCGGGTCTGCCCGCCAGCGGCCCGTTCCGGCGGATCCGGCACCCGGCCTGCCGCGGCCTTCAGCGCCGGATCCGGCACCCGGCCTGCCGGAGCGGCCGGCTGGGCCGTCACCGGGCCGGCTGGCCAGCCGAGCCGCCCCCGGACCTCGGCCGCACCGGCACGGGAATCCCGGACATAGTCCAGCACGGCAGACGTGGCCGCCACGGCCGACGGCGAGCGTCCCGCGGAGCCAGAACGCCACGAGCCAGGGCCGCGGGGCCACGGCGGGCGATGCGGCCGCGCGCGAGAGCACCGGCCAGGTCCGTCCGCCGCAGCCGGGCCGGCGCCGCCGCTCGGCGGATGAGGCGGGAGACCAGCCCGCGGCAGCGCGGCCGGCCGAAGCGGAAACCAGCACCGCAGCGGCCCCGCAGCCGGACGACGCGGGAGACCAGCCCGCGGCAGCGCGGCCGGCCGAAGCGGAAACCAGCACCGCAGCGGCCCCGCAGCCGGACGACGCGGGAGACCAGCCCGCGGCAGCGCGGCCGGCCGAAGCGGAAACCAGCACCGCAGCGGCCCCGCAGCCGGGCGACCCGGAGCGCCGGACCAGCGCCGACGCGCGGAGCCGGGCCACATACCCGAGCCCGCGGTCAGCCCGGGCCGCGACGGGTGAGCAGGATTCCCGGCCCTCCTTCGCGGCCGCGTTCCCGGCGCGGCCGCCGGAGCTCTCCGGCGACGGGACGGCGCCCCAGGTCCGCACCGGAAGTCCCGGACTGGCCGGATTGATGCCGGGCAGCGGCCAGGCTGACCAAGTAACGGTCACCATTGGACGGGTCGACGTCCGGGTCGGACCGCCCGGGCCTGCCAGGCCGGACCTCCGCCCGACCGCTCAGGGGAGCCGCCGGGCCACGCGACCGCGGCCACGCCGGCTCGAGGATTACCTGCGGGCCAGGGCGGCGGGGAGGGTCGGTTGAGCACGAACCGGGCCATCGCGGCGGTCACCGCCACGCTACGGAACATGCTGTTCCAGGCGCTGTCGGGCGACGCCACCCTGTCCGGCACCATCGTCACCACGAAGGCGCCTGACCAGGCGCGCCAGAGCGGGGTCACGGGCAACCAGCTCAACCTCTTCCTCTACCGGACCTCCATCGACGCGGCCTGGCGTAACCAGGATCTGCCGCCCGCCCGCCCCGGCGAGCTCAGCCAGCCCCCGCTGCCGCTCGTGCTGTCCTACCTGATGACCGCTTACGGCGAGGACGACGACGAGGTCCTGGCCCACCAGTTGCTCGGCGTCGGCATGCAGGTGCTCAACGACCAGCCCGTGCTTTCCGCCACCGCCATCACGCAGGCACTGAGCGGAACGGGCCTGGAGTCTCAGCCCGACCGGGTCCGGATCACCCCGCATCCCATACCGATGGACGAGATATCCCGGCTGTGGAGCACGTTCAGCACCGGGTACCGCATCTCGGTGAGTTACGACGCCGCAGTGGTCCTGATCGATAACTCCCAGCCGGTCACCGCGCCCCTGCCGGTTCTGGGCCGGTCCGCCGGCGACCGCGGGCCGTTCGCAGCCCCCGGGACGGCGCCATTCCTCCAGGCGGCCCTGCCCCCCGGAGGGCTGCCCGGCGCCCGCCCCGGCGACACCATCACGCTGACCGGCCGGGGCCTGGCCGGGGTAACCCAGGTTCAGGTTTCCGGTCATGCTCTCGGCGAACCGCAACTGCTGGCCGCGACCGCGGCCGCGGACCAGGCCGTCACCGTCCAGCTGCCGGCCGACCCGCCGTTGCCGGCTGGCATCGCGGCCGTCAGCACCCGGCTGACGGCCGCCGACGGGAGCACGCTGGCGAGCAACTCTGTTCCGCTGGCGCTCGTACCGGTGCTCACCAACACGGCGCCCCTCTCCGCGACGCTCACCGACGGCGCGGCGACCGTCCTTGTCACCTGCTCACCGCCGGTCCTGGCCACCCAGACGGTCCAGCTGGTCCTGAACGAGCAGCTGGTCACCGGACCGCCGGCGACCGGCACCGAGTCGCGCTCGTCGCTGTCCTTCGCCCTGCAGGGGTTCACCGCCGGCTCCTACGTCGTGCGGCTGCGCGTGGACGGCCAGGACAGCATCCCGGTGGTGCCCGGCCTGACCAGCTACGACCCGAACCAGAGCCTGGTGCTGTCATGACGGCAGAGGCGGAGTGGGAAGAGCGGAACAACGCCTACCTGGCCGCCGGCCTCGCCTGGCTCCGCGGCCGCCTGGCCGGCGGCGGGGCGGGTGAGCCGGGCGGGCCGGAGCAGGCGCTCTGGCCGGACGGCGGCCGGGGCGGGTCCGAGGCCGCGGAGCCAGAACCCGGCCCGGCCCTCGAACTGCTCGGCGACCAGCTCGGCATGTCGCGCTTCGAACTGTCCGTTCTGCTACTGTGCGCGGCCGCCGAGTTCGATCCGGGCATCGCCGCCGCCTGGGCGGGCAGCGGCGCCGGGCGGGCCGCGGGACGGCCGACCTTCGGCCTGGCGCTCAGCATCCTGCCCGACCCCGCGTGGGACGCCCTGTCCCCGTACCGGCCGCTCCGGTACTGGCGGCTGGTCGAGGTATACCAGGAGGCCGCACAGCCGCTGGTGGCCAGCGCGCTGCGAGCCGACGAGCGGATCGTCAACTACATCAAGGGGCTCAACCAGCTCGACAGCCGCCTGGCTCACATGCTCCGCCCGGCCGGGGACTTGCTCGGGCCGCTGACGCCCAGCCAGCAGGCCGCCATCCTGGACGGCCTCCTGGCCTGGGCCGATCCGCACCCGGCGGCCAGCCTGCCGCTCGTCGAGATCCTCGGGCCCGATCCGGTCGTCCGCCAGGGGCTGGCGTGGGCCATGGCCGCCCGGAGGGGCCTGCTGCTCTACGAGCTGGCCACGGACCGGCTGCCGCGGCACGGACCGGATCTGGCCGACCTCATCCGGCTGTGGCAGCGAGAGACAATACTGCTGCCGCTCGCTCTGTACGTCGACATCGGCGAAGCGCGGGCCGATGAGGCCACGTCCCTGCCCGACATCCTGCGGGACCTGACCGGCGCGGTCCTCGTCGGCTGCCGCGAACCGCTGCTGGTGCCGGGTCGTACCTACTGCCTGGTCGACGGCCAGCGGCCCGACCAGGCCGAACAGGAGGAACTGTGGGCTGAGGAGCTGGCCGGCCTCATCGAGCCGGCCGAAGAGCTGACCGCCGTGAGCGGGCGGCTGTCCGCCGAATTCGACCTCAACCAGGCCACCATCCGGCAGGTCAGCCGGCACGCCCGGCGGCGCGGCGGCGACACAGGCGCGCTGCGGAAGGCCTGCCAGGCGCACACCCGGCCGCGGCTCGAATCCCTGGCCAAGCGGCAGGAAGCCACGGCCACGTGGGATGACCTGATCCTGCCCGACAGCGAGGCCACCTTGCTGCGGCACCTCGTCGACCAGGTCCGGGGCCGGGTCACGGTGCTGCGGCACTGGGGGTTCGCCGAGAACATCACCAGGGGAAGCGGCATCACCGCGCTGTTCGCCGGCCAGTCAGGCACGGGCAAGTCGCTCGCCGCCGAGGTCATCGCCGGCGAGCTCGGGCTGACGCTGTACCGGGTTGACCTGTCCGGCGTGGTGAGCAAGTACATCGGCGAGACCGAGCGCAACCTGCGCCGGGTCTTCGACGCCGCGGACGAGGGCGGCTGCATGCTGCTCTTCGACGAGGCCGACGCGCTGTTCGGGCAGCGCAGCGAGGTCAAGGACAGCCATGACCGGTACGCCAACATCGAGGTCAACTACCTGTTGCAGCGTATGGAGGACTACCGGGGCGTAGCCATCCTGACCACGAACCGGCGGCAGGCTCTCGACCAGGCCTTCTTGCGCCGGCTTCGGTTTGTCGTCCATTTCCCGTTCCCCCCGCCGCACGAACGCGCGCTGCTCTGGCAGCGCGCGTTCCCGGCCCGCACGCCCGTCGGCGATCTCGATCTCGGCCAGCTGACCAAGCTGGCCGCGACCGGCGGGATGATCCGCAACATCGCGCTCAACGCGGCGTTCTGCGCGGCCGGGCGGCAGACTCCGGTCACCACCGAGCTGGTCTTGGAGATGGCGCGGACCGAATTCCGCAAGCTCCGGCTTCCGGTCCGCGACGCCGACTTCCTAGTGCCGGGGAAGGGAACACCATGAACATCAGCGTGCACATTGACCAGGTAACGGTGGAGGGCGCGGCGCTGACCCGCCGGGAACGCGAGCAGCTCGCCGTCACGCTTGAGCAAGAGCTCACCCGGCTGCTGCGCCAGCGCGCGGCCGGCCGCCGCGGTCCGCGCCCGGCGGCGATCCAGCCCGCCGGGGACGCTCGGGCGGGCTTCGCGCTCGGCCACCGCATCGCCCGGGAGCTGCTGGCGGCGCTGCCCGCAGGCACGTTCGGCCCGCCGGTCCCGGTCTCGCCGAGGGCCACGCGGTGAGCTCCCCCGTGGGACCCAGGCTGGTACGCGGCGGCCTCGTCCAGCTCGACCCGGCCAGCGGCGCCATCGTCGATGTCATCGTGTTCCAGTACAACCCGGATACCGTGACCCGGACGCTGCAGCCCCGGGGGATGACCGCCGAACCCGGCGACCGCCTCGAGGTACTCAGGCTCGCCGGCCCGGCCCACGAGACGATCACGCTGGAGGCCGAGCTCGACGCGACCCAGCAGCTCGGCCAGCCCGGCGACCCGGCCAGCGCGGCGGTCGTGGAGAACGGCCTGCTGCCCGCGCTGGCCTCGCTCGAGGCGCTCATCACGCCGTCCGCCGATCAGCTGCTGGCCACCGACGCCCTGTTCGACCAGGGCACACTCGAGATCGCCCCGGTCCAGGCCCCGCTGGCCGTGCTGGTCTGGGGCAGCAAGCGGGTGGTCCCGGTCCTGGTCGGCAGCCTGTCGATCACCGAGGAGGCGTTCGACCCGCAGCTCCGGCCGATCCGCGCCAAGGTCAGCCTGGAACTCAAGGTGCTGACCACTCTCGACCTGCCCAGCACCCACCCGGGCTTCACGCTCTACGTCGGGTACCGCCGGACAACCGAGGCGCTGGCCGCCCTGGTGGCGGGCACTGACGTCAGCCCGCTGGGTCTTGAGCGGATGCCATGACCCGCGAGGGAGGAGCGTGAGATGAGCTCGCCCAGCCGTTACGCCGCCGTCGGCACCGCCACCTGGACCGCGCCGGACGGCAGTCAGGTGCCTTACCTGCTGCGCCGGTTCCTGCCCCGGATAGGCCAGCTCGCGACGCTGCGGACCTACCAGGTACGGCCGGGTGACCGGGTGGACGTGATCGCCTACACGCAGCTTGGCGACCCCGAGCTGTCCTGGCTGCTGGCCGACGCCAACCCGGTCAGCCGGCCGAGCGACCTCAACCAGCCCGGCCTGACCATCGCCATTCCGCTGCCCGCGGGCGTGCCCAGTGCCCAGTGACCTCACGCTCAGCCTGCTGATGGGGCCGGTCAAGCCGGAGCCGGTGGCGCGGCCGGTCATCGAGTCGCTGGTCTCGGCGTCGGTGAACATCAGCGCGACCGGCACCAGCGGCTTCGACCTGACGTTCGCGGTCAGCAAGGGGTCGCCGCTGCTCACCGACCTGCTGCCGTCGGGGTACTTCGACCCGCCGGCCAGAGTGATCCTGGTGGCCACCCTGGCGGGCACGGTCCACGTCCTGATGGACGGCGTCATCACGCTCCAGGAGATGGTGCCCGCCGACGAGCCAGGCCAGTCGGTCCTTTCGGTCAAGGGCGAGGACCTGACCCGGATGCTCGACCTGGTGGACCTGAGCGGCTTCCCCTACCCGTGCATGCCCGCCCCGGCCCGGGTGGCCCTCGCCGTCGCGAAGTACATCCCGCTGTACGGGATCGTCCCGGTCGTGATGCCCAGCGTCCTGATGGACGTGCCCAACCCGGTGGAGGAGATCCCCCTCCAGGAGGGCACCGATCTCGACTACATCCAGGCCCTGGCGGCCGAAGCCGGCTACGTCTTCTTCATCCAGCCGGGGCCGCTGCCCGGCATGAACCTGGCCTACTGGGGGCCGATGCTGCGCACATCCATCCCCTTCCTGCCCACGCCGCCGCCGATCGCCATCGACTGGGACGGGGCGAGCAACGTCGAGTCGCTGCAGTTCTCCTTCGACGGGTTCGCCAAGACCCAGTGGGTGGTCTGGATCCTGGCAGATGGCGTCACCGTCCCCGTCCCGGTGCCTGACACCAACCCGATCAGCCCGCCGCTCGGCCAGAAGGAACCGCTGCCGCTGCAGATCAAGCCCATGTCCGGGCTGGCCAAGTACACCCCGGTCCAGGCGGCGGGCCTGGCCCTGGCCCGGGCGGCCGCCACCGCCAACGTCATCTCCGGCAGCGGCAGCCTCGACGTCATGCGCTACGGGGCGATCCTGCCGGCGCGCACCCTCGTCGAGGTACGCGGGGCAGGCGTCACCTACGACGGCCAGTACTTCGTCGAAAGCACCAGCCACACCATCAAGCGCGGTTCCTACAAGCAGGGGTTCACGCTCAGCCGTAACAGGCTGATCGCGAGCGGGACCAGCCCGCTGTCCACGGTCGTGCAGCAACTCGGCGGGTTCGCCGCGGCGGCGGCGGCGCCGCCGGGCCTGCCGGGCGGGGTGGGCATCACCGTCAGCCCGCCGGGCCCGTCGCTGCCCGCCCCGGTGCTCCCGGCCGCCGGGAACACCGGCCGGATCGCTGCCCTGCCCGCCTCACCGTGACCACCGGAGGACGACACCATGATCCCTGATCCCGCCGAGTCCGGCTACCAGTCGGCCCTCCTCCCCTACCAGGACCCGGTGTCCCAGGACCCCCGGCCCGAGGTGCGCAGGCGCTTCTTCGGCAAGTACCGCGGAACGGTGATGGAGAACGTCGATCCGCTCGGGCAAGCCCGGCTCATGGTGCTGGTGCCCGACGTCCTGGGGAACATGCTCAGCACGTGGGCGCTGCCCTGCGTGCCGATGGCCGGGCCGGGAATGGGCACGGTCTTCGTGCCGCCGGTGCGCGCGAGCGTCTGGGTCGAGTTCGAGCAAGGCGATCCGCAGCAGCCGATCTGGGTCGGGTGCTTCTGGACCACCGAATTCACCCTCGGCCAGCTGGGCCAGAGCGCCTCGGCGACTCCGATCCCCGCCATCACGCTGGCGACCGAGAGCGCCGGCGTCGGGATTTCGGACACCCCGGATCTGTCCCCCGGCGCCAACGTGACCATATACGCGGACGGAGGCGACGTATCCATCAGCTTCAATCCGGCCGGCATCACCATCACCGCGCCGCGGATCTCGATCGAGACGGGCCAACTCACCGTCAACGGCGAGGAGTTCGTGGTGGGCTGACATGGATATCGCGTTCCCGTACCAGCTCAGCCCGCAGGGCACCACGGCGACCGCGGCGTCGGCCGACGACCATATCGCGCAGATGCTCGAACAGCTGCTTTTCACCCGGCCAGGAGAGCGGGTGAACCGCCCGACCTTCGGGTGCGGGCTGCTCGACCTGGTCTTCAGCCCGGGATCGCCGGAGGTGGCCGCCGCGCTCTCGATCACCGCGTCGGCGGCGGTCCAGCAAGAGCTCAGCGACGTGGTGAAGATTCAGTCCGTCGACGTCACCTGGGCCGCGGGCACGCTGCAGGTCGTGCTGAGCTACCTGGTGCTGGCCACCGGGGCGGCGGCCACCCAGACGTTCTCGGTACCGGCCGGGTGAGCGGCATGACGAGCGGCCGGACCCGGTGGGGCGATCTGATCGTCGGCGGCGGAGCGCGCCGCGAGGAGATCCGGCGCCGACACGGCAACGGCCTCGACACGATCGAGGTGGACCGCGGCGGGAACCGGCTGATCCTGACGTTCCTTGAGCACGCGCCCCGGAACGTGAACCCGGCCAACATCCGCATCGAGGGCCCGCGCGGCGCCGCCGCGGTGAGCGCGACGAGCGTCCGGCGCGGCACCGAGAACGATCCGCGCCTGGAAGACCGGCTGCTGGTCACGCTCACCGGGCCCGGCGGGCCCGGGATCTACACGCTCCGGCTGGTCGAGCGCGCCGCGGGCGGGCTCCCCCGCTGGGCCCCGTTGCAGGGCCTCGACCCGCGCTTCGCCCAGGCTGGATTCACCTTCGACCTGGACGTGCCGGTCCGGGGGCCCGGTGCCGGTCCGGCCGCCGCGGCCGGCGCCGGTCCCGCGCAGGCCTCCTACCTCGCCCGCGACTACGAGGGCCTGCGGCAGCTCATCCTGGACCGGATGGCGCAGACCATGCCGGCCTGGACCGAGACCCACGCCGCCGACATCGGGATCACCCTGATCGAGATGCTCGCCTACGTCGGCGACGACCTGAGCTACTACCAGGACGCCGTCGCCACCGAGGCGTACCTGGCCACGGCGCGGCAGCGCATCTCGGTGCGACGGCACGCCCGGCTGGTGGACTACCTGCTCGGCGAGGGCTGCCAGGCGCGCGCCTGGGTGTGCCTGACCGTGAGCGACACGGCCCGGCTGCCGCTGCGCGACCTCGCGTTCGCCGCGGTGCCCGGCCTGCCGGCCGGGGCCGCGCCGGTGCTGCCCGGCAGCGACCCCGGATCGCTCGCGCCGGGCGGCCTGCGCGTGTACACCCCGGTCCGCGCCTGGCACGGCGCGCCGCCGGCGGCCGGCGCCGGGACGGCCGGCCATGGCCCGGCCGGGCCCGGCCCGCAGGTCACGGTCAGCCCTGCGCACAACGAGGTGGCACTGTGGTCATGGGGCGAGCGGGACAGCTGGCTGCGGGCCGGGGCGACGACGGCGGTGCTGGCCGACGAGTGGACCGACGACACCGACCACGGCGAGTCCGGGCCCAGGGCGCTGAGCCTGCAGCCCGGGGACGTGGTGGTCCTCGAGGCGATCACCGGCCGGGGCGGGACCGGGTCGCCGGACCCGGTGCAGCGTCACCCGGTCCGCCTCACCGCCGTGCACCGGTCGGTCGACCGCCTGTACGACCAGCCCCTGCTCGAGGTCACCTGGTCAGAGGCCGAGGCCCTGCCGTTCGAGCTCCAGGTCAGCGCCGCGGTCCCGGACGGCGGGAGCGTGGCGTGCGCCGTGGCGCGCGGCAACACCGTCCTGGTCGGGGACGGAGCCGCGGTATCGGAGGTGCTGCCCGCCGGGACCGCCGTGCTGAGCCGGCCTCAGCTCGGCTGGGCCTGCCCCTACCCGGAGCCCGCCGCCGTGGCCCGGCACCAGGCGCGGCTGCTGCGTCGGCTGCCGGACGCCTGGCGCGAGCAGGTGGAAGAGTGGCGGCGCGCGGCCGAGCACGGCGAGGTTCTCGGCGAGCAGCGCCGCGCCCAGCTCCGGCGGCTGCTCGGCGAGGGCGTGCTGGTCGAGTTCGGCCTGGCCGGAGGCGGTCCTGAGGCGGCCGAACGGGAGGCCGAGGGCCTGCGCCGGCTGCTCGCGGACGCCGAGCGGCTGCTCGCTCCCCGGGTCCGCCGGCTGGCCGTGCTGGCCGCCCTGGCCCGGGCGAGCGGGCCGCTCGAGCCGGTGCTGCTCGGGGAAGTGGCCGACGACTGGGGCCACGACCTGGCCCGGCCGCTCAGCCTGCACGAGCCCGCCACCTGGGGGCCGAGCGCCGAGGCGACCAGTCAGGATCCCCGCCGGAGCCGGCCGCTGCTGCAACTGGCCCCGGTCGACGCCTCGGCGGGCGGCCCGTGGACAACCGTACGCGAGGTGGTCGGGAGCATGCCGGGATCGCGGCAGGTCATGGTGGAGGTCGACGACGACGGGCGGGCCCGCCTGCGGTTCAGCCCGGGCGATCAGCCGGCCGGCCCGGTTACCGCGAGCTACCAGGTGGGTCAGGGGTCGGCGGGCAACCTGCCCGCCGGGGCGATCAACGCGATCATCGCCCTGACGCCGGCGGCCGCCGCCGCCGCCGCGCCGGTGGTGCAGGGCGTGCGAAACCCGCTGCCCGCGACCGGCGGCACCGACCCGGAGAGCGTCGGCGCCGCCAAGGCGGCCGTGCCCGGCGCCTTCCTGGTCGGCCAGCCGCGTGCCCTGGTCGCCGCCGATTACACCGCGCTCGCGGAGCAGGTCACCGGGGTGCGCCGGGCGGCCACCGTGCTGCGCTGGACCGGGCGGCGGTACCTGGCGGACGTGACCGTCCAGCCGGACGCGGGTGAGGACCCTGGCCAGGAGCTGCTGGCCGCCGTGCACGAGGCGCTGTGGCCGGCCCGGCGCGTCGGCCAGGACCTGTGGGTGCGGCCGCCACGCTACCGGCCGCTCGTGATCGGCCTCAACGTCGACGTCGGAGCCGACGTGGTGCGCGCCCACGTGCTCGCGGCCCTGGCCGCGCTGCTCAGCAGCGGACGCCAGGCCGACGGCACGCCGGGCCTGTTCAGCCCGGAACGGCTGGGCTTCGGCCAGCCCGTGTACGCCAGCCCGATCGTCGCCGCCGTCCAGGACCTGCCCGGCGTCGAGGCGGTCGTGCTCACCCGCTTCGGCTTCCTGGCGCCCCCCGGCAGGCCGGCTCCGCCCCGGATGCCCGAGCGGCTGCGGCTGCGGGACCAGGAGATCGCCCGCCTGGACAACGACCCGCTCGCGCCCGAGCACGGCTATGCCACCGTCAACCTGAGGGGAGGCCGATGAGCGACCTCGTACCCGTCACCCCGTCCCCGGGCCAGCCCGCGCTGCCCTACCGCCCCGGTGACCGCAGCCAGTTCCTCGCCCAGCTGCTGGCCGGCCTGGCCTCGGCCGAGCTCGCGGACGGCCAGCCGTTCGGCCTGCGCACGCTGGCCCTCAGCGATCCCACCGTGGCCCTGCTCGACGCGTGGGCCACGGTGGCCGACGTCATCGCCTTCTACCAGGAGCGCATCGCCAACGAAGGCTTCCTGCGGACCGCGACCCAGCCGGGCTCGCTGCTCGCCATCGCGCAGCTGACCGGCTACCGCCCGCGGCCGGGCCTGGCCGCCTCGGTCTGGCTGGCCTACCGCCTCCAGCCGGACCCCGCCGACATCGCGGTGGTCCTCCCCGCGGGCCTGCTGGCCCAGTCGGTGCCGGGAACGGGCGAGCTGCCGCAGACCTTCGAGACCACGACGGAACTCGTGGCCAGGCCGAGCTGGAACACCCTCCCGGTGCGGACCACCGGCCCGGTCACCCTGCCCACGGAAGGCACCGCGGACCTCACCACCCTGGCCTTCCAGGGTGTGACGACCGGCCTGGCCGCTAACACGGTGATCCTGCTTGGCCTCGGCGGCGGCACGCCGCCCGCGCCGGTCGTGGTGCAGTTGGTCAGCGTGGACATGGCCCGGCAGGTTACCTCGGTGACGCTGCAAGGACCGCCGCCCGCCGCGCCAGCCGCCCCGCCCACCTCGCCCGTCCCGGCCGCCGCCCCGCCCACCTCAGCCGTCCCGGCCGTCCCGCCCGACGCGGCGGCACCGTACCCCGCGAGCGAGGCCCCGCCCGTCACCAGCGCCCTGGACGCCCTCCTGCCGGCCCTGCGCAGGCAGCCCGCCCCGCCGCCCTCGTCCGCCGCGGCGCTCAACCGCAGCCCGGGCGACGTGTTCGCGCCGGATTCCGACGCGCTGCCCCGGCTGGTGGCCGCGCTCGACCCGGCGCTCTCCGCCACGCTGTACAAGGCCCTCGGCAGGACGGCGATCGGCCTGCCGCAAGTAACCTCGGCACAGGCCCTGCGGGCCCAGGCCATGCCCTTCGGTGTCCGCATGCCACCCCGCCCGGTCTTTAACAACAGGGGCCAGCAGGTCGGCAGCGAAGAGTGGCCGATCGGCGATGTCCAAACCCTCGGCGTCCAGCTGACCTGGGACAACGGTGTCATGCCTACCACCGCTCAGGTGTCGGTTACCGGACCGGCCGGCGCCTTCGGCCAGGCCGCCATCACGCTGGAGACGCTGTCCGTGCCCAATACCGTCGGCAGTACCGGCAGCGTCACGGTGTCCCATACCACCGCCGGGGCGACGGTTCCCGCCGGAGCGGGGCTCACCCCGGTCACCTTCAGCTTCACGGCGACCCAGCCGGGGCTGCGTGACATGACCCTGGTCGTGGCGGCCGCCAGCGGAGCGATCACCCTGACCTTCGACGACGGCAGCGAGGTGGTCTGGGTGCCTGGCTCGCCCGTGAACCGCTTCAGCGCGGGCAACCAGGTCGTCACCGTCGTGGGGCCGGACCCCGGCAATCTCCTCAGCATCTCGGTCGCCGAGGCGCTGCCGGTAGCCAATCCCACCGTGCTGGATCTCGACACGACCTACCCCGGCATCGTCCCGTTCAGCTGGGTGGTCATCGAGTCCGCGAGCCCGGCCCGGGGCCAGGTTTCCTACCCGCTCGTCGCCCAGGTGACGAACGTCTCGACGGTGGCCGCGTCCCGGTACGGGATGAGCGGGACGGTGACCGAGCTGACCCTTAGCCAGAACTGGGTCGATCCGGGCACACGCTGGCTGTCGGCGATCCGCCCGCTGAGCGTCCGCGCCCAGGCCGCCGATCTCACCCTGCTCCCGGTGGCGCTGCCCGGCCCGCTCAGCGGCAGCGCCATCGAGCTCGACGGGCTCTACCCGGGCATCGAGGCCGGGCACCTGATCCTGGTGACCGGAACGCGAACCGACCTGCCCGGCGGCGCCAGCATCCCGGCCGGCGAGGCCGCCATGGTCGCGGGCGTCACCCAGCAGACCGATCCCGTCGCCGACACGCCGCACACCATCCTGCAGCTGGCCGCCGCGCTGACTTATAGCTACGACCTCGCCTCGGTCCAGGTCTACGGGAACGTGGTGCCCGCCCATCAGGGGACGACCGTGACCGAGCCGCTGGCCGGGGCGGCTCCCGGCGACCCCCATCCGACCTTCACCCTGTCCCAGGCACCGGTCCTCGCCGATCCCAGCTCCACGGCCGCCGGGTGGGTCTCCTCGCTCACGCTCACGGTCGGAGGGCGTACCTGGACTCCGGTGACCCGCCTCGACGCGGACACGCCAGCCGAGAGCTACCTGACCGGCATCGACAGCCAGGGCCGGACCACGATCGAGCTGAGCGGCCCGCTGCCGACCGGGACCAGCAGCGTGGTGGCCACCTACCGGGCGGGGCAGGGCAGCGCAGGCAACGTGCGCGCCCACCAGGTCACCCAGCTCCTCAGCCGCCCGCTAGCGGTGGCCGGGGTGGACAACCCGCTGCCGGGCTCGGGCGGCTCCGACGGGGACGGTCCCGGCGACCTGCGGGCCGGCGCGTCCGTCGGCCTCGCCTGCCTGGGCCGCCTGGTCTCGGTGGACGACGCCGCCGACCTGGTCCGGTCCTGGGCCGGGGTGGGGAAGGCCACGGCGGTGGCCGGCACCGACGGCCGCGGCGAGGTGGTCGTCGTGACCGTGGCCGGCGTCGATCCCGTCGCCCTCGACCCGGCCGGCGCCCTGTGCACCGACCTGGCCGGCGCGCTGGCCGTGGCCGGCCATCCGGACGCGCCCGTCCTGGTCGTGCCGGCCACGCTCTACCTCATCGTGCTGGCGGCCCGGGTCCGCCGCGACCCCGCCTACGCCTGGCCCGACGTCTCGGCCGCGCTGCAGAGCGCGCTGTTCGCCGCATTCGGCTACCCGCGCCGCCAGCTCGGCGAGGACGTCATCCTCAGCGACATCACCGCGATCGCGCACTCCGTCGCCGGCGTCTTGTCCTTCACCGTCACGGCCATCACGCTGATCCCGTCGACCGCGACAGCCAGCGAGATCCAGGCCAAGACGGGCAACCTCCCGCCGCCGCCGGCCGACGGCCGCCTCCCGCTGCCGGCCGCGGCGCAGGCCGGGAGCGGGCCGCCGGCGGCCGCGGTCGCCTTCCTGTCCGACGCCATGCCCGATACCCTCGTCCTGCAGCAGGAGATGACCTGATGGCCGACGACCGGCTCTACGCCCTCCTGCCCGCCTTCGACCAGCTCCGCGACACCCAGGTGGGCGGCCCGCTGCGCGCCCTGCTCGGAGTGATCGGCGACCAGATCGCGGTGCTCGAGGCGGACATTGCCCGGATGTACGACGACTGGTTCATCGAGACGTGCCAGGACTGGCTCATCCCCTACTTCGCCGACCTGGTGGAGGTCTCCCTCGGCCCGGCCATCACGGTCTCGGCCACCGGCGCCCTCGACCCCGTGGACGCCGTCACCCGGCGCAGCCTGGTCGCCAACGCTATCCGCGACCGACGCGCCAAAGGCACCTTGGCGGCCATCGAGCGGTATGCCGCGGACACGGCCGGCTGGCCGTGCCGGGCGGTCGAATACGCCTGGAGGGTGGCGGGAACCCAATCCGTTCGGTGGCCTGAATTCCGCCTGGCCGGCACGATGCCGATCGGGGATGCGAGTGCCCTGGCGGACTTCGGCACCCCGTTCTCGTCCGCCACCGAGACCGCGGATGTCCGGCGGATCTGCTCGCACCGCACCCGGGGCACCCACAACCTGCCGTCCATCGGCCTGACCGCCTGGCGGCTCGTCGCGGACGGCGCCGAACGCGCGCCGGCGGAGTGCCTGAACGACGAGAACCATTTCACCTTCGACGCCCTGGGACGCGATACGCAGCTGTGCGTCGATCCCGTGCCGCGGGCGGCCGGCCAGCCGCCGGCCGGGAACCTCGACGTCCCCGCCCCCATCACCCGGCTAGCCCTGGAACGCCGGCTTGAGGACTACTACGGCGAAGCGCGGAGCTTGTGCGTCTACCGCGGCCGCGAGGCCGTCGACCGGGCGGACATCGTCGTGACCGACCTGACGCACTGGCGGTACGACCTCGACCCGCGCCAGGTCGGCGTGGACCCGGTGCTCGGGCGGATCGCCTTCCCGGTCCGGGACGTCCCCGAGGACGGCGTCCACGTCAGCTACCGGCGGCTCACCGTCGGCGGGCTCGGCGGAGGCCAGTACCATCGCTCGCTGTCCCCCGCCGCCACCGCGCACTACCTGGTGCGCTCGGTCGGCGAGGGTGCCTACCACGGCGTCGGTGAGGCCTTCGCGGCCTGGCGCACGGACCGGGCCAGCGGCCAGGCGGGCGCCCAGGCCACCATCGAGATCGCCGACGACGGGGTCTACTCCGAGCGCCTGCACTTCGAACTGCGGCCCGGCGAGACCCTGGAGATCCGGTCCTCCGACGGCCACCGGCCGGTGCTGATCCCCAAGGTGGAGGACACCGACCGCCCCGAGCCCCTGCGCGTCACCGGGCTGCGGGACGAGACCGCATCGCCCGGACGGCGCGCCCGGCCCCGTCGTGGGCCGGGCGGCGTCCGCCGCCCGGCGGCGGCGGAACCACCGGACAGCACGGCCGCCGCCGATGCCGCGCCCGACGCCTCATCCGGCCCGGAGAGCCCGCCGGCCCGGGCCCCGGCCGGGCCGCCTGACGTCACCTTCGACGGGATCTGGGTCGCCCGGCATCCCGTCCTGCTCGCCGGGCATCTCGGCACCGTCACGTTCCGGCACTGCACCCTGGTCCCCGCGGCCGCGAGCCGCCGGGCGAACGCCCCGGTCAGCATGCTGATCGAGGCGATGCCGTGCGCGGTCAGCATCGAGTTCTCTGTGACCGGCCGGATCCAGGCGGTCAGCCCGGAGACCGGCTTCGACCCTGTCCCGCTATCGGTGACCGACTCCATCCTCGACGCGGGCACCGGCGACGGGACCGCCGTCGAGGGAGCCGAGGGCCGGCCCGCCTGGGTGAACCTGTCGCTGAGCCGCGTCACCGTCCTGGGCGGCCTCGACATCCGCGAGGTCGGCGAGGTATCCGACAGCATCGTCACCGGGCGGATGGACAGCGCCCGCCGCCAGGTCGGGCGGGTGCGGTTCTGCTCCCTGCCCGAGGACTCCAGGACGCCGCGCCGCTCCTCATGCCAGCCCGACGGCGTGCTCGCCGAGGTCGACGACGCGGTGGCCCGCGGCCTCATCCCGGCGGCCGAACGCGACGAGATGCGCCGCCGTGAGGCCGCCAGGGTCACGCCGCGTTTCGACAGCGTGCGGTTCGGCGCGCCCGCCTACGGCCGCCTGGCCGGCACCGCCGCAGCCGAGCTGACCCGGGGAGCCCGCGACGAAGGCGAACTCGGCAGCTATCACGAGTGGTGGCTCGCCTACCGGGCGGCGCAGCTGCGGGCCGGCCTGGACGCCTACGCGCCGGTGGGGATGGACATCGACGCGGTCTTCGCTACCTAGGAGAGATGATGTACGGAGACTTTTCCCGGATGACCTTCTCGCCCGCCAAGAACTTCAGCGCAGTATGGTCGCAGCAGGGCCGGGTGCAGCTCGACGCGGACGCCAACGAGCAGACGGCCATCCTCCTGCACTGGCTGCGGACCCTGGCCATCGACTTCATCGGCCCGTTCGGCGGGCACGTCACCCGGGCCGGTTTCGGCGTCCAGTTCGCGGGGGGTGACCTGACCTTCAGCCCGGGGCACTATTACGTGTACGGCTTGCGCTGCGGCCTGCCCCAGCCGGAAGGCACCGGCGCTCCCCCGGTGACGTACGGCAGCCTGGTGCCCGGCGCCGGCCCGCTGCCGGCTCCTCCGTTCGTGGTCCAGCTGTTCGTCTGGGAACGTTCGGTCAGTGCGGTGGCCGATCCTGAGCTGCTCGAGCCGGCCCTCGGCCCCAATACCCCGGACACCACCGTGCGCTCCCAGGTGGCCTGGATCCCCCAGCTCAGCACGGTCCTTCCGAGCCCGGCTCCGGGCGGGACGCCCGTCAAGGACGTGAGCGCGGCCGACCTTACTCCGGAGTACGTGTCCACTTCCTACGAAGAGTTCAACTCCGGCCAGCTCCCGCGTCCGCTGCTGGCCGCGCGCGCCGAGCCGGACACCGAGACCAGCGAGTCGACGATCGTCCCGGCCACGTCGGGCTATCTGGGCGTGGAGAACCAGCTGTACCGGGTCGAAGTGCACGCCGGCGGGACGGCGGGCGGCAGCCCGGCGCCGACCTTCAAGTGGTCGCGGGACAATGGTTCGGCCGAATTCCGTATCACGGCCATCGGCGAAAGTGAGACGCAGCCATCCGATCAGGTGACAACAACCGTGACCCTCGCATCGCTGGGCCGCGATGAGCGCAGCCTGGAAACCGGGGACTGGGTCGAGCTGATCGACGACACCTGGGCCCCGCTGGGGACGCCCGCGTCCCTGCTGCCTGTGTCGGCCATCAACCGGACGGACAAGCTCGTCACCCTGCGCGGCTCGGTACAGCCCGATCTGTCCCTGCACCCGTTCCTGCGCCGCTGGGACCAGCCCGCCTCGGGTCCTGGCGACGGGAACGGCATTCCGATCACGGAGTCGGCGGCCCATGACGGGGATGGCTGGCTGGACCTCGAGGACGGGGCGCAGATCCGCTTCCTGGCCAACGGCGCGGCCTACCAGCGCGGCGACTACTGGCTGATCCCGGCCCGTACCGCCACCGGCCGCCTGCTGTGGCCGGGCGGGCCTTACCCGCAGGCCGTCGCGCCGCATGGCCCCACTCGTTTCCTCGCCCCGCTGGCGGTCGTCGGCACCGGGTCGACCGTGACCGACATGCGCACCCTGTTCACCCACCTGGCCTGGCCGGACAGCCAGGCCTCCGCCGGTCAGGCCGCCGCCGGTCAGGCCTCCGCCGGTCAGGCCTCCGCCGGTCAGGTCTGACGTGGCCCCGGCCGGCCTGGAAGGGCGAGCCTTCTTCGAGCACCAGCAGCGCAAGCGCCGGGCCGCACAGACCCGGCTGACCGGCCGGCCTCAGCAGCGGCCGCTCCCCGCCACGTCCGTGGTGTCGCCGGCCGGCTCGGCCGTGACGCAGCCGCTGGCCGTGCTCCGGGCCTCTCCGCGGCTAGTCGTGATCAGCGGACCGCAGGCGGGGGAGGTCTTCGACCTGGGCCCCGGCGAGCTGATCCTCGGCCGGGAGGAGGACTCGGCGATCTGGCTGCGGAACCCTCAGGTGTCCCACCACCATGCCCTCTTGCGCAGACAAGGTGATCAGGTGGTCATCGAAGATCTGCGCTCCACCAACGGCACCATGGTCAACGGAGCGGGCATCAGCTTTCCCACCGCGCTCGCAGGGGGCGACGTGATCACCGTCGGCGACGTCCAGCTGCGCCTGGAGTCCGGGCCGGCGTCCACTTCCCCTGGCCCCGGCTCGTCCACTTCCCCTGGCCCCGGCTCGTCCACTTCCCCTGGCTCGTCCGCTGACTCCGGCTAAGTGCCCGAGTCCTGCACCTGCTCGGGATCGACGACGGTGATGACTCCGCCCCAGTCGCACTGGCACATCGACGTGACCAGGACACAGGGCAAGCCGCCCGCCCGGGCGGTCAGCGCCGCCTGGTTCCACGGCGCGCCGGTGGCGGGCACGCACGGCTGAGGGGTCAGCACCCCCTCCGCGGCGGCCGTCGCCGCCGCGACCTCAGGATTGCCAAGGCTCATGCACATGCCGAACGGGGGAATGTTCGCCATCGGAATGGTATTCACTTCCGTCGCGATCGGCGTGGTGGCCACGGCAATCGGATCGGGCACGACCAGAGCGGCGGGCGACGCGCCCATCGTGCAGCGCAGCATAGCTCCCGAGGTAACGAACGGCGGCATGCGCTACCCGCCTCCTCCACACCGGACACCGGGCCAACAGGCGTTTCTCACAGGGTAACCCGGATGCTCGCGGCGGCCTATCCCATCGGCCGGTAAACCCTGTCGACCGTTTCCCGCATCGCATCCACCCCCGGCGGGCTCAGCGAGCGTCACGTGGCTTTGTCACTGGCACCACGGCGCCGTTGTCTGGTTGTTAGAAGGGCCATCGCCGATTACAGTCTGTGGTATCTCGTAAAGATTTGCTGGGATTTGGCTCTGCGGAGGAGTCTAACCATTGGGAATTCTATGCCTTAGCTTCCTGTAGCCCAGTATTGCTTAGCCCAGTATTGCTGCATTCTGTCGCTGGCCGCCGAGTCACAAGATGCCATGTCGACATCCATGTTTTACCCGGCTACGGTGATTACTATGTCACACGATGTGCCGGTATCGCAGGGTGCCCGTCCATCGCGAGCCAGTCCGGTCGTCACGGGTGTTGACCTTCTGTTGACGAGCCCGATGAATAAACCAGGGCAACCGGCTGCGCAGACGATTGCCTGGCATTCTGGTCGCCGTGTTCCGTGGCAGCCGACCGGGAGGTGCCATGTACGTGCATGAGCAGCCGGATAAGACGTACGCTCCAGGCCGTACGCCACGCCCGCCGCAGCGCACCGCAGCCGACGCTGGCATCGCGCGGATGCCCGCGGCGGTCCACCGCACCGCCGTGGACCACATGCTCGGCAGCCCCGGCCAGCCCGTCGCCGCGCCGCTCAGGGAGGAGATGGAGGCCCGGCTCGGCGCGGATTTCTCCCAGGTCCGCGTCCACACCGACGACGTGGCCGCGGCCTCGGCGGCCATGCTCGGTGCCCGCGCTTACACCGTGGGGAACCATGTCGTGATCGGGCCCGGCGCGGCGGATCGGCGCACCCTCGCACATGAGCTGACCCATGTCATCCAGCAGCGGCAAGGACCTGTCGGTGGCACAGACCACGGGTCCGGACTGAGACTCAGCGATCCGTCCGATCAGTTCGAGCGCGCCGCCGAAGCCACCGCCGAGCGCGCCCTTCGCGAGAGTCGAGGGGCCGGCCAGGCCTCAGTCGCGCTCGGCACGCAACGGCTAGCTGACCAACCGGCCATCAATGTTCCGTTCAGTTTCTCCAGCCCGGGCGCCGGCCCCGCCGCGGCGCCGACGCCTTGGGTGCAACGCATGCCCGCGAACAAGGCGTTCACCAGATTGATCGAGCAGCAGGCCGAAGTGTCAGAAGACACCTACCCCGAGATAGTCGAGAGAAAGGCCCCGATCGCCTTCATTGTCAATACCATCCTGCCCTTTAGCGAGGTGGAGTCGATCCCTCGCGTGCTCGAAGGCATGCTGAAAGGGCTCACCGGCTTCAAAGGTCGTATCGCCGTGGTACTTGGGATAAACGCACCCGCAGCGAAAGCGGCCGAGCTGGAGAGGGCAGCAGGCCTGGCAGGTCGGCTGATCGCCCGCTTGCCTTATCCCGTCGCCATTGTCCAGTCCACCTTCACCGGGAAGAAGTTCCCCTTCGGACGGATGCGCAACGCAGTGATGCACAGCCCAGAGACCCGCCAGCTCACGCAGGCTTTCGTCGCTCAGAACCTGCACCCGTACATCGCGGTGCAGGATTTCGACGCTGGCTCGCGCGCAGTGAGAAGCGGGGTCCACGTCTTCAATTTTTTCGAGGAACGGACTGCGTCCGGAAGCGAGGGATCCGGGATAGAGGAATCCAGAAGCGAGGGATCCGGGATGGAGGGATCTGGGATGGAGGAATCCGGAAGCGCGGAATCCGGAGGCGGACAATTCGACTGGGAGCCGCTACCGCCTATACGACCTCTCCTGATGATCGGCGGCTACCGCGTCGACCAAGCCCAGACCGAAACCTTGGTGGCGGACACCATCGCCCGGTTCAAGAGGAACCGCAAGAAGGTGCCGGACAAGCTGACGAACCCGGCGAAGCGCGATCAGTTCCTCGAAGAGTTCGGGTCGGCCATCACATTGGACATGAAGGCCCGGCAGAATCTAGCGCTGCTGCATCCACTGTTGCCCTACGCCCCCGAACCTAACCTGTACATCGATGCCCTGCTTCCGCTTCTCTCGGAAGATATCGCCTTTGGGGAAGGCGCCGCCGAGTTCACCCAGCTCGGCAAGATGGTCCACGCCCGCTACGCCTCCGAACTCGAACAGTTCTTTATAAAGGAGTACAACAAAGCCCCGGATGAGGTTCCGGTTCCGGACCAGTGGCAGCCGCCGGAGCCGTTCCTGGAAGATGACCCGGCAATGGATCTCGGCGAAGAGGAGCCGGAAATGGGTTGGCCGACCCTAGAGCTGGGAAAGGCTGACGTGCAGGCCCAGATCGATGTCGAAGGGCAAAACCTGCGTCACCCCATGCGGGATCAGGGGTTCCTGGCCGACTTCATCGAAGGAAGCATCGTCACCGACTTGTCCCGCCTCGCCTATGAGTTCCTGGAAACGGGCCGGATTTTGCAGAGCCACGACGTACTCACTCCCATAGCTGACCGACTCGCGGAAACCAAGAAGGGCAAGCATGGACTCAGCCTGAGTAAATACAGAAAGAAGTTGAAACTTGCGGGCGACGCGGACCGAAGCCAACAAGGAAAACCCTACAATCCGCCGTTCACGGATCCCCGCCTAAAAGGCCTTCACGACCAATCCCTAGTCCCATGGTCTTTCCCCAAAGAGTACCAGGGCCAGCTAGGCAGCACCGAACAAAACACCACGAGCAGCGCCATATTCAGCGCATTCACCATGACCCCGTTCTCGGGGCTCGGAGTGGGCGTCAGGCCGGAGCACATACCCTTTGTCCTGCACGCGGCAGCGCTCGCCCCAGCCAAATACAAGTTCATGTGGGACCTTAGCCAAATACTTGGCCGACGGGTTGGAGGGACTCCGATCGACGGCAACTGCCTCTACCACGCCGTCAACCAAGCCCGCGGCGTACCCGAGCCCGGGTTGGCCGCGGCATCCGCTGATTTGCGCCGGAGGGTGACGGAGTACATCCTGTCTCACTTGGACACTGTCGCCAACTACGCCGCGGAGAACGTGGTTGAAATCAACGACCTCCTCGATTGCGTATCCAGGAACGGCAACTGGGCTGGCGATGAAGGGGACTTGGTGCCGCGGATCATAGCGTCAGTCCTGGACACCACCATCGTAATCTGTCAGCAAGGCTCCGAGGATCTGCCCGTCTGGCCGCTGGAAGGGGGACCTGGAACCGGAGAAATCACCGTGTACCTGGATAACGACCACTACAGTGTCGACCCCCCCCTTGGAACTGGAACGTAAGAAATCCAAAAAGTCAAAGTAGTCATTGGGGGTGGACCGACGTTCCGAGGCCTCCGCCCTCACCGGGAAGAGCCGGAATCGGTCATCGCGGGGCCGGAGAACTCGTGGACTCCCGAGCCGACGCGGAAGACAGCCTCCTGGGCATCCGGGGCCCCCGGGAAGCTGGCGACCGACGCGGGCGGGTTGCCCCTGGCGTCGCGGACCTCGGCGGCCTGGCCGCTGGGGATGCGGACGCTGGCCGTGACGTTGGGCGGAAGCTCGACCCGGAATGTGAACCGGTCGCCGGCTCTCCTCCAGCCGGTGCTGACCGGCCCCCGGACGGACCGGTAGGAGCCGCGGGCCCAGCTCAGCGATCCGCCGGGGTGCGGCCGGAGCAGCAGCTGGCCGAAGCCGGCGGTGCCAGGTGCCTGGTCGATGCCCAGCAGGAACCGGTAGAGCCACTCGCCGACCGAGCCGAGCGAGTAATGGTTGAAGGAGTTCATCCAGGGGGACTGGAAACCGTGCTGGCTGGTCCAGCCATCCCACCGCTCCCAGATCGTGGTCGCGCCCGCCTCGACCATGTACCGCCAGGACGGCATGGACTCCTGCTCGAGCAGCCGGTACGCGACGTCGACATGGCCGGTGCCGCTCAGCACCGGAAGCAGGTAGCCGACGCCGGCGAACCCCGTGGTCAGGTGCCAGTCCGCGCGCCGGATCGCCTCGACCAGGTGATCGGCGGCGCACTGGCGGACCTCCTCGGGGACAAGGTTCATGTGCAGGCCGAGTACGTACGCGGTCTGGGTGCGCGAGGCGATATGGCCGTCGCTGCCCACGAACGCGTCCGCGAACGCCGAACGGATCTTGGCCCACAGCGTCCGGTACCCGGCGGCGTCGTCCGGCCGGCCGGTCGCCTCGGCGATGTCCGCCATCAGCGCGGCGTCGTACGCCCAGTAGGCGGTCGCGAGCAGCTCGTGCGGGGTGTCGTCGTTACCGCCCGGTGCCAGCCAGTCGTTGTAGCTGTTCCCTAGTTCCCGGGTCCGCAGGTAGTCGGGGTTGGCCCGCTCCAGGAAGTCCATCCACCGCGTCATGGCGGTGAAGTACCGGTGCAGGATCCCGGTGTCCCCGTACATCTTCCACACCGTCCACGGCACGATCACTCCGGCGTCGGCCCAGGCTGGCGCCCCGGCCCCGCGGAGGTTAAGCACCGGGGCGATGTCGGTGAAGGCGCCGGAGCCGAGCTGGGCGTCGGCCACGTCGTCCAGCCACTTGCCGAAGAAGGCCGCGACGTCCCGGTTGTAGCAGGCGGTGCGGGCGAAGACCTGGGCGTCGCCGAGCCAGCCGAGCCGCTCGTCCCGCTGCGGGCAGTCGGTCGGCACGCTGATGAAGTTGCCCCGCTGGCCCCAGTCGATGTTGGCGAACAGCCGGTTCAGCCAGGGCTTGCCGGACTCGAACTCGCCGGCCGCCGCGATATCGGAGTGCACCACCCGGGCCGTGATGTCAGCCTGGCTGATGTCCCCGGGAAAGCCGCCGTCAGCGATTGCCTTACTCACCTCAGCGCGCTGGCCGCGTTGCGGCACCGCCCGCCCGCGCTGCACCGGCCCGACATCGTCGGCCGCCTGGTGCTCCTGTTCGGCGAGCTCGGCCGGGCCGTCGCGCAGGCCAGCGGGGCACGGCCCGGCGAGCCCGCGTTGGCGCATCCTGCGGTCGTGCAGGCGATGCGCCTGCTCGAAGCCGACATCGCCCGCGCCTGGACGCTGACTGGCCTGGCCGCCGAGCTGCACCTCGCCCCTGGTTACCTGGTACGGCTGTTCAAGGCCGCCACCGGGCTGCCGCCCATGGCCTACCTGGCCCAGCTCCGCGCCGAGCACGCGGCCGTCCTGCTCCTGCACTCCGACGAGCCGATCACCAGCATCGGCCGGGCCGTCGGCTGGCCGGACCAGAGCAGCTTCGCCCGCCGCTTCAAGGCCCACTACGGGCTCAGTGCCACCACCTACCGCAAGCGCTTCGCCACCAGGGCCGCCCATCTCCACTATCCGGCCGTCGCAGCCTCCTGACCGCCGGGTCGCCTGTCCGGGCAGGCACGGGAAGTCTTGCTGATCGTCATCGCGTCGCCACGGCCGCGCCGTGCATCTGACGTTGCGCGGTCCCGGCTTCGGCGTTGATCAGCGCGGCGATGGCCGGGTGGCGGCGCAGCTTGTCCAGGCAGCGGCCGCGGATCGGCCCGATGCTACCGACCGGGATGCCCAGCCTGGCGCTGATCTCGGCGTACGGCACTGGCGGGTCCTGGATGAGGATGGCGATCAGCTGCTGGCCGGATGGCGGCAGGTCCATGAACGCCTCGCGCAGCGCGGCGTGGCGCTCGGCCGCGAGCAGCTCCTGCTCTGCCGTCCCGCTCCGCTCGTCCGGGATGTTCTCGGCGTCCAGCACATACCAGGCGTTCTGCGGTCCCCGCGCGGCGCGCAGGACCCGGAGGCATTCCCGCCGGGTCGTGGTGGCCAGCCACCCGGGAAGCGCGGCCGGATCGCGGACTTCGCCCAGGTGGTCCACTAGGTGCAGCCAGACGCTCTGGCCGACGTCGTCGGTGTCGGCGCCGCCCAGCCGGTGCCTGCGGCAGATGGACCAGATCAGCGGGGCGTACCGTTCCACCAGCGCGTCCCACGCCTGCGCCTCGCCGTTCCTGGCGCGGGCCACCAGGTCGGTGACCACCGGGTCGGTCACGCCGACGAGCCAACGGCAGATGCGGTGCCACCCTCGATCACATGATCTTGAGGAACCGGCTGTCTGCAGAGAAGAGTCCTGGTTGGGTACATGGCGGCATCCCCCGTCGTGCCGGGCGGTCGGATCCGCCCTGGCTCCCGCATACAGGATGGGATCGCGGGAGCGGGCGTAACATCCGCCTTTTTGCGGATATCCCGGCAAGATAGGCAGAACTGTCAGCGCTGGCGACGGGACGTTTCCGCGGCGATCTCGGATCGGCGAGCTATACCCAGCTTGCGCATGATGTGGCTGACATGAGTCTGGATGGTCCGGGGCGAGAGGTACAGCCGTGCGGCGATCTGCCGGTTGGTCATGCCTGCCGTGACCAGGCGGACGACGTCCATTTCGGCCTCAGTCAGGCTCTCCCAGCCCGCGGCTGGCCGGCGGCGGGACTGCCGCAAGGCCGCGATCGGCGCCCCCTCAGGCGTCCCTGCCAGGAAGTTCCTCATCGCCGACAGGGTGCCATCCTGGTCCCCTAGCCAGTACATGTGATCCTCACCCGGCTGCTCGACGTACTGGGCGCCGGGGATCCGTGCGGCGGTGGATCGGGCGCACTCCACCGGCACCAGCATGTCGTAAGTGCGGTGCATGATCAGCGTCGGCACCGCGATGTCCGGCAGCACATGGCGCACGTCGACGTCCAAGTGCATCCGCAGCGACGCCGCGACGGCCCCGGGACTGGACGCGAACCGCTGATAGGAAGCCCACCACGACCGCATTCGCGCATCGTCGGCCATACCGGGCGCGTACAGCTCGAAACCGACGCCAGTCCCCCAGTCCTCGCGCATGGTGTCAATGAACAATTCGAGCATGTCGCGCGGGATGCCCTCGGGGAAGTCCTCTCCGGCGGTGAACCGGGCGGTCGTGCCGACTAGCATCAGCGCAGCCACCCGCTCAGGCGCGTACCGGGCGAACAGCAGGCTCGCCGGGCCGCCCTCCGACCATGCCAGCAGCGCCGCCCGCGGACAACCAGCCGCATCCATCACCGCAGCGATGTCATCCATGCGTTCCGCTAGCGACGGCGTTTCCCGGCGCGGATCCCGGTCGGACAATCCCATGCCGCGCTTATCAAATGCGACCACGCGGGTGAACGCAGACAGCTTGCGGAGAAAACGCGCCAGCAGTGGCTCGTGCCACGCGAACTCCACGTGCGAGATGAAGCCGGGCACGAGCACGACAGCGGGCGGACCGGCCCCGAAGACCTGGTAGGCAATGTTAAGATCACCGCTGCGCGCATACTGGGTCGTCGGCGCGGGAGCCCCGCTGAGCGCGCCGGTCACCACGGCGATGCGGTTTTCGCGGGCGCCGCCGCGGTTCTCGCCGGACAGAGCCGGCCGGAGGCGGGGGGACAGGCGGCTCCGGTCCCATGCTGGAAGGCCACGACGATACCGCCCAGATGGCCGCCGCCTGAGACTAGGCCCGCCGAGATCGCCGGCGCCCAGACCCTACCGCTCCCGGCACCGGTCCCAGAGCGAACTGACAGGCCGGGCTTCATCGCTGCTCGTCGGCAAATGCGGTGTCCAGGCGCCCTGCCAGCTCTGTCATGATCACCATGGCACGGCTCCAGCGCAGGAAACTGGACAGCCGACCGCGGAGCCGTAGCCGTCCCTGCACCACGCCCCTAACTGGGTGCAACTGCTGGCAGATCACCGATTTCCATGCCGAATACGGGCCGCAGATCGTGAAAACCGATCCATCCACCAGTCCAGCGTCCGCAGCCAGAGTGTTCTCATACCAGCACCCGTCCCGGCCGACCAGACGCAGGTACAGGTCCTCGCCAACGCCGGCCGCCTCATCTGCCTCGATCACGCCGCCGACCACACCATCCCACCCGACGCCGGCCGAACGGAACGCCTGATCCGAATTCGCGAGCTCAACCCAGGCAGCCACCCACTCAGGGCTCGGAAAAATCAGCATGCAGCGCCTCCGTCGGTCGCTGCCGGCCCCCTCAATTGCGCCCACGTCGAGCGCAGGCACAAGACAATGATGAAGCTCCGCCGCGGGTTACGCCAGCCCCTGCCCGCCGTGCGGTCCGCAACTTCTGACACGCTAGCGCCTATCAGCCGGATACTGCTCATTGACGGTAAAACGGTTCTGGGGTACTCATCTGACCGGACGAGCACAGGTCCGGGCCCGCGATGGCCGGGGGGGTGCCGGACGGGTCCAGGCTCGGCGGATGTCCTCGGTCATGTTAACCGCCTTGGTCTAGGCGCCAACTCGATGACGCCTGGACCGGGCTTGCGACTGCCGTCAAATCTGTGTGTATCTGCTGTACTCGGCCGCTCCTCTGTACTGGCAGACGGATGACGCGGGAGGTGCGCGGTGACTAGTACAGAGTGCTCAGCCAGCAGCCGCACGACCGTAGCCGCGGACGGCGACCTGCCGGTGATGGCACCCGGCTCCGGGCCCGGGGAATCGGTGCATGGCGCGGGTCCTGGATGGGCCGTCGTCCAGGCGGCGGAGGGCACTCTCGACGCGCAGGTTATAGCAGGAGCTACCGCAGCCGTCCGGCGGCTGCTCGCGGCTTACGCCAGCACGCTGGACGTCCTTGACGGCCTGCCGGTGACCCCGATGGTTGCCACGAGGTGGCACTGGTGGTCGCGGCCGAGCACCCCGATTCGCCTTCCCCGCATTTCGTGGATGCTTCGCTCGCTGACGCTGTGGCACATCGATCGCGTGCTGACTGGGGCTGAGCGGATATTCCGTCGCCGGTCGGCGCTCGGCATCGCCGGGTCCGACGAGGCCGATGCCCTTGATGCCGTCACTGAATTCCGCGCGTCGCTCCCGTCCAGGTCGAGGGTCCTGCGGATCGGCGCGCTCGCCGTCGCAGCGCTCGTCGTAGCGCATGTCCTGGCAACTTTGCTGCTGCACCTTAACCAGAATCGCGTCGGCGCCAGTGTCCCGTCGCCGGCGAACATCAATTGGATCTCGTTTTCGGCGATCACCAATCAGCTGCTCGACAGAGCGCTGGGCGCGATGTCGAACATCAATCAACTGCTCGGCAGCGCGCTGGGCGCGCTGCAGCTGCCATCTAGTTCGGCCGGCCTTGTGCTCGATGCCCTGTTCAAGGCTTCCCCGGCCGTGCTCGCCGCCGCGGCCGGGCTGGTGAGCCTGTCTTTGTACCTGATCCTGTGGCCAGTGGCATGCGCGTTCCGCCTCAAGCGGCTGCTGCTCAACCTGTACCCGCATGCAGACAGCAAGCTGCGCACGACCCCGGCCTCATGGAGCATGACGCGGTCCACCGGCGTCTACGACCTGGAGCAGGAGACCTTTGCGAAGCTGGGCGCCCGCGTGCCCCGCGAGCCGCCGCTCGACCTGCTGGTATCACTACCGATACCGATCTGCTGGATTTCCTTGTGTTCCTTGTGGGTTTACTTCGTTGCCATCAGCACCGGCCTGGCCGCGGGCCTCCCGGTCGTGCTCATACTGGCAGGTTTCGTGCTGCTCTTCTATATCACGCCCGCCGCCATCCGGCTCGCCTGGCTGGCGGCGGCCTGGCGAGCACGCAATGGCCGTCCTCGCTCCGCCTGGCTGTTCGGGGACGATGTCAGCGTCCCCTGGCGTTCCAAGCCGGTGCGGTGCCGGTCACCACTGCTGATCGGCTGGCTGAGCCTGATGCTCCCTTACACGTGCCTGATCATATGGTGGCTGTGGTGGTCGACCACACGCGACCTTCGCGAGTTGGGTCGTGCGTATGACGTTAACCACCTGCGCGGCATGCACCCCGCGGCCCAGGCACTCGCGGCGGGCCCTGGCGTCGTTCTTTACGGCCTGCCGGCGCTGATCGTGCTGTCCCGCGCTCCGCGCTACGTGCGGGAAGCGCAGGCGTCAACCGGGCTCGAGCGGCCGGTCCCCCGCCACATTGCCTGGCTGGTCCTCATCTGGCCTGTGCTCTGCGTTCGGCTGCAGCGCGAGCTCAACCGCCTCTGGCAAGGCCCGGGCATACGGATCGACCAGCACGACGAGGCCATCGATCTTGCTGCGCGGCCTGCCGTGTAATCAGCCCTTCGCGCCGTGGTGGTGGCCGGCCGGGCCGCTGCCTGGGCCTGGTCGCGTTGCCGCTGGCTGCCGTCAAGCGGGCGAGTCGACCGGGAGACCAGCCGGCCGAGACGCAGTCACGCGAGGACACCTACCTCCTGAATCCGCAGTTGCGGGGGCTGTCGGTAAAGGTCCGCGGGGGCTCGGCACTAGAGGTGAAGGTGTACCGCGGCAGCCCGGGAATCCTCGAGGTGCCGGGCCGCGCCCGCGGCCGCATGCAGTCCTGGCAGAAGTGGTCCTTTCCCTTTAGCC
>Ga0310038_10000197_pt1 | contig 61971 bp, 55 predicted proteins | sample Sb_taG_6_FD_200461 | JGI IMG/M metagenome (GOLD analysis project Ga0310038, IMG submission 200461) | Peat soil microbial communities from Weissenstadt, Germany - Sb_50d_4_PS metaG (v2) (version 2) | ecosystem: Environmental > Terrestrial > Soil > Wetlands > Peat | place: Germany: Weissenstadt... | reverse complement strand
TAGCGAACTTCAAGACCTGGAGGATCATGCACACCGATTACCGAAGACCCCTGGGCACCTTCGCCCAGACGATCTCAGTCGTGGTCGGACTGTATTTCTACAGAATGCACGCTGAATAAGCCTCATCGCATAAGGCTATGAGTCAGCGTAGGTCGGAGCACGTTCAAGTCGCAAGACGCGTAGGACGGAGAGATGATGAACTTGGAGCGCACTCGCAGATGTGGCGCGACCATGATCGGAACACTTACCGATCCGGATTTTGTGGCAAACGTTGTCGATACGGTGGCATTCGGTGATAGCGGCTGGTGGCTGGCGACCGGTGACGCCAACGGCAGCACCTACCTATGGAAGTCAATCGGCTGACCAGCAGGAAATGCCGACTGGCTGGTGCCCCATCACGATTACGGGCTTAATGCCAGCGTGTGTGTGTGCGTGACGACCTCTCGCTGTAGCCAGCCGACAGGCCGCCGAAGAGTGTTCCCAGAACCGCGACCCGCCAATTCCATCGTGTTCTGAAGCGACACCCAGGAAACCAACAGGCAGGCACTCACGCCTGGGCGGTCGAGCACAGACGCTTGCTCCGCGTATCGGCCCGCCATAACGACCCGTTCTGCTTGCCACTGTTGTTGGCGTCGAGCAGTCGGTTCGCATACAGATCGGCGGATCGGCGAGCGTTCTCCCGAGCACTTCTGTCACTCAGCGTTGTGATGGACGTTAGGACGCGCAGCCGATACAGGACTACTCCAGCGCGAGATGATCGGCGCGTGTCGTGGTCACTGGTACATGGCATCCACGTGGGGCCCGCTCTGGAGGTTCGGAACTGGCCAGGCATTGTCCGGGCGGGTGCCGTGTGTCCTTTTGTCGGCCGCTGTCTACGACCGCCGCCGGCGCGTTCTTGGCGGTTGCTGCGGGGCCGGGCGGCCTGGCTAATGCCCACGATGCACGGTGGCCAGGTGGGTTCGTAGCAGGTAGCTGACCCCGGTGCACAGGAAGAAGCCCAGGGTGAGGCCGGTCAGGATGAAGGCGCGGTTGACCCAGCGGTGCTTGGCCAGGATATGGGGGGAGAAGGCGACGATCTCGCTGGCCAGCGCCCGGACGATGAAGTCGTGGTCGGCGGTGAGCATGCGCTCGGCCAGCTGGCTCGCCTTGAGCGCGGTGAGCGGGTAGAAGAACGAGGTGAGTTCTGGCGAGTACGTTTCTGGCCGGTCCGGGTCTAACCGATGATGCTCCAGCAGAGCCCGGAATTCCGCGCGGCCCAGGCCGCGGGACGCCAGGCAGGTGACCGCGCTGAGGATCGATAGCGCCAGGCACAGCGACATGCCGGCGAGGAACACCCAGGTTTCCGCCCCGAACACGGCGGTGGTCTGGGTGATCTCACTGCGGCTGGCCAGCACCGAGGTCGTGAGGAACGTCAGGAACAAGCCGTTGACGGTCAGCACCAGCTGCGCCTTGCCCTCGGCTGACCGGTACCAGTAGCGCAGATCAGCGGCGACACCGCGAAGATAGTCAACCGCCGCCTGCTCGCTGACCAGCCGCTCCAGGTTCTGCGGCGCCGGCCAGGCACGCGCGCCGCGCTGACCGCCCGCGGCTTTGCGCCGCGCCGGCCTGATGCCGCCGCGCCCGGCTACGGCTCCCGTGACCCGCTTCAGCGATAGCATGGCCCTCCCGCAGGCCATTATGGAGGTGTGGCTTGCGGCCGGGTGCTGGCGCCCGTGATAACGTCTTCCGCTCAGGTACGATGTCTCCGGGCGTGGGCGCACGGGGCGCGCCCCGGACTTGTTCCGGGGAAGGGCCGGGTTCGACTCCCGGACGCCAAGGCTCACAGCGTACTGCCCGCTCTGCGAGTCTCGGCGTCCTGGAGTTGCCTTTGCCACCACTGCCAGCTGAGCACCCTTTCCGTAAGCACAGTGATAACCTGCGCGCTGTATCCGCTGGCTTGACGCAGGCCGAACGTGCGCACAAGTGCGCCATACGACGGGGCGACGTCGCCGCGACAGATTTTGCGGCGCGGATGCACCAATTGATGATCGGGTTGCTCGCTGAGGCTGAACTTCGCAAGATCGTCAGCGACCCGGGCGGCTTCAACGACAAAGAGCGGCTGGTGCTATTGCAGGAGCGCTCTCAGCTCGATCGATGGCTTCGCGCCGTCGAGTTCGCTTTTCGAAGGCACTACACGATTCCGTTGCATCTGGAAATCGACGAGTCGACCACGGCAGCGGGAGTACCGACTCAAAACGCCGTGCTCAGCAGTCTGCTGCGCGAAGACCTCTCGCCGATCATCCAAGATCGCAACAACCTGGCCCATGCGCAGTGGCAGTGGCTTCTCAACTACAAAGAGACGGACTTCACCGGAAGGGCGGAACCGCCGCTCAACTACCTGGCATCGCAGCGGCGAGGCGCCGTGATCAAGCATCTGGCTGATCTCATTCACGCCCTCGTGGTGTCCGAGCCGACGTTCCAAAGGGATTACGCTTCGCTGTACGAGGCAATCACCGACACGCGGGCAAAGATCGATGGCCCTGACTACCCGGAATTCGCTAGCTTCCTGCGATCCCGGCGCCGGATGATCTGACCCAGAAGCTCGCGTTCACGAAAAGCCGGGAATTCTCCGCAAGCCGTCTGCCAAGAAGCCGCTCCTCAGCAAAGTACTGGTATCAGCCGCCACCTGGAACCTGACGATCTCGCTTGCGGTTCGCACCCGCACTGGACCGATCGTCGCGACAGAACAGCCTGTTCGGCGCGGTACTGGCGACAGCGCCAGCTGACCCGAAGCCGACACAGAACGGCGGTTATCGAACGTCGGGTGTTGCAAGAGTTCGTAACGCAGTGTCGTCAAGGTCATTCTGGCGGACCGGCGGCATAAGATCGGCTTGCTTGCCGCCTGGTGTCGCAGAGCCGAGCTTAGATCTGGCCAGTCCAAGCCTTGCTGCGCATTCTCCTTGTCCCTGGCTAGGTTTTTGTCTGCTGGCTGGGCGGTTTACGGTTTCGTTATCGGGTTGTTTCCAGACTATTGAGGATGGCTTGGACGCGCAGAGCTCTGGGTGAGCCTATGCGCTCGTAGATGGCGAGAGCCTGGCGGAGGCAGATGGCGGCTTGCTCGGGCTGGCTCTGCTGGATGTGGCATCGACCTATGCCTTCCAGGGCGCGGGCTTCCTGGAGGGGTGATGCGATGCTGGTGGCGATGGTGAGGGCCTGCGTGTGAAGGGCGTGAGCGTCCGAGGCTGCCGCCGTTGCCAGCATTGCCTGGCCCATGTTGTTCAGGACTTCTGCCTCTCCGGCTCGTGCGCCGAGGAGGCGGTGGGATTCCAGGGCCTTCGCGAGGCTGGCGATAGCTGCTGGGGGATCACCGGCGGCGTAATAGGCGGCGCCGATGTAGTTGTGAGCCATGGCTTCGCCGAGGCGGCTGCCGAGGCGCTGATGCAATATCAGGGCGCTGGCCAGGGTTGCCAGGGCCGTCCGATAATCGCCGGCTGAGCACTGCGTTGAGCCCAGGTAGCACAGCACGTTGGCTTCGCCGTTCTTAGCGCCGAGATCGCCATATAGCTGCAGCGCCCTGGCCAAGCTGGCGGTTGCCTCGCGATAGTTGCCAGTTGCCTCGTGGACTGCGCCAAGGTTCTTGAGGGTGTCTGCTTCGCCGAGCCGGTCATTGATGGCCTGGTGCAGGTCGAGCGCGGCAGTGAGACTGGTGGTGGCTGCCGGGTACTCGCCGGCGAGGCACTGTATGGCGCCAAGATGGTGCAAGGCGTTGGCTTCGCCCAGGCTGTCCCCGCAATCGTGGTAGATCGCTCGTGCCCTGGTCAGGCTCGCTGTGGCGCCGGGATAGGCGCCCGTCGCGTGCTGGGTGGCTGCGAGGTGCTGGAGAGCGTTGGCTTCGCCGAGCAGGTCCGTGTGATCGAGGTAGATGTCCAGGGCTTGCGCGTGGCTGGCGGCGGCAGAGGCATGATTTCCGGTGTAATACTGCACGGTGCCCAGGCTGTTCAGGGCGTTGGCTTCGCCGAGCCGGTCCCCGTGAGCCCGGCAGAGCTGGAGCGCCGTCGTGAGGCTGCTGGTAGCCGAGTTGTAGTCCCCGGTCAGGTACTGGGTGTGGCCGAGGTCGGCCAGCGCGGTCGCTTCTGCAAGCGGGTCGGCAGTGTCTCGCGAGGCGTCGACTGCGGCTTGGTGCAGGCTAAGGGACTGGTCCCAGTGGCCGTGGCTGCGCAGGAAGCCGTGCATAGCTGCCGGGATCGCGATGGCGTGATCGAGATAGTCGTGGCTTGCGGCGTAAGCCGTCGCCGCGTGCAGGTTGAACCGTTCGGCGGTCATCCAGGCCACTGCGCGGTCCCGGGTGCTCAGGTCTGGGAAATCTGCGGGCGGGATCGGGGCCACGGCCACGCGGTGGGCGAGGGATCGGCGTACCAGGTAGCGGTCCGCGGCGCGGGCAGTGTGCAGGTAGTAATTCAGCAGCCTGCCGAGGGCAGCATCGCGGTCATCGGCAGCGTCCGTGCTGGCGAGCGTCCGGGCGTGCTCGCGGATAAGATCGTGCATCCGGTAGCGGCCACGTTCTGGCTCAGTGAGCAGGGACTGGTCGTAGAGAACGTTCAGGATCCGGCGAGCGCCCTCGACGCTGATGCCGTCGAGGGCGGCGGCTCCGTAGGCGCCGAGATCGGTGCCGGGGTGGAGTCCGAGGTGGCGGAACATCCGCTGCTGACTGGCGGCGAGGTCTTGATAAGACAGGTCAAACGCCGCGCTGACCGACACGTTCTCGGCAGTGATCAGCCCCAGCCGGTCACGCGCGGCGGTCAGGTCAGCAGCTAGGTCGGCGGCGCTCCAGGCCGGGTGATGACGCAACTGCCTTGCCAGCAGCCCGATCGCCAGGGGAAGGCAGCCGCACAGGCGGGTGATCTCCACGGCCGCTGAGTCAGCTGGATCCAGCCCGGGCCGGTCAGCCAGCCGGATCAGCAGCCTGACCGCCTCGTCCGGCTGCAGGGTGTCCAGACTGATGATCTCGGCGTCTTCCAGCGCGGTCAGGTGGCGGCGGCTGGTGATGAGCACCATACTGCCCGCTGAACCAGGCAGCAGCGGCCGGACTTGCTCATGCCCGGCCGCGTCATCCAGCACCAGCAGCATGCGCCTGCCAGCCAGATGATCGCGCCACAACCGCGTGCGTCCCTCCACTTCCGGCGGGATCCCTTGCTGGGCGACACCTGCAGTGAAAAGCAAGCTGGCTAGCGCATCCGCCGGGGCCACCGGCCGCTGTCCGGGAGTGTGCCCGTGCAGCGGCAGGAAGATCTGACCGTCAGGGAAGTGCTCAGCGAGCTGATGAGAGGCACGTACCGCGAACGCGGTCTTGCCGATGCCTGCCATCCCGGCAATCGCGCACACCCGCATGACTCCGCCTGCGCCTGCAGCAGCCGCAGTCAGGAACCCGAGCTCCCGCTCGCGGCCGATAAATGACACCAGGTCGCGCGGCAGCGTCCGGGTGGCAGCCGCCACGCCCTGGACAGCAACACCGCGAGACGGCGATCCCCCCGCCACGCTGCGACCCGCCGCAGCCGCCTCGAACGCCGCCCTCGCCCCGCCGGCCAGACCCAGCGCATCAGCCAGGAGCCGGGCCGTATCCCGGCGAGCGGTCACGTTAACACCCCGCTCAAGATCACTAATCGAACGAGCGCTGACGCCCGCCGCCTCGGCCAGCTCCTCCTGGGTCAGGCCAGCCTCGCCACGCAGCTGCCTGAGCAAGCCCGCGAAAGAGAGCGCAAGCGGTGTGACCACAACCATTCCCATCGAGCTGCCAGCAGCAGCGCCATCGCCTCTACAGCGATCTGACACTCCTCACCCGGCACGCTTTCTTCTACATACATAATCACCGATCTGGGCGCCAGCAGCCATCAGCCGATTGGCGCCGCGGAGCGTACAGGCGGCTCGGCGAGCGTTCTCCCAGACCGCTGTTGCCGGCATGTTTATCTGGCCACAGATCGATGATCAACGGCAACGCTCATTGGTGACGGCTGACGCTCAGACCACGAACACTTCCGAGGCCGTTTACGTGCTGACCGCGGTCAGTGCCTGACCGGGGGTGGCCACTCGCCGCTTCCGAGGCCAATCACCGAGCGTGACCAGGTGTGCTAGCACGGGGCTGCCGGGCCCGCGCGGAACGCCGGTTATTCGCGTGCGGGCCGAGGTGCCGCCCGGCTGGGCGCGGCGCGCAGAACGACCCGATCTGTTACACCCGTCACATGAGCCAGGAAAGATTTCGGCGGGGCGTCAGCGGAACTCGTTGATCCCTTCGCCGTCGTCGCGCTCCCAGCCGTATGCCGCCAGGTAACCCCAGCAGTCTGGCCTGCTGCCGTCGGTGTCGGTGACACCGTAGGCGTCTGCCAGCTGGCGGGCGCTGATGATCGTGCCAGCCCAGCGATCGGCGTCTGCCTCCAGGGCGAGCGCGGCGACGCCGCTGGCGACATAGGCCCGCGACTCAGAGATCCCGAACCCAGGAGTCTTGACGCAGGCATCGCGCCAGGTGTTCTCGGTGACGCCGAAGTTTTCGAGCATCTGTTCCGAGCGCAGCCAGCCCGGCGTCACGCCGACAGCTGTCACCGGATGGTTGCTGAGCTCGGCGGTGAGACCCTTCACGATACGCTCGACGCTCGCTTTGACCAGGTCATAGTAGAAGCCGACGTTGCGGCGGAACTCCGCGTTAGCCGCTGAGGTGCCGTCGGTCATCTCGATGACCAGGCCATGGGTGCCGCAAGCCGCGGCCGTGCGCAACATCAGCGGGATCGCCGCAGAGGCGGTGATGAGGTGGGTGTGCACGCCCATCTGAAGCATCCGCAGGCCGCCGGGCCAGTCGTGTTCCCACAGCGGCTTGTCCCACTCGGCATAACGGTCGCCGCCGAAGATGTCGTTGACGAGCACGTCCAGGCGGCCGTGGTCACGCTCGATGGTCCGGAGCAGCTCGGCAACCGACACCGGGTTCTCGTGATCGACAACGAGCGCCGCTCCGGCCCCGCCTGCGGCGCAGATAAGGTCGCCGGTCTCCTCGATCGTCTCAGGTCTGCCGATCTCTGACCGGCCCGAAGCCCGGCTGCTGCGACCGGTGGCGTACACGAACAGGCCAGCGCGAGCCAGTTCGACGGCGATCGCCCGGCCCGCGCCACGTGTTGCGCCCGCCACCAAGGCCACACGCCTGTCTGTTCCGGCAGTGGATGTCATCATCGGCTGAATCATCATCTCGCCCTTCCTGGGTGCGCGATCGCATCAGATGAGCCGGTAACCATTGGGCTGGGTCCTTTCCCTGTTTCCGGCGGGTCGTTCCGCCCCAGTTCGGGGGCGGGTCCTGGCATCGCCGGCAGCTCTGTCAGTCGGCGGATGTAGCGGTCCAGCCATCGGTGGACGTCGATCTCAAGGCGGCGACGGCAGATGACCTCCACCGCCATCGGCCCGTGGTTGGTCAGCCCGTTGTCACCGCGTTCGCCACCGCTGAACTCCGGGCCGTTGCGGTGCAGCCGCTGGTACGCCTCGCTCAGGATCGCGGTGCTCTCCGAGTCCATGGCAATCAGCCTGATGACCAGCCGTTATTGGCAGCAACGATTAGGTTGTCGCCTAATCTCTGCTTGTGATCTACCTGCACCTGGGAGTCGAGGACCTCGGGCGGATCCGTTTCGCGTTCTCGCCCGCCTGGGAAACCGTCACCAGCCTGCGCACGCTGGGCACTGCCGCCGATACGGGACTGCACGGGTGGTGGCTGCGGGCGGTCAGGCCCCGCCTCGGCCAGGCCGACATGCGGCTGCTGACCGCGGTGGTGCGGCCGCGCGGCTACATACCCGATTTCCTGCACCCGTTCCCGCCGCGCCGGGCGCCCAGCTTTGAGGCCGGGCTCGCACAGATCGCGGCTAGCGAACCGCAAATCGTTGCCGCCGAGCTGGCGCACCTCGCCGAACACCCTCTTGCCCAGCAAGGACCGGGCCGCCAAGCGCGGCTGGACCTGCTCAGCCAAGTGATTGCCAACCCGGTGGCGGGGCTGTCGCGGATCGTCGCGGAGCTGGAACGGTACTGGAAGATCGCGCTTGCGCCATACTGGCCGCGCGTGCGGAGCCTGCTCGATGCCGACCTCGCCTTCCGGCTCGACCAGCTCGCCGTTGGCGGCGTGCAGCAGCTGCTGAGCACCCTGCATCCGCTGGTCAGCATCGACCGCGACACAGTGCGCGTGGTCAAGTACTACGAGGGCCAGGCCGACCTGCGCGGTCGCGGGCTGCTGCTCATCCCCTGCGCGTTTGCCTGGCCGGACGTAATCGTCCGGACCGCCGATCCCCAACCAGCACTCACCTACGCGCCGCGCGGCTTGGGCCGCCTCTGGGAGGCGCCGCACACACAGCACCGCTCCCCGTTGGGAGATGTGCTCGGTCACACCCGCGCCACCCTCCTCGGCCAGCTCGACCTGCCCATGACCACCACGCAGCTGGCCACCTTGCTCAGACTCACCGCGCCGACGCTCAACGCCCATCTCAAGTCGCTGCAGGCCGCCGGGCTCGTGTCCTCCCGCCGGGACGGCCGGTACATCCTCTATGTGCGCACCGACCTTGGTGAGCGCCTGCTCGCCGGCAGTCCCGGCCATAAGTAGCCGTTATCAGTCGAGACCTTCCCCCGGGGAGCGGGGACCAGTTCGCCAGCACTGGTCTGCCAGATGCACGACCACCTCGTTCGGCATGGGCGCGCAGAACACCAATTCGGCGTGGGATGAATCGCCCGCGTGCAAGACCCCGGTGACATCCATATCAGGCGGATCAGGCGCGGCCCGCAAACCCGCCGTCAGTTACGGGGCGTCAGCGGATCTGCGGTGTCGACATGGTGCTGACACCGCGACCAGGCATCGGCCAGGGTTGGTGCGAGTGACCGTAATGCTCATCGAGCGTTGCCGATCCGTGCTCACGGAGCGCTGCCGCAAGATCGCCAGATAGCGATGTCGGTAACAACCGCCCCATCACTCAGAGTGACGCAGGCTAAGTGATCGGCGCGGTCCCACTGTGCCCACCGTCGGCCCGGCGGATGTGACCGGCTGAACGGCCCAATCGGCCGGCGGAGATGCCGGTCGGTGCCGCGATCCCTGGCGCTGTCCGGCAGCTGGACCGCCAGGACTAAGCGCGCTCCATGCGGCAGATGAGTAAGACTCTTGTCTACGGCGACCATGTATAAACATGCAGAGGAGCCGGCCGGCTGTCATGCCTGTCGGCAGCGGCGATTGTCAGTCTTGGCAACACGGTAGATCCCGATCTGGAGCCGCACTAGATCCGCTGCTATGCACTGGTCTCGCGCACCGCAGTTCCGCAAGAATGGCGCGCTGAACAAATGATCTGCGCCTGGTACCGCCTATGGACATGAGGGCTCTGGGGAGGTTGGCCGACCACTGGACGAAGATGAAGGCGTGACGAACCCCGCTCAACCTGACTGGTCGCCTGCGGACAACCCGCACGCCATCGCCATCTCTGAAGCTCAGTGGTGGCAGCGAGCGGTTCAGCTGGCCGTGCTGCGCCTCCGCGATCCTGACGACCAGCGCATCGCATGGTTCAGTTCGCGCCAGATCGACGCGCGGCAACTCGTCTTCGCCCTGCGCCAGTTGCTCAGCGCGGCGCGACTTGTCGACGTGGCCATGAAAGCGCGCGACATGGACGCTGCTGCTCGTGACGCTCTCGCCCAAGCACGGCAGAGGTTCGGGGATGCGCTGCCCGGCATCAAGAACATGCGCGACGCCCTCATGCACTTCGACGAATGGTCACGGGGCGAGGGGCGCGGCCCGCAGAAGGATCGTCGGGATGCTGGCCAAGCCCTCCGCGACGTGGCCCGCGAGTTCTGGGGCTTTGGCTACGACCCCAGCGCCGGAACGGTCTCCCTTGGCCTTTACACCATCCACGTGGACACCGCCGCCCAGGCCGCCAAAGAGCTGTCCTGGGCGATCTACCAGGCGGCTCGCGAGATAGACCAGGCGAGCGCAGCCGAGGTACTGGCTAGAACCGTCGGGGTACTTACCGCTGCCGGAATCTCCTGCTGCCCATCGCGGGAAGCACCCGTATGGGTTCGCGTGAAAGATGACTCGCGGGTCTGGCTATCGCTCGTCGCTGGCCTGAGCGACCATGGACGGCATGACCTATCTAAGCGGATCGTCCATGCACTGACCGAAGCCGGGCTATGCCTTGTCTCGATCAGGCAGGCTGAGAGCCTGGAAACAGCCGAACGGCTGGTGCGGGGAGAGGCGCTGTTCGTGAAGGCGGATGCGGTGTGAACGGCTGGGACGTCAGTTGAATTCGCTCATACCCAGCCCTAGACGCGCACGACTCAGCACGGATACCGAGTTGGCCGACATGCTGGCCCAGGCATGAAGACTTGGCCTCGCCCTATTCCATCGACAACCGCGGCATCGTCTCAGGTTGTAAGGATTGCGACGAGTGATCAGTCGCAGTCCCTGGCGCTGCGCCATCCTGCGCAACCGGGCCTCTCGGGCCTTCTGGGCTGCATCCATGCCGCGGAGCGCACCTTGAGTCCCGCCTTCGCCATCAGGACGCTCGCGTTTGTCGGCGGTCATGTCGCGTTCGGGCGATGCTGGTCGTCCCCGCTGAGCAGACGACATCCGAGCCTGCACGCTCGGTCACGTCGTAGGCCTGCCGGACTACGCGACGAGCGTGTTCGGCTGACCAACCCAATGTGCCGGTGCCAGACCCTCTGCGCGGGGACGGATTAGGTATGCGAGTGTCAGTGACCGGTGCCATCCTGTTTAGATGGCACTGTCCGCTAGCACCGCTCCGGCAACGGGCCAGTCCCGTGAGATCTCGCCGGTCAGCCGCAGAGACATCTTCGATTTCCTGCGGGCAGGGACGGGACCGTGGTGGGGGCGCCTGAGCGAGACCGGCTTCCTCGATGAGCTCTACGATCTGGACGCGCTCCCGTCGACCGATCCCCGGCACGCCACGGCGGCGGAGGACATCACCCGTCACCGCATGGCCAACTTCGACTGGGACGACGACTGGATTTTCGATGATCCGCGGTTCCAGCTCGCCGACGGACCCGACCAGGTGCTGCTGGCCTTCCTGGCGCAGATGGCCCACCCACTGGTCCAGCCAGACTCCGAGCAGGCCACGAGACTGGTAGCCGATCTGAACAGCCTGCTGGCACCGGATGGCTGGGAACTGCGGACTAGCGGGTTCGTATCCGGTCGGCCCGTCTACGCGCCGGGCCGCACCGCGAGCGGACCCGGACGCATGATCCGCTTGCAGATCGAGGACGACGCAGGCAAGCTGGACCTCGTTCTCGGTCAGGCGCACTGCTTGCTCGGGGAGAATGGCGATGTCCTGGCCCAGAGCCTCATCTTGGGAGCCGCCCTGGCTGTGCGCCGGGACGGCGGGATCTATCACCCGATACCAGGAGACAACTGGAACTCCTACACCTACGAGGCCGTCCTGACGGTAGACCCCGGGCTCGCGCAGGAGTTCACCACCGAAGTGACGGACCGGATCTGGGCGGCGCTCGGCACCGTGTTCAACTATCACGGCCGCGAGGACATCCAGTCCCTGGTGATCGAGCAAGCCGCGCTTCCATTGCCCGCCATTGCAGCAGACTGGCGCGACCAGGCGGCCCAGCCGCACAGGCAGCCGCCCACCAACCAGGCACGGCGCGAGCGCGCAGAAGGGGGCTACCCCTCCCATGACGGCCTGGTATTCGGCAGCCGCGCTGAGCTTGCCGTCTACCAGGTCCTCGTGGAAATCCAGCGGGACTGCCCTATCCAGAAAGCGATCGCCGTGCTGCCGCTGCCTGGGGCAAAGCTCCGCGACTTCGGCGTGCGCACTCCCGATTTCGTCGTGCTCGGCAACGGCCGCGCCGCGATCATCGAGGTTGACGGACCCCACCACTACGGCAGAACCCGCAAGGCCGACGACGCCACCCGTGACCGCCACTGGGGGCGGTGCGGGGTTCCGACCATCCGCATCACCAGCGAGCACGCCGACGACCCCGGATCTCTCAAGGCAGTCCTCCAGGAAGACCTCAAGCGCGAGCTGTGGCGGAGCTTAGCCTCATGCCGCCCGTGCCGCTCGCCCGCAGTCGTACGTGCCCGCTGTCGATGCTCACCGCGAGGCCACAGCCTCAGAACCTTCCCAGCGGAGAACTGCCCGCTACTTTCCGCGTCGCAGGTCCATTTCGCGCTGCTCCTCAAGATCGATCCTCACGCCGAGGTCCGTCATCAGCTCCTCGAAGGGCTCGAAGGCGTCCTCGATGTCAGCGAACGCGGCAAACAGCTCCAGCCTCCCGCTGATCTCCTGCAGACCTGCCACCTTCTGCCGCCACGTCGCCAGGTCAGCTTCCTCGTACGGGACACGGTCGGCCAGCAGTTCCTCGATCGAGCCCGGAAGGCTCTCTTTCTCCCACTGGGCGAGGTGAACGATCGCCTGCCTCCACGGTCCTGAAGGTGCGAGTTCCGCGATCGCCCCGAACAGGGACCTCTCGGCTCTTGAGATGGTCTCGTCCAGGTCGTCGAGGCGGCCGGTGAGGTGGTCGGCCAGGGCCGCCTTCAGGCTGCCCTCGTCAATCCCCAGGCCGGACCTCAAGGTCGCGGCGATCTGCCCTTCAGTCGGGTAGCCCTTGGCCGCCCCAGGGGCATTGAACTTCCGGAGAGCTGGCGGCGCTTCCATGTGGAGCGTCACGGTCGCGAACTGGGACTGGGCGAGCCTCTCGAAGAGAGTGCAGGTCATGTCGAAGTACAGCAGGCACGCTGACTGAACGGTCTCCGGTCGTACACGGTCGCGGTGGTACAGCTCGTTGCGGTACCGGTGCAGCTTCTTGAGGACCCTGGACTCGGTTTCCTGGATATCGCTGCGATCCCGGATGAAGTCGACCTTGGCGTCGAACTTCTGGGAAAGCTTCCAGCGAGCGGCCTTCGGCACGACCTCGCTCGCCACCTCGCCGTATTGCCGACGCGATTCAGCGTTGGCGGGATCTTGTTCCAGGATCTCCTTCCACTGACTCAGCACCCGCTCCATCAGCGTGTTGCCGGCCAGCCGGACCTCGACGCTACGGCGCATGATTACCTCAGCCGCGTTATCAAGCAGGATGAACGCCAGGCGGGCATGGCTGACGGTCTTCCGGGCAAGGAAAGCGCTGGCCTCGTCCAGCTGGACCGCCATTATCTCCAGGCGTTCCAGATCATCGAGGCGCAGTACCTGCTGGCCCTCGACAAGGTCGTCTCTCACCGGCTCCCCCCGTTCTTTCCCATTGACCGCATCGGGCCTATCGTTCCGCCTAGACAGTGACCGGCACAGAATTCCCCTAGAGCAGGCAACACGCCCAGGACGCGCCCGACTCCACCCCGTACCGGTTGCCCGGCTCCACGCCGACGATGACCAAACCCCGGCCGCCAGCGAGAGCCGCTGCCTAATCAGGCTGCCGGTTCGCCATACCCAGGATATGGCGGGCGAGTATGCCCCGTACGGTCTTGTCGGCCAGGTCCAGGCTGCTCTTCCATTCAACCCAGTCCGGCTCGTCCGCTGGCGACGCGGCCAGGACGACATCCACGACGGCGGAAGCCTCCTCAGCCGTTCCGCCAGCTGCTGCGAGCTGGAACATCACCGCCATCTGGCCATGTTCCCACAGGTCGGCCGTGGACCGCCTCTGCCTTCCGGCTAGCACAAGCCAGCTGAGCGGCCGAGGGTGACCGCTGGTGAAACATCGCAGGCACGCAACGCCTGTTGGGCGACAAGCGATGCGGCCCGCTGAATGAACATCTGTCAGGCACGCTGCTCCGGCCACTGCCGTAACCGTCGGTCACAGACCTCCGGGTTTCAGGATTGACGAGCTAACCAGGAGCTGATCGTTCTCTTGTGGGGTTGAGCTGCGGTTGCATGCCTTGGGAACCTGCTGGTCATCCCAGACCGCCCGCGACAGCAGATGCTGCAAGCGGTGCCAAATCGGCGGCTCTCGGGCTTTGACTGAGATGTCTTACGGATCAAGTGCCCTTACTACCGGAACTGCGAGAGCGCCGGCGACTGCAGCCGGAGGGAGGAACACCCCGGTAGCGGCCATTGCTCCGCCAACAACCACCCATTTCACCACGCCACCCAAAATGAGCCGGTGATGACTGTAGCTACCTTGGCTCTTCTCGGGAACGACCACATCGATTGCTTCCTCTAGAAATCTGCGCCCGTATTCGATGACAGCCGAACCGGCGCGCCGGAATGCATCGATAGGCTGGTGCACGGCGGCAAACATGATGGATTGAGACTGGAGAAATGCCCACTCGTCGGCGTAGACAGCCGCAGCCAGCTCACGCTCATCCTGCAGGGCTCGAGTCACCGCAGATTCCGCGTCGGACAGGTTAGCCCTCTCGTACGAAAAGAGCGACATATTGTCGAGATCCAGGAATCTTAGTACGCGATCCCGGTTCACTTCTGCCGCGTACGGCTGGCCCGGAGGCAGTAGCGGAGAACTCGGCCCAATCTGATTTTCGGACAGCTGTCTCCGAAACTCGGCGGAGGCGGCGATGAGATTCGGCACGCTCTCGAACTCAGCAAGGACAGCTTCATTCAGCAACAGGGATGGATCCACAAGGACCCGCTCATCATCTACCACTCTGGCATGTTACCCCAGCCTCCTCGACATCCTGCATCCGACACCCAGCAGCTGCCAGCCAATCCAGCGCCGCGCGGGTGCCTTCAGGGCATGCAGCTGCACAGAATAGTTATTCTGCGCGCGAATCGCGACAGGCCAATGAATCATCTCCCATCCCTATTCGGCAGGGAGGATGTGGATAAGTGCTTCCGGCCCTGCCTCCCCGGTTTTGGGGTAGTACGGGCGTAGGGTCGGGAACCTGGGTCCCGGTCTGACCTCCTATTCGGCTGACGCCGTCTTGGGCTGTCTTGCGATCGATTTGTCGGCCGGGATTCCAGACTTTCAGGCACCCACCGGCGTGCCGGTCTGATCTGCCTGGCCTGGGAAGAGGCCGGGGTTCACAGGATCCGACGGCCAGCGGGTGCGTGCCACCTCTTCAACCAGTGAAAAGAGATGGCAATGCCCATCGTAGAGACACGCGCAATTACCGGCGGCGTAGACACTCATGCTGATAGCCACGTCGCCGCCGCCCTGGATCCGGTCGGCGGGCTGCTCGGCGTCCGGGAGTTCCCCGTCACCGCGGCCGGGTATGCGGGGCTGCTGGGCTGGCTGGGCGGATTCGGGACGGTGTGCCTGGTCGGCATCGAGGGCACCGGCAGCTACGGCGCCGGCCTGTCCCGCCACATGTCAGCGGCCGGCGTCCGGGTCGTCGAGGTGGACCGCTCCGACCGGCAGGACCGCCGCCGTCAGGGGAAATCCGACCCGCTCGACGCGGTCAGCGCTGCCCGGGCGGCGCAGTCCGGCCGGGCCCGCGGCGCGCCGAAAGGACGCGACGGCGCCGTGGAGGCGATCCGGGCGCTGATGGTCGCCAAGCGCAGCGCCCGCTCCGAGCGGACCCAGGCGATCAACCAGGCCCGCGCCCTGATCGTGACCGGCCCCGACGACCTGCACGCCCGGTTCACCCGGCACGCCACCGCAGACCTGGTCGCCGAGCTGACAGCACTGCGGCCCCGGCCCGGCGCCGTCGTCGGCTACCACACCCGGATCGCCCTGCGGGAACTGGGCCGGCGCACGGAGTTCCTGGACGCCCAGCTCGGCCGTCTCGACGCGCTGATCGGCCCCCTGGTCGCCGGCCATGCGCCCGGGCTGCTCGCCCTGCACGGCGTCGGCACCGACACCGCCGCGCTGCTCCTGGTCGCCGCCGGGGACCACCCCGAACGGCTCCGCTCCGAGGCCGCCTGGGCGCACCTGTGCGCGGTCGCCCCGATCCCCGCCTCCTCCGGAAAGACCATCCGCCGCCGCCTCAACCCCGCCGGCGACCGGCAGGCCAATCATGCCCTATGGCGGATCGTGATCACCCGGATGAGCTCCCACCCGCCGACCCGCGCCTATGTCGAACGGCGCACCGCCGAAGGCCTGTCCAAGAAAGAGATCATGCGCTGCCTCAAACGGTACGTCGCCCGCGAGGTCTACCCCCACCTCCGCCACGTCGCTGACTGACAGCCACTGACTCCGGGGGCGGCCTGACCCCCTATTCGGCTGCCGCACCCTGCTGGCCTTCTAACGATTTGCCGGCCGCCCCCGGTCTAACTTGACCCGCTGCCCGCGTGACCTAATAAGAGCCTGCCCCCCTCCAACCCGGAGTGGCCCCTCCCTGTCTTGTCCGCACCCAGCAGCAGCCAGACCACCATTCCCTGAGCCTTCAGAAATTGAAGGACTAAACATCATCCGAGCCATTGACAGACATAGGAGCATCGATCTGGCCGCCGCTGAGATCGATCAAGCGGTTGGTCGATGCCTTCGGACCCAATGTCTCCCAGCGAATGCTCATGCTGGTTTGCGCATGACGATGCGCTTACGCAAACGCACTACTCTCGGCACGAGCGGACGAGTCAGAACGGATCGCCAGTTCGCGGATGCGATCACCGCATAGCTCCATAACGTTCCTTCTGGCGCGACACCGACGGCTGTGCTGATCGGCACGGCGCGATACAGATAGAGTCGTATGGGTGCGAATGAACGTCAGCTCAAGTCGCGGATCGTAACGATCTGTGTCAGGTCGGCTGTCGTGGATTTGCTTCTGCCCTGCCGGCGGGCAATGGTCTGCTCAGACAGCGCTCTCGGGATACTGGAACGCATCGGGCGTGCATAGTTGGCTCCGGTGCCTCGGGGCACGTTGCACAGTGGATGGGATGCGGAGGTTCACCGGGCCGTGCCGTCCGGCCGGGTCGATGTGATCTAGGTGTCGTCTGCCGGGACGGGCTGGCGGCAGATTCCCCCGTCCCGCTGGTAGATCGCTTCCCTGCAAATCTGGCCGGTCTGCCGCTCGCGTTCGCGACGCCGCCGTTCGTCGTTCTTCGCGCGGTGTGGGGCGTGCCGGGTGCGGGCAGCCTCCCATGACGGTTCGCCGGCGTGCCTGCGGATGAACTGAGTCCGCCGCTCATCGAACCCCACCGCCAGGATGGGCTGCCCAAATCGTCGCGGTCCAGGAAGGCCAGCAGGCATAACGGGCCTACCCGATCCAGCCCCTCCGCTGAGCCGCTGCGCCGGCAGCGAATCTGCTGGAGACGCCCAGCCGCTTCATTATGGCCGCGATATGCCGGCGAACCGTCGTGGTGCTCAGACCCGCCCGCCGCGCGATCGCGTCATCCTGCAGCCCTTCGGCCATCAGCTCCAGTACCGCCTGCTGCGCCGGCGTCAGCCGCCCGCCGGATGCCGGCGACCGCTGCGGTCGCAGCGGCGTGGCCCGCTCCCAGCACATCTCGAAGTACTCCCGTAACGCGCCGATGATCACCGGTGCCCGGATCACCAGCGCTCCCGCCGTCCCCGTGGGCGTAAGCGGCAGCATCGCGGTGGTCTGGTCGGCGAGCTTCATCTTCATCGCCACCTTCGGCAGCAGCCGGGCCTGCTCGCCCGCGTCAGCGCAGGCCTGGATGACTCTCCGGGCGACCGGGTCGTCCATCGCGGCGGCGTCGTAGATGGACCGGCACCGCACCCGCCCGGCGAACGCCGGCAGCGGCAGCTGCGCGAAATCCTCCGTCAGCGGCATCTCGGTGTTCAGGTTCTCCAGCGTCATCCAGTCCTTCCGCGCCGTGTTCATCAGCGCGGCAGACAGCTCGCTGATCTCGGCCCGGTCCGAGACGACGGACACCAGATGAGCGGGGAACCGGCCGTTCACGCCGATGCCGAACAGCGCTTGCGCGTCGGCGAGCCGCCGGTGCCCGTCCATGAGCAGCTCCTGGTCGCGGGCGAGCCGGTTCTGGTGACCGGCGAGCACGCCCAGCAAGGCCAGGTCCGGTGATGCCGGCCGCAGCCACGCCGGATCGGCCGGGGTGTGCGGCTGGATGTGCGCCATGCCCCACCCGGTGAGCGCCTCGACCAGGTCGGCGTCCCCGACCAGCGCCTCGGCCTGGTCCTTCGCGCACCCGTCACGCTCAAGTAGCCGGTCATACGCCGCGATCACCTCGGCCGGCACCAGCCCCTCGAACAGGCCGCCGATGCTGTCGCGAACAGTACCCGCCGCCACTTGCGCCGGCGCCGGCACGCCCGCGCTGAACACTTCAGGCATCGGCTTTGGTGATCGTCGTCAACGAGCGCTCCGCAGCAGCGGCGGCGCGCGAATGGGCCGTGCGGGACGCCTCTCATCGGCGGGCCGCCTGGTTGAAACGGGTCCTGTCTTGAGGCTGGTGGACGCATATGCCGACACCGGCACCGACGAGGTCTTCGGCGATCGCGCCGTGTCCGCAGCGGCGGTCGCTCAGGCTGATCGGGTGAGTGCGCATGATCACGTCACGGCCTGACCAGGCTGCAGGACGCGGTCTTGTCCTGGCTGCGGGCGCTGGCCCTGGGCTGGTGGACGTGTACGGCAAGCACCCGGCGGGTGAACGCGTCCGCGCGACCGTCCTGATCCGGGCTAAGCAAGCTCTTGCGACGTTCGGTGCGATGAATGCTGACAACGACCGCTGCGAATGCCACAAGCGCAGCACTGGCGAGGATTAATCCGAACCAGATCACCGGTAATCACTTCCCTTGGCCACAGCCACCTTCGAATCGGACATAGCTGGGAGCGTAGGAGCGATCAGGGGCGTCGCTTATGACAGCTTGTCGCGGTATAGGGCCTGGTTACGACGGCGTGTCATAGCGGCTGAACACACGGCTGCGGAGACGGCGCGCGACGGGCCGCAGGCGGCTCGCCGACGCTGCCTGAGTAGGGCCCGTCAGCCGAGCAGCAGCGCCCGGTGGTTCCATGCGAGCTGCAGCACGGCCGCCCCTGCGGCCTGCATCGGTTCGGTGCCGCTGGTGAACCTGGAGACAGCCTCTTCTGAGAAGGAGAACCCGGTCTTGCCGTGGCTAGTGACGACCCGGCCCTCAGCGTTGTCCGCGACAACCCTGCTGAACGCGGCATCGAAGATGTCTGAGTCGAACACGGCCACGGTGAGGATGTCCGCTACCAGGGTGAGCGGGTCCACGCCCAGGCCCAGGCACCACACGCCGAGCTTGCCCGCGTCTCGCGCTGCGGTCAGGCGGCGGTAGAAGTCCCAATGGTCATAGCGGAACGGGCCGTCCCGGCTGGTGTAGGCCTCGGGGGCGCCGAGGAGTTCCTCGCTGAACTCGCGGACCATGGCACGCCACAGGCTCAGATCAGTGCGCTCGGACTCGGCCGTGCAGCTGGCCGGCTGGAAGATGCCGACCGGGATGACCTGGTACAGGCCGCCGGCGTGTGTGACCTTCGCCGGGTCGCGCCAGTGCAGCAGGAACGAGGCGCCGTCGGCTGGGGAGCGGCGCAGGGTCAGCGTGCTGATCGCCACGCTGGCCGGGCGCCGCGACAAGTCGCACGGGTCGCCGACCGCGGCGCGGAACGGCAGGCTGTCCATGCCGATCTGGGTGCGGCCATCGGGCAGCGCGGCGGCGAGTTCGTGAGCAAGGGCCTCGGCGACGCTCACCGTGTCGAAGTACTGGCCATGGGTGAGGTCCAGGTGAGCGCCTTCGGTGCTGCCGGTGAGGGTGGCGGCGAGCGGTCGGTAGGTGGGCCGGTTCTCGAAGGTGGCGGGAGGGTCGAGCGCCGCCACCGCATCGGCATAGGTGGGGTACCGGTACCCGCCGGCAGTTCCCGGGCGAAGGTGCGCTGATGCCGGGCTGGCGCCGCTGACGGCGGGCGGGGGCGCGGGCTCCGTCCAGCGCAGCTGAACCTGGTCCAGGTCAACCGGGCGGTCCGGCAGCCATTCCTTGCGGCAGAGCAGCCGGGTGTTCCCGACCCTGGGAAGGCTCGGATACAGGCAGGCGGCGACGGCGGCGAGCTGGTGCCGACGCTGGTTCAGCGACCGCCGGGCAGCGCGCCACTCCTCGCGGTCGTCATGTCCCGTGTCACCTGCCTGCTGACCGGTCATCGTCCCTCCCTGGCTGCTTGCCGAGACCGGGGCCAGCCGGAATATGAGCGTTAACGGGCCAGCAGCGCGATCCTGTTCCGCCACGCTAGCGCCAGGCAGGCCGCTCCGGGCGCGGCCATCGGCTCCTGTTCCAGCAGCCGGGTGACGTTGCGCTCGCTGAACTCGATACCGTGCCCGGCGCTGGCACCGTCCTCACCGAACAGCGTGAACCCCTCGGCGTTGACCTGGACGGCCTCGGCGAACAGCGCGTCGAACACGTCGGCGTCGATGATGACCACGGTCAAGATGGTCGCCGCAAGGGTCAGCGCGTCGACTCCCGCGCCCAGGCATACCGCCGATGCCTTCCCTCCGGCACGGGCCTGGCACAGGTCGCGGTACAAAGGCCAGCTGTCGTAGTCGATCGGCACGCTGCGCGACCCGTCGTGCTCGGGCGCGCCGAGCAGTTCCTCGCTGAACTCGCGGACAATGTTCCGCCAGATGTCGAAGTCGTTGATCAGGTCGTGCTGCGCGATCGAGGACGGCTGGAACTCCCCGGCCGGGATCACGTCATAAATCCCCGCGGCCGTGGCGACCTTGCGCGGGTCGCGCCAGTGCAGCAGGAAACTCTCGCCGCTGCGACCGCGCCGCAACGTAAGAGTTGTGATCGCGGGCAGCATGGCCCGCCGGCGGCAATCGAACGGGTCATCGATCAGGGAGCGGAACGGCAGATCCCGGCTGGTGATCTGGCCATTCTTGCGGCTGCGCAGCTCGGCTATCTCGTGGCCGATCGCCTCGCTGATGTCGAGCTTGTCGAAATAGGTGGCCAGGCTGAACCGCATCGCGCCGGACCCGGTGGTCCAGGCCAGGCTCAGCAGCCGGTAGCTAGGACGGTTCTCGAACAGCGAAGGCGGGTCCAGGTAGCGGACGGCCGAGGTGTACCGGTCGAACTGGTGCCCGGGGACTCGCAGCGGCCGGAGCTTCTGGGTTTCCGGCTCGGCGCCCGTGACTTTCGCCGCAGGGGCGTCAGGTACCCAGGTCATCGTGATGTCGGCCAGGTCCACCGGCTCGGGTGGGAGCCAGGACGGCGGGGCGATCAGAGCCGTGTGCCTGATCCGCAGATTGGCCGGGTACAGGCCAACCGCTTGCTGGGCCAGGGCGCTGCGATGGTGGTTCAGGTAGCGCCGCACCGCCCGCCAGTCGGTCTGATCAGAAAGCACCGACTCCTGCGGCCCGGCGAGGCGTCGGCCGCCGCCCTTCCCGCGCTGGCGACCAGGCCCGTGCGGGCGGTCGGGCCCATGCGGGCGCCCAAGTCCGGCGGACTCGGTCATCAGCTCGTTGGACAGCCCGAGGTCGGCCGGCGGTATGCCGAGCAGACGCGCGATCCGGAGCAGCTCGCCGATATCACGGATCTGACGGCGGCCCCGCTCGATCATGGAAATATAGGTCTGGTCCACCTGCAGCAGCTCACCAAGCGCGGCCTGGCTCAGATGGTTGACCTCCCGGTACTCGCGGAGGACCTCGCCAAGCCGGTATAAGGCCGTCGGCTCGATGTCGGGTCGGGGCCACAGCCACGGACTGGGCTTGTCCTGCATCAGCAGTCAGCTCCGTCGTTCTGGACGGCGCAGTCCGGGCGCTGGCCGTCGGCCGGTCACTGTCATGCGCCTGACCTTCCGTCGTCAGTCCCGGCTGGCGGGCCGGTACCGGTGTGTGATCTGGGCGGGTTGCTTGCGGTGCCGTCCGGCGCGGCAAGCGGTGGCTCTGCCGTCATTATCGCTCCCATCAGCCTCCGGCGGTGACGGCGCACGGATACCGCCAGTAGCCGCCAGCACGCGGCGACCGGCGGCGCGGTGCGAGTTGGACCCGCTCTCTGGGCCAGTGCCCAGCGCCGCCGCGCAGGTTGTGCGGCACTTCGCCGAACCTCCGCTGCGGGCAGGCGCCAAACGAGGCGCTGACTATCGTGTCGGGTTGACGAACGAACCCCTGCCCCGGACCGTGACGACCAGGCCCTGCTCACGTAGCAGCGCGATTCCCTTCCGTGCAGTGCCGCGTGCGACGCCGAATTCCTGCTGCAGCTGAGACTCGCTGGGCACGGGCCGGTCCGGCTGCAGTTCCCCGGATTCGATGCGTGCCCGCAAGATCTCGGCAACCTGGACGTAGACAGGCGTGGCGCTGTCGGGATCGACGGTCCGGCGGCCGGGCATGGGCAGCAGCTAACCTGCACATGCTCATGACAAACTGTCCTGGTACAGGAGTGCTCGGGCATGACCGGGCATGAACAAGTTGACTACGATGATGGCATGCATCCCCATCCCGCCAGCTCACAAACCTCACACTGGGCGAGGAGCTGCAGGCCGCAATCCGGCATCGCGCCTATCACGGCGCATAACCATTGCGCCTCCGACCGCGGGCTGCTATGTCAGCTGCCAGGTCCGATGGACATTCAGATGGGCGGACCTTCGGTGAAGGGCTTAGATCTCGCACTGGAACTGGCAGACCTGCGCCGCGGATGGGGCGACGCCTACCGGATCACCTGGGAGGCCGGCCGCTTCCGGGCAACGCACATCGTCAGCGGACAGGCCGTGGAGGCCGGGAACGCCGCCGAGCTGCGGAAACTCATCCGCGATCAGCACAGTGCATGATGGAGGCGGCGCCCGCTGGGCCCATGCCGGAGTTGGCCGGAAGGTCGCTCTGCAAGGCAGCGCGGACGTGATCTCATGAGCGATCACGGCGGAACGGCCATCACGAGCGCGCCTGGAACTTCCGCCGCTGCTGGGGATGGCGGATCGCCGGCCCTCATGGCGCAGGCACAGCGGGCACTGGCGGTGACGGCTGACTTCCGTGCGTCCGCTGATCAGGTGCGCCGGGCACGCAATTTCGTGGGCCGGTTGCTGGACGGCTGGCCGGTCGCCGATGACGCGGTTTTGTGCGTCTCGGAGCTTGCGTCGAATTCAGTCCTGCACTCGGCCAGCGGTGAGACGGGCGGGACTTTCTCGGTGCAGCTGAAGACCGTCCCGGGCGAGTACGTCCGCGTCGAGGTACGCGACCAGGGCGGCTCATGGGTCCAGCGTGATCAGCACGACGAGCGGCCGCATGGCCTGGACATCGTGGGCCTGCTTGCAGCTGACTTCGGCGTGGACGGCGATGCCCAAGGCGGGTGGATCGTCTGGGCGCGGCTGGACCTGCCCGGGTCCCGTGCCGGTCGCGCCGCGAGGAGCCCGGACCGCGGCCGGGAGCAGTCCGTCACCGAATCCGGACCGGCGGTGAACGGCCGTGCTGCCCGGCCGGACAGTGCGGGCGGTCCTGCGGATTCATCGCGGGGAGGACTGTTGTGGCGCGGCTGAGTGGTACCGGGCTGATCGCGGACGACCTGTACCCGATGGCGCACGACGACGTGACCGGCCGGCCGTTCCTGCAACCACGGGCGGTCGGCCTGGGACTTGCGGGTGGGCTGCTTGCCGAGCTGGTGCTGCGGGACATGCTCCGCCTTGCGCACGGCTGGGTGGTGACGGGTCACCCAGGACAGCCGTGCGACGAGCTGGGGCACTGCGTTCTTGGCCTCATCGTCAGCGAACGCGAGCCGGCGGCCCCATCGTCGCCAGCCTGGCCGCAGGCTCGGGCGTCTACGGTGATGCGGCGGCCGGCCGGACATCCTGGGCCGAGTTCATCTGCCCTGGCCAAGACCAGGCGCCGGGGATGACGCCAGGTGTCCTCGGCTCGTTCGCAGCCACTCGGAGGTAAGGAATGTCCATTAACCAAGAAAAGATCGGCTCAGTGTCCGCTCTGAGCCGTGATCTTGACCCGGCGCTGTCCCTGGTCCTGGTCCTGCCGCGCGGCCTGGGCACTGACCAGGCGGCGCGGGGCATCGCCCAGGTGATCGGGCAGGTCCGAACGAACCTGGCGATGCGTGCCCTGCAGTTCCAGCAGCACGCCGCCAGCCGCGCCGCAGCGGGCGATACGGCCGGCGAGGCGCTGTGCCGGGGCCAGGCGCTGGCCAGCGACCACGCCGCCGGCACGCTGGATGAGGCCATCGTGGAGGTGTTCGGCCTGTGGGACCAGTACGAACGCCAGATCCAGCCGTGGCTGCGGCTATGCGCGAGCGGCGCTGCATCAGGCAGCGCCGATGACAGCAAGGGAGACAGGGAACTGATGAGCGACACCACGGGCACCGGCCCGCTGACCGCCGATGACGACAGCCGGGAAGCGGTCAGGCGCATGCGCGCGATCGAGGCCGGGTTAACCGCGCACGGCCTGACCACGCACCTGACCGACGCCCGCGCGGGACTGGATCTGACCGCCGTCCTCAGCCCGTCCGCCAGGCGCGAGCCAGAGATCTGGATCGACGAGGAAGGGTACGCCGAGCTGCGGTACTGGAATCCCCCGGGCGCATCACCCGAACTGGTCGCAGCCACTGCCCTGCGCGCCCTGGCAGCCGTCACCAGCGCACCGGCTGGCCCTGGCACGCCACACCTTCGCCAGGAACGCCCGGACGGACACCAGCCCGCGTAGCATCTATGGCTCTTTCCTCATCGTCACTGTTAGTGACTGTTGTGCCTGCTGACCGTGTTCGGTCTGGTGAGCCCCGCTGACACCGGGTTAGTTCTCGCAGTCGGTATCACTGCGCTGCGTGGGAGACGCCGCCCCGGGCAGAGGTCCGATGGTCATTTGCTGTCATCTGACGAGTTCTGGCCATCCGCTGGCCGAAGGCGCGGACAGTTCGCTTGCCTCTGCCTAATAGCTGCTCGTCGTGCCTGCGTGCACCGGTTCCGTCAGGAACGCTGTCCTGGCTGTCGTCCCGGCTGCTGGCGACAAGTCGTCAGTGGCGGATTGTGGTATCTACCGGCTGATCGTGGGTGCCGTTTTCATGGGCTGCGCACCGGGTGAGCACAGCGCATGGTGGCTCTCCCCGGAACGTGACCCAGGGAGCAGCCCGTGTTCAAGTGGATTGCCGCAGCCGCCGCGGCCGTGGTCATCCTGCCGCTCGTCCTGCTGTTCCTCGCCTTCGCAGCGGCCACGCCCGGCAACGCGGGCACCAGCCTGGCCGGCGGCCCGAGCGTGCTGGCCCTGTCGGACATCCCGCCCGCCTACCTGTCGCTGTACATGGCCGCGGCGCAGACCTGCCCGGGCCTGCCGTGGGGCGTCCTCGCTGGGATCGGCAAGGTCGAGAGCGACCACGGCCGCTCCACCCTCCCCGGTGTCCGCTCGGGCGCGAACTACGCCGGCGCCGAGGGCCCGATGCAGTTCGAGCCGGCCACGTTCGCGCAGTACGCAGTCGACGGTGATCACGACGGCCGGCTGAACGTCTACGACCCGGCCGACGCCATTTACTCGGCGGCGGCGATGCTGTGCGCGAACGGCGCGGCGTCGGGAACTTCCGCTGGGATAAGGCAGGCGGTCTTCGCCTACAACCACTCCCAGGCCTACGTCGCCGACGTGCTGTCCTGGGCGGCCCGCTACACCGTCCCCGCCCTGTCAGGTGCCGCCACGACGGCGATCGCGTTCGCGCTGCGCCAGCTCGGCAAGCCGTACCAGTGGGGCGCGGCCGGCCCGGATGCCTACGACTGCTCCGGCCTGGTCTACGCCGCGTACGCCGCCGCCGGGATCGCGATCGCGCGGACCACCTTCGGGTGGCGTCACGACGGCCCGCAGGTCCCGCTGTCCCAGATCCAGCCCGGCGACCTGCTGTTCTCGGCCGGCTCGGACGGCACCCCGGCGAACCCCGGCCACGTCGTGATGTACCTCGGCGGCGGCCAGGTCATCCAGGCTCCCCAGACCGGCCAGGACGTCCAGGTCGATCCGCTCAGCCTGGCCGGTGTCGTCGTCGCGACCCGCCCCGAAGACCTGACCCCAGTCGGCTGACCAGAACTCAGAGGAAGGACCACGCTGATGATGCCGGTGACCATCTCCCAGCTGCGCACCAGCGCCACCGTCGACCTGATGACCGCCGCCCGCGCGCTGGGCCTGGGCCGCACCAAGGCCTACGAGCTCGCCCGCCGGGAGCAGTTCCCCTGCCGGGTGATCCGGATCGGCGAGACCTACCGCATCCCCACCGCCGGCCTGCTGGAACTGCTCGGCGTCACCGCCGAGGAACCCCGCAGCTCAACGGGCATCGCCCGGTCCGCCTGACCCCAGCGTGATCACGTCCAGCCAGCCCAGACCCGAGGGAGCCCCCTGATGCGCCCGCCCAGGCCAGCCGCCAGCGCCCGCGACACGGCCGCGGTCCCGTCCCGCGTGTCCCGCTATGGGTGGCAGCGCCGCGAGCTGGTGATCTGGGGCGCCCACGGCGGCGCCGGCAGCAGCACCCTGGCGGCCTGGCTGCAGCCCGCCTGGGATATGAACCCGATGGGTCCCGAACCCGACCCGCCGTACCCGGCCGCCGTCTCGCACGGCCGGCTGCTGCTGGTCGCGTGCCGGAACACCACCTCGTCCGCGCGGCAGGCCACCGCCGCGGTCGCCGCCGTCACCCGCCAGGGCGGCCACGTCGCCGTGGTAGCCGTGGTGAGCGACGGCTGGCCGGAGCCCGCCGCCGCCACAGCCCGATTCCGTCTCCTGGAAGCCCAGGCCGGCGCGGTGATCCGGGTCCCGTTCGTGCCCGGCCTGCGCCTGGCCGACAGCCCGTCCGGCGTCCCGCTGCCCCGGCAGGTCCGGCGGGCGCTCGACCAGATCCGTGCCGTCACCGGCCGAATCTCACCCGATCTCTGAAAAGCCCTTTAGGAGGCAACGCAAATGCCGGTCCTCATGTCCGTACTTGCCATCCGTGATCTCGCGGACATCCACAACCACGCCCTGGCAGCCGGCGTGCCGAACCCGGCGCCGGTCGCACCGCCCGGCCTGTCCCGCACGGTGAACACGCTGCTGGGCTGGTGGAAGTGGGGCGGCCTGATCGCCGGGGTGTTCGGCCTGATCGGCTGCGGGGCGATGATGGCGATCGGGCGGCGCAACCGCTCCAACCTGGCCGCCGACGGCGCGAGCGGAATCCCGTGGGTGCTGGCCGGACTGACGCTGATTGCCCTGTCATCGGGCATCGTCGGCGTCTTCTTGTGAGGCCGGCCATGTTCACCTCACTGGCCTACCGGCACTGGCTTCGCCGGCGGCGCCGCAGGCGCGTCGTAACACTGGCCCTGGTCGTCGCGCTGGCCTGGGCTCTGCTCGCCGCGCTCGACACGCCGGCCAGGCACGGTCACCGCCACGCCGCGCCGACAGCGGGGTCTGCGCGCCAGGCCGCCCGCACCCGGCCCGCCAGGACGGGCGGCACGCTGGCCACGGCCGGCCAGGGTCTGAGCTGGGCAGATTTCCACGGCATCGCGCTGCCCGCATCGGCCACGGACGGCCCGCTGTACGTGCGGGACGGGCTGGCGTGGGGCTTTGCCGACACCCCGCGCGTGGCGCTGCTGGCCGCGATCAACATCGCAGTGCGGACGGCGGCCCTGTGGGGTCCGGCCATTTACGGGCCGACGATCTCCCGCCAGGTGACCGGCGCGGATACCGCTGCCCTGCTCGCAGCCGACACCAGCGACTACGCCCAGCTCCGAGCGGCTGCTCACGTCAAAGCCGGGCAGCCAGCCGGGCGCGGCTACGCGGCCGAAACCGCCTACCGGTTCGCCGCCTGGGCTCCGGGCGACGCCACGGTCGACATCGTCACCGCCGGACCCGGCAACAGCGGCACGACGGTGCTCGCGGTCACCCGGATCGAGGTCCTCTGGCAACGCGGTGACTGGCGGGTAGTAGCCCCGCCTGGAGGCAACTGGGCCAGCTCCGCATCCTCCGTTTCCTCCCTGGCCGGCTACGCGCCCTTCCCGGACGCGAGGTAAGCCATGTCCTGCAACACGCTGATCGAGCCGGTCTGCGCCGGCCTCGGGCACCTGCTCCAGTCAGCAGCCACCAGCGCGGGCGGGGGAGTCTTCGGCGCGATCGCGCAGGCGATCAGCACCGGGGTCCGGTGGATCGTGGCGAACACGGCCACCTGGTGGATCAAGATCCCCTCCCCCGACCTGGCCGCCGAGCCAGCGGTGACCCGGATCCAGCAGTGGCTGCTGCCAGTCACCGCCGCGGTGGCCGTAGGCGGCCTGATCGCGGCCGGCGCGCGGATGGCGATCCTGCGCCGCGCGAACCCGCTGCTGGACGTGACCGGCGGCCTGCTCACCCTCGCCGCCGCCACCACGCTCGGCACCGTGATCCCCGCGCTGCTGCTGCGGGCCGGGGATGCCTGGTCGGTGTGGGTGCTGCAGGCCTCGACCGGCGGGCATTTCGCCCAGCGGCTCACCGACGCGCTCACCCTCGGCGGCAACGCGGCCCCCGCCGTCGTCCTGATCTTCGGCACGATCGCGATCGTCCTGTCGATCGTGCAGGCGGTCCTGATGCTGTTCCGCCAGGCCGCCCTGATCATCCTCGCCGGGGTTCTGCCGCTCGCAGCTGCCGGGTCGGTCGCGCCGATGACCCGGCCCTGGCTTCGCAAGGTCTCGGCCTGGATGCTGGCGCTGATCTTCTACAAACCCGCAGCGGCAGCGGTGTACGCGGCAGCGTTCACCATGATCGGCTCCGGCGGCAGCACCCGGACCGTGCTGATGGGCTTCGTCATGCTCCTCCTGTCCGTGGTGGCGCTGCCCGCCCTGATGAAGTTCTTCACCTGGACCACCGGCGCCATCGCCGGGACGGGCGGAGGCGGACAGCTACTCGGTGCCGCAGCGGTCGGCGCGGTCGCGATCGGGTCGATGCGCTCATCCGGCGGCGGCGGGGCGCCGGACCAGGCAGCTTTCATGAACTCCCGGCTCGGAGCTCCGCCGGGCGGCGGCGGTGCAGCTGGCGGCTCTGCTGGCGGTTCGCCCGGCGGCAGCCCAGCGGCTGGTGGCTCACCGGGCGGCAGCTGGCCAAGTGAGCCGACCGCACCGCAGGCAGGCCCGCCGAGCGGAACTGCGCCTGCGAGCGCAGCGTCGGCGGGTGCACCGTCAGGCGCGGCGTCGGGCGGCATGGCAAGCGCGATGCCAGCGGGCGCTTCCGGCGGCACGGCGGCCGGAGCTGCAGGCGCTGGCTCAGCCGAGGCTGCCGGGGTGTCCGGAGCAGCCGCTGCCGGAGCCGCAGCCGGGGGGCCGGTCGGAGCCGCAGCGGCGGCGGCAGTCGCTGCGGCCGCCCAGACCGCGGCGGCGGGAGCGCATCTGGCGGCAGGCGCGATGGAACCGGAGGACCAGCCATGACCCGCGAGCACGATCAGGTCCGCACCTACGGCGGGTGGCGGCGCAGCCGCGGCATCGGCCTGCTCGGCCTCGGCCCGGCCGCCACGTACGTCCTGCTCAGCGGCTTCGCCGTGTTGGTGCTCGTAGCCGCCTACTCGATCAAAGCCCTGCTCTACGTGGCGCCGCCCGCAATAGCGGCCGCGGCGGCCGGGATGGTCCGGGTTGGCGGGGTACCGGCCGCGCAGCTGGCCGTGCAGCGGCTGCGCTGGTGGCACGGCACCTCCGCCGGTCACACCAGCTACCGGGCCGACGTCGTGCTGCGGCACACCGGGGTGCTGCAGCTGCCGGGCACCCTGGCAGCGACCGAGCTGCTGTCCGCCGAGGACGGACGCGGCGGCCGGTACGGCCTGGTCCGCGACCGGCACACCGGTTACCTGACCGCCACCCTGCGGGTGGTCCCGGTCTCCACCTGGCTGGCCGACACCGGAGACGCCGACGGGTGGGTCGCGAACTGGGGTGCGTGGCTGGCCTCCCTCGGCTACCTGCCGACACTGCGGTGGGTGACCGTCACCGTCGACACCGCCCCCGAGCCCGGATCCACGCTCGCCGACCAGGTCGCCCGGACGATCGACCCCTCCGCGCCACGGGCCGCTCTGGAGATCATGGGCCAGCTGGTCGCCACCGCCCCCGCCGCGGCGGCCGACGTGGATACCAGGGTCAGCATCACGTTCGACCCGGCTGCGTCACCGGCCGGGCCGAAGACCGTCAGCGAGGCGGTTACCGAGACCGGGCAGACCCTCGCGGGCCTGGAGGCAGCGCTCGGGTCGTGCGGCCTCACGGTGCTGGGCCGGGCCCGGGCCGCCGATATCGCGGGGATCGTGCGGACAGCGTTCGACCCGGCGGTGCGCGGTGAGGTGAACCGGCTGCTTGCCTCCGGGATCAGCCCGGCGCTGGAAGAGCAGCTGAACTGGGCCAGCGCCGGACCGGCCGGCACTGAGGAACGGTGGGACTGCTACCAGCACGACAGCGGCACCTCGGTCACCTACGCCTGGCGGGAAGCCCCGCGGCAGAACGTCCGCTCCGACGTGCTGGCCCGCCTGGTCGCCCCCGGTCCGTATCCCAAGCGGGTCAGCCTGCAGTACCGGCCGTTCCCCGCCTCGGCCGCGGCCGGGACGCTGGACAGCGAAGTCCGGGCGGCCGAGTTCCGGCACGAGTACTCCCGGCGCACCCGCCGCGACGTCACCGCCCGCGACATCCACGACCACGCCCGCGCCCGGCAGGCCGCCGACGAGGAAGCCCGCGGCGCCGGAGTCAGCCTGCTCGGGCTGTACGTGACCGTCACGGTCACCGACCCGGCGCAGCTGCCGCGTGCTGCCGCCGACACCGAGGCCGCGGCCGAATCGTCGAAGATCCGGCTGCAGCGGCTGTATCGCAGCCAGGCCGCCGGGTTCACCGCCACCCTGCCGTGCGGCGTCTGCCTGCCCGAACTTGCCCGCCGGTTCCGGCACTGACACGGGGGAGAACTGTCATGGCCAATACGCGCCGCCACCGCGCTCTCCCCGCTGCGCCGCCATCGCCCGCAAGATCGTCCCTCAGTGCCGTCCCGCTGGCGCCGGCGTGGGGGTGGAAGATCCCGGACGGCGGCCGGGCGGTGCATGTCGCCCCCGGCCTGGAGTACCAGGCGACGACCACCCAGCTGTGCGGCCTGTTTCCGTTCGTCGCGGGCAGCGGCACCCCGGTGGCCGGGACCCCGGTCGGCCGGCACCAGCTGTGGGGCGAGGTCGTCTGCCTGGACCCGCTGGCCTGGCTGCGCGCCGGGCTGGTCACCAACCCCGGGATGTTCGTCCTCGGCCAGCCCGGTACAGGCAAGTCCGCCCTGGTCAAGCGGCTGGTTACCGGGGCGGTGGCGGCCGGGACCCGGCCGCTGATCCTCGGCGATGCCAAGCCCGACTACACCGCGCTCATCCGCCACCTCGGCGGGCAGGTCATCCGCATCGGCCGCGGCCTGGACAAGATCAACCCCCTCGACGCCGGGCCGCTCGGTGCCGCGCTCCGCCAGATGACCGGCCCCGCCGCCGGGCAGCTCCGCCAGGAGGTGCGATTCCGGCGGCTGTCTCTGCTGATGGCCCTGGCCACCTTGATCCGCGAGGCACGGCTGTCCAACGCCGAGGAGGTCATCCTCGGCCGGGCGATCGATCTGCTCGACGATCGCGGCAACGGGACCGTCCAGCCGACCGTGACCGATGTGCTGAACGTCATCGAGCAAGGCCCGGACACGCTTCGGTCCGCCGCCCGCGCCAGCGCACCGCACCGCTACGCCGCACGGGTCGCCGACCTGGTGTTCACGCTGGATCTGCTGTGCACCGGGTCGCTGGCCGGAGTGTTCGACGGGCACACCTCGCAGCCGATCGACCTGGACGCGCCCGCCGTGAGCGTGGACATCTCCGCGGTCAGGGCGGCGGGGGACAAGCTGCTCACCGCCGCGATGCTGTGCACCTGGAGCTACGGGTTCGGGTGCGTCGACGCCGCCAGCGCCCTCGCCGGCCTGGGCGCCGCGCCCCGGCGCTCCTACCTCGGAGTCATGGACGAACTGTGGCGGGCACTGCGCGGCGCACCGGGACTGGTCGAGCACGCCGACTCCCTGACCCGCCTGAACCGGGCTAGGGGCATGGCCAGCATCATGATCACCCACTCTCTCGCCGACCTCGACGCCCTCGCCACCGAGCAGGACCGGGCACGGGCACGCGGGTTCATGGACCGCTGCGCGATCACCGTCCTGGCCGGGCTGCCGCCACGCGAACTCGCCCGGGTGAACGAGATCACCCCGCTCACCGGCCCCGAGCAGGCACTGGTGGCGTCCTGGTCGGCACCGGAGTCCTACCAGCCCGGTGTCCGCCATCCCGGCCGCGGCAAGTATCTGATCAAGACCGGGGAACGGCTCGGCATCCCGGTGCAGCTCAGCCTCGTCGGACCCGAGCACCACCTCTACGACACCGACCCCACGTTCGAGACGCTCTCCGGGTGGTCGGCGGCGAGCCCTGGAGATGATCGCCCGCTGGCGGACCGGCCGGGGTCTCGCGGGCGCCCGGCTGCAGACCAGGCGATTCGCGGCGACCAGCATGGTCACCTGGGCGACCCGGCCGGGAGCCTGCGGTGAGCCGGGCGCTCGGGCCGCGGCCCTCGATGACACCGGGCGGAACGGCCGACGCGTGGCTGGTGCTGGCCGGATGCTGGGCACTGGCCGCCTTCAGCTGGCTGATCTGGGCAGCCGCCAGAGTCGCCGGCTGGATCACAGGCGGCACGACGGAACCGTTCGGCGTGAAATTCATCGGTGACGTCCTGCACGACCGCACCGGGCGCGCCTGGCCGCACACCCCCACCGTCGCGGTGACCGCCGTCGCTGTCGTGCTGACCGGGTGCACGGCGGCTCTGGTCGTCGTGGCCGGGCGAGCGATCGCACGCCGGCGTCCTGCTCCCGGCGACCCGGTGGCGGCACTGGCCCGCAATCCGCGGCTGCGGGCACTGACCCTGCTTCCGGCCGCCCGCGCTGCTTCTGGGCTGCGCCGTTCTCTGGCCGGCGCCGATCCGCGGTCGGTGGACCCTGTGGAGACCGGGCTGGCGCTCGGCCGGCTGATGCGCCCAGGACGGCATACCGCCATGGGGCCTGTCGTGTACGCCTCGTGGGAGGACACCGTGGTGGCGTTCATGGCGCCCCGGTCGGGTAAGACGACCTCCCAGGCGATCCCGTTCGTGCTGTCCGCTCCCGGCGCGGTCATCGCCACCTCGAACAAGTCCGACCTGTGGGCCGCGACCGCTGCGCTCCGCGCCGCCGGCGGGGGTCGGGCGTGGCTGTTCGACCCGCAGCGGATCACCTACCAGCCGCAGGCGTGGTGGTGGGACCTGCTGCGCGGGTTGCGTACCGTCGAGGACGCGCACCGCCTCGCCGGGCACTTCGTCCTGACCGTCGCCGACGAGCACCGCCGCGACCTGTGGGGTCCCGCCGCGCAGGATCTCCTCGCGGCCCTGTTCCTGGCTGCCGCCAGCTCCGGGCACACCCTGCATGATGTCGCCGGATGGCTGAACGAACCCGCCGTCCCCACCCCGATCGAGCTGCTCTCCGACGCCGGGTTCACCGCGATGGCCGCGTCGCTGCGCGGCGCGCAGAACGGTGCCGCCGAGACCCGTGACGGGATCTACCAGACCGCCCGGACGGCGGCGAAGGCGATGACCGATCCCGAGATCATGGCCTGGGTCACCCCGCCCGCGCTCGGCACGCTGCCGGTCTTCGACCCGGACGCGTTCGCCGCCAGCCGCGACACCTTATATCTGCTGTCGAAGTCCCGGTCGGCCGCGGCGCCGCTGATCGCCGCCCTGTCCGACACGGCGATGCGGGCAGCCGAGCGGCGCGCGGAACGGCTCGGCGGGCGGCTGGACCCGCCGCTGGTGGTGCCGCTGGATGAGGCGGCGAACATCTGCCGGATCGCCGACCTGCCCGACCTGTACTCCCACCTCGGGTCGCGGGGCATCATCCCGGTCACCATCTTGCAGTCCTACGAGCAGGGCGTCACGGTGTGGGGCGAGCACGGCATGGCCGCTCTGTGGGGCGCCGCCACCAAGAAGATCATCGGCGCCGGGGTGGACTCGCCGCGGCTCGCCCGTGACCTGGCCACCCTCGTCGGGCAGCACGATGTACCGGTCCGCACCCTGAGTTACGGCGACGGCCGGGCCAGCGAGTCGGTGTCGCTGCGCCGCCAGGACATCCTCGAGCCGGCCGCGATCCGGGCCCTGCCGCCCGGCACCGCGCTGCTGCTCGCCACCGGGATCAAACCCGCGCTCATCCACCTCACCCCGTGGTACGCCGGCCCGCGCGCCACCCAGATCACGCAAGCACTGCGGGCCGCCGAGGAGCAGATCCGGGAACGGGCGATCGACGCCGATCCCTGGCTCCGCGACCAGCCAGCCGACCCACCCTTCTAGGAGCCCGCTATGGCCGACTACGCCTCTTTACCCGGTCCGCTTTCCGGTGCGAGACCCGCCGTCCTTCCGGACGACGCAGACATCGCGGCGGCAGAGCCCGGTACCGGTGCGCCGGCACTCGGCACGAACGCGGCCGGCGTGCCGGGCGACGCGGCAGCAGGACCCGGCACTGGTGAGCCGGCATCCGGCACGGGCGCGGCCAGTGTGCCGGGCGAGGCCCGCGCCGAGGCACCCGAGCCGGTGTACGCCGCGGTCGAAGACTGGGTGACCGGCTACTTCCTGCCTATGTTCCGCCGCACTCTGGGCGGCGAGTTCCGCTGGTGCGCTCAGTGGTGGCAGCACGGCGAGGCGATCAGCCGGCTCACCTCGCTGTGGCACGCCTGGGAAGTGCTCCGCCACCAGCCCGGCACCGGGATCGCCACCTGGTACCGCGACCACCTCGATCACCAGCTGCCGATCCTGATGGGCGCCCGCGGGCCGTTCTGCCAGTGCAGCGAGACCGCGCACCGCGAACCCCGCGAAGCCGCCGCCGTGCCCGCGCCCGGTGACTGGTGGGACACCGGCGACGACGAAGGCGACCCAGCTCCCGGCCCGCTCGCCGCGGACCAGGAGCCCGGCGGATGTTCAGGGGCAGGCCATGACATCGCCTGACCCCCGCGGCCGCGGCCTGGACCCCGCGCACGTCCTGCGCGTCTGCGAGCTGGCCACCGGCAGCCGCGGCGACCAGGTGATACGAGCCTTCAGCACGGCGCATGGCGTCCGCGTCGCCGTGCCGTCACCGTCACGGCGGGCAGCGGCGGACGCCCTCGGAGCGCTGATCCGGCTCGGCTACCAGGCCATCCCGTCAGCCAGCGGGGGACGCGGCCGGGCGCTGCTCGTCACCGGGTGGAGCCCGGCCGGCTTGGACGCCCGCCTCGCGGCCATGCGCACCGTCGCCCGCCAGCTCGACGCCGGCCCAGGCGGCACCGCCACGGCGGCGGTCATCCGGGTCCGCCGCGAACCGGCCGGGTCACCAGCACCCAGCCCGGAGGCGGATGTGCTCGCCTGGGCCCGCGGACGGCTGCGCGCCCTGGTGTCTGCCCGCTCCGGCATCCACGCGCCGCACAACCCCGCGATCCTGCCCGCTGACCCGGGCAACGCGCTGCGGCTCCGCGCGGCCTGGATGCTCGAAGCCGCGATCGATGACCTGATCGAACGTCACCTGCGGGTCGCCGGCCACGCCGTGCACCTCTTCGCCTCGCTGCGCCAGCACACCAGCGATGACCACGCCCAGGAGACAGCGATCCGCCGGGCAGGCATCGCCTTCCACCTCAGTGGCCCGGCAGCCCAGGACTCCACAGCACAGGACTCAACCGCGCTGGTCCGCCTCGCTGCCCGCCCGCACGGTCCTGACCTGCCGCCGCCCGCGCCAGACGCGCAGTCCGGGCTAGGTCCGCAAGCCGACGCAGGCCCGCAGGCCGACGCAGGCTTGCAGGCCGCGCCCGATCCGGATCCGCAGCCGGCAGCGGCTTTCGGCACGGGCCCGCACGTCGGCACGGGCTCGCCGACCCATCCCGGTGCACTGGCCGAGCCAGGTCAGCGATCCGTGCCGGATCCGTCCGGGTCAGGCCGGGCCAACTGGAGCGGCGGCGGACCGGCGAGGAACGCCGCGTCCGGCTTCCCTGCGGCGATCACCGATGCCGTCCGATCGGCGGGCCCCGCCCGGATCGCATCTGGCCCGGGCGCAAGGAACGTCCGCGCCCGCAGCCCGCGCCCGCGCCACTGACCACCGGCAGCTTCGCCACCCCGAGGGAGGACAGAACCATGGCGCCGGCCAGCCGTACCACCTCCCGCCGCAGAAGCGGGAGCGTGCGGTGACCGGCTGGCCCGGGCCGATCACGCGTGCGCGGGCCAGCCTGCGCGCGCTGGAGGCACTGGACCGGATCAGCGCCGAGGGCGGCCGTCCGTCAGCCGGTGACCTGGATGACCTGCAGGGTTGGGCCGGGTGGGGTCCGATGGCACCGGCGTTCTCCCCGATCCGCAAGGACGCCTGGCAGCAGATCGGGGAGCGGCTGGAATGGCTGCTGCCCCCGGACCAGCTGCGCGAAGCCGAGCAGGCCACCCCGAACGCGTTCTACACCCCGCCCGGCCTGGCCGCTGCCTGCTGGCAGATCCTGTCCGGACTGGGCTTTGACCGCGGCCGGGTCCTGGAACCCGGGTGCGGCGCCGGCGCGTTCATGGCCGCTGCGCCCGGCAATGCCGAGGTCAGGTGGACGGGGGTCGAGCGGGACCCGGTCACCGCCCGGATCGCGCAGCTGCTGCACCCAGCAGCCCGGATCATCAGCGACCGGCTTCAGAACGCCGCGCTGCCCGCGCACAGCGCCGACGCGGTGATCGGCAACGTGCCGTTCGCCGAGACCGCGGTGTACGACCCGACCGCGCCGAAGGAGGTCACCCGGAGCCTGCACAACTACTGCATCTGGCGCTCGGCCCGCACTCTGCGGCCCGGCGGCGTGGCGGTCCTGATCACGTCCCGGTACACGATGGACGCCCGCGACCCACGCGCCCGCGAGGCGATCGCCGCCGAGGCGGAACTGATCGGCGCGATCCGGCTTCCCAACGATGCCCTGTCACCCGGCGGCACCGAGGCCCTGGCCGACATCCTCGTGCTCCGCCGCCGCGACACCGGCACCCCGGACGACGGCGGCACCCCGGACGGTGGCAGCACCTCGTTCGAGGAGGGCACTCCCGTCGGCGGCGCTGACTGGATGGATACCGTCCCGCTGAGCGAGGCCGTCCGGGGCCGGCAGTGGGGATACCAGGACCGCGTCAACCGGTGGTTCGTGGCGCACCCCAGCGCGGTGCTCGGCGAGCTCCGGCCGGACCATGCCGCGCTGTACGGCCGCACGGTTCGCGTCGACCGGCCGGCCGGTGCCGGGCCGCTCGGCGAAGCGCTGGCCGACGCTACCCGCCGCCTCGTCACCAGTGCGAGGGAGCGCGGCCTGACGTGGAGCCCGCCGGCCATCGTGGTGCCGGACGCGGGCAGAGTCGGCATCCCGGAGCGCGCCGACGGCCGGAAGGAACGGTCCTTCCACCTCACCGGCAGCGGCGCGGCCTGCCAGGTCCAGGACGGCGTCCTGGTCCCCGTCGCCAGCCAGGGCCGGGAACTGGCCGAGCTGACCGCGCTGATCCGGCTCCGGGACACGGCCGTCAGCCTGCTCGACGCCGAGGCCGACCACGACCGCGGCGAGGACTCCCTCACCCCGCTCCGCGCCGCCCTGAACGCCGCCTACGACAGGTACACCGCCGTGTACGGCCCGCTGAACCGGGCCACGATCAGCCGCGGCGAACCCGACCCGGAAACAGGCCTGGCCACCTTGACGCGGCGGCGGCCCCGGATGGGCGGGTTCCGGCAGGACCCGGACTACGTCACGGTCCTGGCGCTGGAGTCCTACGACGACGAGACCGGCCACGCGGCGAAGACTCCGATCTTCACCCAGCGAGTCAACAAGCGCGCCGAGCGGAAAACCCGGGCACAGTCAGCCGATGAGGCGATCCGGCTCTGCCTGGACGCCCGCGGCCGCCTCGACCTGCCCGTCATCGCCGGCCTGCTCGGCATCCCCGCCGGGCAGGTGCCCGCCGAGATCAGCGGCCTGGCCTACCTGGACCCGGCATCCGGCGAGTGGGTCACGGCGGAGGAGTACCTGGCTGGCAACGTCCGCGCCAAGCTCGAAGCCGCGCGCGCCGCCGGCAGCTCAAGCCCGGAGGAGTGGGCGGCGAACATCGCCGCGCTGGAGCAAGTTCAGCCGGCTGACCTGGGTCCTGGCGAGATCCGGGCCAGGCTCGGCGCTCCGTGGATCCCGGCCAGCGACGTGCGGGCCTTTGCCGCCGAGATTCTCGGCTACGCGCCGGCTGTCAGCTACCTGCCGGTCACCGCCCAGTGGGAAATCAAGCCCAAGCCGGGCACGGCTGACACGGCAGCCGCGTCTGATGAGTGGGGCACCAGCCGGATAGACGGATACCGGCTGCTCGAACTGGCCGCCAACGGCAAGGCCCCGGTCGTCTACGACACCCTCCCGACCCCGGACGGGGAGATCCGGGTCAGGAACCAGGCCGAGACCATGCTCGCCGAGGAGAAGCAGCGGGCGCTGACGGCCCGGTTCGGCGAATGGGCGTGGGAAGACCCCGAGCGCTGCGACCGGCTGTGCGCGGAGTACAACCGGCGGTTCAACTCCGTCGTGCTGCGCCGCTACGACGGCTCGCACCTGACCTTTCCCGGCCTGGAAGCCGGGTTCACGCCGTACCCGCACCAGCTCGACATGGTGCACCGGATCATCTCCTCCCCGGCCTGCCTGTGCCCGTACCCGGTCGGGACCGGCAAGACGCCGGTGATGTTCCTGGCGGCGCGTAAGCTGCGGGAACTCGGCCTGGCGCGCAAGCCGCTGATCATCGTCCCGAACCACCTGCTGGAGCAGACCGCCCGCGAGGGCAAGCGGCTGTTCCCCTCGGCCCGCATCCTGATGGCGGCGCGGGAAGACCTGGCCGGGGCGCACGAGCGGAAGCTGTTCGCCGCCCGGTGCACCACCGGCGACTGGGACGCCGTGGTGATGACGCACAGCGCGTTCACCGCGATCCCAGTCCATCCCGCGACCCAGGCGGCGCACCTGACCGATCTGGCGGCCCGGTACCGGCAGGCGCTGACCAGCGACCCCGACAGCGGCAGCCGCCGAACCATCAAGCAGCTCGCCAAGATGATCGACTCATTCGAGACCCGCGCCCGCACCCTGCTGGCGCACCGGACCGACGACGGCGTCTGGTACGAGCACCTCGGCTGCGACGTTCTCCTGGTGGACGAATCACACTATTTCAAGAATCTTGGCGTCCCGGTGCGCACCGACGGGTTCTCCGTCGCAGCCTCGAAGCGCGCCACCGACCTGGACCTGAAGCTCGCCCTGCTCCGTAGCCGGGGAGGCAAGGTCGCGGCCCTGTTCACCGGGACGCCGGTGTCGAACTCCCTGCTCGAAATGTACGTCCTGCAGCACTACCTGCACCCCGCGCGCCTGGGCGAGCTGGGCCTGGACAGTGCCGACGCGTGGGCCGCGACGTTCGTGGAGTTCCGGACCGCCGTCGAGGTGACCCCGGACGGGGCCAGCTTCCGGATGAAACGCCGGCCCGGCCGGTTCGAGAACGTCCCCGAGCTCCTGACCCTGTTCGGTGAGGCCGCCGACCTGCGCCCGCCGGAGTCGTTCGCCGTCCAGCGCCCGGAGAGCCGGCATCACAACGTCGTGATCGGCTCCTCCCCGGAGCTGAAGGCCTATGTCGCCAGCCTCGCCGAGCGGGCCGACAAGGTCCGGCAGGCCGACCCGCACGACGACAACATGCTCAAAATCTGCACCGACGGCCGCAAGGCCGCGCTCGACCTGGAACTCGTCGGCATCAGCACCGCCCGGCCGGGCAAGATCGGCGCCGTCACCGGCAACGTGGCCCGGATCTACCACGCCACCCGCGACCTGGTCCTGCCCGGCGATGAGCCTGCCGCCCCGGGCGGCGGGTTCCAGATCGTGTTCTGCGACCTGGGCACCCCGAACCCGGCCGCCGGGTCCCAGGTGTACGGCAAGATCAAGGCCGGGCTGACCCAGGCCGGGGTCCCGGCCGGGAAGATCCGGTTCGTCCACGACGCCGGGACTGACGCCCAGAAGACCGCTCTGTTCGCTGACTGCCGGTCCGGGAAAGTCGCCGTGCTGCTCGGCTCCACCGACAAGCTCGGCGTGGGCACGAACATTCAGTCCAGGTGCGTCGCGGTCCACCACGTGGACGCGCCGTGGCGGCCCGCTGACGTGGAGCAGCGGGAGGGCCGAGCGCTGCGGCCCGGGAACCTGAACCGGGTCGTGGAGGTCTTCCGGTACGTCAGCGAGAAATCGTTCGACTCCTTCTTCTGGCAGGTTTTAGAAAGAAAATCACGCTTCATAGGGCAGGTTCTCGGCGGCCGCCCGGCCGGCCGCGACGTCGACGACATCGGCGACGCAACCCTAAGCTACGCCGAGGTCAAGGCCCTGGCCACCGGCAACCCGCTGCTGCTGGAACTGGCCGAGGCCAACGTCCAGGTCACCCGGCTGCGTCAGCTCGCCACCGCGCACACTCGCGCCACCCGCCGCCTCGCCGGGTCCGTCGAGGCATGGCAGCGGCAGGCCGTGGCTAAGACGCAGATCGCCGGCACCTGGGCGAGGATCGCGGACCAGGCCCGCGCCGGCACCGACCTGACCTGGCGCGACCAGGCGGGCCGCCTCATCCCGGGCGACCATGTCGCAGCGCACCTTGCGCGGCTGACCGAAGAGGCGATGGCACCAGATCCGGCGTACCAGTCGGCGAACTGGCGGGGCCTGCGGATCAGCTTCTCCGCCGAGCGCGGCTGGCGGCAGGCCACCCCCGTGGCCACCATCTCCGCGGGCCCGGCCGGCGTGCCAGTCGGGCTGAACGCGGCGTGGACCGCGAAAGGTCAGCACTGGCGGATCGAGAAAGAGATCACCACGGCGATCGCAGGTGCCGCTGCCACCGCCGAGGTGCTGCGCGGCGAGATCGGGGACCTGCGGCAGCGGGCCGCCGACGCGAACCGGCGGATCAGCGAGCCGTTCCCCCAGGCAGCCGAGCTAGAAGCCGCCCGCGCCCGCCGCGACGCCATCGAGCAGGACATCCGCGACGCCGCCGCGCCGAAGGATGACAGCACCGGCTCGCCGGATGGCCACGACGGCCTGGCTGACGCCGCCGTGCACGACGCCCTCGCGATCGCCGGGATGCACGACGCCGCCATGGCCGGCACTGTGGCCGCCGATGAGATCACGTTCGTCCCCGCCATGATCTCACCGCGGACTGCCGCGCTGACCGGGGATGGCTGGCGGGCGGATCAGCCATCAGCGTGGGCTGCCGCACAAGATGATCCGGTGCCCGCGCCAGGCGGAGAACCTGCCGGGACGCCAGCCCAGGGCGGAGGCGGCGAGCCCGGGCAACCTGCTGTCGGGCAGGACGGATCGTCAGGATGCCTGCCAGCCCGTGCGGTGGTTACCGCGGCGGAGATCACGCCCGGTGACCAGACCGCGCCGCCGCGTCCCGTTACGCGTCCGGGTTTTCTCGCCCGTCGTGATCTCACCGCGGAGCCGTTGTTCTCCCTGCCTGCAGCTGCGCAGCGCCCGGCCGCCGGGGCGGCACGCGGCCAGCGGGCAGCGCAGCCCCGTGCCGCGCGCCGCGCGGCTGCTCAGGACAACTCGGCGCAGCCAGCCCTTTTCGACCTCCTGCCGCAGGCCCCGGAACCGGGGGGAGCGGCTCGTGACCAACGCCCGGCGCGGGCACCGAGAAAGTGAGGAAGCAGCGAGATGGACACCGCTAACCACCCCGACCCGTTCAGCGAGGCCATGAGCCACGGGCTGCAGCGAGCCGTGCAGGTTGCCTCCAGCGTGATGACCGGGGCGCAGATATACGTGCACCTGAAAAGGATCCAGGCCAGGGTCGTAGCCGAACGCGACCGGAATGTGCGCCGCGCGCTGGCCGCGCAGATCAGCGGCGACAGCGCCGCCGCCCGCGCCAGCTGGGCGCCAGCGCTCGACCCTGACTGGCTGCGGCAGGCCAGCCTGTTCCAGGCAGCGCAGGCGTGGGGCGCCGCGATGCCGTACGCGGACCGTGCCGTGCCGTGGTACGAGCCCGCCGCCGCGGCGGCCATGCGCGTGTGCGAGGAACGGCTCCGCGACCTGCACCCGCACGCCATGGCCCGCTACGACCGGCTGCGCCGCGATGGGACGGGACCCGCCGACGCGATGCGCGAGGCCGCGGCGCTGTTCGGCCAGGCACCCACCGCCCATGACGCCGCCTACCAGGCACGGCCCGTCCTGGACGCCGGCAACGGCGAGAGCCTGACCCGGACCACGGCCGGACCAGAGCCAGGACCTGTGGACCCGGCGAGCCCGGCCACCGGAGTCGCGCAGGAACGGCCGGACAGGCCATCGGCCCGGCCATGGCAGCACGACTTCCCCATGCCCGTCAGGGATGTTGTCGCTTCGGCGGCAAGCAGGGGGCCAGCCGCAGGTCAGCCAGCTGCCGCAGCACCCGCCCGGCAGGCTGGCCGCCGCAGCGGTCCCCGGCCATGACCGCCGGTCCGGCCGAGCTCGGCCCGCTCCGCCAGGTCGCCCCGATCAGCACCCGCATGTACACCTGTCCGCAGCCTGGCCAGCCGCGACGCCGAACCTGGCCGCGAGCGCCGGCGTGACCCGGCCTGCAGGTCGCCCGCTGGCACCAGCAGAGGAGCTTGTCCGCGTTCATGAGGCCGCGGCAAGGTTCTTCCGCAGCCAGCTGCCCGGCAGCTGGGTACCTGGCTACCTGACCGGCCGCGGGTTCCGTCCCGCCGTCCAGGAGCACTGGCGGGCCGGGTACGCGCCGGCCGGCTGGGACACGCTGACCCGCCACCTGCGGCGCGCCGGCTACCCGGACACGCTCATCGAAGCCGCCGGGCTGGCCCGCCGGTCCCGGCGTGGCACCCTCATCGACACCTTCCGCGACCGCGCCGTCCTGCCCATCCGCTCCGCCGGCGGCAGCATCGTCGCGTTCATCGGCCGGGCAGCCGCAGACGCCGGTCCCGGCGTGCCGAAATACGTCAACAGCCCCCGCACCGCGCTGTACGACAAGGGCGGCGTGCTGTTCGGGCTCTGGGAAGCACGCTCCGCCCTGGCCAGCGGCGCTCAGCCGGTCATCACCGAAGGACCCTTTGACGCCATCGCAGTCACTACCTCGAGTCCCGGCCGCTACGCCGGCGTCGCGCCCTGCGGCACCGCCCTGACCACCCGCCAGATCGCCGCCCTCAGCAGCACAGCGGACCTGCGCGCGGCAGTCGTCCTGGTCGCTTTCGACGCCGACCAGGCCGGGCAGCGGGCCGCTGTCAGGGCCTACCACCTGCTCACGCCGTTCACCGAGAAGACAGCCGCCGTGGTCCTCCCTGCCGGGCAGGATCCCGCCGACATCCTGCGCAACCAGGGCGCCGGAGCCCTTGCCAAGATCCTCGGCAGCGGCACCCGGCCGCTGGCCGACCTGGTTACCAGCGCCGAAGTCGCCCGCTGGGACCGGTGGCTGCAGTACGCAGAAGGGCAGTTCCGGGCGCTGCGGGCAGCCGCGCCCCTGATCGCCGCGATGCCCCCGGCTCATGTCGGACGCCAGGTCGCCCGCCTCGCTGACCAGCTCGGCCTGAGCCACGCGATCGTGACCGAAGCCGTCACCGACGCGCTCGCCGACGTTGTCGCCGCGCACCGTGCCGCCCGCGACACGGCGACGGCTCCCGAGCGGGACCTGCGCGGATCGCCGCCGCCGGTGATCCGCGTCTGCTGCCAGGATTCCCCGTGCCACACGCCGCAGGCCATCGGGCCCGCGGCTGCGACGGCGCCGTCTCCCGGCCAGGCTGGGCCAGCGGGCGCCGGGCCGGCGCGGTTACGTGCCAGGCGCGTACCGGGCTAGCTGCGCCTCGAAGTCAGGGTCCTGGACGCGATGGTCGCGGAACGGGTGATCCTCGTAGCTCGGTGTCAACTCCGGGTGCGCCAGCAGGATCACGGCCCACGCTGCCACATCCTCGGGGTCCGGCAGCACGCCCAGCCCCTTGTGCACGTGGCTGGCCAGCGGCCCCTGGCACACGAGCATCGACCAGCCGTTGTCCTCATCCCAGCTCACGGACGCCTCCGCGGGGAGCCGCGCAGCAAAGGCCGAGTCATCCGGGCGCAGCACGAGCGTCGCCTCCCGGCGGCCGTCACCAGAGGTGGCGACCATCGCGGGCGTCACGCGGATGTCGCGCATCTCGATGCGGCGCCGGACCGCGGCGATGTAGGACCCGTGATCGGCCCGGTAGTGCTCCTGTGCGTCCATGCCAGGGACTGTAACCATCACCGCAGCGGCCTCACCGCGGGTCCCGGGGACCTGACATCCAGGTTCCCTCCGGCCACCGCATCGGTTCCGGGCGCGGGAGCCGCGGCGGTTCACGGGGAAGGCGGCGCGGCCCGAAAGCCAGGATCATGGCCGCAGGCCACCCGACCAGGACCGGAGCCCCGATCAGGCTGGCCAGGAAAACCAGCGCCAGAGCGTCCACGCCCCTGATCATCCCGATCAGCGTCGGCAGCATGAACACCACGATGAGCACCACGAAAAGCCCGGCCCAGAACGCGCCGTTGTCCGCTAATGCCCGCATCAGCTCATCCTTCCTTGCCTCGGCCCATGCCCCTCGCTGAGCACAGCGCCTGGACCTGACACCGCCAGCAGGTTCGCGCCGCTCACGCACCCGCGCAAGACCGCTGGAGGTATATGTGGACAAGCCGTCGCCTGTCCACAGACAGCCCTCGCCGGAACCGTTCCCCGGCGCGCCACCCCGCGGCCGTCGGCTACGGCGGCGCCGGGGCCGCCGCGCACCTGCCGACCTGCCCGCCGCGCGCCTGGGGTCAGCGGCCCGGGCCATCTCGCCTGAGCGGCAGCGGCCCTCTATGCGGGCGCACGCGCGAGCGGCCAGGCTCAGCCGGCGTGGGACGGCCCGGCCGGGGTGGCACCGGGAAATCGCCGCGGGCCATATCCGCCGGGGCCGCGGTCCGGCTGCGCTGGCGATCCTCGGCCTGGCCCGGGCGCGGCACCCGGGAACGAGCATCAGTGACAGCGGCATGCATGTGCGCGACTGCGGCCCGGGCCGCGGCCGCCTGCGCGGCGTGCTTCTGGGCCCCGCGCAGCTCGGCGACCGCCACGGCCAGCGCCACCAGGTTCGCGATCAGCGCGACCGTGAGAAACGTGCTGCCCCCTGTTGCGTTGCACGTCAGGGCCATCAGCCGGGCGGCGGCGCGCAGCTGGCTGCCCTCGCTCGTGCGGCGAGGGATCCGCCCGTACCGGGCGCGGGCGGCGCGGCCGTAGGCGTCCGCTGCCCGGCGCAGCTCCGGGCCGCCCAGTGCCCGCGCCGCCACGTGCAGAGTGTCGGCCGCTGCCCAGGCCGCGTCGGCGGCCTGGCCCGGATCACCGCCGGCGCAGCGGCGGATGTGCTCCGCCGCCAGCTCGGCCTGCCGGGCCGCGTGAGCGTAGATCGCGTCCCGTTCCGGGGCAGTGAACCGGAACGCCCCGGGCCGGGCCGCAGTCCCGGCCCGGCCCGGGTTCCAGCGGCGGCGCAGCCGGGGCAGCGTCAGCCCTTCGGCCAGCCGCCCCCCGCCGTACCACAGCTGTTCCCCGTCCTGGCCTACGTGGCCGGGCAGGCTGACGGCGTACCCGGTCACCTGACCCGGGTTGATCTCGCTGAACCGCAGCCGCACCAGCACGCCATCGGTGCGCAGCCGGGCGAAGAACCCGGACTCGTCCCGCGCCTGATCCGCCGCGCCGGTCACCCTGTTCCGGAGCACGGCGCGCGCCGCCGCAGGAGACAGCCCCCGCCCCGGAACATCGTCCGCGCCGACGGTGGTCCAGCGGGCGCGCAGCTTGGGCAGGGTCAGGTCGGCGGCGAGCTTCCCGCCGCCGTACCAGATGATCCCGCCGTCCCTCGCGGTATGCCGGGGCAGGCCGACCGCGTACCCGGTCACCGCACCCGGGTTAGCCGTGCTGTACCTCAGGCGGGTAGTCACACCGGTCTCGGCGAGCCGGGCGAAGAACTCCTGCTCCGTCCGCGCGCCCGCCGCCGCCGCCGACACCTCCCGGCGCAGGGTGACCCGCGGCGCCTCGCCCCAGCCGCGGCGCGCTGCCTGCTCCGTCTCGGCACGAGACGGACGCCGCCCGGCGGTACGATCGCCCGGGGCAGTCACCGCCAGGCCGAGCCGTTCCTCAGCCTCCAGGCAGGCCTCCCGGACCCGGTAGAAGTCATTCCAGATCCTCGGCCGGGTGCCGTCCTGGCGGGCCAGGGTAGCCACGATGTGGATGTGATCGGCGGCGTGGCGGACCGCGACCCACCGCACTCCCAGCTCGTCGTCAGCGGGCGCCAGCCCGGTCCGGTCCATAATCCCGGCCGCGACCTGCTCCCACTCCGCATCCGACAGCACCTGGTCCCCCGGCGCGGCGCGGACCGCGCAATGCCACACCGGCTTGTCATAACCCGGCCCCGCCAGCGCGGCCAGCGGCTGAGCCAGCAGTCCGGACAGGCGGCGCAGATCCGGTGATCCGTCCGGGCGGCGGTCCGGCTCCAGCTCGCCCGGATCAGCGAATCCGGCGACCAGGTGCGGGTCGACATGCTCGTTCGCTTTCCCCGGCCCGTAGAGGTAGTAAAGGAGCCGCCTGGCATTGGTGCCGCGGAGCACTTTCCCAATCATCCGGAGCACTCTGATTCAGTCACGGAATGCTCCGGCGCAATTGCTCCGCCGTTTCATCCAGCCGCCGGATCACCCGGACGCAGAACCGCGCCGCCGGAATCAGGTCCTCACCGCGCTGTCCCGTCGCATTCAGCCGGGCAACCGCCTGATTCAGATTCGTGCCCGCCCGCCGCACCAGCCCGGCCGCCGACATCACCTCCGTCAGTGCCTCCCGCTGCAGCGATGCCGCCCTGGGCGCAGCGCCCCGTGCTGCCGCGAGAGTCGCCTCCGCCGCGAATGCTCCCCGCGCCAGTCCCGACCTCGCTGCCACAGCACTGACCTCGTCGAACTCTTCCTCAGTCAGCGAGAACTGCACCACCCTTGGTCGCGGCACTGCCTGCCGCGACCGCCGTCGCACAGTTCCGCCCGCCACCACGAACACCTCCGATCTCGGCCTGACGTTCTCCCGGCTGGGACCGCGCCCGGTCCCAGCCACCACCGCCGAGCCACCTGCAATGGGCGACGAGGGAGACGGTACTGACTCCATTGTTTATCTCTGGCCGCGCCCGGTCCAGAGATAAACAATGGATAAGAATATCTTGCTGTTCTCGTATGGCCGGTCGAAATAGCTGGCCCGAGCTGGCATCATTTGGTCGTGAAAAATCGTAGACGACAGCGACTCGCATCCAGCGGCATCGGTATGCCGTTGACAGACAATTCGGAGGCGGCCGGAGAGCCATACCTCATTGGATTGGCCCCCTAACTAAGCTTCCCGCCACACGTCAGGAGCAAGTCTCCGGCCCAGCTGCCAGCCGTGTCGCAAACACCGCGACTAACCAGTCCGGCACCAGCGCGGCGAGGATCTCGGCCGGAAGACCCGAGCGTCGGGCGGCTCGCCCGGGACCCCCGCTGCCAGAGTCCGGTCTGGATGCCGGGGCCGACGTAGGCGATTCATCGCTGGGGCCGCCCACAGCACCGAAGCTCAAGTTGGCAGCAGCGCTTGCACTGCCTACTTCCAGTAGCCGAGCATCGGATCTGACGCTCATCGCCACTCGACAGGCCGCGATCTCCGACGCACGCCTTCGATCATCTGCGACGATTCAGGTGTGGCTACATCTCGCAATGACGCAACGGCTGGAGCAAAGTCAGAACTGCCAGCGACTCACGGACGGCCACTGACGGAGCAGGAGCTTGAGTCCCGGCTCTGGGCGGCTGCTAACAGTCTGCGAGGGCCGGTAGACCCGGCAGACTTCAAGAGCTACGTCTTCCCCCTCCTGTTCTTCAAGTGGGTTTCGGATACCTGGGATCTTGAACATGCCGCTGCAGTGATGGGCTTCGGCGATGAGCTGACGCCGGAGATCGAGGCGGACTATCACCGATTCGCGGTGCCGAAAGGCTGTCACTGGTCAGACCTTCGGAAGGTGTCCGTGAACGTCGGGGTCGCGCTGCAGAAGATCCTCGACCGGCTAGCTGAGGCCAACTCCCAAACCTTGGCGGGGATCTTCGGCGATGTCGCCTGGGGCAACAAGGAGCGCCTCCCCGAACCAGCGTTGCTGAATCTGATTGACGCGTTCCACCGGCTCACGCTCAACCGAACGGTCGTGCAGAACGACATGCTCGGTGCAGCCTACGAGTATCTGCTTCGGCAGTTCGCCGACGAGTCTGGTAAAAAGGCCGGGGAGTTCTTCACGCCGCGCGCAGTCGTCCGCCTGCTCATCCAGATACTCAGCCCGCAGCCTGGAGAGTCCGTCTACGACCCGGCATGCGGTTCGGGTGGCATGCTTGTCGAGACAATCAACGAGGTTCGGGAGGCAGGCGGGGACACTCGCACGCTTCGGCTCTACGGGCAGGAGATCAACCTCACGACAGCTGCCATTGCTCGGATGAACCTCTTCTTGCACGACCTGGAGGACTTCCGCATCGTGCGGGGCGACACCCTGAGGGATCCGCGCTTCCTGGAGCGCTCCGGCATCCGCAAATTCGACGTGGTGGTCGCCAATCCGCCGTTCTCCCTCAAGAACTGGGGTGCCGACACCTGGGCGGATGATCCATACGGGCGGGCGGCCTGCGGCGTTCCGCCGGCTGGTACGGCTGATCTTGCATGGGTCCAGCACATGGTGGCCTCAATGCGAACGGGCACTGGCAGAGTTGGCGTCGTCATGCCCCACGGCGTCCTATTCCGTGGCGGCGCCGAAAAGTCGATTCGGCAATGCCTCATAGAGCAGGACCGCCTGGAAGCGGTGATCGGCCTGCCTCCAAACCTGTTCTACTCGACTACTATCCCTGCTAGCTTGTTGATCTTTAAGGCCGCCAAATCTCTCGAGCGACGAGGAAGCATAGTCTTCATCGACGGTTCCAAGCGCTTCAGCAAGGGCCGTAACCAGAATCAGATGTCGAGGGGTGATATCGAGGTAATTCTTACTGCATACAGGGAGGGCTCGTCCAACGGCGTCGGCGTTCGCCTCGTGGGTCACGATGAGATTAAGGGGAACGGATGGGATCTCAACATCGGGAGATATCTCAAGACAGCAGCTACTCCGACGACCACAGTGGAGGAAGTCCTCACACAGCTAGTTGAGGCGCAGAGCGCTCTACGGGATGCCGAGATCAGGCTGAGCGAGCGCCTCGGGGCGGCGGGCTATGCGTGAGAGGTCGTTGCATGAAATACTGACGCCCGAACGTGACACTGTTCCTTTGGAGCCAGAAACCAGTTACGCAACTGCGGGAATCTTCAGCTATGGCAGGGGTCTGTTCGCAAGGCCTGTGGTCAAAGGTTCGGAAACCAGTTATGCGAGTTACTACCGGCTGCGCCAGGGTCAGTTCGTCTACAGCAAACTCTTCGCGTGGGAGGGCGCGCTAGCGATCGTCGACGAGCGATTTGACGGGTTGTTCGTAAGCCAGGAATTCCCGACCTTCTCGATCGACGGGCGGCGAGCGATTCCTAGGTACATCGCGCTCCTGTGCTCTTGGCCAGAAACCTGGGCACGCGTTCGGGCGGGTGAGAGCGGAATGGGTGGCCGTCGGAAGCGTGTTCACCCAGAGCGTCTGCTTGACGTCATGCTTCCCTTTCCGCCGATACCCGAGCAGCTGCGCATCGTTGACCTTATCGGAGTGCTGGATGTGGTCGCTCACCGCTCACGGGACCTGCTCCAGGCTGCGCGGTCAGCACTCGAAGTGCTGGTCACAGATTGGCAGCTCCTGCACAACGATGTAGTCGCTAGGCTTGGAGATCTGGCTGACTTGGGAAGTGGACCGTCGTGGCGGGCTGCAAACGAACGGCTAGCTCCAGAGCCGGGGGACATTCGAGTCTTGGGGATCATGAACACCCCGTCAGCTAGAGCGATAGATCTCGGTGACGCGAAGTTTGTGGGTGAACTACCACCCACGACCCGATTGCTGGCTGCGGGCAGTTTGCTAATGATTCGCACCAATGGCAACAGATCAAGGATAGGTAATGTCTATCGCGTTCCACCGGATGCTTACGGATGCGCCTTCTCGGCTTTTCAAATCGGCATCCACATGCGAGAGCCGCAGGACGCTGACTTCGTCTACTGGATGTTGCGTAGCCCAGAGGCTCAAAAAGCAATCACCGAGAACGCGAGCGGCACAACTGGCCTTGGAAATATTGCAGTTCGCTGGCTAAAAGATCTCGAAATCCCGTGGCCATCGTTGGCCGAACGAACGGCTGGGGTGGATTTGCTTGACTCAGTTGAGGATGTCGCAACTAAGGCCGATCTTGAGTGCCAAGCAATCTCAGCTGTCCGGACAGCGTTGCTTGATTCGCTTCTGTCTGGCAAACGACGGATCCCAGACGCATACGACACCGTGGCGAGCTTGATATGAGCGGCTTCTCGGAATCGGCTACGGTGCAGCGCGCGATCGTAGAGCAGCTAGCCGTCCTCGGATGGACATACATCCCGGGCAAGGACCTCGCCCGCGCAGTGGACGAGGTATTCGTCGAAGCAGACCTCAGCAGTGCTCTGGTCCGCCTGAACCCGTTAATCTCCACGCAGCCGAGCCGTATGGATGAGGTTCTGCCCAAGCTCCGCGCGGTCGCCTTGTCGGCTGTGAATGATGGCGTAGTGGCCGCGAATGAGAGGATGACCACGTGGCTGCGCGGCCATCAGACCCTGAAGTTCGCTGGCACCGACGATTACGTCCCAGTGCGGTTGCTCGACCTGGAGCTTCCGACGGCGAACCGACTGGTGGTCTCGGACGAGGTGACCTTCGGTACTCCGGGCAGCAGTCGCCGGTTTGACATTGTGCTGTGGGCGAACGGCTTCCCGCTGGTGATCGGGGAGACGAAAACGCCTGTGGACAGGGACAAGTCATGGCTGAATGGCGCCAGCGACATCCACAACATGTACGAGGTAGAGGCGCCGTCGTTCTTCACCGCGAACGTCCTATCTTTCGCGACCGAGGGCCGCGAATTCCACTACGGCGCGGTCGGGCAGCCAGCGGAGCACTGGCTTATGTGGGGAGCCACCGCGGACCCCTGGGATCTGTCGGGCGGCGAACGGGTCATGCGCTCGGTGGACCTGCTCCTGACGCCAATCCAGGTCCTGTCGATCCTGCGGGACTTCGTTCTGTTCGACCGTCCAAAGATCGGCGGCCGGGCCATCCTGCAGAAGCTGATCCCGAGGTACCCACAGGTCGAAGGCGTCGAAGCGATCTGCGGGCGGGTGATGGACCCGACCCGGACGCAGGGCCTTATCTGGCATCATCAGGGCACCGGCAAGACCCTGCTGATGGCGTTCGCCGCAATGCGGCTGCTGAACGAGCCTGCGATCGGCGGGCCGACGGTCGTGATCGTGCTGGACCGGATCGACCTGGTCGAGCAGACCGTCCGGCAATTCCAGACCGCCGGACTGCCCCGCATGCGAGTCGCCGGAACCCGGAACACCCTGAGGCAGATGCTGGCCGAAGATCAGCGCGGGATCATCGTCACCACGATCTTCCGGTTCGAGAACGCCGGGTTCCTCAACGACAGGGAGAACATCATCGTCCTGGTCGACGAGGCACACCGCACCCAGGAGGGCCGACTAGGCGATGACATGCGCGTGGCGCTGCCCCGCGCACAATTCTTCGGGTTCACCGGCACGCCCATCTCCGACGCCGAACGGAACACGTTCCGGCTCTTCGGCGACCCCAGTGACTCAAGCTGGGTGCTGAACCGGTACTCCATCGAGCGGTCGATCTCCGACGGCTCGTCGGTACCGATCCACGTCGAAACCCGGCTGGTTGACTTTCACATCAGCAAGGCAGCTCTCGATGAAGCATTCGCCGCGATGGCCGACGAGGAGGGCCTCAGCGATGAGGAACGCGAACTGCTCGCGGACCGGGCGGCACCGGCCCGGACCATCGTGCGTAACCCGGACCGGATCCAGAAGGTATGCGCCGACATCGTCGGGCATTACCTGGCCAAGGTCGCGCCGCTTGGCCTGAAGGCCCAGGTCGTGGCCTACGACCGGGAACTGTGCGTCGCCTACTACGACGAGATCACCCGCCAGCTCGCCGAGCGTGGCCAGGCTGACCAAGTGCAGGCTGCGGTGGTCATGACGGTCGGGACCACGAAAGACGAGCCGACCAGCTGGCGGGAGCGGTTCGAGCTGTCCCGCGAGCAGGAAGCCGCTATCAAAGCCCGGTTCCGTGACCCCGCTGACGCGCTCAGGTTCCTGATCGTCACTGCCAAGCTGCTCACCGGGTTCGACGCCGAGCCCGAGGGTGTCATCTATCTGGATAAGCCGCTGCGGCTCCACACCCTGTTCCAGGCCATCTGCCGTACGAACCGCCGCTGGACTAATCCGCTCACCGGGCAGGAGAAGCACTACGGGCTGATCGTCGACTACGTCGGTCTCGGCAACCAGATCGCCCGCTCGCTCCGCGATGCAGACCCCGAGCGAGGTGGTCGGCGCCCGGTGGACGTGGACGGGCTGGCCGAGGAGTTCGTGGCGTCTATCGAGCAGGCGCTGGAGCGATTCGGGGGCATCGAGCGGACGGACGCGAGCTTCGCCGCGCTGATGGCCGCCCAGGAGCGCATCCCGCTCGGAGAGTCCCGGGCAGCGTTCGCCAGGGACTTCCTGCAGGTACAGGGACTGTGGGAGTTCCTCGACCCCTCGCCGGTCACGAACGCTCACCGTGGCGACTACCGGTGGCTGGCCCAGGTGTACGAGTCCGTTCAGCCTGCCGGGACGAGCAACGCGCTGCTGTGGCACCGCCTCGGCGCCAAGACGCTGGAGCTTGTCCATGGTCACATCACAGAGATCCGGGTCATCGGCACCGGACTGGACGAGGTCATCGTTGACGCAGGCACCATCGAAGCGATCCGGCAGCTCACCCTGCCCGATCCCGAGGTTGCTCGCATCGAGGACAGGACAATGAGCGTCGGCGAGGCACTGAACACGATCGAGGCGAACATCCGGCGCCGACTTGAGTCCTCCCGCAACCACCCGGTCTACGTCGCCTTGTCCGAGCGGCTGGAGCGCCTCCGGAACCGCCAGCTATCGCAAGCGTCTGCCTCCATGGAGTTCCTGCGGGAAATCCTCTACCTGGCCCAGCAGGTCACGGCCGTCGAACGAGCGGACGACGAGGGCAACCTCGATGCAGTCAGCATCCTGCCGGACCCCAACGTCGGAGCCCTGACCCAGATTTTCCGAGAGTACGCCCCGCCCGATGTGCCGGTCATCATCGAGAACGTTGTCACCGACATCGACACCATCGTCCGCCAGATCCGCTTCACCGGCTGGGCCCAGACGCAGAACGGCGACCGGACTGTCCGCCGCGAGGTCAGGCTGACCCTGAAGAAGTACGGTCTACCGTCGGCAGGCGAGCTTTTCGACCGGGCATATGCGTACATCAGGGAGAACTATTAGGTCTCATGGGCTTCTAGCCGGGTGCATCGCGACGCGCTCGATCCCGACGAGCTGTCGGCCGTCGGCACGCACGACGAAAGTGGCGCGCTGATCAGGATGCCTGGGTGAGGGCAGCTGCGGCCCTGCCGGCGGAAGGACCACCGACGCTTGAGATTGACGTGGTGCGTCCGGCTGCTGGTGCCATCTCCAAGTTCCGAGTTATGAACGACGGCAACTATGCCTCCGGCAACATGCTGAATTAGTCGCCATGAGTGTGTATATGCGCAGATCGCACTTATACACAAGGGACAAGTGAGCTTGCCGCCAGCGCAGACGGCATGTCTTATGTCGCCGAGATGATGACGTATCGACGGGGGAGTTGCCGAAGGACGCTCAGCGCCGTGCGTCAACGAATCCTTGCAGGCTCGAACTAGTCGCGACCAGGCATCTAAATAGGTTGACACCCACCTGACGCGGCCGGATATCCTGTATGTCCGTGGAAACCAGCGATGGCCGCGTCGTCTACCTCGACATCAACCATTGGTATGCCCTGGGTCGCGCTCGGGCTGGTCATCCTGATAAGCCTGAGCACGTCGATATCCTGCGAACACTGACGGAGCAAGTCGATGCCGGGCGACTCATGGCCCCTTTGTCGGCCACGCACTACATGGAGCTGGCCGAAAACCCTCGTGATCGGCATCGACGAGAAGCGGCCGACACCATGATGGAGCTGTCACGCTTCACCTCGATGGTCTCAGCTGCCCGGATCATCGATGAGGAGCTAGCCCAGGCGTTGCATCGCCGCTTCGGTCGGCCTGCCTTTCCTATTAAGGTAGAGAAGTTTGGCTATGGCGTGAACTTCGCTCTTACCGGCGAGGAGAAGGCGTTCAGTCTAACTGGCGGCAGTGAAGAGGACCGCCAGAGGCTTGAAGCGAACTTGGGCAAACCCATCAAACAGTGGGAAGCCGAGATTAACATCTTCGCCGAATACCAGCTATTGAAGCAGCCAGAGAATGTCATCCGCGACCGGATACGGGACTACGACCCGTACGCGGCACGGCGAGTGGCCGATGAGGAACTCAGAAGCTTCAATATTCTTGTCGACACGGTGCATACCAATCCGGACGTTGTACCGCGACCGCTCGATGCGATATACGCACGGCAGTTTCTCTTCGAATTTCTGGATAATTACACAAAAGCTCTCGAAAGTGCCGGGTTCACCCGCAATCGTAGGCCCTTCCACGCCAAGGAGGAGCTGGCGTCGTTCCTGGAGTCAATGCCCTCCAGACGAGTGGCGACGATGCTGCAGTTCCACTATCTCAAGGATGTGAACAAGCACTGGAAGATCAATGACCTGCGCGACAACGTTGCGCTCTCTCAGGCAATTCCTTATTGTGACATCGTGCTCACAGACAGCGAGGTCTGGGATGTGGCGGTCAATAGAGCGCATTTGGACAGGGAGTTTGGCACCACGATACTTCGCCGGTTGACCGATCTTCCTAAGCATCTATGAGCTAGCACCAGAGTAGCGGTCCACTGTGACAGAGCGGCCTTCTCACGGTGCGGCGAGTCTTCCCTCGACTCGATCAAGTATCCGCATGAGCAAACTGGCCGTCATAACTGCCTCCGATGCTTCGGTGACATCGTCAAATGAAACTTCTCGGTGCCCGGACGGGTTGCGCAGTACGGCATAGGCTCCACGGAAGAGCATCATGGTGCCTTCGACCTCACCAGGTGGTGCATCGGGATCGGCCAGCGGGCCACCAGTTTTGAAGGCCTTCGTCATCAGGTCGGCACCAATTACTTCGTTACCAAAACCGCCAAGGTGCCGCACTCGCACTTCAATGGCTTTCATCGCAACGAAGATGGCATTCTCGTACTCGCCGAGAAGGAACTGCCGACGGACCTTGTGCTCAAGCTCCGGGTGAAGGTCTTGCTGGATGCGGCTGATGGCGCGGATTTCACCTGGCTTCTTCGCCAGAGCTTCGTGGCCCCAGCGCGTGACGAAGATGGCGGCATCGGCCATGTTCCCGGGTGTACGGGCGATCATGCCTTGGGCGCGAAGCCAGCCAAGTGCTTCGGCGAGAGCGTTCAGAACATTGATGTCGCGGCCGAGAGTTGACTCTCGGGCTTGCTTATACCAGTTGGTATAGTTGTACTCATTCCACTCGCGCATCGCGATCAAGTCAGCGAGGACCTTGAGGCCGAGTTCATCCACCGGCAGTTCGAGGACTTCGCTGGGATCAAGATTGAGCATGACGAAACCTTAGGCCCTGGCCCTAGGTGCGGCTAGCGAATTAGCTACTCTCACATCCTCCAGAAACGCCAGCCACGCCGCACGCGCAAACACCAGCTTCGGCCCCGCCTTGTCCTTCGAGTCGCGGACAGCGAGCTGCTCGCCGAGGTCAGCCACCTCAACGCAGCTGCCGTTGCCACCTGAGTAGTTATTCTTTTTCCAGACCGCTCGGGATAGGTCAAGGTCTGGTAGGCCGGGCTCCGCTCCAGTTGTAGTCATGTCAGCTCCTCTGTCGCCCGAGCGAGCATAGCGCGGGAGGCCTGCGGGCTGAGGCAGCCGCTCTCAGGTAGTCGAGCACTTGTACGCACCTCTGGACGTCGTCGGGATCTTCGAGGAACAAGGAGCATCAGCGTGCGATTCACCGGCTACTCATTCGGTTCTGTACGAGTCGACGACGTAACCTACCATCACGACCCGATCATCGACCGCGGAAATATCCGCAAGCGCAAGAAAGCCGCGTCCAAACGGCTCCGCGGCGCGTACGGGCACACCCCGCTGTCGATCGGCGAGGACGTCCCCTGGCGATGCCGCCGACTGGTGATCGGCACCGGTGCCGGTGGCGCGACAGCCGGCGATGAAGGAGGTCCGCGAAGAGGCCCGCCGTCGCAGAGTCGACCTTGTCATCCTGCCCACGGCAGAGGCGATCGACGTGCTGGCCGGGCCGTAAAGGGCACCAACGCCATCTTGCATGTTACGTGCCGACCCAGCCGGGCGGGCCGCCGTCCGCCTGGCAGCGATATGGGAGACGGCGGTCCGGTACTCGCTCGCAGACCTCACGGCTGAGGCCGGGCGCCGCCTCGGTAGCGGCCAGATAGATATCCTCATCTGCCCCGGGGCGCGACGTGCGGATTGGCCGACGGGGCCGCCGCGCCGGGAGCCCATACTGAACCGGGGGATTCTGCCCCCCGGCGCCCTGCCCTGGTGCCATGCCCGCAGCCGCACTCGATCAGCTGATGCTCGGTCACCATGACCTTCACCGGCAACAGCTCGAACGCCTGGCGGCGCTCCGCCCCCGTGACCCGGCCCGTCCCGCCAAGGCCGCCCCGCACCGGCCGTCCAACGGGCGGGCACTGCGGCAATGATCCCTGGGATACTGGACGAGTGAAGTCCATGGAAGTTCGCGGCGTGTGGTGGTTGCCGCATGCATCGCAAGATAAGCAGGCCGGGACGCTAAGCCTCGACGCTGACCAATGCGCTCTGGTCCTCGATGCTTGCTTCGCCAACCCCGACCCTAACGCCAACGCAGACGGAATCGTGCATTTCACGCGGCTCTTCGACATTATCAGCGAGCGGGTCATCTGGGGGGAATCGACGACGGGCGACCAGCACTACAGCTTGTTGGAATGCACCACGCATCAGGCATTCGCGGGGGTGCAAATGACCGGTCAGCGGCATGTCGCGCGAATGATTCTCAGCGGATATCATGCCACAGATGACGGAGTGAAGTTCGACGTAGCGACCCTTGCTTATCGTCATTTGCTCGACTGGGCAGCGTGGCTGGGTCTTGGGCTAGCCAAGAAAGAAGAGCGTAATGAACTCGTCGGTACCGTGCGCATGGGTACGATCCGTCGCTCAACTCATGAGACCTCTGATGCCATAATTCATCTGGATGAGATACGGCCCTATGAGTATGATGCCCGACATTTGACGATTAGCCAGCAGGCACGAATCGTCCTTCAGCTGAACGAACCTTTGGGCTGGCAGGCGCTGATTGAGAATTACGTCACGCCATTGCATGATCTTGTGTCGTTCGCGACGCTTACTGGCTCGGCCATCGACCAAATCGAGGTTCATCCAGTTGGCGCCCCAGATGATTGTATGGCGCAATTGTCATTTCGATCTGTTGATATGAAGCGGTCCGTGGATGTGACGCGGCTCCATAACGTTGACATGCTTTTTACGCTTGCTGATACCCGGCAATGGCCGGATGTTTTTGCGTCATGGTTTTCGGTGTACCCGGAGTATCGCCGAGTGCTCCAGCAATTGCTTTCCACCGAATATGCGCCATTCGAATGGGCCGAAAACAGGTTTCTGGGGGTCGCTCGTGCAGCCGACGCCCTCGGTGGGAGACTATTTCGACAGCAACCATTCACGCGTGATGAAATCAATCGGGTCGTGGCTGTCCTTCAGGAGGGCGTTGAGTCATGCGACCTGCGCGACTATGCTATACGCGTTGTTCGCGGAGGCAACTATTATCCGCAAAGAGACAAGCTTCGCTTCCTGGTTGAAAATGTTAGCGGTGTTGGGGAAGACGTTCTCAGCTCTGCGCCCACGTTCATTGAGGATGTCAAAGCGGTGCGCGATGGTCTCACGCATCCGAGTCCTGCCGGAAACCCAGGCATCGAGCGCAGATTCTGGCTTGAGCAAGCGCTTAGGTGGGTGCTACGTGCGTCCTTGCTGAAAGTGCTTGGAGTTAGCGAGGATGAGGTCACAAGGCTAGTGCGACGTAACCGAAACTACCAGGCAGCCATGAGCGAACTGGCTCGTACGACCTGATACCTCTCGGATTGCTGTCATGGCCACTGAGCCCGCGGGCATGTCTGGCGTGCGGGGCCGACTAGCCAGTTGACGCCGGTGCTGGGCAAGCACCCGTGGGTGCATGCCCTGGTGTGGGAGAGCGGGTTCCTGGCGGACCCCGGCGGGCTTGAGGATCTGGCTCCCGGGTGCGGGCTCGGAACACGGACCACTGGGTGCCGGTCCAGTGCAGGATCAGGCTTCGCTGCCCAGCGGCCCTGGTGCAGGAGCCAACCGCCCAGACGCCGGCCGCCGTGGCCGCGCTCACCCCGTCCAGCTCGCTGACCGCACCCGGGCCCGGACTGCCGGCCCGTGCCCAGCTGGTGCCGTCCCAGGGCAGGATCAGCTCCTCGCCCTGCGCACTGCCCGCACGTCGCGGTCTGGCACTGGCTGGACGCCAGTGAGAATGGTCCGCTTCCGCCCAGCCCGGCGCCTACGGCCTGAGCGCTGGCGAGCCGCAAATACCCATCAACTAGTACCAGTGTGAGTCCACGTGCCAGACCAAGTAGGTCTCTGAGTTGGTGGGGGCTGGTGGCGCTGGCTTCGCGGGTGAATCCGCCGCGCTCTTTCCCCCTGTGCGAGTTGTCTCAGGGCTCAGATGGATCCGTTTTGCCGGGTTCGGCCAGGCTGTCCATGTAGGTGAGGACGGTTGCGGTGAGGTCGCCGACGAAGTGCGGGAGGAAGGCGGTGGCGGTTTCGTCGAGGTGCAGGAGCCCGAGTGCGTGGGCGAGGCCTTCGCTGATGCGGGCTTCGCGGGTGACGTTATCGTCGGCGAGGCCTGAGCCGTTGGCGTAAGCCTGCAGCTCGCTGACGATGCCGTAGATCTCCGGGAAGTGCTTCCAGTCGCCGGAGTGGCGGATGGCGGATCCGCCGACTGCGCCGAGTGGTACTAGCGCGCGGCTGAGGTGGGCGTCGGAGTACCGGGTAAATGTCCCGGTCCCGGATTCGCCTGCTATGGCCGCCGCGAGCAGGCCGGTGCAGCCGTCGGCGAGCCGGACCGGGCCGCGCCGCGCCCACGCATGCGCCGGCTTATTGCGGAGTCGGGCGGCCGGGTAGGCGTGCCGGAGCAGCGCGAAGCTGCTGGCGTGGTTGAAGAAGTGGGAGAGCGGCGCGTAGTACTTGCGATACAGGCTGATGGCATCGCTGGAGCCGTGCTTTGACTCGAGTTGCTCTGCCATGGCTTTGATCGATCGGGGACGCGCGCCGGTGTCGAGCGCATCCGCTGCGGCCTTGATCGTGGCCTCGGACACCAGCCCGGCACTGGCGAGGAAGGCAAGTATCCGCGGCGCCGCTGCAGCATCTCCGCCTCCAAGCTCTCTGGCCGCGTCCGGGTTGCGGAGACCCCACAGGCCGGTGATGCACACCTCGAGCGCGGAGCGGGCGAGTACGGCGGAGGCTTCCCGCTGGCGCAGGATGACGGCATGGCGTACCTGCTCTTGCAGCCACAGGAGGCGCAGCAGGGCCAGTTGAGCGACATCGGCCCCGGTTGCCTTCCTCTCCGGCCACGGGTCGCAGGTGATGAGCCTGCGAGCAGCGCGGCGAACCCGGGCTCGCCGCAGCAGGTCTGGGCAGGGCAGCAGGCAGCGCAGGAACATCCATGCGAGCTGCCGGACGGCGGAGAGCATGTTTCAGCTAGGCTGCGGACGGCTGGCGCACCACGCCTGCCAGGCGGCGGTCTGCTCTGGCGTTGCCTCGATGCGCTCTCCCCGTCGCCAGGCAGCAGCCAGATACCACCGGTGCTCGGAGTGGTATCTGCCGTAGGTATCACGGCCGCCGTGGATGACGGATATCACCTTGGCCGGGCTGCCCGCTGCGCGCCAGGCCTCAGTTCCGGCCCTGCCCCGGCTCACGGACAGGTCGTACTGCTGGCCGGTGTGGCGCATCTGCTGGTGCTGCTCGCGCATATTGAGCGCGGCGCAGGCGATGCAGCGACCGTCGCAGTACATGCCGCTGCCGCAGTCCGGGCAGGTGGTGCCGCTCATATCAGCCGCGGCGGCGCAGGGTCGCGGGCACGCCTTGTGTGAGCGCAAGGTCCCGGCTCACGGTCACCAGCTGCAGGTCACAGCCGAGTGCGTCGGCGAAGCGCTGCAGCGTGGCCACGCTCAGGCTCGCGTAGCCGACCTCGGCCTGGGAACCTGCGGGCGGTGTGCAGCCAAGGCGCCCGGCTAGCTCCCGCTGGGTGATACCTGCCCGCTCGCGGGCCGGGTGGAGCAGGATCCCTGTCTTCCTGGTCGCGTCGGCCGGAGGGCATGGGCTCGACATAAGCCCGAACTTATCAGGCTTTGCGTCTTCTGAACGCACGGCGCCACGGACCGAGGCGCCCAGGGACAGCCGCTCGCCGCGAGGTTGGCGCTGCGTTGGATCTGCTGGCGAAGCCATCGGATGCAGGCCCCAGCGGTCTCACAGCCGCCGCCGGAATGCTCACCGCGCTATGTGGCGCCCGCGATGTCGACACGCACGGGCACAAGCAGGAGCAGCTCACCGCCCGGCACGCCGATGCCCTCACCTGCGCCATCACCAGCGCGGCCCCGATGGCGAGGCAGCCAGGAGCAACTACCACTTGGCTGTCATATCAATCAGGTGATTAGAACTTTGGCGCATATATCAGATGCCGGGTGTTGGGTGATCGAATCTGCGGGAAGAGTGCGCAGTGCGAGTAGGAGCATGCCGGGGGTGTAGCCCAGAAGCTCGAGCATCGCCTGTTCGTCCGCAGCGCTGGGCAAGGCTGAACTGTCCCGGACGTGCCAGAAGCCAATGTGGCTGACGAGCCCGTCGCTGCTGCGGCTGCGCTTGAGCACGTACTCACGGGTCTCAGGGACGTCGAGCAGACGACTCTGACAGTGCGTCGTGCGTTCGGCCGCAACTGCGCAGGTACGCAGTGGGCTGATGTATGCACTTTGCCGGTGATCGACTTGTCGGCTTGACGCCTTGCCCGTGCGCCGACGGCACTGGGCATCAGGTAGTGCGCTGCGGGGCCGCGGGCTGCCGCGAGGCTGGCACGACCCTCCGCACGCCGCAGGCGCCGACCAGCGCGGCTCCGCTGGCGGGGAAGCCCGCGGCGGCCCGCCCGAGGCCTGGCACCCGGTCAGCTGACGCCTAGCTCCCCGACCGACATAATCTCCATACGGCCTCTCCTCGGCAGCACCAGCGTCCCAGCGCCCACCCGTACACGTGCTCGGCAGATCCTGGTTACCGGTGGGTGAGAGCAACCTCAGCCGGCGCCAGCTCAGGTGTCATGATGTGCCGGGAAATCCGTCTGCACACGCCCAGTGTCACCTGCTCCCGCCCTGTCCCGGTGACAACTGGGTGACAAATGATCTTCCAGGCCCCTGCTGTTTAGACCAAACATGCCTCTTACCTGCGGATCTGGGTGGAGCTGAGGGGATTTGAACCCCTGACCCCCTCGATGCGAACGAAGTGGCCACCAGTTCATACGCGTGCCTGACCGTGCCGCCGGATGCGCCCAGATGTCGGCGGGTGCTGTCATGGCCATGCCGGCGTTCGTCGGCAGGCTGGTCACCGCGGCCAGCCGACGTGGCTGCCGGGCGGTCACCGGAATTGCCCGTCCTTGGCTGAGTGTTGCACAGGAGGTACAGTAGATGTATCACCTGCGCAACACTCCGGAGAGGGTCATGGCCGATTCGACGATGCTTGACGTGAGCATGCATGAGCGCCGCCGGGCGCGCCGGATGGAGGACCCGGAGTACCGGCTGGCGTATGAGCGCGTCGCGCGCGAGCTGGCCCAGACCGATGCGGTGATCCGCGATCTGGACTCGCTGCGGGTCGACCTGGGCATCTCCAAAGCCGAGCTTGCCCGGCGCGCCAGCCGCAACGCGTCCAGCGTCCGGCGCCTGTTCACGGCGAGCCACGTGCGCCCGGAGTTCCCGCTGATCGCCGCGCTCGCCGACGCGCTGGGAGCCGACCTGCGCGTCGTCCGCAGGACGGACACGCGGCCAGCGGTGCGTGACGGCAGCGCGAAGGCGCGCGCCGCAG